>Ga0079224_100003892_pt1 | contig 19069 bp, 17 predicted proteins | sample Stecom2015_FD_80414 | JGI IMG/M metagenome (GOLD analysis project Ga0079224, IMG submission 80414) | Agricultural soil microbial communities from Utah to study Nitrogen management - Steer compost 2015 | ecosystem: Environmental > Terrestrial > Soil > Agricultural land | place: USA: Utah... | reverse complement strand
TCGGATCGGCTGGATCGGATCGGCTAGAGAAGACGAGACAGGAACGCCTTGGTGCGCTCGTGCTCGGGCTCGGCCAGCACCTTGCGGGGCGGACCCGACTCCACCACCACCCCGCCGTCCATGAAGACCAGCTGGTCGGCGACCTCCCTGGCGAAGCCCATCTCGTGGGTCACCACCACCATGGTCATGCCGCTGTCGGCGAGCTCGCGCATGACGGTGAGCACCTCGCCGACCAGTTCCGGGTCCAGCGCCGAGGTCGGCTCGTCGAAGAGCATCAACTTGGGGTCCATCGCCAGCGCGCGGGCGATGGCGACGCGCTGCTGCTGACCGCCGGACAGCTGCGCCGGGTAGGCGTCGGCCTTGTCGGCCATCCCGACCCGCGCCAACAGCTCACGACCCCGCTCGAGCGCTCTGGCCTTGGGCACCTTCTTCACCTGGGTCGGCGCCTCGATGATGTTCTCCAGCGCGGTGCGATGCGGGAACAGGTTGAAGTGCTGGAACACCATGCCGATGTCGCGGCGCTGCCTGGCCGCCTCGCGCGGGTGCAGTTCGTAGAGCTTGTCGCCCTTCTGCCGGTAGCCCACCAGCTGCCCGTCGACGTAGAGCCTGCCCGCGTTGACCTGCTCGAGGTGGTTGATGCAGCGCAGGAAGGTGGACTTGCCGGAACCGGATGGGCCGATCAGGCACAGCACCTCCCCGCGCGCGACCTCGAGCGAGACGCCCTTGAGCACCTGCAGCGCGCCGAAACTCTTGCACACCCGTTCGGCGCGGATCATCGGGACCGGCGCGTCGGCCGTTGCTGTCATTTCGCGATATCCGGTTTCTGTGCGTCGGCCAGTGCCCGCAGTTGCTTGGCGGTCAGCTGCCGTGACACACCCCGCGAGTAGTGCCGTTCCAGGTAGTACTGCCCGACCATGAGCACGCTGGTGATGGCCAGGTACCAGGTGGCGGTCACCAGCAGCAACGGGATGGGCTGGAAGTTGACGCCGTAGATGTCGCGGGCGCGGCCGTACAGGTCGGTGCTCAGCGGGATGGCGGTGACCAGCGAGGTGGTCTTGAGCATGCCGATCAGCTCGTTGCCGGTGGGCGGGATGATGACGCGCATGGCCTGCGGCAGCACGGTGCGCCGCATGGTCTGCGCCCAGGACATGCCCAGCGCCACCGAGGCCTCGCGCTGGCCCTCGCCCACCGAGTTGATGCCGGCGCGCACGATCTCGGCCATGTAGGCCGCCTCGTTGAGCCCGAGGCCGATCACCGCGAAGGCGAACGCGGCCTGCAGGCTCTGGACGTCGAACTCCACGAAGCTCGGCCCGAACGGCACCCCGAGCACGATCTGCTTGTACAGCGAGGGGAACAGTCCCCAGAACACCAGCTGCACGAACACCGGGGTGCCGCGGAAGACCCACAGGTAGACCCAGGCCGTGGCGCGCAGCACCGGGTTGGGCGACAACCGCATCACCGCGAGCACCGTGCCGAGCACGATGGCGATGAGCATGGCCAGCACGGTCAGCTCCAGGGTGACCGCCGCGCCCGCCAGAATGCGGGTGTCGAACAGGTACTTGGCGTAGGTGTCCCACTTGTAGGCCGGATTGGTGGCCGCGCCGTAGACGAACAGCCCGAGCAGCACCAGGATGATCGTCGCGGCGATCCAGCGCCCCGGCCTGCGCAGCGGGACCGCCTGGATCGGCTCCGGCCAGAGCTCCCGCGCGGCGTCGTCGGTGGCGGCCATGGGTCAGCCCACGGCCCCGTTGATCACCGATTCGGTGATGGCGCCGTCCTGCACGCCCCAGTTCTCGGTGATCTCCACGTACTGCCCGTTGGCGATCAAGTGGTTGACGGCGGCCTGCAACGCGGCCGCCAGCGGCGAACCCTTCTGCACCGCGTAGCCGTAGGGCGCGGAGTCGAACACCGGGCCCGCCAGCTCGATCGCGCCCTCGCTCTGCTTGACCGCGTAGGCGGTCACCGGGGAATCCGCCGACATGGCGTCGACCTGGCCCTGCACCAGCGCGTTGGTGGCCGCGCTCTGCTCGTCGAAGGCCTTGATGTCGATGGGCGCCTTGCCCTCGGCGACGCACTTGTCGCTCTTGGCGGGCACCTCGTCGGTGTGCTCGACCGTGGTGGCCTGCACCGCGACCCGCAGGCCGCAGGCGTTGTCGGGGTCGACGGGCTTGCCGGTCTGCTGGGCCCACTGGATGCCCGCGTTGAAGTAGGTGGCGAAGTCGACCTGCTCCTCGCGCTCCTTGGAGTCGGTGATCGAGGACATACCCACGTCGTAGGTGCCCGCCTGGATCGCCGGGATGATCTTCTCGAAGGCCGACTCGACGTACTCGGCCTCCACGCCGAGCACCGCGGTGACGGCGTTCATCAGGGCCACGTCGAAGCCGACGATCTCGCCCGAGGCGTCCTTGTACTCGTTCGGCTGGTACGGGATGTTCACGCCGATGACCAGTTTGCCCGCCTGCCTGATGTCCTCCGGCAACGTCGCGGCGATCTCCGGCACCTCGGACACCTCGACCTTGGCCACCTCGTCACCGGTTCCCTCGGTGTTGGTGGTGCACCCCGCGAGCACGAGAGCGCCGCCGAACACCGCACACATCGCCTTCACACCCGGCCTGCCGAACACGGAACGAACAGACACAGCACCCTCCACAGTCTCCGTAGGTGAAACCGCTCGTTCACCACACGGTCGCAATGTAAGCGAGACTCGACGTTCGCGCTGGACAGTAATGCAAGCGAAACAGAACGCCCGGGATCTCGCCGCGCCCGTGGCGGGTGGTCACGGGCGCATGCCGCGCAGATAGACCTCCACGAGCCACTGTTCGTGGTCGTCGAGTTCCGGGATGCGCGCCGCGGGCAGCGGGCGCGTGATGGTCGCCAGGCCGAGCTGGAAGCGGGTGGCCGAGACGTCGGCACGAACCAGGCCCGCCCGCCGCGCCGTGTCGAGCACGCGCTCGACGGCCGCGACCACCTCGGCGCGGAAGGCGGCGAAGTCCGAGGAGTTCGGTCCGTCGACGGCGTGCGCGGCGAGTTCGGGCATGAGCGCGCCCGGCCGCAGCGCGGCCATGTCCCGGACGAAGGCGGCCCAGCCGGTCCCGGCGTCGGCGGCCATCTCGGTGGCGGCGCGTTCGGCGACGGCGACGATGGAGTCGCGGAAGTCGGCGGCGACACCGAGCAGCAGGTCGTCACGGGTGGGGAAATGGCGGTACATGGTGGCGATGCCGACCCCCGCCTCCTCGGCGATGAGATTCACCGACACCTTGGCGCCGCCTGCGGCGATGAGCCGTCGCGCCGCCGAGATCAGCGCGGCCCTGTTCGTTCTGGCATCGACCCGCACGAGGCACCCCGTTCCGTCACAGCGACTGGACAACCCTACCAACCGGAGTAATATACTCCGATTATAAGCGGAGCGATTTACTCCCCTTAGGAAAGGTCACCGTGCTGCCCACCCCGAATCCCGACAAACCGCCCGCCGGCCCCAGGGCGCTGCTCGCGGTCGTCCTCGGCCTCACCGCCGCGGTCTGCCTGATGCTGCTGGCCTTCGCCGCCCCCGCGCTGAACTCCGGCCCGCACGACCTGCCCCTGGCGGTCTCCGGTCCCGAGGCCGCGGTCCAGCAGTTGCGCGACACGCTGACCGAACGCGATCCCGGCGCGTTCGCGCTCACCACCTATACCGACCCCGAGGCGGTCGCGGAGGCCATCGAGGCCCGCGCGGCCATCGGCGGCATCTCCTTCACCGACGCGGGCACGATCGTGCAGACCGCCTCGGCCGCGGGCTCGCCCTACGCCGGCCTGCTGAAGACCGTGGGCGCGGGACTCGAGGCCGACGGCCTGCCGGTCACCTACATCGACGTGGTGCCGCTGCCCGCCGGCGATCCGGCGGGCTCGGGCATCTCCGCGCTGGCGCTGCCACTGGCCTTCGGCGGCATGGCCTCGGCGGCCGTGCTGGTCACCCTGTTCAACCGCAGCCGGGCGCTGCGGGTCACCGGCGCGATGGTCTTCTCCGCGCTGGCCGGGATCGCCGCCACCGCGGTGCTGCACGGGATGGGCGCGCTCGGCGGCATGTTCTGGCCGACCGCCGCCGGCGTCGGTCTCGGCATCGCCGCGATCTCGCTGACCGTGCTCGGCCTGGAGTCCCTGCTCGGTTTCGCCGGGCTCGGTATCGGCGGCCTGGCCATGGTGTTCATCGCCAATCCGTTGTCCGGGGTCGCCACCGGCCCGGACTGGCTGCCGCGACCCCGGGGCGCGATCGGCCAGTCACTGCCCATCGGCGCGGCGGGCACGGTCATCCGCTCGGCCGCGTTCTTCGATTGCGCGGGGTCGGGGCGGTCGGTCCTGGTGCTGCTCGGCTGGATCGCGCTCGGCCTGATTCTCGTCGCGCTGTCCGCCCGTCGCGCCGCCCGCACGGGGAACGCCGACACCACCACTGCGCACTCCCCCGCCCAGCAGTCCCCCGCTCATGCGCCCGGCGGCGGCGAGTCCGGGCGGTCGGCCGCCGTCGAGGCCGCGCCCGCGGACGACCGCGAGGAGCCCGCGCCCCAGCCCGCCTGAGCGCGTGACCAGTGTCTTCCCACCGGATCTCACGAATAAGTGAATGGCGATTCTCGCCCTGGGCTAGGCTCGGACCGACGGTTCCGGGGGCTGGGAACCGAGGTCGAGTGAAGTGGAGATCGCAGTGGGTAAAAGGGTGTCACCACGGGAGTTGGTGCGGACCGCGGCAGACGGGGTCACCGCGCTGAGAGTGCTCAGCAAGCGCGGCATGATCAACCCGCTCCAGCCCGCCGAGACCCTGCGCACCATGCGCGACTCGGAGATCTACGGCCCGTTCACGACCGTGTTGCGCCGTGCGGGTCCACGGCGAGAAGCCCGCCGTCGTCGACGAGCGGGGCACCTTGACCTTCGCCGAGCTGGACCGGCTCTCCGACGCCCTGGCGCGCGGCCTGGCCGCCGCGGGGCTCGGGGCCGACACCGTGCTCGCCTCCCTGTGCCGCGACCACCGCGGCATGATCCTGACCATGCTGGCGGCGGGCAAGCTCGGGTCGCGGCTGGTGCTGATGAACACCGGCTTCGCCAAGCCGCAGCTGGCCGACGTGGCGGTCCGCGAACAGGTGCGCGCCATCCTCTACGACGACGAGTTCACCGACGTGGTCTCCGCCGTGCCGGAGACCACCACGCGGTTGCGCACCTGGGTCGAGGACCCGGCGGGCGAGGACACCACCCCCACCATCGACGCGCTGATCGCCGCGCACGCCGACGGCGAGCCGCCCGCCCCGCCCGCGAAACCCGGCGGCGTGGTCATCCTCACCAGCGGCACCACCGGCACCCCCAAGGGCGCGCCGCGCGACAAGGTCTCCCCGCTGACCTCGGCGCAGTTCCTCGACCGCATCCCGCTGCCGAGGAACGACACCATGGTCATGGCCGCGCCGGTCTTCCACGGCACCGGCCTGTCCCAGCTCGCGCTGGGCTGGAGCCTGGGCAACAAGGTGGTGTTGCGCAGGCGCAAGTTCGACCCCGAGGGCACCGTGGCCACCATCGCCGAGCACAAGGCCGCCAGCCTGGTGCTGGTGCCGACCATGTTGCAGCGCATCGTCGACCTCGGCCCCGAGGTGCTCTCCCGCTACGACACCTCCTCGCTGCGGGTCGTCTTCGCCGCGGGCTCCTCGCTGTCGCCCGATCTCAGCGCCCGCACCGAGGCCGCCTTCGGCGAGGTGCTCTACAACCTCTACGCCTCCACCGAGGTCGCCGTCGCCGCCGTGGCCACCCCGCGCGACATGCGCGAGGCGCCGGGCACGGTCGGCCGCCCACCGGTCGGCTGCCGGGTCGCCATCTACGACGAGCAGCGCAACAAGATCACCACCCCCGGCGTGGTCGGCACGATCTTCGTCTCCAGCGGCCTGAGCTTCAGCGGCTACACCGACGGCCGCACCAAGGAGACCGTCGACGGGCTGCTCTCCAGCGGCGACGTCGGCCACTTCGACGCCGAGGGCAGGCTGTTCATCGACGGCCGCGACGACGACATGATCGTCTCCGGCGGCGAGAACGTCTTCCCGCTGGAGGTGGAGAACCTGCTGGTGGAGCGCCCGGATGTGCTCGAGGCCGCCGTGGTCGGCGTGCCGGACCGCGATTTCGGCAAGCGGCTGCGCGCCTTCGTGGTCACCACGCCCGACGCCGCCCGCGACGAGCAGGAGATCAAGGACTACGTCAAGGCCAATCTGGCCCGGCACAAGGTGCCGCGCGAGGTGGTCTTCCTCGACGAGCTGCCCCGCAACGCCACCGGCAAGCTGCTGCGCCGAACGCTCGAGGAGTACGAGGCGCCCACCGGCCAGGACACTCCCACCGGCCAGGACACTCCCACCGGCCAGGACACTCCCACCGGCTAGGACACCCGCGCGCCGCGACACGCCGCACCCACGGCGGCGTGACCAGGCGTGTCCCCTGCCGGGGGAACAATGGCGCTCGTGACCGGCGTACCGGAGGGCCGCGAGCTGGACTGCCTGGTGGAGATCACCTGGCCCGCCGGCTCACGGCCGTGGTGGGCGGCCAGGCACACCGGCACCGGCGCCCAGATCGCGGCGGCGCTGGACGAGCTCGCGGTGCGGGTTCGCATCGACCACTGGGCGCGGGCCCTGTCGGTGCTCGACGAGCCGCTGGTCGGCTACAGCCTCACCGTCTGCGATCCCGAGGGCGATTTCCTCATCGACTACGCCGCCGCCGTCCCGCTGCGGGCCGTGCCGACGGTGATCCGCGCGCACGCGGGCCGCATCAGGGATCACGCCTGCCGATAGGCAGCCGAAAATCCACCGGCGACACGAACTTTCGCGCCGCGAAGGCCAGTAGGGTGGATCGGTGGGGATCCCGGGCACGACCGGGACCGTGGAGAAAGGGACACAGGCGATGCCGGATGCCTCGACCGAGGTACTCCTCGACGATTTCGAGAACAGGGACGACTGGGAGCTGCGCGGCCCTGGAGCGCCGCAGACCCACCTGACCACCTTCGTCGAAGGCGCGCCGGCCAAGCGCCCCGGCGTGTTCGCCGACGGGGAGCGCGGCGCCGACCATCGCGCGGTCGTGCTGCTCGTCCGCTCGGCCGCCGAGGGGCTCGAGGTCGAGCTGGCGCCGCGGGCCGCGCGCTCGCGCACCCTGCCCGAGTCCACCACCGAGCTGCGGTTGTGGATCCGCTCGCCGCACGCCTCGCTGCGGGTGCACGCCCTGCTGGCCGACCGCGAGGTGCCGCTCGGCGTCACCACCGCCGCGGGCGAGTGGGTCCGGCTGCACCACCGCTTCGCCGGGCCGATCGCGGCCACCGAACTGCGCGCGCTGCGCATCCGGCTCGACGTGGTGACCAAGACCGCGGGCGAGGTCATGATCCTGCTCGACGACATGACCGCCGTCACCGCCTGACCTGCGCCCGGGCGACACCCGCATCCGCGAACCGCCGCGCGCCGGGGCGCCGCCCGCACGACGTGGTTGTTTGCCGTCTCCCCGGCCGGGTAGCTGCGGGTACACCGCACGGCCGACGGCAAGGCCGCCCACCGGCGATCACCACCCGAGATCACCCGACCGAGATCACCCACCAGAGATCAAGGAAACCCGGCAACCGAGGAGTGATCATGGCTCGATCCCTGCTCGACTCCCTCATCGGGAGCACGGTTCTCGATGCCAACGGCGAGACGATCGGCGCCGTCGAGGAGATCTATCTCGACGGCGAGAGCGGATCGCCGACCTGGGTGGCGGTCGCCACCGACATGGACGAGGGCAATGCGCTGGTCCCGCTGTCCGGGGCCCAGCACCGGCTGGAACGCGAGTCGCTGCGCGTCCAGGTCAGCAAGGAGCGGGTGCGCACCTGCCCGCACCGCGACGACGGTGGCATGCTCGATCGAGAGGCGGAGGCCGAGTTGTTCGCCCACTACGGCATCGATCCGCGCCGGGCGGCCTGGGACACCTACGGTCGCCCCGGCGACCGGAATTCCGCGGCGCGCCTGCGCCGCTACGTCACGGCCGGCTCGTGAGCACCGCATCGTGATCCCGGCGCGGTTTGGCGCGTCCGCCACCCGGGTAGTTGCCGGAAGATAGCTGATCTTCGGCCATGCCCGGGTTCCTCCCACGGGAGCCCGGAAACGATCCCCGACTCCCCGAGGAGCGCACATGACTCGGTCAACGCTCGATTCCCTGCTCGCCAGCACGATCATCGACGCGGACGGCGCCAAGATCGGCAAGGTCAAGCAGATCTTCCTCGACAACGACAGCGGCGCGCCGACCTGGGTGTCCGTCTCCACCGGATGGTTCTCCCAGGATTCGCTGGTGCCCCTGGCCGGGGCGAGGCCGCTGGGCGAGAAGGGCGATCTGCGCGTGCCGGTACGCAGGGAGCAGGTGAAGTCGGCGCCGCATCTGGACGTCGACGGCCGCCTGACCCGCGACGCCGAGTCGAAGCTGTTCGCCCACTACGGCATGGACCCGCGCGGCGGCCGCCACGCCGCCCCGGTCATCCGCCCGGACGGCGACATCCCGCTGACCACCGGCCGCGTCCGGCCCCGGATGACCGGCGACGCCGACCTCCTCGCCGGCGGCGAGCGGGTCATCGCCCCGAGGGCAGACGAGCGCGCGGACCGCGCCGGCACGCGCACGACCGGCGCGGCGGCCGACGCCCTCGACCTGACGCCCGCGGTCGCGTCGCTGGAAGCCGAAACCGAGACCGATCGCCCCGCGGGCAGGCACCGCAAGCACGCCGAGGAACCTGACGTCCTCTGGTGACCAGCGGCGCGGCGCCTCCCCGGACACCCCGGCCTCCCCGGTCCCGGCCTCAGCGCCGGTGCGTCCTGGCGCACACCTGCTCGGTGAACTCCGCCGTCGAGGCGGTCCCGCCGAGGTCGGCGGTGGCGATCCCGGCCGCGAAGGTCGCCGCCACCGCGTGCTCGACCCGGTCGGCGGCGCGGGCGAGCACGCTCGCTCCGTCGCGAGTCGCCAGCCAGCGCAACAGCATCGCCGCCGACATCTGCATCGCCACCGGGTTGGCTCGGTTGTGCCCGGCGATGTCGGGGGCCGCGCCGTGCACGGCCTGGGCCATGGCGCGGGTGGCCGAGCAGTTCAGCGAGGGCGCGGTGCCGAGCGAACCGCTCAGCTGCCCGGCCAGGTCGGAGAGGATGTCGCCGAAGAGGTTCTCGGTGACCAGCACGTCGTAGTCCTCGGGCGCGCGCACCAGGTGCGCCGCCGCCGCGTCGACGTGCTCGTCGTCGACCCGCACCCCAGGATAGGCGCGCGCCACCTCGTAGCAGGTCTCGCGGAACAGCCCCATGGTGCGGGGCAGCACATTGGCCTTGTGCACGATGGTGACCTTGCCGCGCCTGCTCGCGGCCAGCCGCAGCGCCTCGTGCGCGATCCGCTCGCTGGCAGCCCTGGTGATCACCGCGACCGACAGCGCGGTGTCGGGGGTGGGCTGGAATTCCCCCGACCCGGCGTACATGTTGCGGTCGGCGTAGAACCCCTCGCTGTTCTCCCGCACCACCACCAGGTCGATGCCGGGGGCGACGGCCCGCACGCCGGGGAATGCGCGGGCCGGGCGGATGTTGGCGTAGAGGTCGAAGTGCTTGCGGATCGCGCCACCCGGCGCAGTGGTGCGACGGAACTCGCCCGGATAGGAGACGTTGTCGTGCGGGCCGAGCAGCCAGGCGTCCACCCCCGCCAGCACGTCGAGCGTCTGCCGGGGCAGCGGTTCGCCGAACTCCCCGATGGCCCGGTGCCCGATGATCGCGGGCACCCATTCGATCGGCGTGCCACCGACCACGGCCACCGCCTCGTCGACCACCGCCCTGGCCGAACGCACCACCTCGGGACCGATGCCGTCGCCCTCGACGATGCCGAGCCGCACCGTTCCCGACGCGCCCGGCCTGCCGGTGTTCTTCGCTTCGCTCACCGGCTCATCTTCGCCCCGGCGGACCACGGCGCGGCGTCCGACCCGCCCGTGAGGTGTTTGCCGGTGTGCCCGCGGGTACCCCTGACGGGAACGGCGAAGACGCCGCGCTCGGCGTTGCGTCGAGAAAGGCCGCCTGCCTCCGGGAAGACTCCGGGAAGACGGACGCGGGAAGATGGAGACAGTCCCCGGCGTTACAGCAGGCGACACACGACACGAGAGGACGTCATGGCGACCCAGACGCTCACCCAGCAGAACTTCGACGAGGTAGTCACCAGCAACGACGTGGTACTGGTCGACTTCTGGGCCGAATGGTGCGGACCGTGCCGCAACTTCGCGCCCACCTTCGAGGCCTCGTCGGACAAGCACCCCGACGTCGTGCACGGCAAGGTCGACACCGAAGCCGAGCAGGGGCTCGCCGCCGCCGCCAACATCCGTTCGATCCCGACCATCATGGCCTTCCGCGAGGGTGTGCTGGTGTTCGCGCAGCCCGGCGCGCTGCCGCCGGCCGCGCTCGAGGATCTGGTGACCCAGGTGAAGGCGCTGGACATGGACGAGGTGCGCAAGCAGCTCGCCGAGCAGCAGTCCGCCGCCGAGTGAACTGCCGCGCCTGATCCGGCGCGACGACGAACGGCCCGCCACCCACGCAGGGAGACGGGCCGTTCTCGTGCGCGCGGCGGCCGCTCGTGGCCGCCGCGACGAGGTCAGGAACCCAGCCGGTTGATGCCGGAAAGGATTGCGCGGACCGAGGATTCGGCGCTGTCACCGGCCAGGGCGGCGCCCCAGCCGCGCTTGCCGTTGAACTCGCAGCGGATGAAGGTCGCGGTGCCTTCACCGGTGTGGCGCTGATGGAACTGCAGGATCTCGACCGGGTAGCCCTCCTCGTAGAGGGCCGAGGTCAGCGCGGCGACCGGGCTGCCGGTGGTCGCGAGGGTGCGCAGCCGGTCGGCGAACTCGAGCGTCGCGGTGTAGGCGGCGGCACGGCCGGAGACGGCCGCCCAGTCCGACAGCCGGACCGGGCCGTTGTCCCGGCAGTACTGGTCGTGGAACTCGGCCGGCGTCATTCCGGCCGCCTCGGCGCGCAGGCCGCGGGGCGCGGCGGAGGCCAGCGCCTCGGCATCGATGGTGGTGGGCATGGTGGCAAAAGACATGGTCATTGAAGAAGGTCTTCCCGAAGAAGTCGGTGGAGGGGACCAGCATCAACAGAAGTAACAGCCCGCAGCGAGGGGGCCGGTCCAGAAAATCAGACCCCGCTACGGCGGGTTACTACGACGGGTAGCGCGTACGCCGGGGTGGCGGCGAGCTGCGCGTTCCTGGTGAGCCCGGCAAGAGCCATCGACGACGCGGCGTCGCGGTCGGCGACACCAAGCGCTGCGGCGAGGCGATGAGCGGGATTCGGCACGGTGTCGACAATAGGCACCGATGGACCGGACCGCAACCTTATAGCGCCCCCGATGTCGCTACCGGTGAGTATCATCACCGCAGCTCACAGCCACCTCGGCCGCGGCGCCCCGCCGTGCCGGCCACCATGCCCGGCCGCCTCGGCGTGTCCCGCGCGGCGTGCCCGGCGTGGCGCGGGCCGACGGGCCACAACCATATGAGGGAATGTCCTATGCGATTCGACGAGTACCGCGCGTACGACGCCGTCGGACTGGCCGAACTCGTCGCCGCCGGTGAGGTGCGCCCGATCGAACTGCTCGAGCTTGCCCTCGCCCGCTGCGCCGAGGTCGACCCCGAACTCGACGCGCTCACCCTGCTGATGGAGGCGCCAGCCAGGAAACGCGCCGCCGGCCGGCTGGAAGGCCCCTTCGCGGGCGTCCCGTTCCTGATCAAGGACCTGCTGCAGGACTACGCCGGTTTCCCCACCTCGGCGGGAACCGGACCGCTGCGCGGCGTCCCGGCCGCCGAGCACAGCATCGTGGTGCGGCGCTGGCTGGACGCCGGACTGGTGATCTTCGGCAAGACCACCACGCCGGAGTTCGGCTGCAAGGCGGTCACCGTCTCGCGCACCTTCGGAATCACCCGCAACCCTTGGGATCTCGCGCGCACGCCGGGCGGCTCCTCGGGCGGTTCGGCGGCCGCGGTGGCCGCGGGCGTGGTGCCGGTGGCGGGCGCCAACGACGGCGGCGGCTCCATCCGCATCCCCGCCGCCTGCACCGGCCTGTTCGGGCTCAAGCCCGGCCGCGGCCTGGTCCCCAACGGCCCGCTGGCGGGCGACTCCATCCTCGGCGCGGGTGTGCAGGGCGTGGTCTCGCGCAGTGTCCGCGACACCGCGGCCATGCTCGACATCCTCTCCGCCCCCGATCCCGGCGCGCCCTACACGGTGGCCCGGCCGTGGCAGCCCTATCGCGAGGCCATGGCCATGCCGCCGGGACCGCTGCGCATCGGCTTCACCGACCGTTCCCCGCTCGGCACCGAGGTCGACGAACACGCCGTCGCGGCCGTCACCCGCGCCGCCCGGCTGCTGGAGACGCTCGGCCACGCGGTCGAGCCCGCCGAACCGGCCATCGACGGACAGCGGCTGGCCCAGGACTTCATGACCGTGTGGACCGCGCACCTGGCCGCCTCGGTCGCCCAGACCTGCGCGCGTACCGGCGCCTCTCCCGCCGCCTTCGACGTCGACACCCAGGCCATGGCCGCTGTCGGCCGCGCCTTGGCCGCACCGGAACTGGTGGCCGCGGGCGACCGCTGGAACGAGTACACCCGTGCGCTGGCCGACTTCCATTCCCGCTACGACCTGCTGCTGAGCCCCACGCTGGCCGAGCCGCCGCTGCCCGTTGGCCGCGACGACGTGCCGCGCGCGATCGGCCTGCTGCTGCCGCATCTGCTGCGGGCGGGCGCGGGCCGCGTGGTGGCACGCACGAGCCTGTATCGCGACACCGTCGTCGCGAATCTGTCCGCCGCACCGTTCACCCAGCTGGCCAATGTCACCGGCAGGCCCGCCATGAGCGTGCCGCTCTCGCTCACCCCGGACGGCCTGCCGCTCGGCGTGCACTTCACCGGCCCGACGGGCAGCGAGGCGCTGCTGTTGCGCCTGGCCGCCCAACTGGAGGCCGCCGCGCCGTGGTTCGACCGGGTGCCGCCGGAACTGCCCGCCCGCTGAACCGGGTGCAACGCCGGACCGGGGGCAACACCGAACCGGGGGCAACGCTGAGCCCGGGTGCGCTGTCCGGGTGTCGGCGCTGCGCGGGGTGTCGGCGGCGCTGCGCGGGGGTGTCAGCGCAGCGCCGGGGTGATCTCCTCGCCCATGTGGGTCAGCTTCTCCGGGTTGCGCACGTAGTACAGACCGGCGACCAGGCCGTTGTCGAGATGCACCGCCATCACCCCGTCGAAGACGCCGTCCACCGCCACGACGAAGCCGGGACCGCCGTTGACCACCACCCGCCGGAACGACAGCCGCACGCCGCGCCTGGCGACGGCGCCCGCGACGAGCCGGACGACCTTCTCCGCCCCGACCACCGGTTTCGGCACGGTCCGCACCAGCCCGCCGCCGTCGCCGATCATGACCACGTCGGGGGCGAGCACCTCGAACAGCGCGGGCAGATCCCAGCTCTGCAGCGCCCGCTGGAAGGTGGCGAGCGCGGCCTCGGCCTCGCGCGCGGACACCGTTGTCCGCGGCCGTCGCGCCGCCACGTGCGCGCGGGCCCGGTGCGCGATCTGCCGCACCGCCGCCGGCGACTTGCCGACGGCCTCGGCGATCTCCTCGTAGCCGACCTCGAACACCTCGCGCAGCACGAACACCACCCGTTCGGTCGGCGCGAGGGTTTCCAGCACCAGCAGCAGCGCCATCGACATGCGCTCGGCCAGCTCGACGTTCTCGGCCACGTCCGGTGTGGTCAGCACCGGCTCGGGCAGCCACTGCCCCACATAGGACTCACGTCTGCGGCGCACCGTGCGCAACCGGTTCAGCGCCTGACGGGTGGTGATGCGGACCAGGTACGCGCGCTCGTCGCGCACCCCGTCCGCCTCGACCTCCACCCAGCGCAGCCACGTCTCCTGCAGCACGTCCTCGGCGTCGGCGGCCGAGCCGAGGATCTCGTAGGCGACGGTGAACAACAGGTTCCGGTGCGCGAGGAACGCCTCGGTCGCCCGGTCGGCGGGCCGCTCGCTCATCTGTCTGTCCCCTTCTTTGGCAGGTTCCCCGAAGGCGCTGCCGGAGAACATGTCTCGCCGAGCGACACGGTCAGCTCCGCGCCGGCACGGCCTGCCCCGCCTCCCGTACCGCACGCGGCCGGGTGCGGTCGCGGAAGAGCCAGGAGAACCGCCCCGGATCCCGGGCCTCGGCCGCCAGTTCGTCGATGACCCTGGAGCAGGCGTCCTCCTTGATCATGGCGGGAACGCGCCCGCCGAGCCCGAACCGGTTGGCCGTGTCGTCACGCGATGCCAGCTGGATGACCGCGGCGCGGCGGCCGAGCCCGATGCACTGGCCGAAGAACCCGATCTCGATGGCCTTCGGCTGCTCGCCCGCGATCCTGGCCAGGACCGTGTCGGCGGCGTGCGCGCCCAGCGGGCGGGCGCTCTGGGCGCTCATCCGCAGCGGCACTCCCGAGGGGTTCGCGCAGTCCCCCGCCGCGACGATCCGTTCGTCGTCGATGCTGGTCAGGGTCTCGTCGGTGCGCAGCCTGCCCAGTTCGTCGGTGCGCAGGCCGCTGCGCTCGGCGAGCTCGGGTCCGGTGAAACCGGTGGTCCAGACGGTCACCGCGCTGCGCACGCGGTGCCCGCCGCTGAGCCGCACCGTCTCGGCGGTCACCTCGACGGCGGTCGCGTCCGCGCCCTCGAGCACGGTCACCCCGACCCCGCTCAGCCGCCGGGCGATCGCGCGCCGCACCCGCGGATGCAGGTAGCCGTAGAGCCGCTCCCCGCACACGAGGGTGACCGCGCGCCCCTGTTCGGCCAGCTCCGCGGCGACCTCGATCCCGGTGGGGCCGCCGCCGACGACGGTCACCGGCGCGGACAGCGGCGTGTCGTCGAGCACCTGCCGCAGCTTGCGCGCCTGCTCCACCCCCTCCATCCGGTGGGCGAACTCGGCCGCGCCGGGCACGGTGGGCGCCGCGCCCGCGCTGCCGACCGCGTAGATCAGGTGGTCGTAGCCGAGAGTCGTTCCGGCCGAACCGATCACGACGCGCGGCGGCGCGTCGATGCGGGTGACGCTGTCGACCACCAGCCGGACCCGGTCGGACAGCACCTCCCCGAGATCGACCACCGCCTCGTGCGTGCCCGCGACCAACTGGTGCAGCCGGACGCGGTTGACGAACTCCCGGCGCGGGTTGACCAGGGTCACCCGCACGTCCTCCCGCCGGGTCAGCCGGTTGGCCGCCATCACCCCGGCATAACCGCCGCCGACCACCACCACCTCGGTCGTCCGGTCACCGCCGTGGCCCGACTCCGTGGGCCCGGCGCCGTTGCGCTCGGTGTCCGTGAATGTGCGCTGCTCGTTCATCGTGTCCTCCTCCGTTCGCGGGGTTCGGACACAAGACACCGGCGACCCGGAATCTGTGACACGCCGGACCCGGGTCACCCCATCGGTCAGTGCGCGGCGGCGTCCCAGCTGCGCCCGGTGCCCACCGACACGTCCAGCGGCACCGACAGCGTGATGGCCGAGGCCATCCGGTCGCGGGCCAGCTGCTCGAGCGCCTCCCGCTCCCCCTCGGCCACCTCGAAGACCAGTTCGTCGTGGATCTGCAACAACATCCGCGAACGCAGCCCGGCCGCCGCGATGCCCTCGTACACCTCGATCATCGCGACCTTGATGATGTCGGCGGCGGTGCCCTGGATGGGGGCGTTGAGCGCCATCCGCTCGGCGGCCTCACGGCGCTGACGGTTGCTGGAGTCCAGATCGGGCAGGTAGCGCCGCCGGCCGAACAAGGTCTCGGTGTAGCCGACCTTGCGGGCCTGCTCGACCACCTCGTGCAGGTAGTCGCGGATGCGGCCGAAGCGGGAGAAGTAGATGTCCATCTGCTCCTTGGCCTCGGCGGTGCTGATCTTCAGCTGCGCCGACAGGCCGTAGGAGCTCAGCCCGTAGGCCAGGCCGTAGGACATCGCCTTGATGCGCCTGCGGATCTCGGGGGTGACCTCGGAGATCGGGATGTCGAAGGCCTTCGACGCCACGAACGAGTGCAGGTCCTCGCCGGAGTTGAAGGCCTCGATCAGGCCCTCGTCGCCGGACAGGTGCGCCATGATGCGCATCTCGATCTGGCTGTAGTCGGCGGTCATCAGCTCGTGGTAGCCGGGGCCGACCACGAAGGTGTCGCGGATCATCCGTCCGGTGTCGGTGCGGATCGGGATGTTCTGCAGGTTCGGGTCGGTGGAGGACAACCGGCCGGTGGCGGCGATGGTCTGGTTGAAGGTGGTGTGGATGCGGCCGTCGTCGGCGACCGATTTCAGCAGCCCGTCCACGGTCACCTTCAGCCGGGTGGCGTCGCGGTGCTCGAGCAGGTGGGCCAGGAACGGGTGCTCGGTCTTCTCGTACAGCGACTCCAGCGCGTCGGCGTCGGTGGTGTAGCCGGTCTTGGTGCGCTTGGTCTTGGGCATGTCCAGCTCGTCGAACAGCACCACCTGCAACTGCTTGGGCGAGCCGAGGTTGATCTGCTTGCCGATCACCCCGTAGGCGGCCTCGGCGGCCTGGGCCACCTTGTCGGCGAACTGCCGCTGCAAGGCCTGCAACTGGTCGCAGTCGACGGCGATGCCCGCGTGCTCGAGCTCGGCCAGCACCGACAGCAGCGGCAGCTCCATGTCGGTGAGCAACGCGGTGGACTCGATCTTCTCCAGCTCGGCGTCCAGCGCCTCGGCCAGGTCGAGCACCGCGCGGGCGCGCAGCATCTGGGTGCGCGCGGTCTCGGCCTCCAGGCTGTCCTCGTCGTCGAGCAGCGACAGCTGGGCGTTGTCGTCGGTCTCGGCGCGCAGCTCGCGGTGCAGGTAACGCAGTGAGAGGTCGTCGAGGTTGAAGCTGCGCTGCCCCGGCCGCACCAGGTAGGCGGCCAGCGCGGTGTCGCTGGTGAGTCCGGCGAGGCGCCAGCCGCGTCCGCGCAGCGCGTGCATGGCCGACTTGGCCTCGTGCAACGCCTTGGGCACCCGTGGGTCGGAGAGCCAGGCGCCAAGCGCCGCCTCGTCCTCCGGGGTGAGGATCGCGACGTCGAGGTAACCGCTCTCGCCGTCGCCGGCCGCGATGGCCAGCGCGGTCACGTCACCGTTGCCGGGGATGCCCCGCCCGACCACCGAGACCCCGTGGCGCACACCGGCTTTCGCGTGCTCGGCCAGCCAGTCTGCGATCGCGCCGGCGGTGAGCGCGGCGCCGCTGATCTCGAAGCCGGACTCGGCCTCCGGCTGCGGCGGCGACAACGTCTCGAACAACCGGTCGCGCAGCACGCGGAACTCGAGATCGTCGAACAGCCGGTGGATCTTCTCCCGGTCCCACGGCCCCTGCGCCAGCTGGTCGGGGGTGTAGGGCAACGGCACGTCCTTGACCATCTCGGTGAGCTGGCGGTTGAGCACCACACTGCTCAGGTTGGCGCGCAGCGCGTCACCGACCTTGCCCTTGACCGTGTCGACCTTCTCCACCAGGGTGGCCAGATCGCCGTACTCGCGGATCCACTTGGCGGCGGTCTTCTCCCCTACGCCCGGGATGCCGGGCAGGTTGTCGCTCGGGTCACCGCGCAGCGCCGCGTAGTCCGGGTACTGGGCGGGCGACAGACCGTACTTCTCCTGCACCGCCTCCGGGGTGAAGCGGGTGAGGTCGGAGACGCCCTTGCGCGGGTAGAGCACCGTCACGTCCTCGTCGACCAGTTGCAGCGAATCGCGATCGCCGGTGACGATGAGGATGCGGAAGCCCTGCGCCCGCGCCTGGGTGGTGATGGTGGCGATCAGGTCGTCGGCCTCGTAGCCCTCGATCGCCATGACCGGGATGCCGAGCGCGCCGAGCACGTCCTTGGTCAGTTCCACCTGGCCGCGGAACTCGTCGGGCGTCTGGCTGCGGTTGGCCTTGTATTCCGGGTAGGCCTCGGTGCGGAAGGTCTTGCGGGAGACGTCGAACGCCGCCGCGATGTGCGTTGGCTTCTCGTCGCGCAGCAGGTTGATGAGCATGGCGGTGAAGCCGTAGACCGCGTTGGTGGTCTGGCCGGTGACCGTCTTGAAGTTCACCGCCGGTAGCGCGAAGAAGGCGCGATAGGCGAGGGAATGCCCGTCCAGCAGCAACAGGGTGGGCCGGTCACCCCCGGCGGGGGCTGAGGTGGAACCCGGACGCTGAGAGCTGGTCGCTGGAGTCACCCGACAGAGTGTATTGAGCCGCACCGACAGCCGCCGTGCGGGGCGTGACGCGTGCCGCCCCCGGCCGGAGGGGCCGGGGGCGGCGACGCGCTCACCACTCAGGGCGACTCATGTCACCGCGCGCCGCATGCCGTGCCGCGCCTCATGCGACACCGAGATAGGCGGACTTGACCGACGGGTCGGTCAGCAGTTCCGCGCCGGTGCCGGTCTTGGTCACCGACCCGGTCTCCAGGATGTAGGCGCGGTCGCTGCGGGCCAGCGCCTGCTGGGCGTTCTGTTCCACCAGCAGCACCGTGGTGCCCTGCTCGTTGATCTGGCTGATGATGCGGAAGATCTGCTGGATCACCATCGGCGCCAGACCCATGGACGGCTCGTCGAGCAGCAGCAGCCTCGGCCTCGCCATCAGAGCGCGGCCGATGGCCACCATCTGCTGCTCGCCGCCGGAGAGTGTGCCACCCACCTGCTTGCGACGCTCCAGCAGCCGGGGGAACAACTCGAACACCCACTCCAGGGTCTGCTCGTAGTCGGCCTTCTTCGCGAAGGTCCGCCCGTAGCACCCCATGTCGAGGTTCTCCTGGACCGTCATGCCGGGGAACACGCCCCGGCCCTCCGGGGCCTGGATGAGGCCTTCGACCACGCGGTCGTGCGCCTTCATGGTGGTGATGTCGCGCCCCTGGAAGGTGATGCGGCCGCGGGTGAGCGGCAACAGGCCCGACAACGCGCGCATGGTGGTGGTCTTGCCCGCGCCGTTGGCGCCGAGCAGGGTCACCAGCTCGCCCTCGGCCACGCTCAGCGAGATGCCGTGCAGCGCCTGGATGCGGCCGTAGTTGACCACCATGTCCGTCACCTCGAGCAGCGGCGGACCGCTCGGCTTCGGCGCGGCGGGCGCGGGCTCGGGCTCGG
>Ga0079224_100003891_pt1 | contig 19071 bp, 13 predicted proteins | sample Stecom2015_FD_80414 | JGI IMG/M metagenome (GOLD analysis project Ga0079224, IMG submission 80414) | Agricultural soil microbial communities from Utah to study Nitrogen management - Steer compost 2015 | ecosystem: Environmental > Terrestrial > Soil > Agricultural land | place: USA: Utah... | reverse complement strand
GGGCGAAAGGATCCTTGTGTTCTGCCGGCTTTCGTGCTAATATACCCCTAGGGGTATTTGAGTGTAAGGAGGCAAGGTTATCATGTCCATCGTAAACATCACGGGTCGAGATTTTGAGCAGACCATCCGGCAGCAGAAGCCCGTACTGGTCGACTTCTGGGCCCCCTGGTGCGGACCGTGCCGGATGCTTGCCCCTGTGCTGGAGGAGTTGGCGGAAGAGATGGGCGATCGCGTCGTGATCGCCAAATTGAATGTGGATGAGAATCCGTATACGGCGGGGCAGCACGGGGTCATGACGATTCCCACCCTGAAACTGTTCCGGGGCGGATTGGAGCTGGGCACGATGGTCGGTTACCAGACGAAGGATCAACTCAAGTCGTGGATTGAATCCTACGCCACCACATGAGGCGGCGCGGTCGGATTTGTCGAAGGCGTTTTGTCCTAGCTTGGTTTCCGAGGGCGTGTCAGCGGCGGTATTTCCGCCGCTTTTTTATTGAAGGGTGACAAACGGCTCGTTTTTTCCCGGATCCGACAAAGAAACAGGATGGTCGATTGACACGTCGGTTCGAAAGGGTTTATAGTATATTTACAAACTGATAAGAATGTGAAAAGGATTCTGATAAGGATGTGAAATCTTGAGCCTTCGGGAGCGAATTTTTGAGGTGGCGGAAGATCTGTCCAAATCCAAACCCTTTGATCAAATTACCTTTCAGGAAATTGCGCGGAAGGCCGGAGTTCACTGGACGACGGTACGAAGGCAGTTTGGCAGCAAGGAGGCGATGCGCACTTGGCTTAAAGAGAAACAGGAGAAGGCGGATCCATCTTTAGCGGATACCCGCAGACGGATCCTTGAGGCCGGGGAGCGAATGTTTGCTCGACTCGGATATGTCCAGGCATCCTTGGATAAGGTGGCTTCGGAGGCGGGACTGACCAAGGGGGCGGTGTACTGGCATTTTTCGAGCAAACAGGATCTTTTTTTGGCCATTTTGGAACGCCATCTCCAACAACAACTTCGGTTGTTGCCAACCCAAATTGACCATATTTGGAACGCGAACGACCCGGTGGCGGCGCTGACGGATTGGCTCCAAGCCCAGTTCAGCTGCCTAGAGAAGGAAGACAGGAGCTCGATGCTTTTCCTTGAGTTTGTCACTTCCAGCAGAGAACCGGATATTCACGCCAAGCTACAATCGGTGCATGGGAAAATTTTGGACGGCGTGGCGGATTTCATGGGGGAGATGCAAAAAAAAGGGCTTGTTCGGGATTCGCTGGATGCGCAATCCATCAGTATCATGATCGATGCACTCATGAAAGGAGTGGTAGTGGAATGGTTGATCGATCCCAAACGCTGTAATGTGAGAACGGTATTTCATACAATCGCCCGGGTTTTGTGGGAGGGGTTATCCCCCCGGCAATAACCCGTCATTTTCTTTTTCCCAAAACATACTTATTAGTATTCGTTTAACGTATTGAATGGTATCTTATTATGAAACGGAGGATTTACGATGTGGATGGCTGCGGTAGCGGGAGCTTTGGTTCTGATCGTCGGTTTGTTCGCTTATCACCGGTATTCGTTACAACAAACAGAAAAAAATATCCCCCTGACGGCGAATTTGTTACCGTGGAGGGTGTGAAGCTCCATTATATCAGTAAAGGGGAGGGAAAGACCGTCGTCTTCCTTCACGGAGGGATCCTTACCGGAAACGATTTTCGGGATGCGATCGATTTGGCCGCCGAACAGGGGTACCGCGCCATTGCCTTTGACCGTCCGGGATACGGTTACAGTGAAAGGCCGAAAAACAAAAGGGTGACGCCCCGGGATCAGGTCCGTCTGATACACGGTGCCCTCCGGCAATTGGGTGTCCAAAAACCGGTCCTGGTCGGTCATTCCTGGAGCGGAACGATGACGCTGGCGTATGCCCTTGACTATCCGGACGAAGTTTCCGGTGTCGTCCTGTTGGCAGGCGCCATGTATAAAGAGGGTTATCCCGCGGAACGCGGGGATTTGATCTCCCAACTTGTTACCACCCCGGTGATCGGAGATCTGTTCCTGCATACGGTGATCCGAAGCCCCTTGGGAGCCGCCCTGACGAAGCTCACCTTAACACATACCTTCGCCCCCGAGCCGATTCCCGAGGGTTATCGTGAAGCCACCCTTGCCTTCTGGCTCAGACCGGGACAATTTAAGGCGAATCGGGAAGATGTGTTGGCCTTTGTACCTGCCGCCAAGGAAGCGAGCAAGCGGTACAGAGAGATTCGAATTCCGCTGATCATCATGGTGGGGGAGAACGATCCCTTCGGAACAAAGGAACAGGCCCACAGGCTGAAAAGGGAGGTTCCCCATGCCAAGCTGAAGGTGATTCCCGGTGTGGGACACATGATTCCGCAGAACCATCCCGAACTGGTCATGAGAGCTCTCGGGGCCCTATCGGAATGACGGTGAAGAAAGGATGTCAATTCATGAACTCGGTCGCAGAATATTGTTAAAGGGGAGGGGGTGTACCACCCCGCCTTGTCAGTGGGGGGCAGACCCTCTCCCCTGATGGGAGGATGATCTATTTTGAAATGGTGAAGGTTTTCGTCATGTCTCCCACCCGGAGTTGATACGTTCCCGGTTCCACGATCCGCTTGTCCGTTCCCAGGATATCACCGGGAATGACAGAGAAGCGGGAGACGGGAATGTTCAGGGTTATCCGTTTGCTCTCTCCGGGCTTCAGGGAAACCCGTTGAAAGGCGACCAGCTGCCGGACAGGGCTCAGTACCGAACGGTATTGACGGTCCGCGTAAATCTGGACGATTTCGTCACCTGCCCGCTTCCCGGTGTTGGTTACGGTGACCGCGACGCGCAGTTTGCCGTTGGATTGGACGGTCTTAGGCACCTGGAAGTTTTCATAGCTGAAGCGGGTGTAGCTCAGCCCGTACCCGAAGGGAAACAGGGGATCGTAGGAAGCCCCGGGTGGATGGTTGTAGAAGGTGGGCACCTGGCCGATCCGCTTCGGCCACGTGGAAGCCAATTTGCCGCTGGGGTTGGCGTCGCCGAAGAGGATGTCCGCCACAGCGTTACCCCCCTCGGTTCCGGGCAGATAGGCCATCAAGAAGGCGGGCACCGACCGGATGGTCTCGGTCATCATCAGCGGTCTGCCGGCAAGGAGGATCACGGCCACATCTTTTTTCGTGCCTTTGAGCGCCCGGATCAGCTGGGTCTGTGCCGGGGGCAAGGCGGCCGTCGAGGTATCTCCTTCCCCCTCCGCGTAGGGGAGTTCTCCAACGACCACCAAGATGACATCCGCCTTTTTGGCGGCATTCACCGCTTTGCGAATCGCCCTTTCCACCGCTTCGAGGTCATCCTGCCGATCTTCCGGCGGAACTCCCGGCTCGTAGAGGACCCGGGTGTTTTTGGAGACTTTCCCCTTGATTCCTTCCAAAACGGTGACGGACGGAGGCATCTCTTCCAGGTTTTCCACCCCTTGCCAACCGATGGTCCATCCCCCCATCTGGTAGATCGGATTGTCGGCCCCGGGGCCCGTCACCAAGATCGTGGAAAGATCTTTTTTCAGCGGGAGCAAATGCTTGTCGTTCTTCAGGAGCGTGATGGACTGGGTGGCTGCCCGTCGGGCCAGCTCGCGGTCCGCCCGGTCCACGATGATTTTCTCCGCTTTCTCCTCGTCCACATAGGGATTCTCAAACAGTCCCAACCGGAACTTCAGGGTGAGGATCCGGCCTACCGCTTCGTCGATCCGTTTCTCGGACACCTTTTTCTCCTGGACCAGCTCGATCAGATTCTTGGTAAATCCTTCGGCGTCCAGGGGAACCATCGACATGTCGACGCCGGCATTGATGCTGATCCGGATCGCCTCTTTGTATGTGGGGGCGATTCGATGGACGGTGTGCAGTTTGATAATGTCCTCCCAATCGGAGACGACGACTCCCTCAAAGCCGAGCTCTTTCCGGAGCACGTCGGTTAAAAGGTATTTGGAAGCGTGGACGGGGATTCCGTTGACGGAGCCGCTGTTCACCATGATGGTTTCCGCGCCGTCTTGGATGGCGCGTTCAAAACCGGGAAGGAACATCTCCCGCAGGGTGCGGAGGGACAGCTCCGCCGGAGCCCGATCCTCCCCGCTTAGGGGCTGGGAGTATCCGACGAAGTGTTTGGCGCTGGCCGCTACCCGGTTCGGCGAGGAGAGGTGGTCCCCCTGCAGGCCGGTGACGGCGGCTCCGACCATTTCCGAGGCGAGCAGGGGATCTTCGCCAAAGGTTTCATAGTAACGCCCCCATCGCAAATCCCGGGCGATATCGGCGGCGGGGGAGAAGTTCCAGTGGATGCCGGTGGCGCGGACTTCCTTCGCCGTCCGTTCGTTGATTTCTCGGACGAGGGCGGGATTCCAGCTGTTGGCCAACCCGATGTTGTGGGGATAGATGGTGGCTCCGAGGACGTTGTTATGGCCGTGGACGGCGTCCACCCCGTAGATGATGGGGATCTTCAGTCGGGAGTGCCGGAGAGCGTATCTCTGCAGGGTGTTTGTCATTTTTGCCCACGCTTTCGGGTTGTTGGGCACCGGGGCGGCGCCGCCTCCGCTCAGGATCGAACCGACGCGGTTGTCGACCAACACCTTTTTCATCCATTCCTCATTCAGCGGTCCCCGATCCCATTCATCTTCTCCCATCAGCCGCGTTACATTGATCTGCGTCATCTGGCCGACTTTTTCCTCCAGGGTCATGCGCCTGAGGAGGTCCTTCACCCGTTTTTCCACCGGCAGCGAAGGGTCCATGTAGGGCGGTTGGGGTCGGGGTTTTTCAGCGGTGGCGATCCCGAAATGGGGACCTGCCAGGGCCAGGAAAAGGATGGTGACCAACATCATCAGCAAAAATTTACGCCTGTTCACGGAGCTCACCTCGCAGGAGGGATCGGATCGATGACATTATTCTCCAAATAATCTTAAAAATCCTCCATTTTCGCCCGGAGGGGCGTTGCAGCGGTTGTTCCGGGCTTTTCCGCGCGGCCGGTATGAGGGGAATCGTTCCTGAAGGGCCCTGCCCGGTCCAGGGATATTTCGTCCTATTTTTCTCGTCCGCCATGCATTGACACTCTTGAGGAGGGTTGGATAGAGTGGAAAGCAGAATGAGGGGGGATGAAAGAAGCACAATCCGGAAAGAGCGGAGGATGCCGCTCGAAGAACCGAGGGGCTCGACTAATTGTCGGAATTTACGGATATTTATCACGGACGCGATGAAGGAGGAGACTGAGGGATGAGCCGCTTAGCCCTGCTGGGGGGTAGCCCTGTAAAGGAGAAACCGTTTCCGCGTTGGCCGGTGTTTGGGCCGGAGGAGGAACGGGCGCTGCTGGAAGTGCTGCGGTCCGGGAAGTGGGGAGCGGTTGACGGACATCGGGTGAAGGAATTCGAAAAGCGGTTTGCCGCTTTCCAGGAAGCGGAATACGGCGTCTGCGTAGTCAACGGGACTGTCGCCCTGGAAGTGGCGCTCCGGGCGGCGGGAGTGGAACCGGGAGACGAGGTCATCGTTCCCGCCTACACCTTTATCGCCACCGCTACGTCCTGTCTGGCAGTGGGAGCGCGGCCGGTGTTTGCCGATGTGGACCCGGAAACGATGCAGATCGATCCCAACGATGCGTTGAGCAAGGTGACGGAGAAGACCCGGGCGATCATCCCCGTCCACCTGGGCGGCCATCCCGTCGATATGGACGCCATCGGCCGATTGGCCCAAAAACAAGGCCTGTTCGTAATCGAGGATGCGGCCCAGGCGCACGGGGCGGTCTGGAGGGAGCGGCGGGTGGGGGCCATCGGCCATCTGGGCGCCTTCAGCTTCCAGTCCAGCAAAAACATGACCGCCGGCGAAGGGGGAATCGTCCTCACCAACGACGAGCAGCTGGCGGATGCGGCATGGTCCATTCACAATGTCGGCCGGGTGCGGCAGGGACAGTGGTATCAGCACGAGCGTATCGGCTGGAATTTGCGGATGACCGAATTCCAGGCTGCGGTGCTGCTGTGTCAACTGGAACGCATGGAGGAGCTGATACGCCTCCGGGAGGCGAACGCCGCCGCCTTGAGCCGACTGTTGGAGCAGCTGCCGGGGGTCCGCCCCCTCGGGCGCGATCCGCGGGTGAAGACCCATGCCTGGCACTTGTACCTGTTTCGTTATGACCGGGAAGCCTTTGCCGGACTGTCCAAGCAGGACTTTGTGCGGGCGTTGCAGGCGGAGGGGATCCCGGTATCCCCGGGCTATGTGCCATTGAATCGCAACCGGGCGATCCGCCAGGAGCTCGCCCAGCGGTTCGGAGTGGAAGGGGATGGCATCCCGCCCTGTCCGGTGGCCGAGCGGGCCAGCGATGAGGAGGTTCTCTGGTTTCCCCAGCGCATTCTCCTCGGCTCGCCCCGGGATCTGGCCGCGGTGGCGGAAGCCATTGACAAGGTGCAGCGTCACGCCTCGGATTTGGTTCGGGTCTCTTAGGCATCGCCGTTTTGCCGGCCCCATCAGGGCCGGTTTTTATATTGGTTCAATTTTGCCGCATTCCAACCGGAAGAAAGATGGACATGACAAGGGGGTGTCGGTCGCATATACTGGAGTTGAATCAGTCTTTGCCACATTGGGCGGGGGGATCGGCATGGATGGGATTTGGACGGAACGGCGGCGAAGGCTGGCGGAGGAGTTGCTGAGGAGGACCGATCCGGTCACCGTGACCCGGTTGGCCTCCCGGCTGAAGGTGAGTCCGCGAACCATTCGATACGATTTGGATGCCCTTCAACCCTGGTTTCAAGAACAGGGGTTGCAGCTGTCCAAGAGGCCCCGCCGGGGCGTGCAGGTGATGGGCCCCGAGGAGCGGGTTCAATCGGCTCTGCGGCAGCTGGCCTCCCGGGGAGGAAACCCGTACCGCCATCCCCTTCGTCCCGAAGAGCGCGTCCGCCTGATCCTTGCATATCTTCTGCAGGATGCCCAGAACACCCGCGTCCGTGTCCAGGATCTCGCGGACCGGTTGGGGGTATCCCGCGGAACGCTGCTGTCCGATTTGAAAACCGTCGAGGAGAAATTGGCCGCCTACCGCATCCGCCTGCTGCGCATCCCCGGTTACGGCCTCAAGCTGGACGCCGATGAATTCCGTTGGCGTCAGGCCGCCGCTTCCCTGGTTTTCAGCGAATTGGATCCGGAGCATCCGGATCGTTCGTTCCGGCTCGCTGAAGCTCCAAAACTTTCGGCGCCGGAGACCGTCCCGTCGATGGCATCGCTGCTGCCGAGGGAGCTGATGGCCACCATCGAAGCTGTCCTGTCCGGCTTTGACTGGGAGCCTCCCCTTTCGGACCGGGCGTTCCGGGGGCTCGCCATCCACATCGCTCTCGCCCTTTTACGCTTGCAGGAAGGGAGAGGCGTTTGGCTTCCCCCGGAACAGCTGGCGGAAGTGAAAGCCAAAGGGGAGTTTCGGATGGCCCGACGCCTGTTTCGGGCGCTGGAGAAGCGGCTCGGCATCGATGTTCCGGAAAGCGAAGTCGGTTATCTCGCCCTGCATCTGCTGGGGGCCAAGCGGGGTCCCGCTTCGATCCCCATGGAGCGATCCCCCCGGGAGGATATGGATCCGCCGCTGGCCGAGGTCGTGGACCGGATGATCCGCATCGTATCCGAATCGTTCCGGCTGCCCTTGTATCTGGACAAGGAGCTGGCGGAGGGCCTGATCATCCACTTGAAACCGGTTTTGGCCCGGTTGAAATACGGGCTGCCCGTGGAAAACCCGATCCTGGACGACATCCGTACGCATTATCCGCAGATCTATGCTGCAACGCAAAAAGCGGTTTTTTGGCTGGAACGGGTGGTCGGATGTCCAATCCCCCCGGGCGAGGTGGGGTACCTGGCGATGCATTTCGGAGCGGCGTTGACCCGGGTCAAGCAGAAGACCCTGTCCTCTCGGCGGATTCTCCTGGTCTGCGCTTCGGGGTTGGGAACGGCCAAGCTCTTGGAGTCCACGCTCCGCAGCGAATTGCCGGGCGTGGAGTGGATCGGCACCACCAGTGTGATGCAAGTGGCGAAAACGATCAAAAGTCGGGCCGTCGACCTGGTGATCAGCACGGTGGATTTGGATTCTCTGGTGAAGGATGTCCCGGTGGTCCGGATCCCTCCGCTTCCCGGACGGCGGGAAATCATGCAATTGAAGGAGGGGCTCTATCTGGCCGACTCCCTGACTCCCGACGTCCATCTGGTCGGAGAGCTGATGGAGCTGATTCAGCGGTATGCCGATGTCCGCGATGCCGATTGTTTGGCGGATGCCCTTCGCAGGTGGCTGGATGGCCGGATTTTTTTCCAAAAACAACGGACTGGAAGGGTAGTGAACGTTCCCATGCTGGATAAACTATTGATACCGGACAATATTTGCTTACAGGCCGAATGCCACACCTGGCGGGAAGTGGTGGAGGCGGGAGCCGAGCCGCTTCTGCGTCAAGGGATGATCGAAGCGCGTTATGTGGATCAAATCCAGGAAAATCTGATCAAGCACGGCCCTTATATGGTGATCGCGCCGGGGATCGCCCTGCTGCACGCCCGCCCGGAAGACGGGGTGCGCGAGGTGTGCATGAGTCTGCTCACGCTGAATCCCGGCGTCCCCTTCGGCCATTCGCAGAACGATCCCGTCGATGTGGCCATCACCTTCGGCACCACCGATAACGAATCCCACGTTTACGCCCTGTCCCAACTTATGGAACTGTTGTCCCATCCGCCCAGTTTGCAACGTCTGCGCAAGGCGACCCAGCCGGAGGAAGTGATCGAGATTATTCGTCCATTTGTACGAAAAGGAGGAGAAAAGGAATGAAAAAGGTATTGGTCGTTTGCAGCAACGGTTTGGGAAGCAGCCTGATGCTGAAATCCAACATTCAAAAGGTGTGTCGGGAAAAGGGGATCGATGCGACGGTGGAACATTGCGATTTGGGCTCGGCGCCGTCCATGATCCAGGATTTTGATCTGGTCGTCACCTCCGAGGGGTTGGCGGGGGAATTGCAGGGATTTGGCGTTCCCGTTGTAACCGTTGTCAATTTTATCAGTCCTACAGAAGTGGAGGAGAAGGTTCTGAAACACCTTCAATGATCACCTTTGCAGGGGGTAGCTGCGATGCGGGGATTTCTCGGTTTTATCGTCAATGATATCCTGAGTCAACCGGCGGTGATCGCCGGCCTGATGGCCATGATCGGGCTGATCGCCCTTCGAAAACCCCTCCGCACCATCATCACCGGGACATTGAAGACGATCGTCGGGTTCCTCATTCTGGGCGTAGGAGCCGAAGCGATCGTCCAATCCCTGGATCCGCTGGGGGAGATTTTGAACCGGGGGTTCGGCATTCAGGGTTTGATCCCCAACAACGAAGCCATCGTGGGGGTGGCCGTCAAAACCCTGGGCCAGCAGACGGCGTTGATCATGAGCCTGGGCTTTCTGTTCAATCTCCTGTTTGCGCGCATCACGCCGTTCAAGTATGTGTTTTTGACGGGGCATCACGCGTTTTTCATGGCGTGCCTCCTTTCCGCCGTTTTGACGGCGGCGGACATTCGGGGAACGGCGGCGGTCCTGATCGGATCCGTCCTGCTGGGACTTTTGATGGTCGGCATTCCCGCCCTGGCTCAGCCGTTCATGCGCCGGGTCACCGGCGATGACAATCTGGCGATCGGCCATTTCGGCACCTTCGGGTATGTGTCCGCTGCTTTGATCGGCAAGTGGTTCGGCAATCCGGAAAAGTCCACCGAAGACTTGAAGGTTCCCCAAGGGCTGAGCTTTCTCCGGGATACGACCGTCTCCACCGCTTTGACGATGGTGCTGATCTATGTGATCGTGGCGTTGCTGGCGGGACCCGGCGTCACCGCCGAGGCGGCGGGGGAACAGCATTACCTGATGTTTGCGGTGATGCAGGGATTGATGTTTGCCGTCGGACTGTACGTCATTTTGGCCGGGGTTCGGATGATGCTGGCGGAAATCGTCCCCGCCTTCCAAGGGATCGCGGAGAAAATCGTTCCGGACGCCAAGCCGGCGCTGGACTGCCCCATCACCTTCAACTACGCCCCCACCGCCGTGATCGTCGGGTTCATCACCAGCTTTGCCGGCGGCCTGGTCGGGCTGGCGATCCTGGCGGCCCTTGGGGCACCGCTGATCATTCCCGGCTTGGTTCCCCATTTTTTCACCGGGGCGACGGCCGGGGTGTTTGGAAACGCCACCGGAGGACGCCGAGGGGCTGTATTGGGCGCCTTTGTCAACGGGTTGCTCATCAGTTTCTTGCCGGCCATGCTCCTGCCGGTTCTCGGGGATATCGGTTTTGAAAACACCACCTTCGGCGATACGGATTTCAGTGTCGTGGGTATCATCATCGGATATCTCGCCCAGTGGTTGCATTAACCTTTTCCCCCGCCGGAAGAGATCCGGCGGGGCACCGCGGGCGAGCCGGCGGCAGCCGCTGGCGTCCATTGATCAGGCCGGATTCGGTAAACGAATCCGGCCTGTTTTTTGCGGATCAATCGGGGAATCGCCGGCTGAAGTTTCAAGGCAAAGGCCAAACGGTTGCCGGTGCCCGGGGTAAGGGTCGCCGGAGTCGTCCACGGGATCAAAAAATTTTGATATTCGACAAAAATAGAGTGTATTTTTTCAATCGTTGTTCTATTATAAACTTGTAAGCGACTTTTTCGCTGCCGGGAATGGATTCCGATTGTCCTGCCGGAACCGTTGGGAGGGGAAATCGATGTCCGGGCGCAAAATCCTGTCCGTGTTGCTGGCGCTGGTGGTCGCATTCGGCACGGTTTTTCCGTCGGTGGAGGCGAAAAGGGATGATCTCCTGGACCGGAGCCTTTACCGCCTGGTGGAGGGGTTGAAGCAGGATCCCGCCACCCGGGGCATGGTGGTCGGCTATGAGGCGGTTTCGCTGGATCGCGGAGAGGTCATGGCTTCTCTCCGGGCGGAAAAAACGTTCGTGCCGGGGTCGGTTCTGCAGCTGCTGACGGGGGCGGCGGTCCTGGACGCGATGCCGGAGGGAATGCGGATCCCCACGGAAGTGTATGTGGATGGGGTTCTTGCATCCGGCGGAACGTTGAAGGGGGACATCATCCTCAAAGGGTACGGCGACCCTTCCCTCAACCGCCAACGGCTGGGGGATCTGGCCGAAGCGCTTCGGAAGAAGGGGATTCGCCGGGTGCGCGGCGATCTGGTGGTGGATGATGCGGTCTTTGACGACGAGAGGCTCGGAACGGGATGGATGTGGGATGATGAACCCTTTCCCTTCAGTGCACAGATCGGAGCCCTGTCCGTCGACGGCAATACGGTGACGGTGAGGGCCACCCCCGGCGCCTTGGGAAAGCCGCCCCGCATCCGGGTTTCACCGGTTCCGGAGTACGTCCGGGTGGTCAACCGGGCCAAGACGGTGGCCGGCGGCGGACAAGCCCTGACCATCGACCGGAAGCGGGCGACCAATGAATTGATCATCTCGGGGACGATCGGGAGGAATCACCCGGGAGTGAGTGTGCGAAGAACGGTGGAGGACCCGGCCCGCTTTGCGGGGGCCGTATTCCGGGAGTTGCTCAAACGGGAGGGGGTGAAGCTGGATCCGAAGTCGCGGATCGTGTCCGGGGAGGTCGGGCCCGGTGCCCGGCGGATCGGCCGGACCCTGTCGCCTGAGCTGGACGAGCTGCTTGGGCGAATGTTCCGGGAACGGGATCCCTTTTACGCTGAGATGTTGTTGAAACAGCTGGGGGTTTATGTGTCGGGAGAGGGCACCTTTGAGGCGGGCATCGGAGCGGTGGAGGATTTTTCCCGCCGAATCGGGATGGATCCCGGATTTGCCCAGGTGGATGGGTCGGGACTGTCCCGGATGAATGCGATCGCTCCAACCCATCTGGTTCAACTGCTCCGGGGGATGGAGGAGCATCCGGAAAAGGCCCGCTTTGATGAGCTGCTTTCCGCCGCCGGCATCCCGCATCCGGCGGGGGATCAGGGGACGCGATCCCGGAAGGGCGGCCTGCGGATCCTCCGGGGAGAGATGGACGGCGTGGCCGGGATGGCCGGGACGGTGGTCACGCGGGAAGGGGAGCGAATGGCCGTTGCGGTCCTGGTGAACGGGGTGAACGATCTGTCCGCCGCACGGGGGCTGCTGGATCAAATCCGGGATGTCCTGGCGGCTTATCCCGATCTCCCGGATCCCGGGGAAGGTCCGGAGGAGGCGACTTACCTCCTTTCCGAAGCGCTGGATCCGATCCTGGAAGAGGAGCCGTACCGGGGAGTGATCGCAGGGATCCTGGTGCAATCCCTGGACCGGGACGAAACGCTGTACGCCCGCGAGGCGGAAGCGCTCTTAACCCCGGCCTCCAACACCAAACTGCTTACCGCCGCCGCTGCGCTTCAGGCCCTGGGGGAGGATTATCGCTTCCGGACAGCAATTTACCGAAGTGGCGCTTTGCGGAGGGGAGAGCTGGCGGGGGATGTGATCCTCAAAGGGTACGGCGATCCGACGCTGGCTACCGAGGATTCGCTGCGGGTGCAGGAAGGTCCCACCGTGGAAGGGATCGCCCGGGATCTCAAGGCAATGGGGATTCGCCGCGTGCAGGGAGACATCGTGGTGGATGCGGGGGCCTTTGCCGGGGATCCGTACGGGGCGGGGTGGGCCTGGGATGACGAGAGCGGCTATTACCAGCCGCAGATCGCGGCCCTCGCCGTCAATCGGGGAACCGTCCGCCTGGATTATCTGCCGGGGGAAGAGCCCGGCGACCCGATTCAGCTCCGGCTGACGCCCGAAACCGAATATGTGGAGGTGATCAACGAGGCGGTCACCGGTCCCGCGGATTCTGACGACACCCTTCGGATTCGCCGCGAGCGGGGGACGAACCGGATCCGGGTCACCGGGAGTCTCCCCCTGGATTTCGGCGGGGATTATTCCCGGATACCGGTGGAAGAGCCGTCGCTGTACACGGGGCAGGTGTTGAAGGAGGCCCTGGAGCGGGAGGGGATCACCTTCAGCCCCGGCAGTCGGGTGAGGGCGGGGAAGAAGCCGGTCGGTGCCAAGCGGATGGGGACGTACCGATCCCCGCCGCTCTCGGAAGTGATTCACTACATGAACAAGGCGAGTGACAACTTTTACGCGGAGATGGTTCTCCGGACCCTGGCCCTGGAAAAGTCGGGAACCGGGACGGCGGAGGGCGGAGTCGAAGCGGTGATGGAATACGCCCGGAGGTCCGGCATCGACCGGCACTTCCAGCTGAGGGACGGGTCGGGACTGACCCGGTACAACCGGATTTCTCCGGCACAGATCGTGGCGCTGCTGACGGCGGTGGCCGAGCAGCCGATTGAAGAGACCTTTGTCGAGTCGCTGCCGGTAGCGGGGGTCGACGGAACCCTGCGCAACCGGATGCGCGATACGGATGCGGCGGACAACCTGCGGGGAAAGACCGGTTCGATGACCCATGTCAGCGCCCTGGCCGGTTATGTCCGCACCCGGGACGGTGAGGAGCTCGCCTACGCGATCCTGTTAAACGGTTTTTCGGAAGGGTCCTTCAAAGATCTGGAGGATCGCATCGGAACGAGATTGGCCGAGTTCTCCAGAAAGGAACGGGAGGAAGCGGAATGAAAAAATGGGTGGCGGGGATGGTGCTGATGTCGCTGCTGATCTTGTCGGCCTTTCCGGCGGAAGCGAGGGAACCGTCGGACCAGCGGGAATTTCGCGCCTTCTGGGTTGATGCCTTCCATGACGGGATCAAAACCCCCGAGCAGGTGGACAAGCTGATCGCCGATGCCCAGCGGGCCAATGTGAACGCTTTGATCGTTCAGGTGCGGCGGCGGGGGGATGCCTATTTTAACCGGGCGCTGGAGCCGCGGACGGAGGACCCCGCCCTGCAACCGGGTTTTGATGCGCTCCAATACCTGATCGACAAAGCCCACAGCGCGTCGCCGCGGATCGAAGTGCACGCCTGGCTGGCCACGCTGCCGATCTGGAACTCGGCGACGCCGCCCCAGTCCCCCGGCCATGTGTTTAACCGGCATGGTCCGTCGGCGGCGGGAAGGGACTATTGGCTGATGACCCGGGTGGATGGTGCGGAACGGAGCGGGAACGACTATGTGTTGGACCCCGGCCATCCGGATGCGGTGGAATACACGGTGGAGCAATATCTCAACGTGGTTCGGGAGTATGATGTGGACGGGATCCACCTGGATCTGGTCCGCTATATGGGCGTCGACTGGGGCTATAATCCCACCAGCCTGGAGCGGTACCGGGCGGAGACCGGCGCCGTCGGGACCCCCGATCCCCAGGATGAACAGTGGAAGCAGTGGCGGAGGGAACAGGTGACGAACCTGATGCGCCAGGTTTATCTGCGATCCATCGCCATCCGCCCGGATATCAAGGTGAGCGTGGCGGTCATCGCCTGGGGGGAGGGGCCGACCTCCGAGGAGGAGTATCGGCGGTCTGCGCCGATGCAACAGGTGATGCAGGATTGGAACGCTTGGCTTTCGGAGGGGATCATCGACATGGTGATCCCGATGAATTACGATCGGGAACACGATCCCAACCAGAAGTTGTGGTACGATCAGTGGATCGCCTGGGAGAAGGACCATCAGTATGAACGGCAGATCGCCATCGGACCGGGGGCTTATCTCAATTCGGTTTCGGGCACCCTGTCCCAGATCCGGCGGGCCCAGGCGCCTTCCCCGAATGGAAATCGGGCGGCGGGGGTCAGCATTTACAGTTATGCGGAGACGAATAAGGACGGAATTTCCAATGACCAATTTTATGCCTCCCTCTCCGGGTCCAATCCCTATGGCGATCCGGTATTCCCCGAGTGGGTGGATGTCCCCGACATGCCCTGGAAAAGTGATCCCCAAAGGGGCTTCCTGATGGGCAAGGTGAAAAAGGCATCCGGTGATCCCGCCGGCGGGGTGAAGGTGAAGCTGCGGGGTCCGAAGGGAGTCCTCCGGGAAACGCGGACGGACGGAAACGGCTTTTTCGGTTTTGCCGACTTGCTCCCCGGTTCCTATGTGCTCCAGGTGGACAAGCAGGCGGCGGTCGCCAGGGGGATCCCGGTGAAGGCCGGAAGTGTAGCCGAGGTCCAATTGAAAACCAACCGATGAAACCGTCAGTAGAGCTTCGACAAATTTTGGCCGGTTTGCCGTCTGGAGGCGGAAACCGGCCAAAATTTTCGATCCCGCAGGGGGCTTTTCCCCTCCCTTCGGGAGGGCCGTCCGAGGCTGGAGGGAAGTCAATCGGGCAGAAACGCTTTTTTTCGATCGACTCTCACTTTATGCAGGGCAAAGGCGACGCAGCCCGCCCACATCACCGAGAGCAAGCTGTAGATGGTCGTATGCCAGTAGGCGGGAATCCCTTTGAGACTGATCAACAGGGTTCTTGCATTGGTGATGAGAATCAGTCCGCCGACCAGAACACCCAGGAGCTGGGAAGGGATGATCCGGACCAACCAGGCGGCGATGGGGGCGGCCATGATTCCTCCGACCATCAACGCCGCCATCCAAGGCCAGTGGATGTTGGACCAGCCCAGGGAAATGAGAAAACCGAGGGTGGCGGATACGGCAATGGCGAACTCACTCGTATCGACGGTGCCGATCACTTTTCGGGGTTCCAACTCGTTGCGGCTGAGGAGAATCGGCGTGCTCAAGGGTCCCCAACCGCCACCGCCGGTGGAATCGGCGAAGCCGGCCACCAACCCCAGCGGGATGAGAAAGCGGCTGGACGGCTTTTTAGCCGACTTGACGGGCTTTTCCCTTCCGAAGAGGAACCGGATGATCACGTAGATTCCCAGCAGGAAGAGGAAGACGGCGATATAGGGTTTGGCCAGTTCCCCCGGCAGGTTGCTGAGGAAGCAGGCACCGGTGAAGGCGCCGATCGATCCGGGGATGATCATCCGCTTGAGAACCGTTTTGTCCACGTTCCCGAATTTCAGATGGGAGAGGCCGGAAACGGCCGTGGTGACCACCTCCGCCATGTGGACCGTGGCGGAGGCGACCGCCGGAACGATCCCGTACATGAGCAACAGGGAAGTGGAGGTGACCCCGTAGGCCATCCCCAATGAACCGTCAACCAGCTGAGCGGCAAAGCCAATGAGCGCGAAGACAATGAGCTTTTTCATATTTGCTACACCCTCCGAATCCTCTGAATGGACCACGTAATCATCCATATGTCATAGGAGGGGTGTCGGTTCCGGTTTCTATCGGCGTTGGGGTGGCTTTCCCAGGGCATTGGCTATGAAACTGCGATTTTCGCTCCGCGAAGAGGAATTGGGCCCGATCCCGTCGAAGTGATTTTCTGTACATTCCCAATACTTCGATGGGGGGTCGGCCGTGATGAGGATCGGAAGCGGACGAAGATCGATGGCGCTGGCGCTGGCAATGGTTTTCCTGGTGTCATCGCTTTTTTTTGTCTCCGCAGATGTTTCGGCGGATGATTCCTGGGACCGGATGATCTCCTCCCGGGTGGATGCCGACCGGGCCATGGATCATCTCTATATGTTGTCGAAAAAGATCGGGCCGCGGGTCAGCGGGATGAAGTCGGAAAAGCAGGCGGCCAAATACATCGCTACCCAGCTCAAAAGGCACGGCTACCAGATCGATGAGCAATCGTTTTCCGTTCCGGACCAATATATCGGATATGTGCATCTGAACGGAAAAGAGAAATGGCAAGTGGGGGCATCTCCGGAAGGGCGGATTACGAATAAGCGGCCGGTTTCCGGCAGCCTGATCTACGTCGGCGAGGGTCTTTCCCAGAAAGACTACGGGAAGGGCGCAGCCGGGAAAATGGTCCTGATCCAATACGACGCCGATAATCGCAACGAGCAACTGAAGCGGGCCGTGGAAAACAACGCCCGCGGCGTGTTGTTTTACAGCACCACAGGCTCCCGGGGCAATCACGGACCGGCCTTTTCTCCGCGATTTGATGAAACGGTGGATATCCCTGTCCTGGGCATTTCCTGGATCCACGGCCAATGGCTGATGGAGCGGTTGGAAAAAGGGGAGCGTGTGAAAATCAAAGTCAATACGGAGCACCACAGCCAGTTGACTTCGGTGAACGTGATCGGCAGTCGGCCGGCCAAAACGCGTTCCTCCCAGACGCCGGTGGTGATGGTGACCGCCCATCTGGACAGCGTGGTGGGTGCGCCGGGGGCCAATGATAACGCTTCGGGGACCGCCCTGGCCCTGGAACTGGCCCGTGTCATGAAGAATGACGGAACAGACGTCGAGCTCCGCTTTGCCTTTTTCGGCTCGGAGGAACGGGGACTCCTGGGTTCCAGGCATTATGTCGACCAGTTGAGCGATGAAGAGGCGGACCGGATCATCGGGGTGTTCAATGCGGACATGGTGGCGACCCGCTATGAACATGTGACCCACCTGTACGCGATGACCGTGGACGGAGAGGAAAACCCCGTTTCGAAGGCTGCGGTCCAGGCGGGAGAGCGGCTGGGTCATCCCGTTGCCCAGGGTCGCTTCGGTTCCAGTGATCACGTCCCCTTCCATCAGCGGGGAATACCCGCCGCGCTCTTCATCTGGATGCGGGTGGACAGCTGGGATCCGTTGATCTACGATATCGAAAAGGTTTATCACACCCCCCAGGACACGATCGAGGAGAATATCAGTCGGGAACGCATGCAAACGGCCCTGGAGGTGATCGGTTCGGCGGTGTTTGATCTCCTTCGGAAGCCGCAACCGGCCCAGGAGCCCTGGCGACGGGCCAGTTAATCGGAGTGGGTAAAATTTTTACCGACAAAGCACCCGTGACGGGGGTTGGGGTGAATTTCTCTGGCACCCGACGGGTGCCTTTTTATTTGTTTATCAAAGAAAACCACTCGAATTCTTTCGGGAAAATGGCCGTTATAATAGATTTTCATGATATAATATAAGTATAAATAATCCAACGATTAAGAATATGCCATTGTCTCTTACCTACCAATCTTTTTCGGAATAGATTATAGAAAACCGAAAAGGGAGTGGTACATGACATGCCCCTCATTGTCATCGATCCGGGACACGGCGGCAGCGACCCCGGTGCGACCAATGGGAGTTACCAAGAGAAAAATTATACGCTCAGCATCGGTTTGAAGGTCCGAGATTATTTGTTGGCCAATTATCAAACCGATGTCCTGATGACGAGAACGTCGGATACGACCGTGAGCTTGGCCAACCGGACCAGCTTGGCCAATTCCCGCAACGCCGATTATTTCTGTTCCATTCATATCAATGCCGGTGGCGGGACGGGATGGGAGAGCTATATCTACAACGGAACGGTATCGCAAAAGACCATCGACGCCCGAAACACGCTTCACAATACGGTGATGAGCGCCATCGGCGGCAAATACGGTGTGAGGGATCGGGGGAAAAAGCGGGCGAATTTCCACGTTCTGCGGGAAACCGCCATGCCGGCCGTGCTCTTGGAAAACCTGTTCATTGACCATTCGAGCGATCTGAATCTCCTCAACAGCGCCACCTTCATCAACGATCTCTCCAAAGCCATCGGGGAGGGGATCGCCAAGGCGTTTTCCCTTTCCGGGAAAGTCCTGTACAAAGTGATCGCAGGGTCCTTCAAGGATGTCCGGAATGCCGAGGAACGGAAAAACTTTTTGGCGAGCAAGGGGATCGATTCGGTGATTGTCGAAGCCGTGGTCTCGGGAGAAAAGTGGTATCGGGTGCAGGCAGGGGCATTTCAATCGAAGGCGAGTGCGGAGGCCCGCCTGAAGGAAGTGAAAGAGGCAGGGATCAGTGACGCATATATTTTGACGGAATGACCCTCGTCCGCTTTACGCCCTAAGGTACCGGAGTTTGGGGGGCCGACTTCCGCCCGCGCGGTCGTCGGCTCTCTTTTTTGGCTTTTCCGGATCCATCGGCTCGTCCCGGCATCCGGGTGCCGGCAGTACTCAACACGATCCGCATCACGAGCCGGTTTTTCAGTCGGTTGGAGGGCGGGTTCGGGGAGGATCTGCTGTCGGCGATCTCCCGGTTTTCCCGCGGGGATCGTTGTGCTGCGAAAATCCCGGGCGGCAGAGGGTGTGGGCGGTCCTGTGCCGTGTATCGCATCCGGCGGCAAGCCCTGACGTTGGATCGCCGTATCCGGCGGGTGCCGTT
>Ga0079224_100003890_pt1 | contig 19073 bp, 13 predicted proteins | sample Stecom2015_FD_80414 | JGI IMG/M metagenome (GOLD analysis project Ga0079224, IMG submission 80414) | Agricultural soil microbial communities from Utah to study Nitrogen management - Steer compost 2015 | ecosystem: Environmental > Terrestrial > Soil > Agricultural land | place: USA: Utah... | reverse complement strand
TAGATCTCATCGATCGAACCCCCTCCTTTCTGCTTCAATTTCATATAGGTACTGTACTTGCCCTTCACACGGCCGGTCACCCGCGCCTTGATGCCATGAGACCGCAAAAACTGTGTGACCTGGGCAATCAGTCTTTCAATGGTCGTCTCGCTGACCTCCTGACGCTGATCAAACGCCGCTTGAAGGCTCATATACTCGGATTGTGAGAGAAAAGAAAAACAGCGGTCTTCCAGCTTACGCTTCAGCGTATAGATCCCCAGCCGGCCCGTGATCGGCACGAAAATTTCCAAAGTTTGCCGCGCGATTTTTTTGCGGAGCAAAGGGCTTAACTGATCAAGCTCGAATAAATCTGCGTAACGAAGGGCCATTACGATCAGGATCACCCGGAAGTCCTTCGAAAGCGCCAAAAACATCTTCCGGACAGAATCCGCAGACTGGTTTTCAGAAAACTTGCCAATGGAAATAATCTCCTGAAGGCCATCCAAGCGCTCCAAAACAAGGGCCAGATCAGCATCTAGTTTGACCTTTTTTCTTCCAGCTTCGGACAGGTGAAACATCAAAAACGCGCTCAAGGTCGTGAGGTCCGCCCGCAACTCCAGGAGGGTCATAAGTCCGTTCTGGACCTTAAGGTCGAAAGTTTTTCTTTTCCTGACGTCCATATAGGCTGCGCACAGTTCCGAAAATGCTGTCGTATCTAAGGGAGTATACGACTGCACTTGCTTGACCAGGAGCTCTTTATTCTGAATATTCATGAGATTTCAGCTGATGAATGAGACATCCTCACATGTTCTTCACGACAGGCCGATAAAAAATATTGCTTCATCTGCAGATACCATTTTTTTTCCGGAGATAAGAAAGGCCAGAAAACCTTTCCCAAGAAAATCAAAAAATGAAAAATGGTTTTTTTACAGAATGGAGGAACCATGCCCAACCCCGGATACTTTTTTTCTGCCCAGACAGCACTCCGACCAACTTTTTCCATGTATTTTGGCAGGTCTTCTTCACGATACTCGTCCCAGTGATACGCCAAGGCTGAGGCAGAATAATAAACCTTTCCACCCCGCGAAACAAACTCATATCCGTACAGGATATCTTCCCAACCATAGCTGGGAATCCCCTCCTCGAAGCGCAGGGAGGCAACAAACGAACGAGGGAAAGAAATATTTCCCATATAAAAGTGCCAAAAATCCCACTCCTGGCCGTTCCGGACCGTAGAGAAATCAAGAAGATGCCCCCCGTTTTCAAGCCATTTCATATAGGGACTAATAGTCGCTTCCGGATACCAAGTGACCAGCCCCACCAAAGCCCCTTGTTTTTGGCGATGAAATTGCAGGTGAGACTCCAGCCATTTTTCTGAGACAACGATATCGTCCTGAATAAAGATCAGGATCTCGCCACTTGCCCGATCGAGCAATCGATTGCGAATGACCGCTCGACCGCTATTGGGGATCTGAAAAAACGACAAAGGACAGGGATAGGATGCAGAAAGCCCGGTCAAAAGCTCCATGGTCCCATCACTGCTGCCATCCACGCCCACAATCACCTCTCCCTGCTCGATCCCCGGTTGTGTCCGGACATGGTCCAACACCACCTGCAATTTTTCTTTGCGGTTGTAAGTGGGGATAAGAATAGAAAATGCAGCCATGAGAACAGGTGTAATTTGATCTCGCGAGAGATATCCGCTAAACTGAAGAATTACGTCATGATACCCCGTTTAGACAAGAAAGATTATAACAAAAACGTTTACAAAAAGCCCACCCAGTGGAAAAATGAGGTGCTCAAATAATCATCAACAACCATTATGGAATTCATAAAAAAATCATGCGCGGCGTTCATGGTCGGGATGCTCTTCCTGACACAAACCCCCGGAACTGCTCTGGCTCAAATCCACATCACCATCCCCACCGCCGAAGAATCTCAAGACCTGCACGAATACCAGCTTGATAAAATCACAAGTTTTCTGGAGGAAAACAACATCGTCCAGAAATGCCTGAGAAGAAACCAGGAAGCGACCGAGATCACCTCTTCGGCAGCGATCTGCACCATCCTTCAAGTCTTCGATCGCGATGAAAGCCAGCTTCAGCACTGGGAAACCGCGAAAAGATTAGGACTGATTGCTCAGGACGCTGACCGAAATGCAAAGGTGACCGGATTTGAATACCTTTCCCTGCTCTTCGAAACGGCGGGGGTGACCATCTCTCCTCTCTCCGAATCAACCTACAACAAACTCTTCCGCAGCCTCCGCCTCCGTCTCAAAAAAGACGAAGCAAAGACCCTGGCAACCGCTTTAGAAAAAGGACTGATCCCTCAACCGGCCACCGCGAAAGAAGCCGCTGACCTGAAAACGAGCCTCTCCAAAGACAATTTGCTCGTAGAAAAAGCCCTTGCTTTCCTCTATCAAGTCGCCACCAGCCAGCACGAAGAAACAACCATCATCACCTTGTCACCAGCCTTTTCGACCGAAAAACTTCCTCTGGAAGACACGCTGAAACAAATCTTCAGCCTCATCAAAACCCAAAGCTACTATAACGAACACTTCGATGAGAAAAAGGCCATGCAAGCCGCCATCAAAGCAGCAGTCCAATCATTGCAAGAAGACAAATACATCGAGTACTACACCTCTGAGGAATTCGAAAGCTTTTCTGAAGGCTTGAACGGCAATCTGGAAGGAATCGGGGCTTACATCGAGCAACAGGAAGGCAAGTTGATCATTGTTTCTCCGATCGAAGGCAGTCCGGCAGCGAAGGCCGGTATCCTCCCCGGAGACGTGATTACCCATATCAATGGAGAATCCACCGAAGACATGACCCTCCAGCAAGCGGTTGATAAAATTCGCGGCCCGCAAGGGACATCCGTAAAACTCCATATCAGTCGCGGAGGCAGCACCTTGGAATTCTCCATCACCAGAAACAAAATCACCATCCCCGCCATTTCCGTCAGCAATCAGGAAAACATTGAAGTCATCAAACTCGTGCAATTCGGCGGCACTTCCGCCATGGAAATGAAACAAGAACTTGAAACGATCAGCAAAAAAAATCCAAGCGGGATCATTATCGATTTGCGAAACAACCCAGGAGGGTTCCTGGATGAAGTGGTGACGATTGTGGACTACTTCCTCCCCAAAAACAAACCCGTCGTCTACCTCCAGGACAAACACCAGCGAACCAGCATGGAAACAAGCATGGACCCGCTGATCACCAACATTCCGATTGCTGTTTTGATCAATAAAGGATCCGCTTCCGCTTCTGAAATCCTGGCCGGGGTCTTGCAGTCCTACGGGATCGCCAAGGTCTACGGTGAAACCAGTTTTGGAAAAGGGACCGTACAAAACATCATGAGCTTGCAGTCACCGGAGGAGAGCGGCTTGTCGGCTTTCAAATTCACCACGGCTGAATACCTGATCGCCACCCCCAATGGAGAACCAAAGAGTATCAACGGCATCGGGGTAAAACCCGACAGCAACCCGGGACCGGATCCATTGCTCGACAATCGTGAAACGCCTGAAGATGAGGCCTTAAACGCCGTCATCAACGATATGAAAAAGAAAGCCCGACGATAAAGAAACCAAAACAGCCCCCAGGAATCTCGGGGCTGTTTTCTAGTAACCCCTCACACCTATAATGCCCTTAAAAAAGGAGAAAGAAGAATAAAGGGTCATTCCGAGCGTGTGGAGCTGGTTTTTTGGAGACAAGGGTCGCAATCCCGTGACCACAGCAATTGACTGATATTCACGCCTGCGTTGCCGTAGCGATGGCAACTCCGTCGCGCAGGCACGGGATCACAACGCTTCATTCCCTCCGCAAACCTGCATTCCGCTCGTGACGACAACCCTTTTTCATGATTTTCCTTGTGAAAGGTGTGAGGAGTCACGTTTTTATTGGTAAAACATCACTGATCAATCTTCGCAATTCTCCTCATATGCCGCTCTTCAGGTGGGAACTCGAGCTGCAACCACCGGTCTACCACCTGCTTCATCTTATCTTCCGAAACAAATCTGGCGCCAATCGAAAGAATATTGGCGTTATTATGCGTACGCGACAGCTGGATAATTTCAGGATTCCCTCCATAATAAACCGTGGCCCGCACCCCTTTGACCCTATTTGCCGTCATGGCCTCGCCCTGGCCCGACCCGCCAAAAATAATGCCTCGGATATTTTCAGGATCAGCCGCTACCGCCCGCGCGGCCGGAAAAATAAAATCCGGATAATCGCAAGAAGCCTCACCGTCCGTTCCGAAATCCTGAACATCATATCCCTGCTCCATCAAATGCTGCTTCAAAGCTTCTTTGTGATGAAACCCGGCATGGTCCGTGGCAAGCACAATTTTCATAGAAGTACTCTAAATTTTTAATGTGAAAAGCCTTTGAGAATGAAGGATGAACACCTTCTAAAACTATTTTCATTGAAATGGATCATTCGAAAATTGAAAATTTCCAAAGATCATCGTCCGTTACTTTGATACAGCCCGCTGACCGATTCTCCTGATTCGATCCGGCGGATAATTTCCGCCATCATCGTGGCAAGCGTCAGGACATGGACATTCTTGGGAGGAACTTTCGGAAGCGGCACAGAATCTGAAAAGATGATCTGCTTGAATTTCGCCTTGTTCAAACGCTCGACAGCATCACCCGAAAGGACCGCGTGCGTGGCCGCCAAATACACGTCTTTATGAGCGCCCGCTTTTACAAGGGCTTCCTTCGCATTGCACACTGATCCGCCGGTATCCACCATGTCATCGTAAATAATACAGGTCTTTCCTTGAACGTCTCCGATCACATGAGTGACTTCCGATTTATTATGCTCGCTTCGCTGCTTATTGAGGATCGCCAGCGGCAAACCGAGGAGGTCGGCCAATCGTTTGACGGACTTGGCTCCACCCACATCCGGAGAAACCAAAATGGCATTCTTTAAATCAATGGCTGATTGGAAATACTTGAGAAAAAGCTTGGAAGGATCGATGTTGTCCACCGGGATATCAAAGAAACCCTGGATCTGGGCTGAATGGAGATCGATCGTGATGAGATGATCTGCCCCGGCAGTGACCAACAAATCCGCCATTAATTTCGCAGAAATCGTTTCTCGGGGAAGGGCGATCCGGTCCTGACGCGAATACCCATAATGAGGAAAAATCACATGGACCTTGCGCGCAAAGGACCTCTTCAGCGTATCGCAAAGCAGGAACAGCTCCATAAAGTCTTCATTGACGCGCTGGGTAGCCGTCTGTACGACGAAAACCTCCCGCCCGCGCACCGTTTCATGAAGGCGAACATAAATTTCATGAGAAGCAAATTGTTTGATCTCAACTTGCGTCAAAGGGACTTCCAGATGCTTCGAAATAGCTTCCGCCAGTTGCGGATGAGAAGTGCCGGAAACGATGGAAAATCGGTGGGACATAGAGTATTTTTTGGTATCCCTACTATAAGATTAGATCCAGCAACACACAAGCCACTTCCGACCTGCCCAACTCGAGAGGCCCTCTTTCAAAAATAGAAAATCTAATATTTTGGCTTATGTAAAAGGAAAAAAATGAGTAGAAACAAAAACGATATTGTAATTTTTTAAAAGCAGTGGTACAATGAGTCAAACAGATGGTAGACAGAAGTGAAGAATTTTTTCAGAAAAAAACTCGAATAACATCTCTCTCACCAAAACTGGTTAGAATTTTTATACGTTACCCCAACACATGAATAGAATTACCGATTGGATTAAAAGAAAAACAGAATCGGATCAAAAAAACCCGCAATCTTCGCAGCAAACCCCATCTGGAAATAGCGGAAGAAAGGACCATTCTGATCAAAAACATCCTCATCAGCACCAACGCAAGCCACAACACCAAGGCCAACATCGACACCATCATCGAAAAGATTTTCACAAGAGACCATCGTCAGACAAGAGAGCTCCATCAGAGAGTCATCAGGATAAAAATCATCGCTTTCGAACCGACAAACTCCTGAAAATCATCCCGATCGCCGGCTTGGACGAAGTCGGGAAAAACATGAATGCCGTCGAATACAACGACGAAATCATGATTCTTGAATGCGGTTTGCAATTTCCGGAACCAGGGATGTTCGGGATTGATTATGTGATCCCGGACACCACCTATTTGGAACAGAATAAAAAGAAAATTAAAGGTGTGCTCATCACCCATGGACACCTGGATCATATGGGAGGTCTCCGGCACATTTTGCCGAAGCTCGGCTTCCCTACCGTATACGGATCGGCTCTGACCATCGGGATGATCGAAAAACACCTGTCAGAATTCAAACTGGGAAAACAAACCAATCTTAAAGTCGTTGAAAATGGGAAACCTTTTCGGCTTGGGACCTATGAAATAGAATTTTTTGCGCAAAATCATTCCATTCCCGACTCGAATGGAATCGTCCTAAGGACTCCGCTTGGAAACATTGTCCATACCGGTGATTACAAATTCGATTTTACTCCCGCCTGGGGAGATTCTGTCGACCTTCAAAATCTCGCCAGAATCGGAGCTCAAGGAGTATTAGCTTTGATGGGAGAATCCACCAATGCCACCAAGCCCGGCTACACGATGTCCGAAAAAAAAGTCGCGGAAAACCTCGAGCACATCATAGAAAAGGCCAAAGGAAGAGTCATCATCTCCTCCTTTTCATCGCTCATGGGGCGCATCAATCAAATCCTGCACATTGCGCACAAAAACGACCGAAAGGTCTTCATCAGCGGACGCAGCATGATGAACAATATCGAGATAGGAATGAAATTGGGATATATCAACCCACCGAAAGGTGTTTTGCGGGACATCCGCGACCTGCGTTCTCATCCTTCTCACAGATCTATCATCCTCTGCACCGGCTCGCAAGGAGAAGGTCTTTCTGCCCTCAACCGCGTAGCCTTGGGAGAACACAAAGACATTCAGCTCAACCCCGGTGATACGGTGGTCTTTTCTTCCAACCCGATTATCGGCAACGAACAAGCCGTGGTGAATATGACCAATCACCTCCTCCGGCGAGGTGCGAAAGTCATTACAAACGAACACATGGATGTCCACACTTCAGGACATGCCAAACGCGAGGAACTAAAAATCATGCTGAAACTCATGACGCCTCAGTACCTGATACCAGTTCATGGAGAATACATGCTGCGCCATGCTCACAAAGAACTGGCCGTGGAAATCGGTATGGAAGAAAACCACGTCATCATGGCAGAAAACGGCGACATCATCGAGACAGACGGCCACACCATGCGCAAGAGCAAGAGCAAAGTATCGGCTAATAACATTTTTGTGGACGGAAGCCGCGAAGGGGAAGGACACCTGTCAAAAGTCCAGCTCGACCGTCAGGTAATGGCAGAAAACGGCGTCGTCATCATTGTCTTCCGCGTCAATGAAGACACCGGAAAACTCATCGCCAATCCCGGCATCGACTCTCGAGGGTTTATTTACCTGCAAGACTCTCCGGAGATCTACAGCAAATGTGTCGACGCCGCGCGCAAAGCCTATGAAAAAGGCCAGGCTCAAAAAGACTCTTCCGACGCCATCAAGCTGGAAATCAAACGGTCCGTCGGCAAGATCATCATGCAGATGGTCAATAGAAATCCCCTGATCATGCCGATCATCGTGAAGACATAATGTGATGACCCATTTCCTCGAAGCGCGAACTGTGGAAATCTTGAGTGGCGCGAAGGAGAAGGAGGTGGAGCGAAGAAGAATGGTCAATCGGAACCCTCTCATCATGCCAATCATCGTGAAGGTATAATGTGATGACCCATTTCTTCGAAGCTGGAACTGTGGAAATCTTGAGTGGCGCGAAGGAGAAGGAGGTGGAGCGAAGAAGAATGGTCAAATGTTAGGCCTTTAGGCCTTTCTTCTTCACCGGCTCAATGATCCCCTGCACGCCCATCAAATACGATAAGTGTTCGATCGGGATAATTCGAATCGATATCTCGATTCCCTTTTTCCAAGCCGTATCAAATTGCAACACCTTGGAAACCTCCTTTTTTGCCTGAAGACAATCCTGGACCAATCGATCTACACCAGCCGCTTTGATCGCCTGCTGGAGCAGAGAAAAATCATCTTCTGCACGCGATTCCGGCGGAATTTCCAGCATATCCCAAATAACAGAATTCACCTCCGTAATATTTCCTTTGATATCCGTAAAAAAGACCCCCATCGTAAAACTTTCCAACAGGATACGGTTCTTTTTGTAGCTTTCTTCAGCCAGAGACAATTCCCGTTCCCGGTCTTTCAAGAACCGCGCCATCCCCACCATATAGGCTTTATCCTCGAGATCGACATAATTCACACTCACCTCCACCTGTAAAAGCTCCCCTTCTTTGTTCATAGGAATGGTCTTGAGGATAAAGTGTCGTCTTTTCTGGGCTTCCTTCACACATTCTTTCCAAGTAGCGAGGGTAGGAATGCCAGACTCTATTTCCATAATCGTTTTTTGCAAAAACTCTTCGCGGGTATACCCCAATCCCACACAGGCCTTTTCATTGCAGTCGAGGGCCCGGCCGGTTTCCGGATCCCAAACGATGATCGCGTCACTGGATTTCTCTAAAACCGTTCGGAAAAGATGAAGCATGTTTTCACTTTCCATCTTTTCTCTTTCCGCACTATCGAGGAGGGTTTTGATACCATCCAAATGACTTCTGAGCTCGGAAAGCTGCTTTTTCAGCTGCTTCCCGGAATCATCTTCATCTTCATAAAAAAATGAAAGCGGTTTTCCGGTCAATTGAGCAATACTCGTCAAAACGTCGGTGCTAATTCGTCGCTTCCCTTGTTCCAAATAGGCAATAGCTGCGCCTGTTTTTCCTAATTTTTTAGCTAATTCGCTCTGGGTCATCCCTACATGCTTCCGCGCTATGCGGATCTTTTTACCAATTTTTTGATGGATCGTCATAGGGCTGAAAACATGAAGAAGATTAGATGAAAGTGCTCCAATGTAGCAAAGCACAAGCCAAAAAGCAAGAGTTGGACGAGTGATATCATAGTATAAATTGTGCAAAACTCTCAAGCCCTCTTCTTTTAAGCAGGAGAACTTTTAAGGTAAAATAATATGAAAACAAAAATAAAACTCCTATGAACAACAAAATCCTTTCTTTTCTGGTGGCCTCCGCGATGCTTGCAAATCATGGCATAGCGACCATCCCCAAAGTAAAAGCGAACTTTGAACCTTATCAAAGGACTTTCATCGTGACCGCGTATTACTCACCCCTTCCAGACCAAAATTTTTATGTAACCGGCAGTCTGGCAGGTGATAAACGACTGAACGGCAATGGGACCCATGGAGCTGACGGCACGCCAGTCTATCCAGGAATGATTGCCGCGCCAGGCACTTATGCTTTTGGCACCCGAATCAGCTGCCCTGGATACAGCGACGGAGAAATTCATGACCGTGGTGGGGCCATCGTCAAAGCTGGCGTTCGAAACAACGCTCACGACCGTCTCGACTTTTGGGCCGGGCACGGCGATGAAGCCTTGAAAACAGCTCTTTATTGGGGAAAAAGGACCCTTACTTGTACGGTCTATCCCCCGAATCACAGCCCGGCAGAACAATACGTCAATCTTCCGCAGGGAAATCTGAGTAATTTTGCGAAAAACTTCCTCAAGAAACCCTCATCAGCCATTGTTTCCGCTCCCGTTTCGACCGAAATCCCTGCCCGATACAAGCAGTTGCTCGAAAATCTGGGATACAATCCGGAAGACAAGGCTTCACGGGTCGCCTTTCAAATGCGACACCAGATCATCGATTCAGAAACCGATCCATCCGCTGGAAATATTGGTCCGAACACCAAAACCAAGCTGGAACAAATCGCCATGGAATCCGCTGACCGGATTCCGGTGGAAGGCTTGAAAGAAGGCGATATCAGCGCGAACGTCCGAATCCTTCAACAACTCTTGGCAGACCTGGGCTATTTAGACGAAAAACCCACCGCCATCTTCGGTGAAAAAACCAAAGAAGCGCTCATCACCTTTCAGCTCGAAAAGAAGCTGATCGAAGACAGAAACCATCCGGCAGCGGGATACGTTGGTCCCGGCACCATTACCGAATTGAAAAAAATTGTCATGGAGAAATACCTGATAAATGGGGAGGACTACGCCGTCATCGCCAAACTCAAAGCAGATGATGAAAGAGCTGAAGCCATCGCCCTCGCGGAAGAACTGGCGCAGAAAGCACCAGCTGAAGGCGTCGAAGCTCAAGATCCAAAAGACGAACTCTACAAGCTTCTGGAAGAACTCAGTCAGGAATGGGTCAAGGAACACACTCCTTCAGAAGAATTGGACCTTCAAGCCTCAGCTAAATCAACAATCCAATTGGCAAGTGCTAAGACCCCAGACACTCTCTCAGAAATCAAAGAAAAACTCGCCCCGATTTTCAATCCCTTCGACCACTCTCTCCGACTCGGATCCAAGCACCCGGAAGTAGAAAAAATGCAAATCTTGCTCAAGAACAACGGGTATTTCCAGGGGGAAGTGATCACGGATTACTTTGGTCCTCAGACGAAAAAAGCCATTGCTCAATTCCAGGTAGACCATCAGATCGTCTCCTCGATCTACAACGCGGAAGCAGGGATCGTCGGCCCAAAAACCATCAAGGCCTTAAACGCGCTCTACTATCAAAACGAATTTTCTCTCCCTCAAGAAGTCACGGGAAAAATCCGCGCGCCAGCAATCCATCCTTCGGACCTCACGATCAAGGATCCAGTCAAACAAGCTTCTCTCAAAGGAAACAAATCCTAAAAAATCAGATCTGCCAAAAGATCGTCCCCCCTCGGAACGATCTTTTTTGATGTTGAGTTCTCCCACTCACCCCACTATCCCCACTATCCCCACCAACCCTACAATCCCTTCCCTCCCTTCCACCACCCTCCTTCCACCCAAGTAAACGATCCCGCATCAAACTCCAACTGGTATTGTTTTTCTCCGCGATAGAAATAAACAACTGATTCATAGCGACTAAAAAGCTCAGGAAGAAGCTCTGCATCCCCATCCCAAAACGCTTCCCACTCCGCCCTGGACCAACGATTGTGCTCAAACAAACCGGGTCCGAAAACCCTTTGTTCAGGACAATATCCTCTCAGCCAGGGGCCATAGAATGAATCAGTCGCCGCTACATACGCCTGGGAAGGCAAAGACGCACAAAACTGGCGAATCGAGTGAAGCTCTTGCGAATCAATCAAGGGCTGATAACGGAAAGCAGCAGCTCCAAAAGGAAAGGAAATACCCAAAAGCAGGAGGACCGCAAAAGATTTTCCAAACCGGTCGGACATAAGGGCTTCAAGAAATTTGCAAAAAGCCAAAGCTGCAAACAAGAGGCATACCGCATCAAACGAAACCAGCAAACGTTCATAAAAAAAGAACCCAAAGGCTATCCAGCCAAACAAAACCAAAGCATAGGTCTTCAGAACAAATGCCTTGGGGTCTTTCCAACTCAGGGCCACTCCCAAAGCTCCCAACACAAAGAAAAGAGCGGACTGATAACCATAATCCGCCAGGGAAAGAAAAATTCCGCTGCGGAGGGACATTTCCAAAGAACCAGGATCCAAAATCCCTTCAGAAAACAAGCGCCAGGCTCCTGCCCAAAAATCAGGATCCAACCAGAAAAGCACCCCCAGAGCTACCAGTCCCAAGAGTCCGAAGGACAAAATCCGTGGTACGGACAACCGAGGCAAGAAAAAAACCGTTGCCAATGCCAAGCACACGGCCAGCAAAAAAGCTTCCAACGGCTGCAAAAGAGCCATAAAGAACAAAACTAGCAAAAGCCAAAAGGACTGCCGAGAGAAAAGCCACAAGGCGAAAAAGCCGAAGACTAACGCCAGCTCTTGCTTAAAAAGCAACATAGAGAAAGCCTTCCACTGGACTAAAGAAACCGCACAAAAAAACAGCACCAAGAAAGCCACTTTTCTTCCCCATACCTTCTCTGCATAAAACGCCATACTCAAAGGCAACAAAAGTCCGACCAATCCATAAAAACCCCCGACCAGTGAATCAACCGAAACGCCAAATAATTGAAACACATTCGTCAGGAGCGGCAGCCCCAAAAAAACGTGGGACACATATCCTGGCAAAGCTTTAAACGAAGCTAAAAATTCGTAGCGATAGATCCCCGTATCATACCCAAAGGGAGCCTGTGAGTGAAAGAAAACAAAAAATCTGGCCACGAATAAAAGCCCCACTCCAGCCCACCACATCCAATCTGGCCACTGCTCCTCCCGGGAAGAAGCATGCTGCTTCATAAAAAGCCAAACAAGAAGCCCTAAAACCACCTCCACCATCACCAGCCAGGGCGGAAAAAGGAGAATGCCAGTCGCCAGCAACAAGGCGACCAACAAGGTATCGATCTGGAACAAAAATCGGAACAATGCTTGCAAAGATTACGAAAAAGCTCCCTGGCTCAAAAGAACGACTCCCAACAAAATACAAACAATCCCGCACCACTGCCACCATTGCAGAGACTCCTGCAGAAAAAAAACAGAAAAAGAAACGACCAGCAGAAACCCGACACTCGTCATGATCGGATACGCGATGCTTAAATTCATGCGTGAAAGCACGTAGGAATAAACCACTAAAGCCACCGCGAAAAAGCAGAGTCCCAGGACAAAGTAACCGTTCTTGAGAAAGATCAACGGTTCAGTCGCAAACTGTCTGAGATCAAAGGAAAAACGTTCTGCTCCCAGCTTAATGCAGATATTCGCCAAAGCATTGAACGTGAGTGCCAAAAAGAGAAGAAGATACATCATGTTTTTGCCGATAAAAAGAACGTATCACTCCTGGACCACTTTATAAACGAAAACACCCTCGGTCTCAAACTCCAACAAAAAATCAGAAGGATGCTGCCCCACCCACTCCAGCTCATACGGGTAAACGTCTTCAAGACCATCACGAATGGAATACCCCAGCACGAGATAATCGACCCCTGCCCTGCGAAGATTTTCACGCCAGGAATCATAATTCGCATTATCACGCACCGACATCCCCTGCTGATGATACGTAAAGTAATCGCATTCGCCGCAGGCATTGATATTGATATAACGAACCTTCCTCTGCAGCTCTGGACCGTAGAGAGGATAATAGAATGGATTAAGAGAATTGGCGATGACCGCATTAGGAGGGACGTGTTCATCGATCCACTCATAAGCCTTCATCAAAGGAAATGAGTACTTCTGCTGCCATGATGTTTCCCGAAGGAGTCCTCTCGCCTCTCCCGCCTGCTGAAAGAAAACAAAAGCTATCACACAGGTCAAACCAATGAAAACATAACGACGCGCATAATGCTTCCGCCAGGCATCAAAAGAAAGAAAGGCGAGCAGCAAGATCATAAACAACATGAAAAAGAGTCCCTTATGGAGAGAGACATACGATAGCTCCAGAAACAACTGGTTTCCGCTCCTCACAGCAGTAACCAGCGTGAGAAACTGCCAAAGAATAATCCCCATCAAGCCGATCACCAGGGCCTTTCTTGCGGCGCCTAATTTGTAAACAACGTACACAACCATCAGCATCGAAAGCATCAGCCAGGGCATAGCATAACGGACATTATGCTCCATCATGCTCGCGGTATAAGGAGCGGTGAAATAGAGATACCAATAGGCCGGCAGGAAAAACAGCATCAGCGTATAAATTTTCCCCTCCCCTCGCTTCATCCGGGTGAAAAGCAATTTGGAAAGCATCTCCAAAACCAGCAGCGCGTAAGCAATGACCACCAAGTACATGTGCCAGCCGGTTTCTTTGATCATGGCCTGCAACCATTCCGTCCATTGGCCACTCTCCGTCACCCGGTGCCACAGAGAAAGCTCCTGAATGCGTTCGGTCAAACCGGTATACCCTTCGAAAAGCATCCAGTCGCCGATATGCACGCTGGCTGGGAAGAGCGGATTCCCGGTCAGGAGAAGATTTCTCCAATACCACATGCTTCCGATCGTCCCTAAGATGAGCAAAAACCACAGCCACCAAAAGCGATGCGTTTTTCGCCAAAAACCGTGCAGAAAAAAGAACACCACCAAAATGGGAATACTGTAAATAATCGCCAGATACTTCGTCCCGAGCATCAGCGCGAGATTGAGGAGCAAAGGAATAAGGAGTACCCCATCCCGGCGCTTGTACGTCCTGAGAAAATAGTACCAGGAAATAAAGACTCCCAGGGCCATCAGCACATCGACCTGTCCTGTCCCCAACTGCCGCAGAAAAATCGGCATGACCATGACCAAAGCTCCCGCCAGCCAGGAAAGAAATGGTTCAACATTCATTTCGCGCAGGGTTTTGTAAATCACGATCACTGTCATCGCGATGATCGGAAAATTGAGCAGGTTCGCCAGGTAGTCATTCCCAAACGGAAGAATCAGCCAGCTGAGCAGCAGTTCATGATGAGAAGGATAATACCCTAGCGGCCCTCCCCATACTGCGTAAAAAATTTCCCAAAGGCTGCCCGCTTGGAGCCACTCCACCACGATCGGCATGTGATATGCGAGCGTATCGTATTCCCAGGGATACTGAAGAAAGGCATTAAAAAGTTCGACCGCCCCAAAAAGAATCAGGAAGCCGAAAATACCCCAGACCCAGTCTCCGCCTTCAATTTTTTCCTGGCGAAAAAAAAGATGCCGCAGCTTATTCCACGCGCCTCGCACTCCCAGCTGAAAATGTCGTCCCAGAAAAGGCCAGCGCAGCCCACCGAGCAAAAAACAAAGGACCGTGCCAAAGATCATCCCTGGCAAATGGAAGGCTCCTAAAAAACCAATAACCCCCAAAATAAGCAGCACTTCCGACGCGACCAATAAAAAGAAGAGAATCAACCAGTCAAACACATCGCGGATTTCCGTTTCGAAAAACCTCCATACCAACGTATTCGCCGTCGAAAACAAAAGAAACTGCAGTCCGGCAAAGATCAAAAAGGATGGGAGAAGCTCGGGCATGAAAAAACAAAAAATGCAAAACGCAAAACGTAAAAAAGAATTCAAGACCCGTTATTCGTTTTACGTAGAAGTTATCATCACCATCTTAGCCCAAACCATTTCCTGAAAAAATAAAAAACCCCGCAACAAGCTGATGGGTATAAAAAAACTACCACCTCGACCCCTGACCCCTTACAAGGGGAATACCCTTCACAGTTTTTTACGAACTTTTTATGAAAAGGCTAGAAGGAATTCTTCTCCCCTTTTAAGGGGTTGGGGGTGAAAAGGGAGCCTTTTTCCTTAACCAGTCTCTTTTTTACTTCCGAAGCCCCGTACTGGAAAGCAGGTATTCAACCCAAAGTTTTCAAATTGTTGAGACGCTCCGACAGAAACCGCTTGCGGGAGCACATGAAAAGATTACGATTGAATCCTGACCCTATTTTCATGAATTTCCTGCCGTCCCAGGATCGTATCGCCGAAGAATGCCATGCTGCATTGATCGTGGAGTACATTGAGCAGCTGGGAGTACAAACAAACATCGACGAAGCAGATCTCGCAAAATTTAATACTATGGTCTTTCAAAGAGATCTGCCGCGGGAAAGACTGCAGTCTTTGATGCATCTGCTCGGCACGGTACTCCTGCAACGGCCGGAAGAGTCCCTGCGCGAAGAAGGAGAAAAACTTCTGAACGCCGCCCACGCGAACCGCCAATTCACAGAACATTCTCTGCCGGACTCCGACACCTCTACCGTTATTATCGAAAAAGTGCGAAAGGAGTTTGAAAACTCGCTCGTGCTTGAAGTACAACTTCCGCCAGAACCGGAAACCCCCTACGTAGTCCAACCATCTGGCAGCGACCTGGAACCGTCGGGGATTTTCAGTGATGAACAAGAAATCCCTTTACCACAACCCTCCACAGAAAACCTTGTTTCCGAAGAACCGCCCATCAGCATTCCGGTCCATCAGGATCCTCAACTGGCAACTATTCGACGGCTTCAAACAACCGGCACCATTCTCGTCCTCGATCCTCGCGTTTCCTGGCCATCTCCCATCACCTTCGGCGAACTCGAAGGCTTCGAAGCAAAAAGCTTTGAACACCTGAACTGGGAAGACACGAGGGCAGAAATAGAAAAGCTTCTCAACTCGATCGAACAATTTTTTAGAGAAATGCACGCAACGGTGCAGAACACTCCACGAGAAAAACAGTACTTCGAAGAGATCCTGGAAAAAAATTCAAAAATCATTAAAAAAATGCTGCGCCTCGAAACAGAAGTCCGGGAACTCCACGAAGCTTTCCAAACGATCATCCATGTTCCTGCGAAAAGACGAAAGCAGTTTTCTGACCTCGAAGAACTGGAAGCGAACCTCATGGACCTCGAGACGACCACGGCTGATCTTTCCTACCTCCAGCTCAGGCGATTGGCCTTCATTTCAGCCATTAAAGACGTCCTGGAAGAGCAACGGCAAGTACCACTGGAAATCAAACGCATACAAAAAAAGCTGACCGAACATTCTGAAGAACTCGCGGCGCTGGAAATCGTCTTTCCGGAAAAATGGTAATCATCCACCAAGGATTTTTCTGACGACGCCTAGCGCCCCCTGCTGCCAGGCAACCTTGTGGCTCGTGCCGTAGGCACCCTGATAATCTTCATACTCGTTCTCATACCATTGATAAGTGTGAATCAGGGAATCCGCATTAGAGTACTTCGGCTTCCAGCCTAAAGCTTTTTCAATCTTCTCTGTCGACACAAACGAGTCCTTATCCGCCGTGTCGTAAACCCATTGATAAAGCGGCGATAGTCGCATCTTTTCCAAAACACGCAGCACCGCCTTCACCGGCGCAGCCGGGGTGGGCATCACCTGAGCTCCATTTCCGGCGGCATCACAAAGGGCGCCAATATCGTTCCGCACTGTCTGAAACTCCTTCGCGCCTACATTGAAGGTATCATTTGAAATGTTTTCATCCGCCTCCGCGGCCAGTAAAATCGCCTCTACCAAATCCTTCACTTCCAAGAGTTGATAGCGATTCATTCCCGATCCGATTAATGGAATGCGCGCGCCTTTTTGCACCCAATCAAAAAGAATTTGGAACACTCCCAATCGTCCCGTCCCGATAAAAGTCTTCGGACGAATCACCGAAACCACGCTTCCCTGCTTGCGAAATTCCTGCACCACCCTCTCCGCCAGCACCTTGCTCTCACCGTAAGAACCAACTCCCTGCTGCTCATCCATCTCTTCGATCGGATGTTTTTTGGGAATTCCGTAGACCGCTGTCGAAGAAATATGGACGACCTTCGCCTTGTCCTGCTGACGAACCTGATCGAGCAACACTTCCGTGCCATGCACATTCGTGGAAAAAATCTCGTCGCGCGAAGCCAGCGGCAACGCCGCCGCGGCATGAATCACCCGGTCCACTCCTTGAAGGGCACGAGCAACCGCATCTTCATCGCGTACATCGCCTAAAATCGCATCAACCTGACCGATCAAACCCGGTTCCTCCAAAGGAGCAATGTCGAGCGAGCGCACCTTCGCTCCGCGTTTGAGCAGTTCCTCCGCCAGATGACAGCCGAGAAACCCGCTCCCACCGGTGACTAAATATGTTTTTCCACTTAAATCCATATTCAAGAATTACTGCATCCTTCAAGCTACTTTCCTATATTCCTACCCCTACCCACTCCCCACTCCCGCCATAGCCAGACCGAACCATACTAGCGCAACCAACATCAACTGCAAATCCGCCAGATAATCTCGGGACGACTCACCAAATGGTGTATTTTTTAGTAAGTACAAATACCGAAAAAACGAATACACAATGAGGGGAATGGTCGCAATAAAGTAAGGATTGTTCTGCCGCTCAGAAAACGTATAAAAAATGTAAGAAGTAATGACGATCGGAACGATAATCGCGTTCAGCTGATCAATAAGATCGATCGTATATCGGGTCAGCACCTCGCGGGTCGACTTAGATTTTTTTTCTAAGTTTTTAATTTCCTGCCTCCTTTTACTAATCGCCAGAAAAAGTGTGAAGAGAAAGACCAAGACGATCATCCAATCAGATACGATCACTCCGATAGCGACACCTCCTCCGAGGACCCGGAAAACAAACCCCAAGGCGATCAAAATAACATCCAGAAAAATCACTCGCTTGAGAAATAAACTATAGCCCATGGTCATCATCTGATACCCCAAAATAATCATTAAAAACGTCAGGGAAATACTGTAGGCAGCGATCAAACTCGTCAGGGTCAAAAAAATCCAGAAAACAAAAGCAGACTGAAGCGATATTCGCCGCGAAGCAATCGGGCGGTTCTTCTTGTCAGGATGCAAGCGGTCCTTCTCCCAGTCAAGCATGTCATTGAGCACATACACCGAACCTGAAGCCAGGATAAAAACAAAAACAGCCGAAAGACTGAGAAACACCAATTCCGGATCAAAAAACTTTCTCGAAAAAACCAAAGGAATGAGCACAAAAAGATTTTTGAGCCATTGGTGCGGACGAAGTAATTCGAGAAATGCCAGCATATAAAAACTTAAACAATCTCAGTATAAATCCGAATCAAAAAAATTGAATCAAGAAACAACTGCGGATGAATGTTTTTCCAAGGTGACAATCCGATCACATATTTTCTCGAGCAGTGGGCGTGAATGGGACACGAACACGAGTGTCTTTCCGGATGTTTTAAAGTTCCGAAAGACCTCAAAACACTTTTCCTGAAAAGCCTCATCCCCTACCGCTAGCACTTCGTCCATGAGATACGCATCAGCATCCACCTGAATGGCAATCGCGAATGCCAAACGCGCCATCATTCCGCTGGAGAAATGTTTTAAGGGGGTATCCATAAATGATTGTAGCTCCGCAAAAGAAAAAATCTGAAATAAATGCTTCCGCAAATAAGCAGAGGAAATTCCCAACAAGGACCCATGTAAGAGGACATTCTCCCGTGCTGTCAGCTCCGGATGAAATCCCACTCCCAATTCCAGAATCGCCGAAACCTTCCCAGAGGTTTTTACTTCCCCCGTATCAGGCTGATAAACCCCCGCCAAAATACGAAGCAAAGTAGATTTTCCCGATCCATTCGATCCCATCACCCCCACAAACTCTCCTCTTTGGATTTCCAGTGAAACATCCTTCAACACCTCAATTCGTTCATAGGTCTTCTTCCGAAACATCGAAAACAAACTCCCCTTCACAGATCTTTTCTGCTCATG
>Ga0079224_100003889_pt1 | contig 19074 bp, 17 predicted proteins | sample Stecom2015_FD_80414 | JGI IMG/M metagenome (GOLD analysis project Ga0079224, IMG submission 80414) | Agricultural soil microbial communities from Utah to study Nitrogen management - Steer compost 2015 | ecosystem: Environmental > Terrestrial > Soil > Agricultural land | place: USA: Utah... | reverse complement strand
GGTGCCTCTGCCCCCGGTGCCTCCGCACCCGCTGCCGCAGCCTCGGGGGCCTCCGCCGGCTCGGCCGCCGTCCAGATCGAGTGGTAGCCGATCCGCTCGCCCAGTTCCCTGCGCACGCCGATCCGCTCGACCGTGCCGGACTCGCCGAGTTCGGCCTCGACCGAGACGGTGATCGCCCCGCCCGGCGCGGCGTCGCCGAAGACGGCCTCGTCCAGGATGCGCAGCCCGGCCTCGTAGTATCCCGCCACCGACCGCGCCGCGGCCTCGGCCGCGGCGCCGTCGGACGTGCCGAGCCCGGTCTCCGCGCGCGAACCCCACGGGTAGACGCCGGATTCGGGCACACGCAGTTCCTCGATCAGTTCGACCCGCCGGATGTCGCGGGTCACCTCGGCCACCGTGCGCACCACCCGGATCGCCACGGCGGACTGGAATCCCGCGCTCGCGTGGAAGGTCGACTCGCCCGCCCGGCAGGCGTCGAGGATGTCGGCCTCGGGCAGCCGCTCGTCCAGCGGCAGGGTGGTCACCACGTCGAAGCCCGCGCGCAGCAGGTTCGGGACCGCGGTCTTCGGCGCGTCGGCGGCGATCTCCGACGCGGCGGGCGCGTAGATCACGCAGTCGGTGCCGGAGGGCGGCTGCTCGGCGCCGCTGGTGCGGGCGACGAGGGCGAGATCGGGCCGTGCCCCGGCCCGTTCGGCGATCCGGTCGGCGACGGCGCCGTCGCCGTGGACGGTGACGCGGATGCGTGCGGTGCTCATGCGGTCTCCAGGCGGTAGCGGGGGGCCAGGTCCGGGGTGACCACGCCCGGCGCGGCCGCGACCAGGTCGGGTACGACGGCGAGCATGGCGTTGACCGAGATGTCGGTGACGGCCGACCACTCGCCCTGGTAGTTCTCGTCGTCGAGTTCGTTGCGCATCTCGACGGCTCCCGGACTGCCGTCGAGAGTGATGACGTGACCGCCCGCCCTGCTGCGCGGATGGTCCGGCCCGAGGTGGGCGTTGCCGAGGCCGACGTGCCAGCACTCCTCGTTGGTCATGAAGTGCCGGTCGCCGATGTAGCCGCGGTAGCTCATGTGGATGGCGCCCACGCTGCCCGGCTCGATCACCGTGCCGCCCGCGTCGATCCGCTCCCGCGCGGGCACCGGGTAGACGTGCCGCTCCACCCGCACCTGGTCGGCGCTCGCGCCGAACAGGGTGTGCGCGACATTGGCCAGCACCGCGTCGAAGTAGAAGTGCTGCATGAGCGCGATGGCGTGGTCGGAATCGACCCGGTCCAGCGGCATGCCGAAGCCGAGGCTGGCCAGCCCGCCCCACATCCCGTCCGGGGCGGGGGACAGGTCGCCCACCTCGAGGAAGCGCACCTTGTCCACCTCGTCGAGCAGTCCGGCCAGCCGCAGCAGCAGCTGTTCGACCATCAGTCCGGGGTGCAGGCCGGTGCCGTGCAGCGACACCCCGCCCTCGAGGCAGGCCCGCTGCAACCGGGCGCCGGTCGCGCGCCGGGGCAGCGCCTGGTCGATGACGGCGCCCGCCAGCTTGTCCAGCAGCGGCCGGACCGGCGCGGCGGGCGTGGAGTCGACGACCTTCATGGCCAGCCGCAGACCCGACAGCGCGGTCTCGAGCCGGGGCCCGAAGGCGTCGCCGGTGACCCGCATGGCCGAGACCGTGCGCAACACCGACAGCGGCGACTGCGAGGCCGACAGCCAGGTCGGCATGGCCGGATTGTGGTACGAGGCCGCCGAGACCACGTTCTTGCCCGATTCGAGCAGGTCGATCACATCGGCGTCGGCGCCCTGCACGAGCGCGGGGGTGGTCGGGGTGTGTACCACGACGTCGGCGTCGAGGGCGAGGATCTCCTCCTTGGAGGTGGTGGCCGCGATGCCGACCGGCGGCAGCCCCACCAGCTCCCCGATGTCCTTGCCGTGCTTGTGCGGGCTGAACACCTTGACTCCGACGACGTCGAAGTCGGGCGACTCGAGCGCGGTGCGCAGCGCGCGCCCGCCCATGTCGCCGGGGCCCCAGATGATGAGCCGGTACGGTCGTGCCACGTAACCCCTCCTCGCTTCCTGGACGCATGTCTAACACGACTTCGCTTCCGGCGCTCAGGTTTTGGCAGGCCCGTACCAATCAGTCGTGCCGCGGCTGCGCCATGATCGCCGAGCCCATCCAGCGGCGCAGGTAGCGGCGTAGTTCCTCGCCCTCCCGCGGCGGCGAACCGGGGGAGACGAAGAACGACTGCATGGTGCGCAGGATGTACTCGACCAGCTCGGGCAGCGACTCGTCGTCGTAGCCGTAGCGCTCCCAGTCCACATCGAAGCGGCGGATCATGGTCAGCCCGAAGGCCTTCGCCTCGGCGGAGGTGATGCCCTCGCTGTTGGCCCCGGCGTGCTCGCCGGTGAGCAGCAGTCCCAGATGCGGAATGCGCCTGACCTCGGTGAGGGTGAAGGCCACGCCCTCGGTCATCGCCTCGACCGGGTCGGTGAGTCCGGCGACGTGGGCGGCCAGCCGGTCCAGGAAGCCGGAGACCGAGGCCAGCGCCGCGGCCCTCATCAACGCCTCGGCGCTGGGGAAGTAGCGGTAGACGGTCTGGCGGATGACGCCGAGGGCCTCGGCGACGTCGGCGATGCGGATCTCCGAGCCGGTGCGCGCGATCAGGTCGACCGCGGTGTCCACGATGCGGCGCGCGGCCTGCTCGTCGTTCTCCGGCGGCTGTCCGCCCCACCCGCGTCGTCGTGCCACCGGCTCGCTTCCCGACTCTGTCCCACCAGCTCCGCGCGCGGGTTGCGCGCCGGAAAATCATGCCCTGATCAGGGGTTCGACGCTAGCACAGCGCGTCGCGGCCGGGTCGTGACGGATTCGTTCGGACAAAGCGATCATACAGAACGTGTTCTATTTGTATGATCCTCGCAAGTGGCGCCGCCCGACCGCGTGCGCCGGCAACCGACGAGGTGGGCAACGTGACCGATCTGGTAGTCCGAAAGATGAATTTCGCGTTCGAGGACCACGAAGTGCCGTTCCTGTGGAATCCGAGGAACCCGGCCTTCTCGAGCATGGCCAACGCGGTGTCGTTCCTGGCCATCGGCTTCGAGAAGATGATCGTGAACATGATCCTGCAGGCCAAGCCGATCATCACCGATCCGGGGGTGGCCGAGGAGGCCGAGGCGTTCATGCGCCAGGAAGGCCAGCACTCCACCGCGCACCGCCAGCACGTCAAGGGCCTCATCCGGCACTACCCCGGGTTGCAGGAGACCCTCGACGAGGTGATCGGGGCCTTCGACAAGCTCACCCGCGACACCTCGCTCGAGTACCGGCTGGCCTACACCGCCGACCTGGAGGCCACCTTCACCCCGGTCTTCAAGCTCATGCTCGACAACGAGGCCGTGCTCTTCCGCCCCGGCGACGACCGGGTCGCCTCGCTGTTCATCTGGCACTTCGTCGAGGAGGTCGAGCACCGCAGCTCGGCGCTGATCATCTTCGACTCGGTGGTCGGCAGCGACCTCTACCGGATGCGGCAGGCGCCCTCGATCTTCAAGCACGTGCTCGACGTCATCGCCATCGCCTCGCGCGGGTTCAACAAACACGTCCCGCTCTCCGAGCGCAAGGTCGACGCCATGGCCATGTTCGCGCGTCATCGCAGGGCGCAGAAGCTCAAGAAATGGATTCCCGGCCTGGAACCGGCGAACGACGGGCCGATGCTGCGCGCCTTCGACGAGCTGCCCCTGCGTGAGCAGCTGGTCGCCCTGGCGGGCGTGGTGCGCTCGCAGATGCCACGGCACAACCCGGCGCACGAGAAGCTGCCCGCGCTGGCCGACGAGTGGTTCCGCCGCTACGAGGCGGGCTACGACGTGCAGCGCTGGTACACCGCCGACGCGGCCATCTCCTGAGGGGCGGTCGACGCGTCATGACCGATCACTGTTCTGCCACCTTCTCCGATCTGGCCGAGCGCCTCGGCTTCTCCTGCGCGGAGATGGGCGGACTCGTGGAGTTCCGCAGCCCGTTCGCGCTGGAGAACTGGACCCTGCCGGTGCTGGAGCTGACCATCGTCGTCGGCGCGGTGCTCGCCCTGGGGCTCGCCGTGCTCCGGCTGCGCAGGCAGGGTGACCCGACCAACCTGGTGCTGTGGTTCGGCGCCACCGCCTATCTGTTCGTCATCGAGCCGCCGCTGTACTTCCCGGCCGCGTTCGGCATCGAGGAACACGTGGACACGATGTTCGCCCACAACGTGTTCACCGTCGACTTCCTCTGGGGCAGGCTGCCGATCTACATCGTGGCCATCTACCCCCTCATGGCGACGATCGCCTTCGAGCTGGTGCGGATGCTGGGGGTGTTCCGCCGCTACGGCGTGCTGATCGGCGCGGCCGCGGTGGGTTTCGTGCACCACTGCTTCTACGAGATCTTCGACCACCTCGGTCCGCAGCTGCGCTGGTGGGAGTGGTCGACCGCGAATCCGATCAACCAGCCGATGTTCGACTCGGTGCCGTTGCCGAGCGTGGTGGTCTTCGCCGCGCTGTGGCCGATGTCGCTGGCGCTGTGCGTGCAGTACTTCGTCGGCAGGCACGTCGACGCGGGCCGCGAGTTCACCGGCATCGAGCTGGTGTGGCGCACCGTGGTGATCGGTCTGCTCGCCTCGGTCGGCACCTTCCTGCTGCCGCTGCCCGCCACCGTCCTCGGCATCGCGGGCACGCCGGTGCGCGGCACGGTCTACGCGCTGGAACTGGTGGTCGTGGTGGTCGTCGGCATCTGGGCGCTGAGCGCGCAGTGGGCGCGGCTGCGCCGGGAGCCGGACCGGGCGTCGGGCTACGTGAACGACTTCGCCCGCTGGTACGGCGTGCTCTACCTGGTGGTCATGGGCGTGCTGTGGGCGTCGGCGTTGCCGGACTTCTTCGCCGCCGTCGACGGGGTGACCGGCAACGGCGATCCGATCGGCAATCTCTGGTACACCCTGGCCTGCTTCGTGTCGGCGATCCTGGTGCTGGCGGCGGCGTTCACCGTCCCGACCGGCACCCGGCCGCGGCCGCGCGATGAGCGGGAACCGGCGCGGCAACCGGCCTGACGATCCGCGCACCGACGCCGCGGCGCCCCGAGCGGGTGCCGCGGCATCGTGCGTCCGGGACCGCCGGTAATCCGCCACGCCCGGCCGCGGGAGCCGATCACGCTGTGGTGCAAGCACTTCGACGCGCCGTAGGTGCGATCCTCCCGTTAGGATCCTCCGTGCGCCCGGCGGTACGCGGGGCCGTGCGGTAGTCGGACGACCGAATCGAGGCACGCGCATGAACCACAAGCTCTGGTTGCTCGGGCGGTCGGTGACGGTGGGCGCGCACATGCTCGGCGAGGCGCTCACCCGGCCGAAGGCCCGGACCGTCGAGGACGTGCCCGTCTCCGCCGAGACCATCACCCCCGAATGGCTGACCGCCGTGCTGTGCCGTGACACGCCCGGCGCGGAGGTGGTCGCCCTCGAGACCGGGGGCGGCAGCGTGGGCACCGCGACGCGGATGGCGATCCGCGTGCGCTACAACGAGATCGGTGTATCGGCCGGGCTTCCCACAGCGCTGTTCGCCAAGACCACCACCGCCTTCTCCCAGCGCATCCTGCTCGGCGGCGGCCGGATGATCGACGGCGAGACCAGGTTCTTCCGCGATTTCCGGCCCAGGGTCGAGATGGAGGCTCCCATCGGCTACTGGGGCGCCGCCGATCCCGGCTCATGGCGCTCGATCGCCCTGATGGAGGACATCGCCGCAACCAGGGGCGCGGAGTTCATCGAACCCTCCGCCAGGATCGGCCGCGACCAGATGGAAGACCTGGTCCGCAATCTGGCCCGGCTGCACCGCACGTTCTGGGCACACCCGGACATCGCCGGGCTCAAGACCACCACGCAGGCGCTGCAAGCCTATCTGGCCGCCATCGACATGAAGAAGCGCTGCGAGGTCGGTCTGGTGCGCGCCGCCTCGGTGGTGCCCGAACGTCTGCACGGGCAGGCAGAGCGCCTGTGGGCAGGGGTGGCCGCCGCCATCGGCAAGGCGACCGATGAGATGCCGCAGACGCTGCTGCACGGCGACCCGCACATCGGGCAGACCTACCGCACCGCGCAGGGCCGGATGGGTTATGTGGACTGGCAGGTCGTCATGCGCGGCGGCTGGGCCCACGACCTGGCCTACACCGTCAACTCCGGTTGCGAGCCCGAGGACCGCCGCGCCTGGGACGCCGATCTGCTGCGCGCCTATCTGGACGAACTCGGTTCCCTCGGCGGCGCGGCGCCGTCGTTCGACGAGGCCTGGCAGGCCTACCGGCAGCAGTCGATGTTCGCCTACGCGGCATGGGCCTTCACCATCGGCCGCGCCGCCTACCAGCCGAAGATGCAGTCCGAGCAGACCTGCCTGACGCTGCTGCGCCGGATCACCACCGCCATCGACGATCACGACTCTCTCACCGCCCTCGGCGTCTAGGTCACCGCCCTCGGCGTCTAGGTCACCGCCCTCGGCGTCTAGGTCACCGCCCTCGGCGTCTAGGTCACCGCCCTCGGCGCGTCGTGTCCGGTGCGGCCGCGAAAACCCTCCTGATCGGATACTTTTCACCGTTCGGCTGGCCGCGATGTGGCCACGGCGGTACCATTCCTGACGATTCGTCCCGCGTGTGTGCGTGAAGTGGCCACCGGGACAGTGTTTTTCGGCGGTCGCCGACGTTCTCGGTTGTCCGCCCGCGTGTTTCGGATCGAGCAGTTCGTCGATGTGCGGCGGTGCCGCCATCGGGGCACAGCGTGGTGCCACCCCGCAGTACACGAGAACGAAGTCTGGAGTTCTTCCTTTGAGTACGCCCCAGTCCCGGGTGCAGGTCTCCTCGTGCCCGGTCGCCCACGGCTCCCCCTTCGCCACCGACGAGGTCGCGATACCCCTCTACACCGAGGAGTTCGCGGACGATCCGCACCGGTTCTACCGGCAGATGCGCGCCCGCTACGGCTCGCTGGCGCCGGTGGAACTCGCACCCGGCGTACCGGCCACGCTGGTCGTCGGCTACGCGACCGCGCTGCGCGTGCTCAACGACCCGGATCACTTCCCGGCCGATCCTCGTGCCTGGCAGCAGAACGTGCCCGCCGACTGCCCGATCCGGCCGCTGATGGAATGGCGGCCGATGGCCAGCCGGTGCGCGGGCCAGGAGTTCGACCGCTACCGCCAGGCGATCACCGCAGGCATCGAGCAGGTCGACCTCTACATGATGCACGAGCGGGTGAGCCGCATCGCGGTGCCGCTGATCAACACGTTCTGTCAGGACGGCCGGGCCGACCTGATCCGGCAGTACGTCTACCCGCTGGTGTTCGCCACGGTCAACGAGCTGCTCGGCTGCCCGCCGGAGATCGGTCAGCAGGTCGCGGCGGGCACCGCGGCGCTGCTCGAGGGCGTGGAGGCCGAGAAGGGCAACCAGATCATCACCGATGCCCTGCAACAGCTGGTGGCACTGCGCCGCGCCGAGCCACGGCGCGACATCACCACCGCGCTGCTGCACCACCCGGCCGGCCTGGACGACGAGGAGGCCCGTACCCACGTCTCACAGGTCTACGGCACCGCCATCGAGTTCGAGCTCAACCTCATCGCCAACACCCTGCTGCTGATCTTCACCGACCACCGTTTCGGCGACAGCGTGCTCGGCGGCAACCTCAGTTCCCGCGACGCCCTCGACGAGGTGCTGTTCAACGACCCGCCGGTGGCCAACATGCTCGTCACCTATCCGCGCCAGCCCATGCTCATCGACGACGTCTGGCTACCGGCGCACCAACCGGTGGTGATCTCGATGGCCGCCTGCAACAACGACCCGGCCATCCGCACCGGAGATCTCACCGGCAACCGGTCGCACCTGGCGTGGGGCATCGGCCAGCACGCGTGCCCGGCTCAGGCGCTGGCCCTGCTCATCGCCAAGGACGCCATCGACCAGTTGCTCGACGCGCTGCCGGAGATCAGGGTGACGATGTCGGAGAGCGGACCGCGATGGCGGCCGGGCCCGTTCCATCGGGCGCTGGCGGAACTGCCCGTGACCTTCCCGGCCACCCCGCCATTGGCCACCTGAGCCCGGCCCCTGCGCGCCCGGCCCCGGCTTCGGCCACCGTGTGCGCACATATTCCCTGGTAGAGCGCGTCATCCGGGGATTGTCTACGCTCGATCCACCCGGAGGGCGAACCTGCGGGCAGGGTCGAGTGAAAGGCATTGCGGGCGTGGGGAGCAGGGCGGTGCGTCGGTTGTGCGCGGTGTTGCTCACCGTGTCGCTCGCGGCCGGGGCGGCCGCCTGTACGGCGGAGCCGGGCGCGCGCCCCGAGGGCATCGTCCTGGCCGACGGCGACGAGCTGGGCGGCTACAACCCGGTCGCCGGGCACGGCGAGGCCGGGGATTCCAAGATCTACGACGGCCTGCTGCGGTTGGCGGGCGGCGAGGGCCTGCCCGCGTTCGAACCGGCGCTGGCCGCGCGCCTGCCCGAGGTCTCCGTCGACGGGCTGCGCTGGACGGTGCCGCTGCGCGAAGGCGTGACCTTCACCGACGGCACCGCGCTCGATGCCGCCGACGTGGTGGCCACCTACCGCGCCGTGCTCGATCCGGCGTCGGCCTCCCCGCTGGCCACCGCCTACGAGATGATCGCCGCCGTCGAGGCGACCGGCCCGCACGAGGTGCGATTCACCCTGCGCCACCCCTACGCCGCCCTGCCGGCGAAACTGCTGCTCGGCATCGCGCCCTCGGAGCGGCTCACCGGCGGCTTGGCGTCGGAGTCCGCGCTGAACACCGAACCGGTCGGCACCGGCCCGTACCGGCTGGCCTCGCTGCGCCCGGACCAGGCCGTGCTGGTGGCCAACGAGCACTACTGGGACGGCGCGCCGCAGGTGCCGCGGCTGACGCTGGTGCACGTGCCCGACGACAACGCCCGCGCGCAGCGCCTGCTGGCCGGTGAGGTGGACGGCGCGAATCTGCCGCCCCGGCTGGCCGCCGGTTTCGCCGATCGCGACGGGTTCGAGGTGTCGGCCAACGCCTCCGCCGACTGGCGCGGGGTGAGCCTGCCCGCCGGCCATCCGGTGACCGGCGATCCCGCGATCCGCGCCGCGCTGAACCGGGCGGTGGACCGGCGGGCCATGGTCGAGCACGTGCTCGCCGGTCACGGCAGGCCCGCGTCGACGCCGTTGCCCGCGGTCTACGGTCCCGGTTACGACATCGGCGCCGGGTTCGAGCACGACCCGGCTGCCGCCGAACGCCTCCTCGACGCGGCGGGCTGGCGGCGCGGCCCGTCGGGAGTGCGGGAGAAAGCCGGTGTGGCAGCCGAATTCACCGTCATGTACTTTCCCGAGGACACCCTGCGCCGTGACCTGGCACAGGCCTTCGCCACCGACGCCGACCGGATCGGGGTGCGGGTGCACGTGCGGGCGGTGGACCGAGCCGGGGTGCCCGGACGGCTGCCGGTGGACGCCGCGTTGCTCGGCGGCGGTGATCTGCCGTTCGATCCCGACCCGCAGGTGTACAAGACCCTGCACTCCCGTTACGCGGACCCGGCGGTCGGCTCGGCCTACGACAACGCCTCCGGTTACGTCGATCCCGCGGTCGACGAGGCGCTGGACGCCGCGCGCCGCACCCTCGACCCCGCCGAGCGCGCCGCCCTGTACCGGCGCGTGCAGGAGATCTACCTCGAGCACCCCGGATACGTGATGCTGGTGTTCCTCGACCACACCTATGTCGGCGCCGACACCGGCTACACCGGTGCGCTCCCGGTCCTGGAGCCGCACAGTCACGGCGTGAACTGGGGTCCGTGGTGGAACCTGCGTGAGTGGACCCGGGAATGACCATCACCACCGCCGCCCCGGCCGGGACGCCGCCGGTGCCCGGACGCGGTCGACGCGGTCGCGGCATCGCCCGGATGTGCCTGCGCCGCGCCCTGTTCGCGGTCCCGCTGCTCGTCGTGGTCTCGCTCGCGCTGTTCGCGCTGGCGGCCCGCTCGCCGTTCGACCCGCTCGCCGGCTATCTCGGCGACCGCTACACCACCGTCTCCACCGCCGACCGGCAACGGCTGGCCGACGAGCTGGGGACCGGGCAGTCCTGGTGGCGGCAGTGGGCGAGCTGGGCGGGCCACGCCATGACCGGTGATCTCGGCTACTCACGCGCCTACGCGCAGCCGGTCACCACGGTCATGGCCGAGCGCGGGCCGTGGACGCTGCTGCTGTCCGGGGTGGCGCTGGCCTGCGCGGTGCTCGCCGCGGCGACGCTCGGCCTGTGGGCGGCGCGGCGGGCAGGGGGACTTGTCGATCGCGCGGTCACGGTGTCGGCCACGCTCGTGCAGTCGGTGCCGCCGTTCGTGCTGTCGCTGGCCTCGGTGAGCGTGTTGGCGGTCGGCTTCCGCCTGTTCCCGGTCGCGGGGCTGACCGATCCCGGCGCGGACCCGTCTCTGCGCCAGGTGAGCCGCCACCTGGTGCTGCCCGCCGCGGTGCTGGCGCTGTCGCTGCTGCCGTGGCTGGTGCTCTCGCTGCGCCAATCCCTGCGCGCGGCCGCGGAATCCGACGCCGTCCTCGGCGCCAGGGCGCGCGGCATCCCCGAATCCGTGGTGCTGCGCAAGCACATCCTGCCCGTCGCGCTCGGCCCGTTCACCACCGTCGTCGGCCTGCGCCTGCCGGAGTTGCTGGTGGGCGCGGCCGTGGTGGAGGAGGTCTTCTCCTGGCCGGGCCTGGCGGGCAGCCTGGTCACCGCGGCACGCGAACTCGACTTCGCCCTGCTCGCCGCGCTCACCGTCGCCACCACGCTGCTGGTGCTCGCGGGCTCGCTGCTGGCCGATGTGGCGCACGCGCTCATCGACCCGAGAGTGGGCCGCGATGGCTGAGTCCGCTCCCGGCCGGTCGAGGACGCTGCGGTGCGCGATCGCGGTGCTCGCCGCCGTCGCGCTGTACGCGCTGCTGGTTCCCGCCCTGGCCGGAACCGACCCGCGCCTGACCGATTTCGCCGCCGCCGATCTGCCGCCCTCGCCCGCGCACTGGTTCGGCACCGACTTCTCCGGCCGGGACCTGTTCGAGCGCACCGCCGCCGGGCTGCGGGTGTCGCTGTTGATCGCGACGATCTGCGCCGTTGCCGCCACGGTGCTCGGCCTGGCGGTGGGCGTGACGGCGGGCGCGCTCGGCGGACGGGTGGACGGGCTGGTCATGCGCGTGGTCGACGGGGTGAACGCGCTGCCGCACCTGCTGGTCGGCATCGTGATCGTGGCGTTGTATCCCGGCAGCGTGGTCGCCGTCATCGCCTCCATCGCCCTCACACACTGGACCCAGGTCGCCAGGATCGCGCGCGCCGAGGTGCGCACCGCCCGCACCGCCGCCTACGTCGAGGCCGCGCGGCTGGCCGGCGCGTCCGGGCCACGCGTCACCCTCGCCCACCTGGTGCCAGCGGCGGCCGGGCAGGCGCTGGTGGCGGTGGTCCTGCTGCTGCCGCACGCCATCTGGCACGAGTCGACGCTGTCGTTCCTCGGACTCGGCCTGCCCCCGGACCGCGCCTCGCTGGGCACCCTGCTCCAGGACGCCCGCGCGGCCGTGCTCACCGGCTCCTGGTGGACGCTCGCCTTCCCGGCGCTCGCCCTCGTCGTGACCACCCTGGCGGTCGCGGGTGCCGGTGCGGCCCTGCGCGACCGCATCACTCCGCCGCTGCCGCAACGGGCGGTGCGATGAGTGCCGCCGAACCGGTGCTGACCGTCGAGCAGTTGACCGTCCGCATCCCCACCCGCGCCGGGACCGTGCACGCGGTGACCGAGGTCGACCTGCGGCTGGACGCCGGGCGCGTGCACGCCCTCGTCGGCGAATCCGGTTGCGGGAAATCGGTCACCGGCGCGGCGATCTGCGGGCTGCTGCCGAGGGACGCGAGCGTGCGCGGCCGCGCTCTGCTGCACGACGGCGGCACCGCCCCTGTCGACCTGGTGACCGCGGGCCCAGCGACCTGGCGCCGCCTGCGCGGCCGGCGGATCGCCTGGATACCCCAGTCCGCCGCCACCTCCTTCACCCCGGTGCGCACCCTCGGCGCCCAGCTCGCCGAGACCTGCGCCCACCTCGACGCCGACCGCACCCCCGCCGAACTGCTCGAACTGGCCGGACTCGAGCCGGCGGCGGCCCGCCTGTTCCCGCACGAACTGTCCGGCGGCATGGCCCAGCGCGCCGCCGTCGCCTGCGCCCTGGCGGGCAGGCCGCGGCTGATCGTCGCCGACGAACCGACCGCCGCGCTCGACCCGGGCCGCACCGCCCACATCCTGGCCCTGCTGCGCGCCGCCGCCGACGCCGGAGCCGCCGTGCTGCTCATCAGCCACGATCTGGACACCCTCGCCGAGCACACCGACCACGTGGCCGTCATGTATGCCTCCCGCATTCTCGAAACCGGTCCCACCGCGACTGTTTTCGCCGACCCCTGGCATCCCTGCACCCGCGACCTGCTGGCCGCCACGCCCGCGGGCGGCCTGCACCCCATCCCGGGCTCGCCACCCGCCCTCACCGACGCGGCCCCCGACTGCGTCTACCACCTGCGCCGTCCCGCCCCCGGCTTCTCCGGCGGACCCACCCACCTCACCATCCACGGCGACCGCACCGTCCGCCGGTTGATCGGAGCCGACCGGTGAGCCTGCGCGCCCACGACGTCACCGCGGGCCACGACGGGACCCCGGTGTTCACCGGCGTGAACTTCACCGTCGAGCCCGGCCGCGTCACCGGGCTCACCGGTCCCTCCGGTGGCGGCAAGACCACGCTGGCCCGCGTGCTCGCCGGGCTGCACCGTCCGTCGGCCGGGCAGGTCAGCCTCGACGGCGACCCGCTGCCCGCCCGGCCCGGCGGTGAGATCGCCCTGCTCTATCAGTCGCCCCGCCAGGCCGTCACTCCGCGCTGGACACTGGCCCGCATCATCGGCGAACCCCTGCGCGCCCGCCCCGCCGGATCTCGCCGCTCCGGCCCGCCGGACGAGATCGTCCTCGAAACCGCCCGTCTGGTCGGCCTGACCCCCGACCTGCTCGACCGCAGGCCACACCAGGTCTCCGACGGCCAGCTCCAGCGCGCCTGCCTGGCCCGTGCCCTCGTCCAGCGCCCGCGCTACCTGCTCTGCGACGAGATGACCGCCATGCTCGATCCCGCCACCACCGCGAGCCTGACCGCCGTGCTCACCGCCAGGGCCCGCGCCGGACTCGGGGTCCTGGCCGTCAGTCACCATCGCGCCCTGCTCGACGCCTGGGCCGACGTCCGTTTCCTCCTCGACGGCGGCGCGCTCACGGCGCTGCCGTGAACCCGCCTGTGAACCAGCGCCGGGCGGACCGCGCGTCCGGGCTCTCGCCAGCACCCCATCGCGCGGGTTAGTGTGTCAAGCAAATGCTTGGTTGTTAGGGGGAGCGAGGAGATCGTCGGGTGTTCGATCCGAAGCGCTACGGGCCGTGGGCCGTGATCGCGGGCGGCTCCGAGGGCGTCGGCGCCGCCTTCGCCGACCAGCTGGCCGACGCGGGCCTCAACCTCGTGCTCATCGCCCGCAAACCGGGACCGTTGGAGCAGACCGCCGCCGCGGCGCGCACCCGCGGCGCCGAGGTGCGCACGGTGGCGGTCGATCTCACCGACCCGGCCGCCGTCGCCGAGATCGTCGCCGCGACCGAGGACGTCGAGGTCGGCCTGCTGATCTACAACGCGGGAGCCAACAGCTACGGCAGCGAGTTCGTGCTCGGCGAGCTGGACCGCTTCCGCGCCGTCGTCGACCTCAACATCACCGCTCAACTGGCCCTGGTGCACCACTTCGGGGCCCGCATGCGGGCGGCGGGGCGCGGCGGACTGCTACTGGTCGGCTCCATGAGCGGCTTCCTCGGCGGCTACCACCAGACCGTCTACGCCGGGGTGAAGGCGTTCGGCAGGTTGTTCGCCGAATCACTGTGGCTGGAACTGCGCGAGCACGGCGTCGACGTGCTGGAACTGGTGCTCGGCGTGACCCGAACTCCCGCCATGGAACGCGCGGGCCTGAATTTCGACGTGCCAGGCATGCGGGTGAGCGAGCCCGCCGACGTGGCCAGGGAAGGACTGGACCATCTCGCCGACGGCCCGCTGTGGATCGCGGGCGGCAATGCCGAGGCGGTGGCGCGGCGCAACGGTCTCGACCGCGCCCTGCTGCTGCTGAAATCGCACGAACGCATGCGGGCGCTGTTCGCCGCCCGTGATCTGCCCGCCGGGCAGAAGGGCTGAGCCGTGCGCTTCGGAATCGCCACCCCCGTGGTCACACAGGTGCCAGGCGCGCACTCCGACTGGGAGCGCCACGCGGGCATCGCCGAACTGGCCCGCATCGCCGCCCACGCCGACGACCTCGGCTTCGCGCACCTGACCTGTAGCGAGCACGTCGCCGTCCCGGTGCCCGTCGCCGAGCGACGCGGCGGCACCTATTGGGACCCGCTGGCCACCTTCGGCTATCTCGCCGCCCGCACCACCGGCATCCGGTTCGTCACCCAGGTGCTCGTGCTCGGCTACCACCACCCGCTGGCGATCGCCAAGCGCTACGGCACCCTCGACGTCGTCTCCGGCGGCAGGCTCACCCTCGGCCTCGGCGTGGGCACCTTGGAAGAGGAATTCGCCCTGCTCGGCGCGCCGTTCGAGGGCCGGGGCCCGCGCGCCGACGACGCCCTGCGCGCCCTGCGCGCCGCCCTCGGCAGGCCGGTTCCCGAATACCACGGCGAGCACTACGATTTCGACGGCTTCCTGGTCGACCCACACGCCGTGCAGCCCCGGGTGCCGCTGTGGATAGGCGGCCGCACCAAGCGCTCGCTGCGCCGCGCGATCGCACTCGCCGACGGCTGGACGCCTTTCGCCCTGTCCTACCGCACCGCCGCCGACATGCTCGCCGAGACCGACCCGCCCCCCGGCTTCGAGGTCGTCCTCGCCGCGGGCCCGCTCGACCCGCTCGGCGACCCGGCCGCCGCCGAACGCCGGATCGACGCGGCCGCCGCCGCGGGCGCCACCACCGTGAACGTCTCGATCGCGGCCGAGTCCGCCGGTCACTACTGCGGACAGCTCACCGCCCTGGCCGATCTCGCGGCTCGCCGGACCGACGCGAACTCCGGCGCGCGGGCAGGCGCTGCCGAACCGGCCGCCGCGACCGCGGAGAGCGCGACGCCGCGCACGGCGGGAACGGAGGACAGCGATGGATGAGCAGCGCCTCGCCGCCCTGGAGGCGCGGCTGCGACTGCTGGAGGACGAGCGCGAGATCCAGCGCCTGGTCGCCGCCTACGGCCCGCTCGTCGACGACGGCCGCGCCGAGGAGGTGGCGGCGCTGTGGACCGAGGACGGCGTGTACGACGTGGACGGTCTGTTCATGTCCGGCCGCGCCGAGATCGCCGCGATGGTCCGCTCCGCGCCGCACCAGAATCTGATCGCCCACGGCTGCGCTCACTTCCAGGGACCGGTGCACGTGACGGTGGACCCCGGCGCCGACACCGCCACCGCCGCCAGTTACTCCCTGCTCGTCCTGCACCGCGACGGTCGCTTCCTGGTCGCCAGGGCCACCGCCCACCACTGGCGCCTGACCCGCACCGCCGAGGGCTGGCGGGTGCACCGCCGCACCAGCCGTGCGCTCGACGGCGACGCCGACGCCCACCGTCTGCTCGCCGACGGCGTCCGCGCGCTCGACCTGCCGGTCGCCGACGGCCCGTTCGCCGGCTAGCGCAGCCGCCTCACCCGACGAGGTCGGCGGATCGGGCGGCGCGGCGCGCGTACCCGGCCACCTCGTCGGCCCACGCCGGATCACCCTCGCGGGCAGCGCGTTCCCGCAACCGGGCGATCGCCTCGTCCAGCTCCGCCCCCGGTCCGTCGTCGGCGCGCAGCACCACGATCGCCTCCCAGATCCGCGCGTCCGAATCGGGCAGCGCCAGCAGTTCCGCCAGATACCGCCCCGGTTCCAGCAGATGCACCGCGCGCCTGGCGTAGGCGTGCACCCGGCGCGGCAGCTCCGCCCGGATGGTCTCGATGTCGGCGGCCAGCGCGTGCCCGCCTGGCTGCTCCGGGTCGACCCGGAGCGTCCACGGTGCGGGTGGCTCGCCCGGTCCCGGGTGCCGGGCAAGCAGGCCGGGGCCGGTGGCGGCCGTCAGCGCGACCGGTCGCAGGCCCGCCGCCTCGGCCCGCGCGCGGCAGTACCGCCACCACGCGGCGGGGGTGGCGTCGAGGGTCAGCCCGAAGGTGAGGGTCTGCTGCCCGTCGGTCCAGGTGCGCGCGACCCTCGACCGCCCGACGGTCGCGACGCCCTCGTCCTGGACGCGTATCCACGTGGGCTCGGTGCCGTGAAAACCGTATGGCTGCAACAGTTTCGCGATATCACGCTGGAGCCGGCGCAGGGCCGTGTCGGGACTGACCATGGTCAGGCACAGTAGCGCCGCCCGCCGACAGCGCCGGGCGGGGCCGCGTGGATGACGGCGTGCTCGCCCGAGGTCCGCCACCGCGGTTCGCCCGCGTCGAGTTCGGCGACCCGCGCGGCCGAGAGGCCGACCGCGACATCGGACTTGGCGGTGCGCAAGGCCAGCACGGGGGAGGGGAAGTAGTCGACGCAGGTGGCGAACTCGGTGGTGGCGGGCCAGTACCGGTCGCCCACCAGGCGCCGGTAGTTGAGGTCGCCCTTGAGCACCGTGATCGTCGACCCCGCCAGCTCGCGGGCCAGATCCCCTGGCATGTCCCGGTATTCCAGCGGCGAGCAGTAGAACGGGTGCGTCCGCACCGACAACACGCCCCCGGCGATCGCCGCGCGCAGGCGGACGCCGATACGACGGATGTGCTCCCCGGGATGGCCGCAGAGCCTTTCGAGCAGGGTGAGCAGGTCGGCCATGGTGGCATCGGAGACGTAGTAGGGCTGCGGTTTCAGGTGCAGCGCGACCGCGCGGACGCCGCGCGCGGTGAGCAGGTGGTCGATGAGCACCAGGTCGGGCAGCAGTTCGCGGCCGGCGTTGTCGGCGATCACGGTGACCGTCGGATGCTCGGCCGCCGCCAGCCGCTCCCACAGGAAGGCGGTGTCGTCGGCGAGCAGGGCGGTGCGGGCCTCGCTCCCGCCGGTGAGCCGGAAGCCGAGATCGGCCTGGTTGCCCCACAGCGCCGAGCGCACCAGCGCGTCGCCCACGGTGTCGCGGTCGGCGGCGTCGGCGAGTTCGGCCAGCGCCGCCAGCTCCGCCTCCACCTCCGGCCCGCTCAGCTCGGCGTTCTTGGCGGGCGCGAACGGGTCGATGGCGTGCCAGATGCCCGGCTCGAAGTACTCCACGGCCGCGAGCAGCCGGCGGTAGAAGTAGCTCTCGGCCCACAGGAACGGCGTCTCGCTCCACGGCCGCCCCCACCACTCGCGGCCCCACTCCGCCCAGCGCGGGCCGTCCGCCGGTTCGCCCGCCAGCCGTGCCACCACCCCGGAGGTGGATTCGGCGAGCAGTTGCCGCAGCGCCCGCCGCTGCCGCTCGCCGTAGGGGTGCGCCGCAATCACCTGCTCGACGAGTTTCGGATGGCGCTCGTTGAACACTCCGCCGGGGAACGACGCCGCCGTGCCCACCGGAATCAGCGGGGGGAGTTCCATGCGACCACCTCCATGCGATCACCGCTCCTGTGCTCGACCTCGCCGCACTCTCCTGGGCGCGGCGACCCCACCCTAGACGGCCGTATCCGAACGCGACTCGCCGATCTGATCTGCGCAGTCCGGCCGCTCGAGTGATCTCTGTCTCGGTAGGGTGAGCCCATGGCAGTTGGGCTCGGCATGAGGATTGCCCGGCTGCGGGCTCTGATCGACCATCCGAACACCGGACCGGCCGAACGAGCCGCGGCACAACGGATGCTCGACCGCATCCTGGTCAAATCCGGCGCCGAGGCGCGCAGGACTGTCACCGGACGGGTGTACGGCGCGCGCTTCGATCGGGCGGGCAGGCACGCGGACATCGAGCGCATCGTGGAACTGGTCCGCGAGGACATCGTGTTCGCCAAGACGCTCTCGGCCTCGGAGTCACCGAGCGAGCTGGCGCTGGTCAACCCCATCCGGGACGCCCCATCGGAGATCTACTACAACGTCGACGCCCCCTTCTACGGCAGGATCGTCATCACCCTGGAGAACGTGCCCGAGGAGTGGGGCTGGGTCGAGGACGAGTGGGGCGTGCGCGGCGCGAGCCCGCGATTACAGGCGCTGGTCGACGAACTGGCGGAGATTCTCGACGCCTACAACTACGGCGGCACCGATGTCGGCAAGCGCTTCTTCGGCAGTGTGAAGGCCGATGGCGTCACGCTGGCCTGGTAACCATGCCGGGCACGGCGGTCTCGGGAGGCCTGTGTACCGCTTCTGGCGTCGCGCTGATGGTGCTGATCTCCATGTGGCCTTCCCGCTGTTATGGGCCCGGAAGCTCGAGCTGCATGCTGAAGGCGCTGGCTCGGCCGCCCGAGCGCCCGTCCGATATCCGGCACTCCGTCGGGTGGGAAGGCGGGCGCGGGGCTCCGGCGACCGGGTGGCTACCGTAAGGCGGTACCACTCGCTGCGCGGGTTCCGGGGCACGGGCGCACAGTCGCGGCCATCCCGGACCCGGGATTCGGGAGACGGAAATGACTGCGGGCTCATCGGCGGCCGCCGCACCGGCGCGCCCTGTCGCACGGTCGGTGATCCTCGTGCTGGGCGCCCTGTCGGCGTTCGGGCCGCTGTCGCTGGATCTCTATCTGCCCGCGCTGCCCGATCTGTCCGACGACCTCGGCGTCTCCTCCGTCACCGGCCAGCTCACCATGACCGCGTGCATGATCGGCCTGGCACTCGGCCAGTTGACCGTCGGCCCGCTGAGCGATCGCTTCGGCCGCCGCAAGCCGCTGCTCCTCGGCGTCGCCATCTATGCGCTGGCCTCGCTGCTGTGCGCGTCGATGCCGACGGCGAGCGCCCTCATCGCGCTACGCCTGGTGCAGGGCGTCGCGGGCGGCGCGGGCATCGTGATCGCGCGGGCCATCGTGCGCGACCTCTTCGACACCGAGGCCGCGGCACGGATCTTCTCGCTACTGGCCATGGTGACCGGCATCGCGCCCGTGCTGGCTCCCGTCCTCGGCGGCCAGCTGATGCACGTGACCTCCTGGCGCGGCCTGTTCGTCACCCTGTCG
>Ga0079224_100003888_pt1 | contig 19076 bp, 20 predicted proteins | sample Stecom2015_FD_80414 | JGI IMG/M metagenome (GOLD analysis project Ga0079224, IMG submission 80414) | Agricultural soil microbial communities from Utah to study Nitrogen management - Steer compost 2015 | ecosystem: Environmental > Terrestrial > Soil > Agricultural land | place: USA: Utah... | reverse complement strand
TTCCGACCTTCCGACCTTCCGACCAACTAATAACTCCCCAGATACCTCTCCACCTCCCAGCTGCTCACATGCCGGTTGTACTCCTCCACTTCCTTCCGCTTGGCGTCGAGGAAGCGTTCGGTGAGGTGGGAGCCGAGGGCGTCCTTGACCACGTCGTCCTTCTCCAGCTGCTCCAGCGCTTCGTGCAGGTCGCGGGGGAGCTCGTCGATGCGGTACTTCCGGCGGTCGCGGTAGCTCATGGTGAAGATGTTGCGGCTGACCGGCTCGCGGACTTCCAGCTTCCGCTGCACGCCGTCCAGCCCGGCGGCGAGCTGCACCGCGAGTGCCAGGTAGGGGTTGGCGCTCGGATCGGGCATGCGGAGCTCGCAGCGGGTGCCGCTGCCGCGCCGGTCCGGAATCCGCACCAGCGGGGAGCGGTTCCGCATCGACCAGGCCACGTTGATCGGGGCCTCGTAGCCCGGCACCAGGCGCTTGTAGGAATTGATGAGCGGATTGGTGATGGCGCAGAACCCGCGCGCATGCTGCAGCAGTCCTTCGATGTAACTGAGCGCCACCGGGCTCAGCTGGTGCTCGGCGTCGGCGTCGAAGAACGCGTTCTCTCCGGAAACCCGGAAGAGTGACTGGTGGGTGTGCATCCCGCTGCCGTTGATGCCTTCGATCGGCTTCGGCATGAACGAGGCCAGGTAGCCGAAGCGGGCCGCGACGTTGCGCACCACGAACCGGAACGTGGCGAGGTTGTCCGCCGTGGTGAGGGCATCGGCGTAGCGGAAGTCGATCTCGTGCTGGCCCCGGGCCACTTCATGGTGCGCGGCCTCCACCTCGAAGCCCATGCGCACCAGCTGCTCGATGATGACCCGCCGGATCTCCTCGCCCTTGTCCACCGGGCCCAGGTCGAAGTAGCCGGCGTCATCGTGGGTGGTGGTGATGGCCGCGCCGCCCTGCCCCCGCTCGAAGAGAAAGAACTCCGCCTCGCATCCTGCCATCATCGTATAGCCGAGCTTCCGGGCGCGTGCCAGCTGGCGCTTGAGTGCCGTGCGGGGGCAGCCCTCGAACGGCTCGCCGTCGGGGGTGTGGATGTCGCACAGCACGCGGGCGACCTCGCCGCCTTCGTCTCCGTAGGGGAGGATCCGGAAGGTCGAGAGATCGGGCTTGAGGAGCATGTCGCTCTCCTCGATGCGCACGAACCCCTCGATGGACGAGCCGTCGAAGATGATCTCGCCGTCGAGCGCCTTGGCGAACTGGCTCTTCGGCACCTCGACGTTCTTGTTCACCCCCAGGATGTCGGTGAACTGGAGCCGGAGGAAGCCGACCCCGAAACGGTCGGCAAGCTCCAGGATGTCGGCCTGGCTCGCGCCGCTCAGGTCTGCCGGGAAGCCGGCCAGGTCTGGTTGTGGCATCCGGCCAACTTACCGCGCCGGGAACGTCCCGCAAAGGCGGCACCCCCGCTATTTTGCGGCCATGTCAACCCAAACTCCGGCGCGTGCCTGCCCCGCCTGCGGGACCGAGGGCACCGGCCGTTTCTGTGGCGAGTGCGGCACGCCCCTCGCGGGCCGGACCTGCCGTGCCTGCCAGGCGGAGCTGTCGTCCCAGGCGCGCTTCTGCCATCGGTGCGGAGCCCCCGCCGGCCCGACCCCTGCCGGCGCGGCCGGCGGCGCAGCCCGGGCCACCGCGCGGCCGGAAAAGACCGCATGGATCGTGGCGGGGGTGCTGGTGGCCCTGCTCATGGGCATGGTCGGCTACCGGGTCATTGCGGGAACCCCCGGGCAGCAGGTTCCGGACATGGCCAACGCCGGCAACGCGGCGCCCGGCGCACAGCCCGCCGGCGATCCGGGTGGCGGCCTCCCGACCGGCCCCGCGCCGGACATCAGCCAGCTCTCTCCCAGCGAGCGGTTCCTCCGGCTCAACAACCGCGTCATGGAAGCGGCGGCCCAGTCCGACACCGCCACGGTGGTCAACTTCACGCCCATGGCGCTCGGGGCCTACGCCCAGCTGCCGTCGGCCAGCAACGATGAGCGCTACCACGCGGCAGTGCTGAATGCGCAGGTGGGCCGCGTCCGGGAGGCGCTCGCGCTGACCGACACGATGCTGCTCGACACTCCGGGCTACCTCCTGGCCTACGTCATCCGCGGCGACATCGCCGAGATCCAGGGGGACGCCGGCGCGCTCGGCGCCGCCTTTGCCGATTTCTCCGCCGCCTGGGAGCGCGAGATCACCGCCAGCCGGGCCGAGTACGTGGACCACCGCAACGTGCTGGACGACTTCCGTGCCCGGGCCGCCCGGGCCGACTGACCAGACTTCAGCAGCGGGCCCGAGCGGGGCCCGCCCAACCGGAGCCGCCATGACCCGCACCATCCACGTTGCCCACAGTCCCGATTCGGACGACGCGTTCATGTTCTACGCGCTGGCCGACGGCAAGCTGGACACCGGCGGCCTCACCTACGTGCACGAGCTCTCGGACATCGAGTCGCTCAACCAGCGCGCCCTCCGGGGTGAGCTCGATGTCTCCGCCGTTTCGATTCATGCCTACGCGTATCTCTGGCGCCAGTATGCGCTCCTCAACTCCGGTTCCTCGATGGGGGATGGGTATGGGCCGCGGCTCGTGTCGCGGGAGCCGGCGCCGGACGATCCGCGAAGCGCCATCCGCGGCCGGCGGATCGGGATTCCGGGCATGCGCACCACGGCCTTCCTGGCCCTCAAGCTCTACCAGCCCGACTTCGAGGCGGTGGTCCTTCCCTTCGACCAGATCGAGGACGCGGTGCACCAGGGAGCGGTGGACCTGGGCCTCCTGATTCATGAAGGCCAGCTCACCTATGCCGACGACGGCCTCAATCTCTGGCAGGACCTGGGCGCCTGGTGGATGGAGGACACCGGTCTCCCGCTTCCGCTCGGCGGCAACGTGGTGCGCCGCGACCTGGGCGGCGAGATCATCGAGCAGGTGGGGCGGGACCTCCGCGCGAGCATCGTCTACGCCCTGGAGCACCGGGCGCCGGCGCTGGCGCACGCCATGCAGTACAACCGCGGGATCGGCGATGAGCGCACCGACACCTTCGTGGGGATGTACGTGAACGAATGGACGGTGGACTACGGGCCCCGCGGGCGGGAAGCGGTCCAGAAGCTGCTCGACCGCGCGTTCGAGGCGGAGCTCATTCCGGAACGCGTGGCCGTGGAGTTCGTCGGCTGATTTCTTGACCGGCCGCCCGCCGATTCCGTAGCTTCCGGTTCCGCCGCTTGCTGCGGGAGGATCCCGCAACCCAGACCGAGGAGTGTCCGTGGTGCTGTCCGATGGCCCTGTCGCCGTGCTGGTGGTGGACGACGAAGAATCCATCCGCAATGCCCTGCAGCGGTACCTGAAGGGGCAGGGCTACGACGTGTCGCTGGCCGCGACCGGCGAGGAAGCGCTGGAGGTCCTGCGGCTCCGGAAGATCACCTGCATGCTCCTGGACGTGAACCTCCCCGGGTTGAGCGGGGTGGACCTCGTCCCGATGGTCATGCAGGCGGAGCCGGACATCGCGCTCCTCATGCTCACCGCCGTGAACGATGCGACGGCCGCCGCGCTTTGCATGCAGCGGGGCGCGCTCGACTACCTCACCAAGCCGATCGACCTCGACGTGCTGTCGCGGGCCATCCAGCGGGCGCTCACCCGGCGGCACACCCGGCTCGAGGACCAGCAGATCAACCGCTGGCTCAAGGAAGAGGTGGCCGTCCGCTCGGCCGAGGTCCGCGCCGAGCGCGCCAACCTCGAGCGGATCTCGGTGGCCACGCTGGAGGCGCTGGTCAACGCGCTCGAGGCCAAGGATCCCTACCTGCGCGGCCATTCGGCCCGGGTTGCCGATCTCGCCGCCACGATCGCAGCCGAGATGGGCTATGACGACGAGGCGATCGAGCGGGTCCGCACCGGCGGCAGGCTGCACGATATCGGCAAGATCGGCATCCGCGAGGAGATCCTGAACAAGCAGGGCCCGCTCACGGACGAGGAATACGAGCACGTCAAGCAGCACGTGGTGGTCGGCTCGCAGATCCTGAGCCCGCTGGTGCACCTGAAGGAGGTCATCGCCTTCGTCCGGAGCCATCATGAGCGGTGGGACGGCTTCGGGTATCCGGACCAGTTCGCCGGCGAGGCCATCCCCTTCGGCGCGCGGATCATCGGCGCGGTCGAGATCTACGACGCGCTGACCACCTCCCGGCCCTACCAGGAGAAGATGCCGCCGGCCACCGCCGTCGAGCGCATGCGGGACCTCATCGGCACCGTGCTCGATCCCGCCGTGCACCGCGCGCTCGAGACCGTCGTCCGCCACCGGCCCACCCTCACCTTCCTCGACGAGATCGCCGGCTGACCAACCGCTCCGGTGCCCAGCGGGCGCCCCTCAGGGTGCTCATCGTCGACGACGACGATGACATGGTCCGCCTCATGCGGGCAATCCTGTCCCAGCACGGATTCACCGATGTCGAGCGGGTGAGCGGGGGCGCCGAGGCCCTCGCCTGCGCCGGATCGTTCGACATCGTGCTGCTCGACCACGAACTCCCCGACATGACCGGTATCGAGGCCGTGGGCCCGCTCCGCTCGCGGCCGCGCCCGCCGAGCATCGTCGTGGTCACGGCCCACGGGACGGAGGCGCTCGCCGCGGCGGCACTTCGCCGCGGGGCCGACGACTACCTCGTCAAGGATGCCTCGCTCGCCCATCTCCTTCCGCAGGTGCTCGACCGGGTACGCCGCGAGCGTGCCCTCCGGGCCGCACTGGCCGCCGCCCAGGAGGAGGTGGTCCGGGCCGAGCGGCTCACGGCCATCGGCGAGATGACCGTCACCCTGCACCACGAGATCAACAACCCGCTCATGGCCGCCTCGGCCGAGCTGGATCTTCTCCAGCGCGGCGCGGATCCGCTCACGGAAACACAGCGGGCCGGCCTCGAGGCGATGCGTGAAAGTCTGGAGCGGATCCGCGACATCGTCTTCCGCATGGGCTCGCTGCGGGACGCGCGCACGACGCCGTATCCCGGGAACCTCCGGATGATCGACCTGGGAGAGGACACGGGCGGCGCGGCGATCGAGGTGCGCGCCATTTCCCGCGGCGTGGCACTCGTCTTCGTCGAGGATGATGCCCTGGCGCAGGTGGTGGGCGCGGTGGCGAGGGAGGCAGGGTATGAAGTGGAGCGCTGCCGCGATGTGGCGGCATTCGAGCGGGGAAGCCGCTTCGTCGGGACTCGGCTGGCCGTGATCGAAGTGGGCGGCGCGCTCGAGATTCCATCCCGGAGCCCGGAGCTCCGGACCGTGGCGCTCGTCCGGAGTGACGAATCCGCCCGCCAGACCGCCGCCGATCTCGTCGTGCGCCTGCCGTTCGATCCCTGGGCCTTTGGCGAAGAGCTGGCCGCCCTGGGCGACCGGCCGTAGCAGCCCTTCAGATCAGACCGGTTCCGCCTCGTGCGCCACCGGCTCGAATGCCATGCTGCGGAGCCGGCTGATCCGCTGGCCCAGCGGCGGGTGAGAGGCGAGAAAGTCTCCGAGGAAGCCCTCGCGATTGGAAAAGCGGCTCTCCGAAGGGTCCACGATACAGAGATGGGCGGAGCCGCGAGACACCGCCCGGGTGGCGCCGCTGGCGGAGCCGAGCTTCTCGAGAGCCGACGCCAGCGCCGCGGGGTTCCGGGTGAACTGCGCACCGGTCGCGTCGGCCAGGTATTCCCGCTTCCGGCTCACTGCCATGGCCAGCACCCGGGTCACCACCGGCGCCACGATCAGCGTGAGCAGCCAGACCACGAGCAGGATCAGTCCGAGCGGGCCCGCGCCGCCCTTCCCTCCCCGCCCGCCCATCCGGGATGAGCCCCGGATCCGTCCGCCTCCCCGAAGCACCCGGCTCGCGCCATCCGAGAGAATGAGCACCGCGCCCACCATGCCGGCGAGCAGCGTCATGAGGCGGGTGTCGTAGTTCTGCACGTGGGCCATCTCGTGCGCCACGACGCCCTGCAGCTCGTCCCGGGTGAGCTGGTCCAGCAGGCCCTGCGTCACCGCGATACTGGCACTCGCGGGCTCGCGGCCGGTGGCAAAGGCATTGGGATCGTCATCGGGAACCAGCCAGATGCGGGGCCGCGGCAGGCCGGCGGCGATGGCCATCTCCTCCACCACGTTTACGTACTGCCGCTGCTCCGGCGTGGCCGGCTCGATGATCTCCCACGCGCCCGCCGAGTGGAGCACGCGCTTCGCGCCATTCCGCCAGGCGCTCAGGCAGACGATGGAGGCCACGGCGGACGTGAAGACTCCGATGAACGGGAAGAGGTGGTGATACGCTTCGGGAGGACTTTCGGCGGTCATGAGGCCGATCGCCAGGTCACCCCCGAAGCCGACCCAGGCGAAGAAAACGATGAAGCCGCCGACGAGCCAGTTGGATCGCCGGCGGTTGGCTTCCTGCTGGGTGAAGAGGTTCCCCTCGGTCACACCCGGGTGGGACCGGTCAGGCGTTCGGCGAGCCGCCGAAGGAGAGATCCACTTTCGGCACGGCCCGCTCGCCCGGTTCCTCGATCTCCCAGAGCTCGGCCGGGGAGGCCTTGGCCAGACCGGCCACGAGCATGGTGGGGAAGGTGGACTGGCGCGTGTTGTAGACCGTGGCCGCGTCGTTGTAGTGCTGCCGCGCAAAGCCGACCTTGTTCTCGGTACTGGTCAGCTCTTCCTGGAGCGCCAGGATGTTGCTGTTGGACTTGAGCTCGGGGTACGCCTCGGTCAGCGCAAAGAGCCGCCCGAGCGCCTGGGTCAGCTCCCCTTCGGCGCGCGCCGTTTCCTTCACGCCGGTGGCCGAGACCGCCTTGTTCCGGGCCGAGATGACGGCCTCGAGCGTGCCGCGCTCGAAATCCATGGCGCCTTTCACGGTATTGACCAGATTGGGGATCAGGTCATGGCGGCGCTTGAGCTGCACGTCGATCTGCTTCCAGGCATTGAGCACCTGGTTCTTGAGGGTGACCAGTCCGTTGAACGCGCTGATGACCCAGAGCACGAGCACGGCAACGACGACGAGGAGAATGACGAGTCCCATCTGGCGGCTCCGTTGAAATGGTGTCGTTACAGTCCCGGCATGAGCCCGGCGAGGGCGCGGCGCATCGCCTCGGCGATCGCCTCGCTCCCGCCGTGCAGCCGCGCCACCGGATGCTGTTCGTCGATCAGGAGCTCTACGCCGGGCGCCACGCTGATGCGGCGGCAGGTCACGCCGCGGGCCGCGGCCGGATCCGGAGGGGCGATCCACGCCTGCAGCGCACGGCCCACGCGACCGCGGCCGGTGCCGGGCGCCTGCAGCAACGCAAGCTGGGAGGGATGCGGCAGGGCGGCGCCGATGGACTGGGCCACACGCCGCTCGAGAATGTCTCCCGAGAGTGATTCCGCCTCGCGGACGATGGTGTCGAGCGTGGCGCCCTCCATCTGCCGCAGCTTGATGGCGAGCACCTGGAGCAGGTGCTTGTAAGTATAGACCGCGGCGGTGCCCCGGCCTTCCGGCGGGCTCACCAGCCCGCGCGCCACGTAGAAGCGGATAGTGCGCTCGCTCGGCTGCGCGCGCGAGGCCGCGTTGATCGGCACCACTCCCGACGCGTCGAGAATGGCTCCAGCCAGCGCAGTCAGGTCGCGCAGGCCCCATGGGGCCAGGGCGCGATACTCGCGCAGCGTCACGAGTGGATCGGGAGAAGTTACCTGGGCGGAAAGCACGTAGTCGGTCCCGGGATGAGGCCGCGCCTATGCGCCGGCGCGTGCCGCGAGATGGCGGAGGTCCGCCGAGAGCACCGCGAGATCGGGCATGGGCGGCTGTTTCAGCGCGGACGGCACGCCATCGGCGCGGCACTCGTCGAGGCGGTCCAGCATGCGCTCCATGGTCCGCTGCCACTGGGGCTGCGCATCGGCGGCGCGGGCAAGAGCATCGCGCCAGATGCCCGCGGCCCGGGAGAACTGCCCGAAGCGGGCCAGACCGATGGCGGTCCGGTGATCGAAATCGAGTCCGGACTCGGCCGATGCGCCGGTGCGCATCGCGCCTGCGATGGCGCGCTGGCGCTCGAACCCGAGCCGGTTGCCCTGGGTGGAGGCAAGGTCCATCAGGTCCAGCCGGATCCGGAACTGCATGGCCCGGCCCGGCCCGGCATTGAGCGCCAGCTCGAACGCCGACTCCGCGGCCCCGCATTCCCCGAGCGCCGCGAGTCCCTCACCGAGCGACGTGAGCCGGGCCGCCCGCTCCGCCGGGTCGCTCGATCGGCAGAAGGCTTCGTAGAGCGCGCGGAGCCCTTCCACGGGGCGGCCGGCGCTGGTGAGCAGTTCCCCGAGCTCGGCATACGCCATGCCGGCCACCGATTCGAGTGCGGGGCGGCTGCTCGCTTCGCGGATGACCTCCTCGATCTCGGCCCGCGCCATTGCCAGGTTGCCGCGGAGCCGGGCCACGGCCGCGGCGCCGATCCGGGTGCAGAGCAGGGCCGATTCGTCCTGCGCCTCCACGGCGGCTTCGGCGGCAGCAGCGAACGAGGAGGCGGCCTGATCCAGTCGGCGCAGCCGCAGGTTGATGCGGCCGGCGGCGAGGGCAACGGGACAGAAGCGGGCGGCAGGGATCGTCCCCTGCCATGTCCCGAGGCCGAGCCGCAGCACATCGAGCGCCTCGAGCCAGCGGCCTTCCTCCTCGAGAAAAGCCACATAGTCGGCGAGTGAGCCCCGGACGCCATCGATCCGCCGGCCGCCCGGCGCCATGCCGGTGGCGCCGACCACCCGCGCAATGCACTCGAGCTCGGGCTCGATCGGGCGGAGACCGTCCGAATCCGCCGGCGGCAGGCTGGAGATGAAATCACGGGTCATGTCCCGCTGAACCCGGAGCTCGCGTTCGGCAAGCTCGCTTCCGTCACACGCCACCAATCGTTCCACCAGCCGCGCCAGGCAGTAGGCGGCGAGCGCAATCCGGTCCCGGGCGCTCTCGCCGCTCGCACCGGCGCGATCGAGAAAGGGAGCGAAGTGCCTCCCCGCTTCAGGCAGGGAGAGCGCGCGGTCGAGCCGCATGGGCGTGAACACTCTGGTGAGGTCTCCCGAGCCGGGGACTGGGGCGAAGGGCAAGCTAGTATGCCCACTCGGCGGGGAGAGGGCAAGAGGCGCTTTCCGGTCACTGCTCGCGGTTTTCCGGTGCACAACCTTGCATCGGAACCCGATACCGTACCGCCATGCGACACGGCGTCACCCTCGTCGAGCTCCTCATCGTGATCACCCTGGCGGCGCTGCTCGGTGTCATCACCCTCCCGCGCCTGGCAGGCCCGCTCGCCACGCTCAAGGCGGAACAGGAAGCGCTGCATATTGCCGCGGCCCACACTCGCGCCCGGATGATCGCCGTCACGTCGAGCCGCGTGGCACTCCTCGACATCGCGCCGGACAGCATCACCATCCGCACGGTCGCCCGGAACGATACGACCCTCCGGTGGCGCGGTCCCGGGCCGGCCATGTCCGGCGTTGGCCTTTCGGGGCCGGCCCGAACCGTTCTCTTCTCGCCCATCGGCATAACCTACGGCGTTTCCAACGGGACCTGGACGGTGTCGTACCGGGGTGCGGTGCGCCGGGTGATCGTATCCCGGCTGGGACGGGTCAGGATCGAGCGGCCGTAGGCATCGCGAATCGGGCAGCAATTCGCCGGGACGGCAAACCGCCTCGGCACCAGCCATCTACTCCGGGTCGGAGCCGTATCGGCGGAGCTTGCTCAGCAGCGTCGAGCGGGCAATCCCCAGGATGTGCGCCGCCTGACGGCGGTTCCCGCCGGTATGCTTCAGCACGGAGAGGATGTGCCTTCGTTCCGCTGCGTCCAGGGAATCCGGAGGCAGTCCGGCGCCGGGTGCCAGGGCGCTGCGAAGCGTCCCGAGGTCCACGCCCGGGTGGCGCAGGTCCACCACCAGCAGGTCGAATCCCGGAGTCGCGTCTCCCGCCTCCGGCAGAAGCCCTTGGGCCGCCACGCCGGCATTCGCTTCGGGCACCGCCACATGGCCTGCTGCCCGGACCAGCGCGGCCAGCTCCTGCCGGCGCGCGGGATCGTCGTCCAGGATCAGCAGGTGAAGAGGATTCATCCGGCCAAAGCTACGCCTTCCCCGGCGGCGCACCAGCCGCTGGGCATCGTCAGGGGCAGGCGGTATGTTGACGGGCACTCCGGGACATTTATCCTGACCTGCCCCCCGGACTCCCCTGATTCCCGGCCCGTACCCGATCCTCGAGCTCGGCATGTCCTTTCGCAACCTCAAGCGCCTCGTCACCGGAGACCGCCTCCAGGATCCGCTGCTTGTTCTCGACATTCAGCAGAAGAGTTTCGGGCCGGACAAGGAATGCACGGTGCTCACGCTCGGGAACGCGAGCGGCAGCATCGAATCGGCTCCCTTCTGGGGGACGGACCAGCAGCAGGTGGCGGGGATCGAGAAAGGCCATGTCGTCCAGGTCATCGGGGAGGTGGGGCAGTATCGCGGGCGCCGGCAGCTCACCGTCACGTCCATCAGGGTGCTCCCGAAGGAGAGTGTGGACCGGCGCGCGCTCCTTCCGTCGGTCGGCGCCGTGGAGCCCTACTGGAAAACGCTCGACGACTGGCGCACCGCCATCGAAGGCACGCGGCTCCGCGCAACGCTCGATCTGTTTTTCGAGGACGCAGACTTCCGCAAGCGCTTCGAGGAGTGCCCCGCCAGCATTTCCGGCCATCATGCCGCCCTCGGCGGCCTGCTCAAGCATGTCTGCGAAGTGGCCCACATCGCGCGGGAGATCGGGCGCACCTGCAGGGCGGATCGCGATCTGCTCGTGGCCGGCGCCCTGCTACATGACATCGGAAAGCTGGAGAGCTATGCCTGGGAGGGCATCTTCACTTATACCGATGCCGGCCGCCTCCTCGGACATGTTGCGCTCGGCGCGATGATGCTCGAACGCCGCCTCGCCGCCGAGACATCCCCGCCCTGCTCCCCGGAAGGCGTGGTGCTGCTGCAGCACATGATCCTCTCCCATCATGGAAAGCTGGAATTCGGCGCCGCGGTACCGCCCATGACCCTCGAAGCCGAGATACTCCACTACGCCGACAACGCCAGCGCCAAGGCCGCCAGCATGTCCGGCGCGCTCGCCGATCCGGAAAATTTCACGGGAGACGAACCGATGAGCGCCAGGTCCATCTGGCAGATCGACCGGCGTCGAGCCTACCGGGGGACCGTGGACTGGTGCAGCTGAGCTCCGGCAAGGAATGTTCCTGTTGAACGCGGAGGCGCGGAGCCGCGGAAGGCGGAGAGGTCGGAGCATCGGGCGGGGATCGCTGCCGAGGGGAGACTGCATATCGCGAAAACGCGAAAGGGGCGAAAACGCGAATTGGCACGGGAAGGCGACTGGCCTTTTCGCCGAGCGGAGGTCGGGTGATGGGTTTTTTGTAGGCTCCGCCCCAAGGCTACCCCCGCGCACCGAGCTACTCTCGGCACCCACAAAAACCCACCACCCCAACTCTGCGGGAATCACGGAACGCTATCGCACTCAGCGCCTTCTGCCTTTCTGCTGTTCTTTCGCGCTTTCGCGATATTCAGGGCCCGCTCAAGCTACTATCCAGTCGGTCCCGCACTCCGTCCTCCGCGCCTCCGCGCCTCCCCGTTCAAAAAAAAGAAGCGGCCATCCAGTCGTGGCTGGATGGCCGCTTCATGCTGCGATTAACCGAGGGCGGAGCTTGCGCTGCCGTTCTTCTCCCACCTGCCACCGGCGGCTGTACCGCTCGGGAGGGCATTGCGGGGCCTCGATGTAGATTCCCAGGCCGGATGGCCGTCCCACCTGGTTCATCGCTGCCAGCGCTGCGAGTCCGGCCGAGTCGCGGATCGACCGTTCACAGAGCATCCCGAGGCGCCAGATCGGGATGGATGAGGCACGCGACTGGCCTCACCTGCTCGGCCGGGGTGACCACCGGGATCGTCGATTGCTCGTGACCCTTGGAAGCCGGAACAACCTCACCCGATATCCCGTCCGAACCGCTACCCGCTCGCTTTGCAGGCCTGAAGCCCGCTCACGTGACGAAGAGCGCATCAACAAGATAGGCACTTGCGAAAATCTCGCAAGTGCCTGATTTCATTCGGGTTACGGCATCTCGATGTGGACTGGTTGTTGAATCTCAAGTCACTGTGGGACCGGATCCTGAACCGCTTCCTCCACAATTTGTGGAGATGTGTATCCACACTTTCCCACGGGGCTGGTCAGCCGGCGAGCGGGTCCGGCTTGGCGCCGCGGGGGCGGTTGGGAATTCCGACCGTCCGGAAATACCCGTCGAGGGCGCGCTCGTACTTGCGGACCTCGGCGATGAAAGCCTCCGTATGCCGGTTGCCATAGCCCCGTACCTGTTCGCCCTGGCCTTCCCGGGCCAGGCTGCCGAATTCCCGGGCGCACCGGGCGGCGGCGCCTTCGAGCTCGTCGAGGGCGGTGAGGAGGCGCTTCTGTTCCCGGGCCTCGAACCGGCCTTCGCCGGGGCCCTCGTGCACGGCCGCACGGGGCGCCGCGACATTGCGGCCGATCGCTTCACAGGCCCGCCCCATTTCGCGGGCGCGGGAGACGAGCGAGGCAGCGGAGGTCGCCCGGAAATCGCGCCGCAGACGCGCGGCGGCACTCGTGGCCCCGTAGATCGAGTCCCGCAGGACGAACGCCGCATCCTGGATGCGTGCGAGCTCCGGGGAGAGCGGCTTGTCGGGCAGGACGATACTGGCCTGCGCCTCGAGCGAGCCGGCGCCAACGGCCAGCAATGCAGCCAGCAGAACGGAGAGTCTCATGATTCCAGTCCGACCTCGATGTACCGCCAGGTCGGTTCGCCATCGGTGAACGTGAACAGGACGCCGGCCGAGCTCGCCGCAAACCAGCCGGCCACCATCGGCCGGGGAGCGTCGAGCTGCTCGACGATCGGCGCGAGCCAGCGGCGCATGTGCCGGAGCTCCGGTGCACGCCGTCCGAGCAGCGCCAGCAGCGAGCCTACGCCGGAGGTGGCTCGCAGGAAGTGCGCCACGGCGTGCGCCCGCTGGCGAAACTCCACCGCCTTGACCCCGGGCTCGTCGAAAAGGACCGCTCCCTCGAACACGTCCATCGGCGGAGCGTCAAGCCTGGGGCCAAGATAGACGTAGCAGCGACCCTGCTCGTCCCGGCGCTCGACCACGGCCGCTGCCGTCTCGTGGGTAAGGCGGGCGGCGTGAAGGAGGTCGTCGTCCTTGAGAATTCCGACCACGCCTGTCCACTCCAGGGCCGCCAGTGCATTCTCCGTGGGACACCCCACGGTGTCATCGAACGCAAAGAGCCGCGGCGCTTCCCCCGCCCGGAGGACGAAGTGCGCCAGGGCCTCGGCCCGGTCCGTGAAGGTCCGGACGACAAGAGTTCCTGGTGTCGGCATCCGGGAAAGATGGATGGTCGGACCGAAGGATGGTAGGGTTAGCTTCCATGATGCGACTGGAAACCAGCCAGTATGAATCCCCGATCGGGCCGCTGGGGATCATCGAGTGCGCCGACGGTCCGCTGGCCGTGGAATTCAGCGGGCGGCTGCCGCAGCTGCGCTGGGCCATCCGTGCCCGCGGGGCGGCCCCCACGGTCGCGGTGGAGGCAGGTCCCTGCCGGCGCACCAGCCAATGGCTCGATGCCTACTTCGACGGCCGTCCCGGGCCGTTTCCCTTCCCCCGCCACCTGGCCCGGTGGCTCGACGTCTCGGCCGCACAGCTGCAGGTATTCCGCGCCCTCCGGCGGATCCCCTTCGGCCAGACCCGCTCCTACGCCGATCTCGCCGCGGTGACCGGCATTCATCCGCGGGCCGTGGGCCAGCTGATCGGCTCCAATCACCTGGCGATCCTCATCCCCTGTCACCGCGTGGTGGGACGGCGGGGCGACCTCGTGGGCTATGGCGGCGGCATCCCGAAGAAGCGGTGGCTGCTGGCCCATGAAGTCCGGCACGCCCGCCTGCACCTCAGATGACATTGACAGATTCCGAAGCGGACACGAGCTTATTCCCATACCTCGCCAGGTGCTTCCGGCTTCAATCGACGCAACCGCCGCCGGAGATTTCCTCGTCGAGGTCATAACCCGGTCACCCCGGCCGGGGCTCTACCGGAGCCACTGGCTCCCGCACAGAAGAGGTCGCAGCAATGGCGAAGGGCACGGTCAAATGGTTCAACGACGCCAAGGGCTTCGGGTTCATCGCGCAGGAAGGTGGCAAGGACGTGTTCGTGCATCACACCGCCATCGTGGCTGATGGCTTCCGGTCGCTCGCCGAGGGCGATCAGGTGGAATTCGAAACCGTCGAAGGACCGAAGGGCCTCCAGGCCGCGAACGTCAGGAAGACCTGAGCCGCCTCCCGGCGCCGTTCACGACCCAGTCAGACGCACACCGCTCAGCAATGCACCGCGCCCGGGGCCGACGCTCCGGGCGCGGTGTCGTTCTTGCAGAATTGGAACCCGGCAGGTGCACCCATCTCCCACGAGGGACAGGATCCCATGCGACTCCCCCATTCGCTTTTCCGCCTTGCCGGCTCCCTGGTGGCCGTCATGCTGCTGGCCGCCCCCGCTGCAATCGCGCAATCCATTGCAGGCCCCACGAGCCCCTTGGAATTCCTTGGCTTCCAGCCGGGCGCCACGCTGGACGACATCGCCACCAACATTCGCGCGCTCGATGGCGGTACACTCCGCTGTGACCGTGCACAGTCCGACCGCAGGGTCACGGAATGCCGCGGAAGTTTCGTCGATCCCGACGCCGGCGCAGCGGTCCGGGTGTGGCTCTCGGCCATCGATAGCGTCGCGGCGGTGCTCACCCTGTCGGGTGATGTTGCGCCCGACCAGCTCGACCGCTGGCGCAATACCCTGGAGCGGCAGTACGGCCGGGTGGACGCCAAGGTGCAGGGCCCGCAGTGGATGATGCAGTGGGTGCGCCAGGGTCGCATGGCCCGGCTCACCTGGAAGGTCCAGCGGCAGGAGCGGGTGGCCTCGGTCAGCCTGGTGGACGGCCATGTGCTCGACGGCTGGGGCCGCGAACGCCGCGGCCGCGGCGGCAGCTGATACGGCATTGAACCGGCGGCCGGCGGGCTGCATGTCCGCCGGCCGCTGTCAAATTCCTGACAGGGTGGCCAGTTTCGAGGGATTGTAATTTCCTCCGAGCGCCAATAACGTAGGGTATCCGTTTATCCCATGACGTCGGTGTACGACGTCGGCACCGCGCCGACCCCGGCGCGCCTGCACAGTCCGGAGACCCGACGTGCCTCTTCTGGAGCGCCTCCTGCCGGCGGCCCTTCTCCTGCTGGCGGCCTGCAGCTCCTCGGATCCCATTCAGATCGGCATTGCCGGCGCGTTTACCGATCCCATCGGCAAGCCGATGGTCCTCGGCGCGCGCCTTGCCGTCGATGAGATCAATGCGAACGGCGGCGTCAATGGCCGCCGGCTGTCGCTCATCGAGGAGAACGACTACGGCGATGCCGACTCGGCCGTCGTCGTCGCCACCCGCCTCTACGACACCGATGCCGTCGCCGTCATCGGCCATCTCTACTCCGGCACGACGCTCGCCGCCGCGCCGGTGTACAACAGCGGCACCAATCCGGTCGTCGCCATCTCGCCCTCGTCGTCGTCGCCCGAAGTCTCCGCGGCCGGCGACTACACCTTCCGCGTCTGTCCCAGCGATTACGCCCATGGCGCCGCCCTCGCGCGCTGGGTGCGGGAGCGGCTCGGGCTGAGCCGGGGGACGGTGCTGTACCTCAACGACCAGTATGGCCGCGGCGTGCGGGAGCGCTTTGCCGCGGAGTTCACCCGCCGCGGCGGCGAGCTCATGGCGGTGGCGCCGTACCTGGGCGATACGCCTGATGTCGCGGCCTACATGGCGCGGATGGCGCAGGATGGCCGCTCGCAGTTCATCGTCGTGGCCGGCAACCGGAGCGAGGCGGAGGAAGTGCTGCGGCAGATGCAGACCCGCGGCATCGAAGTGCCGCTGCTCGGGGCGGACGGGCTCGAGGGGATCGAGGAATCGGCCGAACTGGCGGAAGGCGTCTACGAGACGCTCGCCTACCTGCCGCAGATCGCCACGCCGGCCAACCAGCGCTTCGTCGAGGCGTACCGCTCGCGCTACCCGGCGGAGCCGCTGCCGAACCAGCCCGCAGCGGCATCGTACGACGCGATCCAGCTGCTTGCCCGCATCCTGGCGGCCGGGGGTGTCTCACGCGAGGCGGTGCGCGATGGGCTCTACCAGGTGAATGACAGCGCGCCATTCGAGGGTGTCACCGGCCGCATCGCATTCGATTCGCTCGGTGATGTCCCGACGCGCGACGTGCACGTGGCCGTGGTGCGCAACGGGACGCTCCGGCTCGCAGGAGGTCAGTAGCGTGCTGCGCAGTCTCAAGAGCCGCATTCGCGCCACCATGGCGCTCCTCATCCTGCTGGTCCTGCTCATCGCCATCATCGGCTACAACGCCATCGGCGCGCAGAACCGCGCCGCGGGCTCCGAGCTCGCGCTCGTCGTCACGGGAGGCGAGCTCAGCACGTCGCTGGTGGGCACTACCGCGACCGAAATCCGCGCGGCGGAGCAGTACCTGGTGCGCCCCGACAGCTCGCTGGTGCGGGAGTTCGTCGCGGCGGGCGATTCAGGCTATGCGCTGCTCGCGCGCTACCGGGACATGGCGGGGCTCACCACCGACGATCGGGTGCGGCTCAACAGCGTGGCGGCAGCGCAGGCCCAGGTGGAGGTGGCCTACGCCACCGCCCATGCGCTGACCGACCTCGGACGTCCGGCGGAGGCGCAGCGGTTTGCCGAGCAGGCGCGGGGGCCGGCGGACACGCTGCTGGCCGAGGTCGCGGCACTCTCCCAGGCGCAGGGTGAGCGCGCCCGCACCCGCGCCGCCCAGCTCGAGCTGCAGGCCGACAAGCGCAAGATGTGGCTCGGCCTGCTCTTCTTCATCGTCCTGGCCATCGGCGTGGTGGCGTCAACCGCCACCGTGCGGGCGGTGGACCATCCGCTCGCGCGGCTGATCGCCGATGCCGACCGCTTCGGCGCCGGCGACCTCCGGCCGCTCGAGCGCACCGACATGCCGGCGGAGCTCGAGCGCCTGGCGCTGGCCATGGACCACATGGGCGCGCGCCTCAGGGACATCGTCGGCGCCGTTGCCCGCGAGTCGAACATCATCAGCGCGAGCGCCACCGACTTCTCGGCGATGAGCGAGGAGCTGGCCGCGTCGAGCGGCGAGATCTCGACCGCCATGGTGCGGGTCGCAACCAGTGCCGAGCAGCAGCGGAACGGCATGGACCAGGCGGGGCGGCTCCTCGAAGAGCTGCGCGCGGCCTCGGTCACCAACGCACAGGCCGCCAGCCGCGTGGTGCAGCTGGGCGACCGGATCCGCGCGGTTGCGGCCGAGCACCGCACCGACGTGGAAGCCGCGGGCCGCACGCTGCTCGACGTGCGCGAGGTGGTGCAGACCTCGGCCGGCCAGGTGCAGGAGCTGGCCCGCCTGAGCGAGACGATCACCGACTTCATCGACCTGATCAAGCAGATCTCCTCCCAGACCAACCTGCTCGCGCTGAATGCCGCGATCGAGGCCGCCCGGGCGGGCGAGCATGGGCGCGGCTTTGCCGTCGTGGCGGAGGAAGTGCGGCGGCTGGCGGATTCGAGCGCGCATGCCGCGGAGGACGTCACCAAGACGGTGGAATTCATCCGGCGCCAGGTGCGGGAAGTGTCGGGGACGATGGAGATCGGCTCCGCCAAGGTCGCGGGCATCGAGTCCGTCGCCTCTGCGGCGGCGGGCGCGCTGGAGGAAATCGCGCTGGCAGTGGAAGACGTGCACGAAGCCGCCCGCGCCGTGGCCGACGAGGCGGAAGAGCACCGGAAGATCGTGGATGAACTGGGCCGGCGGACCGAGCAGGTTTCCCAGAGCGCCAACGAACACGCCGCCGCCAGTGAAGAGGTCACGGCGGCGGCGGAAGAACAGAGCGCGAGCACCGAGGAAATGGCGGCTGCCGCGGGAGAACTGCTGCAGGGCGCGCAGCGCCTCACCGGCGCTGTGCGGGACCTCAAGACCTGACGGCTACGTCGTCAGGTTACCGCTTCTTTGTGGTGCGGACCGGCTTGGGCGCCACCTTGATTGGCCGCGCGGTCTTGCTGGCCGGCTTGGCCGATCGGGCCGGCTTGGCCGCCTTCCGCGCCGGCTTGGCGCGCGACGTGGCCTTGGACGCGGCCTTGGCTGGAGACCTGGGCTTGGCGCGGGCCTTGGGCTCGGGCCTGGCCGCGGGCTTGGCGCGGGATCGATCGGCCCGGTCCGCCGCCCGATCGGCTGCGCGGTCGATCCGCTTCTGGTGCGCCGCCTGGACCTCCGCAATGACCTGTTCCGCCTCTTCGTGGCTCAGCAGGCTCCGCCGCTCGGCGTAGCGCAGCAACTCCTCCGTATCCGACACCCTGAATTCCTCGAGCCGGGCCGCCGCCCGGGAGAGGTGCACCATGGCATCCGCCACCGGGCTGCGCAGTACGTGCGCAATGCCGGGCAGGGTTTCCATGAGCGAAGAGATCTGCGAGCTGCCGAGTTCCACCGTACCTCCTGGGTTCCCGACGCCGGATTTGGCGGGGTCAAGGCGGGAACGTATTGACCTCGTCAGGGGGCGTCAAGATCCTGAATAGTAGTAGTAGAAAAAACTACTATAAGGCACCGACGTGTTCCAGTAAAGCAGCCGGCACGCGGAGCGCGCGCCGGCTGCTCATGGCATCGTCCTGACAGTGTCAGGGCAGATGGCTACTGGACTACCAGATACCCCACCTCATCGTACGCTCGGTGCGGCAGGCAGAAGAACCGGTACCGCCCCGCGGGAATTCCCGCTGGCAGTGTGACCCGATACTCCGACCCCCGGGAAAGAAGCGGACTGCGCAGGTCTCCCACCCGGTTGGGCATGGCGGCATTCAGCGCCTGACGGGCGGCCGCCGGGATACTGGACTCGAACGAAACGCTGTGGTTGCCGCCCCCTGCAACCCGGAAGACCAGCACGTCCCCCGCCTTAGCGTTGATCGTGGCTGGAGCAAAGCTGTATTCCTCCTGCTCTGCGCTCCCGTCCATCTGGATGACGTGCGTCCGCTGGGCCTCCGCCGAGCCCGCGGCAAGCAGCGTCACCAGGGT
>Ga0079224_100003887_pt1 | contig 19080 bp, 15 predicted proteins | sample Stecom2015_FD_80414 | JGI IMG/M metagenome (GOLD analysis project Ga0079224, IMG submission 80414) | Agricultural soil microbial communities from Utah to study Nitrogen management - Steer compost 2015 | ecosystem: Environmental > Terrestrial > Soil > Agricultural land | place: USA: Utah... | reverse complement strand
GGTGTCCGAGTGTTTTCCGACGACGGCACCTGCCTGTCCGACGTGGTGCTGATCCGTCGGGAACTGGAGTACGACAAGACTTTCGACGGCGTGATCGCCTAGCACGCCCAGGAGCCACGGTTGACCGAAGGCGCCCAGATGAGCGAGGGCGTGCTGTCGGGACGGCTGGGCCTGCGCGGGTGGCCGTCGGTGGCCGAGGAGGCGATCATCGCCCGTGACGTGCTGCTCGCCGCGCACGTCGGGTCGCGGGTGCACATCTGTCACCTGTCCACGCGCGGGTCGGTCGAGATCGTCCGGCTGGCCAAGCAGCGAGGGTTGCCGGTGACCGCCGAGGTGACGCCGCATCATCTGCTGCTCACCGAGGACCTGGTGGCCACCTACGATCCGCGGTACAAGGTCAATCCGCCGCTGCGCACGGCCGACGACGTCGCCGCCGTACGCGAGGGGCTCGCCGATGGCACCATCGACATCGTGGCCACCGACCACGCGCCGCACCCGGTCGAGGACAAGGACTGCGAGTGGGACGCCGCCGCGTTCGGCATGCTCGGGCTGGAAACGGCGCTGTCGGTCGTGCAGCACACGATGGTCGACACCGGGATGCTGGACTGGGCCGGGGTGGCCGATCGAATGTCTTACGCACCGGCGCGGATCGGGCGCTGTGACACGGCCGCGGTCGGCGGGCAGGTGCACGGTCGGCCGTTGGCGGCCGGCGAGCCGGCCAACATCGTGCTGGTCGACCCTGCGGCCTCCGGCATCGTCGATCCGCGGGCGTCGTCGTCGTTGTCTCGCAACACGCCGTACGCGGGGATGAAGCTGCCCGGCGAGGTCGTCGCGACGTTCCTGCGTGGGCGCGTGACCCACAGCTTCGGTGATCGTTGGCGAGATTCGGCGGCCATGACGACCAATTCACGCCAACGATCACCGAAGGGGGGTACCCCATGACCGCCGGCAGCGCAGTCCTGGTGCTCGAGGACGGGCGGACGTTTCGGGGCGAGGCGTACGGCGCCACCGGCGAGACGTTCGGCGAGGCCGTGTTCACCACCGGCATGACCGGCTACCAGGAGACTCTGACCGACCCCTCGTACCACCGGCAGGTGGTGGTGCAGACGGCGCCGCACATCGGCAACACCGGCATCAACGACGACGACCCGGAGTCCGGGCGGATCTGGGTGGCCGGCTACGTCGTGCGCGAACCGGCCCGCATCCCGTCGTCGTGGCGCTCGAAACGGCCGCTGACCGACGAGCTCCGAGACCAGGGCGTGGTCGGCATCAGCGGTGTGGACACCCGGGCGCTCACTCGGCACCTGCGTGAACGCGGCGCGATGCGCGTCGGCATCTCCAGCGTGAGCACCGACACCGACGCTCTGCTCGAGCGGGTGCTGGCCAGCCCGGCCATGCTCGGCGCCGATCTCGCCGGTGAAGTCAGCACGGCCGAGCCGTACGTCGTCCCGGCCCAGGGCGAGCGCCGGTTCACCGTCGCCGCGCTCGATCTCGGTATCAAGCGGATGACGGCGATGCGCCTGGCCGAGCGCGGCATCGAGGTGCACGTCGTGCCGGCGTCGTCGTCGCTGGACGACGTGGTGGCACTGCAGCCCGACGGGTTGTTCCTGTCGAACGGTCCCGGCGACCCCGCCACCGCCGACGGGCCGGTCGCCGTGGTGCGCGGCGCACTGGAGCGCAGGCTGCCGGTCTTCGGCATCTGCTTCGGCAACCAGATCTTCGGCCGGGCGCTGGGTTTCGGGACGTACAAGCTCGGTTACGGCCATCGGGGCAGCAACCTGCCGGTGCAGGACCGCAGTACCGGCAAGGTCGAGATCACCACGCACAACCACGGGTTCGCCGTCGACGCCCCGCTCGATCACCCCGTGCAGACGCCCTACGGCCAGGCGCAGGTGAGCCATGTCTGCCTCAACGACGACGTCGTCGAAGGACTCGCCCTGACCGGGCCGGATGGAAAGCTCAGCGCGTTCTCGGTGCAGTATCACCCCGAGGCGGCCGCGGGTCCGCACGACGCCGCGTACCTGTTCGACCGGTTCGCCGACGTCCTGTCGACGGCAAACGGAAACGGAGCACGCGCGCATGCCTAGGCGTACCGACATCAACAGCGTCCTGGTCATCGGCTCCGGCCCGATCGTCATCGGGCAGGCGTGCGAGTTCGATTACTCCGGTACGCAGGCCTGCCGAGTGCTGCGCGCCGAGGGCCTGCGCGTGATCCTGGTCAACAGCAATCCGGCCACGATCATGACCGACCCGGACATCGCCGACGCCACCTACGTCGAGCCGATCACCCCCGAGTTCGTCGAGCAGGTCATCGCCGCCGAGCGCCCGGACGCCCTGCTGGCCACTCTCGGTGGGCAGACGGCGCTGAATGCGGCCATGGCGCTGCACGAGCGCGGTGTGCTGGAACGATACGGCGTCGAGCTGATCGGTGCCTCCATCGAGGCGATCGAGCGTGGTGAGAACCGAGAGTCGTTCAAGAAGATCGTCGACGAGATCGGCGGCTCGACGGCCACCTCGGTGATCTGCCACTCGATGGACGAGTGCCTGGCCGCCGTCGAACAGCTGGGCTATCCGGTGGTCGTCCGGCCGTCGTTCACCATGGGCGGCGCCGGCTCCGGGATGGCCTTCGACGAGGACGATCTGTACCGCATCGCGGGCAGCGGGCTCGACGCGTCGCCGACCACCGAGGTGCTGCTCGAAGAGTCGATCCTCGGCTGGAAAGAGTACGAGCTCGAGGTGATGCGCGACAGCGCCGACAACGTCGTCATCGTCTGCTCGATCGAGAACATCGACCCGATGGGCGTGCACACCGGCGACTCCATCACCGTCGCGCCGGCGATGACCTTGACCGATCGCGAATACCAGGCCATGCGCGATCAGGCGATCGCCGTGATCCGCGCGGTCGGCGTGGACACCGGCGGGTGCAACATCCAGTTCGCCGTCGAGCCTTCGACCGGGCGGATGATCATCATCGAGATGAACCCGCGCGTCTCCCGCTCGTCGGCGCTGGCGTCCAAGGCCACCGGCTTCCCGATCGCGAAGATCGCGGCCAAGGTCGCGCTCGGGTACACCCTGGACGAGATTCCGAACGACATCACCGGCCAGACGCCGGCGTCGTTCGAACCGACCCTCGACTACGTCGTGGTCAAGGCGCCGAGGTTCGCCTTCGAGAAGTTCCCAGCCGCCGACACGACGCTGACCACGCACATGAAGAGCGTGGGCGAGGCCATGGCCATCGGGCGCAACTTCACTGAGGCGTTGCAGAAGGCGCTGCGCTCGCTGGAGAACGCGAGCGCTCCGCTCGACTTCGTTTCGCCGCCCGGCGATGCCGCCGAGCTCGCCGGGAAGGTCGGGCGTGCCTACGACGGCCGGCTGCGTGACGTCGTCGATGCGCTGCGCGCCGGGGTGTCGGTGCAGGAGCTGTACCGGGTGACCGGAATCGACCCGTGGTTCCTCGACCAGCTGGTGCTGCTGACCGAGCTCGCCGCGAAGGTGCGCGACTCGGCCGAGCTGTCCGCGCAGCTGCTGCAGACGGCCAAACGGCACGGATTCTCCGACGCGCAGATCGCCGCGCTGCGGGCCACCTCCGCAGACGTCATCAGGGGCGTACGGCACGCGCTGGGTGTGCGCCCGGTGTACAAGACCGTCGACACCTGCGCCGCGGAGTTCGCCGCGCGCACGCCGTATCACTACTCGTCCTACGACGAAGAGACCGAGGTGCTTCCGCGCGACAAGCCGGCGGTGATCATCCTCGGCAGTGGGCCGAACCGGATCGGGCAGGGCATCGAGTTCGACTACTCCTGTGTCCATGCCGCCATGGCGCTGCACGATGCCGGCTACGAGACCGTGATGGTCAACTGCAACCCCGAGACGGTCTCCACCGACTACGACACCTCCGACCGGCTCTACTTCGAGCCGCTCACCCTCGAGGACGTTCTGGAGATCGTGCACGCCGAGCAGCAGGCCGGCCCGGCCGCCGGGGTGATCGTGCAGCTCGGCGGGCAGACCCCACTCGGGCTGGCCAAGGCGCTGGAGGAGGCCGGGGTGCCCATCGTGGGGACGACGCCCGCGGCGATCGACCTCGCCGAGGAGCGCGGCGCCTTCGGCCGGGTGTTGCAGGCCGCCGGGCTGCCGGCGCCGAAGCACGGCACGGCCAGCTCGTTCGCCGAGGCCAAGGTCATCGCGGCCGACATCGGATACCCGGTGTTGGTGCGTCCGTCGTACGTGCTGGGCGGGCGCGGCATGGAGATCGTGTACGACGAGGCGACCCTCGCCGACTACATCGGGCGGGCCACCGATGCCAGTCCGGAGCATCCGGTCCTGGTCGACCGGTTCCTCGACGATGCGGTGGAGCTCGACGTCGACGCGCTGTTCGACGGCGAGGAGCTGTACCTCGGTGGCGTCATGGAGCACATCGAGGAGGCGGGGATCCACTCCGGTGACTCCGCGTGCGCGCTGCCGCCGATCACCTTCGGGCGCGACGAGCTCGAACAGATCCGCGCCTCCACCGAGGCGATCGCCCGCGGCGTTGGCGTGCGGGGCTTGCTCAACGTCCAGTACGCCGTGGCCGGGGACGTCCTCTACGTCCTGGAGGCCAATCCGCGAGCCTCGCGGACGGTGCCGTTCGTCTCCAAGGCGACCGGGGTGGCGCTGGCCAAAGCCGCGGCTCGGGTCATGCTCGGGGCCACGGTGGCCGACTTGCGAGTCGAAGGCTTGTTGCCGCCCACCGGCGACAGCGTCGACCTGCCGCCCGACGCCCCGGTGGCGGTGAAAGAGGCGGTCATGCCGTTCAACCGGTTCCGGATGCCCAACGGGCGCACGGTCGACACCCTGCTCGGCCCGGAGATGCGTTCCACCGGCGAGGTCATGGGCATCGACGAGCTGTTCGGCACTGCTTTCGCCAAGTCGCAAGCTGCCGCCTTCGGCGCGCTGCCGTCGTCGGGAACGGTGTTCGTCTCGCTGGCCAACCGCGACAAACGACACATGATCTTCCCGGTCAAGCGCCTGGCCGACCTGAGCTTCCGGATCATCGCCACGGCCGGCACGGCCGACGTGCTGCGTCGTAACGGCGTGGACTCCGAGGTGGTGCGCAAACGCTGGGTCGGCCACGAACCGGACGGCACGCCTACGATCATCGGGCGGATCCTGGCCGGCGACGTCGACCTGATCATCAACACCCCCAGCGGGACGACCACCGGGGGCAGCCCTCGCGCCGACGGCTACGAGATCCGAACCGCCGCCATTCAGGCGAACATCCCGTGCATCACCACCACGCAGGGGCTGGCTGCCGCAGTGCAGGGGATCGAGGCGATCCGGGCCAATTCGATCGGTGTCCGGTCGCTGCAAGCGTGGAGCGCGACCGTGCGGCGCGGGATGAGCGCGTGAACACGTACGCACGCCTCTTCGACAGCCTCTTGAGCAGGATGGACGCTGAAACGGCTCATCGCGCGGCGATCACCGGCATGCGCGCGGCGGCCCGGGTGCCCGCTGCCGCCGCGCAGGCCTGGCGTCGGCTCGTGCCGGAGGCCGACCGGCTCGGCGTCGAGGCGCTCGGGTTGCGGTTTCCCGGCCGGTTGGGGGCGGCGGCAGGCTTCGACAAGAACGCGGTGTGCATCGATGCGCTCGGTGCGCTGGGCTTCTCGTTCGTCGAGGTCGGCACCGTGACGGCGATGCCGCAGCCGGGGAACCCGCGGCCCCGGCTGCACCGGCTGGTCGCCGATCAGGCCATCGTCAACCGGATGGGCTTCAACAACGACGGTGCGGCCGCGGTGGCTGCCCGGCTGGCGCGCCGGCGCCGGCGACGGTCGGCGCTGCCGATCGTGGTCGGGGTGAACATCGGCAAGTCGAAGGCGGTGCCGGAGCACCACGCGATCGCCGACTACGAGGCGTCGACCCGGCTGCTCGCACCGTACGCCGACTATCTCGTCGTCAACGTGAGCTCACCGAACACCCCCGGCCTGCGCGACCTGCAGGCCGTCGAACGGCTACGGCCGCTGCTGGCCGCGGTACGCCGCCAAGCCGACCAGGTCACCGCGCACCACGTGCCGCTGCTGGTCAAGATCGCCCCGGACCTCAGCGACGACGATGTGCGCGACATCGCCGCGCTGGCCCTCGAGCTGCGCCTGGACGGCATCGTGGCGACCAACACCACCACCACGCGGACCGGATTGGTCTCTTCGCCAGCTGAGGTCGCCGCGGCGGGTGAAGGCGGGTTGTCCGGGCCGCCGCTGCGCCGGCGCTCGCTCGAGGTGCTGCAGATCCTGCGGGCGGCCGCGGGCGAGCGCCTGGTGCTCGTGGCTGCCGGAGGCATCACGACGGCCGACGACGCCCGCGAGCGGATCCACGCCGGTGCGACCCTGCTGCAGGCCTACACCGGGTTCGTCTACGGCGGCCCGACCTGGCCCGCCCGGATCCAGCGTGAGCTGGCCGTACTCCACGAGGACGACACATGACCATGACGTTCGGTGAACGGCTGCGTACGGCGATGCGAACTCGGGGCCCGTTGTGCGTGGGCATCGACCCGCACCCGGCTCTGCTGCACGCTTGGGGCTTCGACGACGACCCCGCCGGCCTCGAACGCTTCGGGCGGGCCGTCGTGCAGGCGCTGGGCGGTGACGTGGCCGTGCTCAAACCGCAGTCGGCCTTCTTCGAGCGGCACGGCTCCAAGGGCATCGCGGTGCTCGAGCGCGTGGTGGCCGGGGCTCGCGAGGCCGGTTCTCTGGTGCTCATGGATGCCAAGCGAGGCGACATCGGCTCGACGGCCCAGGCCTACGCCGAGGCCTACCTCGACCCGTCGTCGCCGTTGTGCTCCGACGCCGTCACCGCGTCGCCGTACCTGGGCTTCGGTTCGCTGCGGCCCCTGATCGACATGGCGCTCACCCACGGCAACGGCGTGTTCGTGCTGGCCCTGACGTCCAATCCGGAGGGCGCTGAAGTGCAATCGGCGATGGGTGCCACCCGGCGCACGGTGGCCGGAACCGTCCTCGACCACGTTCGCGAGACCAACCGCCAGGGCGAAGGGTGGGGGAGCGTGGGCTGTGTCGTGGGCGCGACTCTCGGTGTGACCACCGAGAACCTCGACGTCGGCGGACCGCTGCTGGCCCCCGGCCTGGGCGCGCAAGGCGCCACCCCGCACGACCTACCGCGCGTGTTCGGCGCCGCGCTGACCTCGGTACTTCCGGCCTTCTCACGCAGCGTGCTGACCGCCGGACCGGACCCCGATGACCTTCGTGCGGCCGCCGCTTCGGCCCGTGATGCGGTGAAACAGGTGCTCGTTGGGGGTTCACCAAGCCGTGAACAGGGCTAATCTGACGACATGCGACACGACACGCGGGAGACCTTGTACCGAGGAGTGCTCGGGGCAGGTACCGTGGATCGCGTTGCTGACCTGGCGGTTCAGTCGCTAGGTTCCTCAATGGTCGCTGTGGAATTCACACAGAGACGTTGTCCGACAAAATCCCTACAGACACAACAGAGGTGACCCGCTCGTGGCGCTCCCCAACTTGACTCCCGAACAGCGTGCGGCTGCGCTTGAGAAGGCCGCTGAAGCTCGCCGGGAGCGTGCGGAGGTCAAGAACCGCCTGAAGAACGCCGGCGCACGGCTCGGCGACGTGCTCAAAGAAGGCGAGACCAATGAGGTCATCGGCAAGATGAAGGTCTCCGCCCTGCTCGAGTCGATGCCAGGTGTGGGCAAAGTCCGCGCCAAGCAGATCATGGAAGAGATCGGCATCGCCGAGACCCGCCGAGTGCGTGGCCTGGGTGCGAACCAGTCCGCGGCTCTCATCGAGCGTTTCGGCGGTTGAGCCTGCACACGTCGAATCCGCGGTCGGCCCCACGGGCGATCGTCCTATCGGGGCCGACCGCTGTCGGTAAGACCACCGTCGTCAAGAAGCTGCGGGCGGCACACCCGGAGTTGTGGATCTCGGTGTCCTGGACGACGCGACCGCCGCGTCCGCGCGAGGTCGACGGCGAGCACTACCATTTCGTCGACGACGAGACGTTCGACCGCATGGTCGAGCGGGGCGAGTTCCTCGAGTGGGCCGTGGTGCACGGTCGCGCCAAGTACGGCACGCCGCGCGCACCGGTCGAGGCCGCCCTGGCGCAGGGCCGTTCGGTGCTGCTCGAGATCGACCTGCAGGGTGCACGCCAGGTCCGCAAGTCCTTACCGAACGCGTTGTACGTGTTCCTGGCTCCGCCGAGCTGGGACGAGCTGGTCCGCCGGCTCGTGGGCCGTGGAACCGAGTCCGAAGCCGAGCGAGAACGCCGGCTGCGCACCGCTCGTGAGGAGCTGGCCGCGGAGTCCGAGTTCGACATCACCTTGGTCAACACCGACGTCGAACAGGTCTGCCGGAAATTGGTAGACTTGATGAATTCAGCGCACCTCACTCATACGAGTGGTTCCCCATCTACCCGCCCGGAGGCATGAGAGCGTGTCCGGAACCCAAGGCGTTGCCGAGGGCATCACTTACCCGCCGATCGACGATCTGCTCGCCAAGACCGACTCCAAGTACAGCCTGGTGATCTACGCCGCCAAGCGCGCGCGCCAGATCAACGCGTACTACTCGCAGCTGGGCGAGGGGCTGCTCGAGTACGTCGGCCCGTTGGTCGAGACGCACGTCCAAGAGAAGCCGCTGTCGATCGCCCTGCGCGAGATCGACGCCGGTCTGCTCACTGCCGAGCAGGTCGACCCGGCTGAGCCCGCGCCTGAGGTGCGGCCCGGTACTCCGGCCACCGCGGTGGCCGTCGAAGCCATCGACGACGAGTCCGACGACACCGAATCCGATTCCGATTCCGAGCAGGAGTGAGCGCACCGTCTGAGGTCGTGCTCGGCGTCGCGGGCGGTATCGCCGCCTACAAGGTCGCCGACGTGCTCAGACGGCTCACTGAGGCCGGCCACCGCGTCACCGTCGTGCCTACCGAGGCCGCGTTGCGGTTCGTGGGTGCGCCGACGTGGGCTGCGCTGTCCGGGCGGCCGGTGGCCCACGACGTGTTCGACGACGTGCACCAGGTGCCGCATGTCGCCCTCGGGCGCCAGGCCGACGCTGTGGTCGTCGCACCGGCCACGGCCGACCTGATGGCCAGGGCCGCCACGGGCCGCGCCGACGATCTGTTGACCTCGGTGCTGCTCACCGCCCGCGGGCCGGTGATCTTCGTCCCGGCGATGCACACCGAGATGTGGGAGCACCCGGCCACCGTCGCCAACGTCGCCACGTTGCGCCGGCGCGGCGCCATCGTCGTCGAGCCGGCGGTCGGGCGGCTCACCGGTGTCGACTCGGGCAAGGGCCGGCTGCCCGAACCCGACCAGATCGCCGGGCTCGTCGACGACGTGCTGACTCATGGTGCCCAGCCCGATCTGAGCGGGCGGCACGTGGTCGTCTCGGCCGGCGGCACTCGCGAGTTCCTCGACCCGGTGCGATTCCTGGGCAATCGGTCGTCGGGGCGGCAGGGCTACGCCCTGGCCCGGGCCGCAGCCGCCCGTGGAGCCCGGGTCACGGCGGTCGCGGCGAACGTCCAGCTGGACGATCCCGCCGGTGTCGACGTCGTCCGGGTCACCTCCGCGGCTGATCTGTACGAGGCGATGATCACCGCCGCGCGCGAGGCCGATGCGGTGGTGATGGCTGCGGCGGTCGCCGACTTCCGTCCGGCGCAGTACGTCTCGGCCAAGATCAAGAAGACCGACGACGGTTCGGCTCCGACCATCGAGCTCGAGCGCACCCGTGACGTGTTGGCCCACCTGTCCGCACACCGCGCGCGGCCCGGCCAGGTGGTGGTGGGGTTCGCAGCCGAGACCGGCGACGACACCGGCGACGTGTTGCATCATGCGCGGGCGAAGCTGGCGGCCAAGGGGTGCGATCTCCTCGTGGTCAACGAGGTCGGCGTCGATCGCGGATTCGAGTCCGACCAGAACGAAGCGGTGATCCTGGGCGCCGACGGCACGTCGGTCCCGGTGGAACGGGGCCCGAAATCCGCCTTGGCCCACGTCGTGTGGGACCTCGTGCGCGACCGCCTGAGCTGACGACACCGGCCCCGGCGCGGGCGCGTGACCCGGGCATTCTTCTGCTCTGTCCTGCGCGTCGCTTAAAGTATCGTCTCGAGAGCCCGCTGCGGGTTCACATCTAGGGGGCCGGTCGTGTCGTTACGCCTGTTCACATCTGAATCCGTCACCGAGGGTCATCCGGACAAGATCTGCGACCAGATCAGCGACGCGGTCCTCGACGCACTGCTCAAGGACGACCCCGCCAGCCGAGTGGCCGTCGAGACCATGGTGACCACCGGGCTGGTCCACGTGGCAGGCGAGGTCACGACGGTGGCGTACGCCGACATTCCCGGCATCGTGCGCGAGACGATTCTCGGCATCGGCTACGACTCGTCGACCAAGGGGTTCGACGGCTTGTCCTGTGGTGTGTCGGTGTCGATCGACGCTCAGTCTCGCGACATCGCCCAGGGGGTCGATTCGGCCTACGAGCACCGGGTGGAGGGCGATCAAGATCCGCTGGACCTGCAGGGCGCCGGTGACCAGGGGCTGATGTTCGGCTATGCCTGCGACGAGACGCCGGAGATGATGCCGCTGCCGATCATCGTCGCGCACCGCCTGGCCGAACAGTTGACGACGGCGCGCAAGTCCGGCGCCGTGCCGTACCTGCGGCCCGACGGCAAGACGCAGGTGACCATCGAGTACGACGGCGACCGGCCGGTCCGTCTCGACACGGTCGTGATCTCCACGCAACACGCGAGCGATATCGACCTCGACCGGCTCCTGACTCCCGACGTGCGCGAGCAGGTGGTCGAGCCGGTGCTGCGCAGCTTCGACCTGCACGCCGACGACTACCGGCTGCTCGTCAACCCCACGGGCCGGTTCGAGATCGGCGGGCCGATGGGCGATGCCGGTCTGACCGGCCGCAAGATCATCATCGACACCTACGGCGGCATGGCCCGCCACGGTGGGGGCGCGTTCAGCGGGAAGGACCCGTCCAAAGTCGACCGCTCCGGGGCGTACGCCACCCGGTGGGTGGCGAAGAACGTCGTGGCCGCCGGGCTGGCGCGGCGCTGCGAGGTGCAGGTGGCTTACGCCATCGGCAAGGCCGAGCCCGTCGGGCTGTTCGTCGAATGCTTCGGCACCGAACGAGTGCCGGTGCAGCGCATCGAGGCGGCGGTCACCGAGGTGTTCGACCTGCGGCCGGCGGCCATCATCGGCATGCTCGATCTGCTGCGCCCCATCTACGCCCAGACCGCCGCGTACGGCCATTTCGGCCGCGAACTGCCGGACTTCACCTGGGAGCGCACCGATCGTGTCGAGGCGTTGCAAGCAGCCGCCGGTTGACCGCGGTCTGCGAAGTTCACGCCGCGGCCGGCTCGGCGGCAGCCTTGCCGTCCGGCGTGTCCGCGACGTGCTGTAGAACACCGGTGTGAGCGAACCCGAGCCTGAGCAGCCGGCCTTGGTGGCCGCGCCTGCCGCCAAGCGCCGCCGGGCTGCCCGCCCGGCCGAGGCGGTGGCGGCCCAGCTGCCCGTGGCTCGGGTCGTGGTCGACCTCGGGCTGCCGCACCTCGACCGGCCGTTCGACTACCTCGTGCCGGAGTCGATGGCCGACGATGCGGTGGTCGGTGCGCGGGTGTCCGTGCGTTTCGCCGGGGCCGACCACAACGGCTTCATCATCGAACGGGCGGCCGAGAGCGACCACACGGGCAAGCTCGCCCGGCTGCGCCGGGTGGTGTCCGCTGAGCCGGTGCTCACGCCCGATGTGGCCCGGCTGGCTCGCGCCGTCGCCGATCGATACGCCGGAACCCTCGCTGACGTGCTGCGCCTGGCGATCCCACAGCGCCACGCCACCACCGAGCGCAAACCGTCGCCCGAGCCGCTCGCGCCCCCAGCAGCGCCGGCGCCGGGCGCCTGGGCCGATCACGTCGACGGCCCGGCGTTGTTGGCGTCGCTGGCGGCCGGGGGAACGCCCCGGGCGGTGTGGAACCCCGGCCCAGCTGCGGACTGGCCGGATCTGATCGCCCGGATGATCGCGGCGACCTTGGCCGGCTCCCGCGGCGCGCTGGTCGTCCTGCCCGATGGCCGCGACGTGGCCCGGGTCGAGGCGGCGCTGGTGGCGCTGGTGGGCGACGGGCGACACGTCGCGCTGGAAGCCGACGCGGGCCCAGCTCGGCGCTACGCGCGCTGGCTGGCGGTGCGGCGCGGGTCGGTGGGAGCGGTCGTGGGCACGCGGGCAGCAGCGTTCGCCCCCGTCCATCGGCTGGGTCTGGTGTGCATCTGGGACGACGGTGACGACTTGCACGCAGAACCGCGCGCGCCGTACCCGCACGCCCGCGAGGTCCTGCTCCTGCGGGCGCACCAGACCGGAGCCGCCGCCGTCGTCGGCGGGTTCGCCCGCACCGCCGAAGCCGAGCTCCTGCTGAGCACCGGGTGGGCCCGGCCACTGACGCCGGATCGAGCAACGGTGCGCAAGCTGGCGCCGCTCGTCCGCACCACCGGTGACGATCGGGAGCTGGCCCGCGACGAAGCCGCCCGCAGTGCCCGGTTGCCGTCGCTGGCCTGGCGGGCAGCGCGCGACGGGCTCAGCCGCGGTCCGGTCCTGGTGCAGGTGCCGCGCGCGGGCTACCTGCCGTCCGTGGCGTGCGGGCGGTGCCGCTCACCGGCCCGCTGCCGGGCGTGTGCTGGACCGTTACGGCTGGGACAGGCCGACGAGCCGCCGCAGTGCCGGTGGTGCGGTTCGGCGTACCCGCACTGGCGCTGCGCGGAGTGCGGGTACGCCGCCCTGCGCGCGATGGCGGTGGGTGTGGGCCGCACGGCCGAGGAGCTCGGCCGGGCCTTCGCCGGGGCCACCGTACTGATGTCGCGCGGCGAGGCCGTGCGCTCGTCCGTGGGGTCCGAGCCCGCGCTCGTCGTGGCCACGCCGGGTGCGGAGCCGCTGGCCGACGGCGGGTACGCCGCGGCGGTGCTGCTCGACGGTACGGCCCTGCTGACCCGCCCGAGCCTGCGCGCCGGTGAGGAGGCGCTGCGACGCTGGCTGCGCGCTGCTGCGCTGGTGCGGCCGGGGCCGGACGGCGGGAGCATCGTCGTGGTGGCCGAGCCGTCCGCGCCGGCCGTTCAAGCCTTTGTTCGCTGGGATCCGGCCGGATTCGCCACGCGTGAGCTGGACGAGCGAGCCGCCCTGCATCTGCCGCCGGCGGCTCGAGTCGCCGAGATCACTGGAGCCGACGCCGACGTCGATGACCTGTTGGCGCAGGCCCGGCTGCCCGATGCCGCCGAGGTCCTGGGCCCCGCGCCGGTCGACGACGGCGTCCGGGTGGTCGTGCGGGCGCCTCGAGCCTCCGGAACCGCCCTGGCCGCGGCGTTGCGGGCGGCTGCCGGGGTGCGTTCGGCCCGCCGCAGCGGCGGATCGGTGCGGGTCCGCATCGACCCGGTCGACCTCGGCTGAGTGTCACGCCGCCACGATCTGGCGATACCGGGCGACCGCCTCGGCCGGTGGGCCGTCGAACACGATCGAGCCGGCGTCGAACACCAGCACCCGGTCCATCCGCAGCGCGGCGTCGAGGTCATGAGTAACCAGGACCACCCGCTGTGAAAGCCCGGCCAGCAGATCGAGGACATGGCGGGTGTTGCGAAGATCCAGCAGGGTGGTGGGCTCGTCGCACACCAGCACCTTGGGCTCGGTCACCAAGACCGCGCACAGCGCGAGCAACTGCTTCTGGCCCCCGGACAGCAGGTGCGCCGGATGGTCGGCATGGGCCGTCAGGCCGAAGGTGTCCAGTGCCTCGGCCACGACCCGAGCCGTCTCGGCCGGACCCAGGTGGTGCTTGCGCAGACCGAACGCGACGTCCTCGGCCACCGTCGGCATGACGATCTGCGCGTCGGGGTCGGTGAAGACGAACCCGACGCGTCGCCGGACGCCTGCTGGATCGTCGCGGGTGTCGATGCCGTCGACACGCACCGACCCGGAATCGGGCACGACGAGGCCGTTGAGCAGCCGAGCGAACGTGGACTTGCCCGACCCGTTGGCGCCGATCACGCCGACGCGTTGCTCGGTGAGCTCGACGTCGACCTCGCGCAGCACCAGACGGTTGCCGAAGCTGTGTGTGACCCCGCGTACCTCGACCGTCATGTGTCGACCTTACGAGGGGCGCAGCGCAGCACCGAAATGCACTTGACCGATTCGCATAGACTGGCGGGCATGATGACCGTGGCCGATTAGCGCGTCGTGTCCGCTGCCAGCTCGACGACCGCATCAACCACGCGACGCCACGGAGAGTTTCGTTCCACATGATCACTGCACACCAGGTCGAGGTGCGCGCAGGCGCTCAGATCCTGCTCGCTGACGCCAGTTTCCGCGTCGGCCCCGGCGACAAGATCGGCCTCGTCGGCCGCAACGGCGCGGGCAAGACCACGCTGACGCGCATCCTCGCCGGCGAGGGACAGCCGGCCGCCGGCACCGTCACTCGCCTCGGCGACGTCGGTTACCTGCCGCAGGATCCACGGACCGGCGATCCGGACGTCATCGCCCGTGACCGTATCCTCAGCGCCCGCGGGCTGGACGTCGTCGTCGCCGGCCTGCGCCGTGCCGAGAAGCAGATGGCCTCCAGCGACGCCGCTGAGCACGAGCGCGGCATGCGCCGCTATGCGCGGCTCGAGGCGGAATTCCTCGCCCTGGGCGGTTACGCCGTCGAGAGCGAAGCCGCGACCATCGGCGCGAGCCTCGGCCTCGACGAGCGCATCCTGGGCCAGCCGCTGCGTACGCTGTCCGGCGGTCAGCGCCGTCGGGTCGAGCTCGCGCGGATCCTGTTCTCCGATTCCAGCACGCTGCTGCTGGACGAGCCGACGAACCACCTCGATGCCGACTCCGTGGTGTGGCTGCGCGAGTTCCTGCGCGCCTACAAGGGCGGGTTGGTGGTGATCAGCCACGACGTCGCGCTGCTCGATCGCACCGTCAACCGGGTCTTCCACCTCGACGCCAACCGCACCACGCTCGACGTCTACAACGTCGGCTGGAGCGCCTACCTCAAGCAGCGCGAGACCGACGAGCGCAGGCGGCATCGCGAGCGGGCGAACGCGGAGAAGAAGGCTGCGGCGCTGAAGGCGCAAGCCGACCGGATGCGCTACAAGGCGACCAAGGCCACGGCGGCGCAGAACATGATCCGGCGTGCGGACCGGATGCTCGGCGAGCTGGAGGAGCAACGGCGCTCGGACAAGGTCGCCAAGCTGCGATTCCCCGACCCCGCTCCGTGCGGCAAGACGCCGCTCACCGCGCATGGCCTGTCGAAGTCCTACGGCTCGCTCGAAGTGTTCACCGACGTCGGCCTGGCCATCGACCGTGGCAGCCGGGTGGTGGTGCTGGGCCTCAACGGCGCCGGGAAGACCACTCTGCTGCGGCTGCTGGCCGGCGTGGAATCGCCCGACACCGGCGTCGTCGAGGCCGGCCACGGGCTGCGCCTCGGGTACTACGCCCAGGAACACGAGACCCTCGACACGTCGCAGACGGTGTTCGAGAATCTTCGTTCGGCCGCTCCCGACCTGCCGGCCCCCGAAGCGCGGCGGGTCCTCGGGTCGTTCCTGTTCTCCGGCGACGACGTCGACAAGCCTGCCGCCGTCCTCTCCGGTGGTGAGAAGACGCGGTTGGCATTGGCTTCGCTGGTGGTCTCGAGCGCGAACGTTCTGTTGCTCGACGAGCCCACGAACAACCTCGATCCGGCCTCCCGGGCCGAGATCCTCGGCGCTCTACGTTCTTTTGCCGGTGCGATTGTGCTGGTCACCCACGATGAGGGCGCAGTCGAGGCACTCAATCCGGAGCGAGTCGTCCTGCTTCCCGATGGCGTCGAAGACCTATGGAACCCCGACTATGCCGAACTCGTCTCACTCGCATAGAGGTTTGTGATCCAACCCCCGTTTTGGGCACCATCCGGACATGATCTTGTCTTCGAGTGGCGAAAAACGGTAATGGGGCGGATCATTGTCCTCTGTCATGCAGGACAACGAAACGGGAGGACGCGTGGCCGAGAAGTTGGTAAAGGGCGCGCGGATCAGTGGGGGGCAGCGTGACAAGCTCGCCTCTGACCTGAAGAAGAAGTACGAAAGCGGTCGGAGTATCCGCGAGCTCGCGACCGAGACCGGACGTTCCTATGGGTTCGTCCACCGGGTTCTCTCCGAGTCCGGGGTCAATCTACGTGGCCGCGGAGGGGCCACACGGGGTAAGGCGAAGAAGAAGTCCTGAACCAGCGAGGCTGGGTCGAGATGCCGGGGGAAGGGTGGCCTCCGTACTCTCGATCTCACCACCGCGAGCGAGCAATACCGGAGTGCGCGGCCCCGGACGCGCAGCCTCGCACATCTGCGTGCGAGAGGTGCTCATCGGTCCCTGTCGGACCATGAGTCGCGGGGGTGGATTCGAGTGATCGAAACTCGATGTCCGGGGCCTCTTTGAGCGCAGATCATGATCATCGGCCAGGCGGTCCGAGCTTGGCATTCCCGGCGAATCGCCGTGATTCTCGCCGGTATGTTGATGATCTTGATTTGTGTCGGAGCCGAGTTCCGTCAGTACCTTCGCGCCGTCACGCGCATTGAGTGCGGCGTAGCAGTCGGCTGGACAGCGGCCGCAACCTCAGCCGAGGGCGAAGTGCGCCCAAAAAATGATCATGATCGGTGGCGCTATGAGATGTGACAGCGCCAATGGTGCACCACCAGCCTTTCTGTCGCGGCAACAGGCTTACGGGCATGGTGGAGGTGGCATTTCCCTGCTGAACATGATCATTTGACCGTCTGGCCGGGAAGAAAGCGACGGTCGAGGACGTTGTCGGCTCGGAGTAGCCGTCAACTTCTGAGGAGGTCGCCGCCGGTGTCGATGGGCGGGGCGTGGATGGCGTCCAGGTCGTTCTCGCGCGATCGGTCCGTGACCGATCAGCGCCTGGCGGCGGGCACCACGAAGCGAGTGATCAGCTATGCGCGCCCGTACCGGTTCCAAATGGCCGTCTTCCTGGCGACGACGGTCGCCGCGGCGGCGTCGGCGGCTGCGGTCCCGCTGCTGCTGAAGGTCCTGATCGACAGCGGCGTCAGCCAGGGCGACCGCCGCGTGGTGGTCTGGGCCGCTTCCGCGGTGGCGGCGCTGGCGGTGGTCGACGCCGTGCTGGGCATCGTCGGGCGCTGGATGTCCGCGCGCGTCGGGGAGGGGCTGATCTTCGATCTGCGTCGCCAGATCTTCGATCACGTTCAACGCCAACCGATCGCGTTCTTCACCCGGACCCAGACCGGCTCGTTGGTCTCGCGTCTCAACAGCGACGTCATCGGCGCCCAGCAGGCGTTCACCGGGACGCTGTCGCAGGTCGTCAGCAATGTGGTGACCCTGGTGCTCGCGCTCGGCGCGATGATCGTGCTGTCGTGGCAGATCACCCTCGTCGTGCTGGTCCTGGTCCCGCTGTTCCTGCTGCCCGCACGCGTGATCGGGCGCAAGCTGGCCGACATCACCCGGCAGTCGATGCAGCTCAATGCTCAGTTGAGCCAGACCATGACGGAGCGTTTCAACGTCTCCGGGGCGCTGCTGGTCAAGATCTTCGGACGCTACGAGGCCGAGAACGACGAGTTCGGCCGGGCCGCGGGCCGGGTGCGCGACATCGGCGTGATCCAGGCGCTGTACGCGCGGTACTTCTTCCTCGGCCTGACCTTCCTGGCCTCGCTGGCCACCGCGCTGGTCTACGGCATCGGCGGGTGGCTGGCCATCGACGGCGTGCTGCAGGTCGGCACGCTGGTCGCGCTGGCGGCCCTGCTGACGCGGCTCTACGGACCGCTGACCGCGCTGTCGAACGTCCAGGTCGACATCATGACCGCGCTGGTGAGCTTCGAGCGGGTCTTCGAGGTGCTGGATCTGGAGCCGATGGTGCGCGACGAGCCGGGTGCCAAGCCGCTGGACCGGTCCGAGCCGCTGTCCATCGAGTTCGAGGACGTGGAGTTCAGCTATCCCGGGCCCGACGACGTCTCGCTGGCCTCACTGGAATCGGTCGCGCGGCCCGAGACGTCGGCGCCCGAGCAGGTATTGCGCGGTGTGTCGTTCCGGGTGGAGCCGGGGCAGATGGTGGCGCTCGTGGGCGCCTCCGGCGCAGGCAAATCCACCATCACCCACCTCGTGTCGCGGTTGTACGACCCCACTTCGGGGGTGGTGCGCATCGGAGATGTCGACGTGCGCTCCGTGACGCTGGAGTCGCTGCATCAAGCGGTCGGGGTCGTCACCCAGGACGCCCACATGTTCCACGACACGATCCGGTTCAATCTCGCCTACGCTCGCCCGGACGCCACCGACGACGAGCTCCTGGCCGCGCTCGACGCGGCCCAGATCGGGCGGCTGGTTGCCTCGCTGCCCGACGGCCTGGACACCATCGTGGGTGACCGCGGCTACCGCCTGTCCGGCGGCGAGAAGCAGCGCATGGCCATCGCCCGGCTGTTGCTCAAGTCGCCGCAAGTGGTCGTGCTCGACGAGGCGACCGCGCACCTGGACTCCGAGTCCGAGGCGGCGGTCCAGCAGGCGCTGCGCAACGCCTTGGCCGGGCGGACGTCGCTGGTCATCGCGCACCGCCTGTCCACGATCCGTGACGCCGACGCCATCTTGGTGGTCGACGACGGGCGCATCGTCGAGCGGGGTACCCATCACGAGCTCCTGGCCGCGGGCGGCCAGTACGCCGAGCTGTACGCCACGCAGTTCGCCGGCCAGCACGAGCCGGTGAGCGCGGATTGACGTCGATGGACATGGGTACCTGCCGAGAGTGAGAACGTCGGCGGGGGAACCGCGCGGACCTGGAGGGAGCCCATGACGACGGTGACGATCATCGGAGCGGGCAACATGGCCCGTGGTATCGGCACGCGCTGGGTCGGCGAGGTCGAACAGCTCCAGATCCTCGCGCCCACGGCCGAGCATGCCACCAGCCTGGCTGACGAGCTCGGGGGCGCCGCGACGGCAGGCAGCGCCGACGACCCGATCGGCGGTGCGGTCGTGGTCCTGGCGACCCCGTACGAGGGGGCTGTCGACTTCGTCGAGAAGCGTGGTCGAGACCTGACCGGAAAGATCGTCGTCGACATCACGAACCCGATCGACTGGGCGTCGT
>Ga0079224_100003885_pt1 | contig 19081 bp, 20 predicted proteins | sample Stecom2015_FD_80414 | JGI IMG/M metagenome (GOLD analysis project Ga0079224, IMG submission 80414) | Agricultural soil microbial communities from Utah to study Nitrogen management - Steer compost 2015 | ecosystem: Environmental > Terrestrial > Soil > Agricultural land | place: USA: Utah... | reverse complement strand
GTAGGTGATGCCGTGGTAGATCTCGTCGCTGATCAGCAGGCAGCCGACGTCCTCGCACCAGCGCGCGATGGCGGCGAGCTCGGCCGGGTCGATGACGGTGCCGGTCGGGTTGGCGGGGCTGGCTACGATGAGCCCGCGTGGGGCTTCGGGCAGCGCCTCGAGCATCGCGACCGTCGGCTGGTATCGGGTGTCTGGCCCGCAGTCCAGCTCCAGCACGCGGCAGCCGAGTGCCCCGAGGGTGTTCCGGTATGCCGGATAGCCCGGTCGCGTCATCGCCACCGTGTCGCCCGGCTCGAAGGCGGCGAGGAAGAGAGTCGAGAACGCGCCTGAGCTGCCGGTCATCACGATGACGTCGTCGGGGGTGACGTCGACGTCGTACCAGTCGCGGTGGTGCTGGGCGATGGCCTCGCGGAGGGGGAGTATGCCGATCGCCGGGGTGTAGCCGAGCACCTCACCCTCGAGGGCGGCCACGGCTGCATCGCGGACGGCCTTCGGCGCCGGGGTCGAGGGCTGGCCGGCGCACAGCGAGATCGCGTCGCCGTGGGTGCGCTGCCTCTCGGCAGCGGCGGCCAGCACCTCCATCACGTAGAAGGGCTCGACGTTGCTGCGGGCTGACGGGTGGGTCATGGTTGGCAACCTACTCGTCGCCGGACTGGGCGTGAGCGGGGCATCACCGGCGGCACGACGAGTGGACTGACGAACTGAGGGATGGGGGCGGCGTCGAGGCTGCCACCGGGGATGCCCTCTGCCAGGGCCGTGCGAGTGCCGCCTGGCTCGAGGAGCATCATCGTGAGGGTTCCTGCGGCGGAGTACGTCAGGAAGGCGCGACGGGAAAGGTTCACGGCGGCTGCCTCTGCAACGACGGTGTTGCGCTAGCCCGAAACAGGACGTCACGGGTTCTTGTCAGCAGACACGTCGTACTGCGCGTCCAGGTTTGACGCTGGTTAGATCACGCCGTACAGCCGGTCGCCTGCGTCTCCGAGTCCGGGGACGATGTAGCCCTGCTCGTTGAGCCGCTCGTCGATGGCACCGGTGACCAGGGTGACGGGAGCCTTGATGCCGGCGACGTCCCGCTCCAGCCGCTCGATGCCCTCGGGGGCGCTGAGCAGTGTGAGCGCCGTGATGTCGTCCGCGCCGAGGTCGACGAGGTAGTGGATCGCCGCGGCCAGCGTGCCGCCGGTGGCGAGCATCGGGTCCAGCACGTAGCACTGCCGCTTGTCGAGGTCGTCCGGCAGCCGCTTGGCGTAGGTGTGCGCCTCCAGCGTCTCCTCGTTGCGGACCAGGCCGAGGAAGCCGACCTCCGCCGTCGGGAGCATCCGCATCATGCCGTCGAGCATGCCGAGGCCGGCGCGCAGGATCGGCACGACAAGAGGCTTGGGGCTGGACAGGTGGATGCCCGTCGCGGGGGCCACCGGTGTCTCGATGTGGAACGGGCTGATCCGCACCTCGCGGGTCGCCTCGTAGGCCAGGAGTGTCACCAGCTCGTCCGTCAGGCGACGGAAGGTCGGGGTGTCGGTCCGCTTGTCCCGCAGGTACGTCAGCTTGTGGGCGATCAGCGGATGGTCGGCTACGTGCACGCGCATAGGTTGGAACCTACCCGGTGTGCGCGGCGCGCCCGCCCTCGGTCAACCGTTGCCGATCAGTTCTGAGGCGCACCGTGGTCGTTAAGACCGTGCCGAGCTTCGGCAGAGCCCCGCCCAGTGACAGGCTGGGGCAGCACCAGAGGAGGAGACAGCGATGAACGGACCGAGCAACACCGGATACGCACCGGTCAACGGCCTGCAGATGTACTACGAGCTGCACGGGCCCGACTCCGGCACCCCGCTCCTGCTGCTGCACGGGGGGCTGTTCAACATCGACCTGCAGTTCGGGCCGCTGCTGCCCGGGCTGAGCCAGGACCGGCGGGTGATCGCGGCGGACTTCCAGGGTCACGGACGGACCAACGACGCGGACCGACCGCTGTCGACGGCCGGCCTGACCGCTGACGTCGTCGGGCTGCTCGAGCACCTGGGCGTCGGCCCGGTGGACGTCTTCGGCTACAGCGTCGGCGGCGCGGTGGCGCTGCAGCTGGCGATCGAGCACCCGGAGCTGGTGCGCAAGGCCATCATCTCCTCGGTCTCCTTCGACCCCTCCGGCGATCGCGGGTCGGAGAATGCGGAGGCCGTGGCCTCGATGACGGTGGACATGATCGCGGGGACGCCCATGGAGCAGGACTACCTGGCGAAGTCCCCACATCCCGACCAGCTGCAGACGCTGCTCGACAAGCTGGGTGGCTATGACACGGGTGGAGGCGGCTGGTCGGAGGAGGCGATCCGGGGGATCGCCGCTCCGACGCTCATCACGGTGGGAGACTGCGACATGGTGCGGTTGGACCACGCCGTCCGGTTCCTCAGACTGCGCGGTGGGGACGTGAACGGCGACTTCGAGGGCGTGCCGGCGTCCCAGCTGGCTGTCCTCCCGGGGACCACGCACTTCGGCGGACTGGCCAACCCCGGTCTGGTTCTCGAGATCGTGCGTCCCTTCCTGGATGCGCCGATGCCCGAGGTGGCGCAGCCGGCGGAGGCGTCACGTTGAGTCCGACACCCTCGTGGGGCGAGCAGGAGTATGCCGACTGGATGCGTCAGGCGCTCGACCTCGCCGCCGCCGCCGAGCAGGGTGGGGACGTGCCGATCGGTGCCGTGGTGGTCGATCGAGACGGCGCGGTGATCGGCCGAGGCTCCAACGTGCGGGAGGTGCTGCACGACCCCACGGGACACGCAGAGGTCGTCGCACTGCGCGAGGCCGGGGCGGCGCTGGGTGCGTGGCGGCTTGAGGGGTGCAGCCTGGTCGTCACGCTGGAACCCTGCGCGATGTGTGCCGGCGCGTCGGTGCTCGCGCGGGTCGACCGGATCGTGTTCGGCGCCTGGGATCCCAAGGCTGGCGCCTGTGGCTCGGTGTGGGATCTGCCCCGGGACCGCAGGGCGCTGCATCGACCCGAGGTGGTCGGTGGGGTGCTCGAGGAGGAGTGTGCCGCGGCCCTCGTCGATTTCTTTGGCCCCCAGCGCCTCGGGTAACCTGCCAGGCGGTGGCGTGTCCGAGCGGCCTAAGGAGCACGCCTCGAAAGCGTGTGAGGGCGCAAGCCCTCCGTGGGTTCAAATCCCACCGCCACCGCCGTGTGATGTCTCAGGACATCGGAATGGGCCGGATCTACATTTTGTGGGTCCGGCCCTTTCGTGCGTTGGGGGTCCGGGTGTGCGTCCTGGGCCGTGGTATGTGCGGTCGCGGTGGAGGGATGAGTTCCCCAAGGAGTTCGCCGGTGGCAGCGTGGCGATGCGGCGGTCGGCAGGCGGGGTGGGTGGTCGGCCCGGTAATCACGGAACGGTGATGGTGAAGGTGAACCGGGGAGAGGTTCCCTGCACGGTGCTGGTCCCGGGGGCGACCGCGCGGATCTCCCACTCGGCGGGGCCGCCCGGTGCCACGTTAACCATCGGGATGAGTAGCACGGACTCGCCGGTGACGGTGGGGTTCGCGTAGTCCGTGGAGTGGATCTGCAACGTCGCTGTCGTGTTGACGGGCATCGTGAATGCGCTGCCGTCGTCGCTGGGTGACACCCGGCGGGGGATGGGTCCCATGGTGTGTGTGGTGGGAGCTTCCGTGGTTTTGGTGGGTGGTTCCGTCGTGCCTGTGGTGGTGCTGGGAGGAGGGGCTGGTGTCGTGGAGGTGGTCTGAGCTGTCGAAGCCGAGGAGGGAGCGCCAGGCGGCGGATCCCCGCCCGCGCAGCCGGCCAGGAGGCCGGCGAGCACGAGGACGGGGAGCCGCCGCACGGCCATCGTCGGTCAGGACCCGCTCTGCAGCGCGAGCCGCTCGACGATGTCCTTCTGCGCCTTGATCTGCGCGGACGTCGACGCCGGGTTGACCCGGACCGTCTCCGCCGCGAGCATCGCTGCGCCGAAGGTGCTGTCGGCCGTGAGGTCACCATCGGTGTCGACCGGGGTGGCGAGCTTCACCGAGCCGTTGGCGAAGTTGAGCCAGGCCCCGAGCGCCATCTGGTCGAAGATGACGTGCGCAGCCGACTTCGCCGGGTTGTTCAGCACACGTTCGGCCTTCGCCCGGGTCGAGGCGTCTGTCTCCTCGTCGAAGACGAGGCTGAGCGCTCCGACGATGTCGAGGTAGCACTGCAGCTGCGCCGGGGTGAAGTTGTTTGGTGGCTTGTTGCGGTACTGGTTGAGCCACCAGCCGTGCCCCTTGGAGACGTCGGCGTTTCCGGTGATGAGCACGAGGGCGGTGTCTGCCGCCGATCCCGCGTCGTCGTCGGTCACCGTCGCCGTCAGCGTGTAGGCGCACGCGTCGCTGTAGGCGTGGGTCGCCGACAGGTCGACGTCGCGCGGCTGGACGCTGGGGCTCTTGGCAGGATCTGTCGCTGGCGGGTTGACGAGCGAGGTCTGGCTGTCGGTGTCGCCGTCGCCCCAGGCCCAGTCGAACGTCAGGTCGTCACTGCCCGGGTCGGTCGAGCCAGCCGGGACGGTCAGGTCCTCGCCCGCCTCGACGATGAGGGCAGAGACGCCGTCGTAGACCTGTTCGCCCGACATGTCGATGACCGCGGTCGGATCGACGTTGTCCACCGTCGCCACGGCGCTGCCGCAGTTGTCGGTCGTGTCGTCGTCGGCCGCGCAGACCTGCACCGTGAAGGCGCCGTTGTCGCCGTACTGGTGGTCGACCGAGAACGACAGCGTCGCATTCGGACGGGCGTTCTCCATGGTGCCGGTCAGGGGGACCGCCGCCGCGCCGTCGTCGAAGGCGATCGTCGCGGTGAGTGGGTCCAGCCACCCGGGATCGGTCACCGTCCCGGTGACGGTCACCGTGCCGCCCTCGTCGATCCCAGTGATCGGGTCGACGGTGACGACCGGTGCGACGTTGTCCACGGTCACCGTCGAGGTGTCCGTGGCCGTGAGCCCGAACTCGTCAGTGACCCGTAGCGCTACCGTGAAGATGCCGTCCTGGCCAACCGCGGTGAAGTCCGGTGACGCTCCGGTGGCGTCGTCGTACTGGCCATCGTCGTCAAGGTCCCACTCATAGCTGGTGATCGCACCGGCCGAGGGGTCAGTGCCCGTGGCCGAGCCGGTCCCGTCGAGCGTGACGTCGGTGCCCTCGTCGGTCGTGTAGCTGCCGTCAGCGTCCGCGGTGGGCAGGCAGGCGGCCGGGACGTCGTCGCTTGCCGTGGGCACGGTGTCGAGCCCTCCCGTGGAGCCGGTGCCCAGGCCGCGTCCGGCGAAGGCCGACCAGATCAGGCAGAGGTTGTCACCTCCGTCGGCCGTGATCAGCCCGTCACGGGCGTCGATGAAGGTGGGGTTCGCCGACGTCGCCTTCATCCCGTCCAGGACGAGGTCCGCCATCGGCTCGACGCCGCCGGGGAGCTGGGCCCGGATGTCGTAGATCGCCGAGGCCCAGATCTGGCCGTTGCCGTGTCCGCTGCCCGAGTTGATGTCGTAGTCCTGGAAGTCGAGGGTGGAGTTGTCATAGGCCACCGACCGGATGCCCGTCGTCGCGTTGCCGGTGACGTACTCGCCGATCACCGCGTCACCCCACTTGAGGTAGGAGATGACATCGCTCCAGCCCTCTCCGAGAGCGCCGCGCTGGTCAAGGCGGTTGTAGCCGAGGCTGCCGCCGCCCACGAGCCGGCTCGAGACGCCGTGGCCGTACTCGTGGGCGATCACGTCACCGTCCAGGTCTCCGTCACGGTAGGGACGTGACGGGGCCCACATATACATCTGCATCCGTGGGCTCGAACCGTCGCCAGGGGTGCCGAAGTTGGCGTTGTTGAGGCAACGGATGGGCACGTCGTCCCCCGGGTCGGGGGTGTTCATGTCGTTGATGCATCCGAAGTCCCACCCGTCCTGGGCCTCGGCGAGCACGGGGTCGTTGCCTGCGCCACCGCGCCCGAAGTTGTCGACCTGGAAGTTGCCGCTCGCCTCGTCGAAACCGTGCCCGTAGAGCCAGTCGTGCATGACGTTGGTGTAGTAGAAGAGCTGCGTGACCGCAGCGTCACGGTCCGCATCGAGCGCGGCCAGCGAGTCGACGTCGGCCGTCGTGCGCCACGAGTCCGTGAACGCGTAGTTGAAGTGCTGGTATTCGGCATCTCCCGAGGCCGGCGTCTGCGGCTGGTACTCGTTGTTGGCGTTGTCGTTGTCGCGGTCGAGGTAGGCGGTGACGTTGTTGCCGTCCGTCGTCCGGTCGGCCACCCAAGACCCATCCAGACCCGTGAAGGGCGTCACGACCCGGGCCGTCGCACCCGGGGCCTCGGGGTGCTGGTCGGTCCACACCGTCCCCTCGGGCCCGGCGTGGGCGTACCGGCTGGTCCGGTCGAGGATGTCGCCGGTGCCGGCGTCGACGACCGTCGCCCACCACTCCTGCCCGGACGACTCGATGTCGGTCAGCCACGCGAGCTGGATCCGTCGGCCGTGATCGGACGGGTACCAGACCAGCTCGGTCGTGACCGGCCGCTCGGCCGCGTTCCCGGTCGCGTAGACGTTCGGGAAGGACTGCTTCGCCGCTCTTCTGACATCGGCGCCGACGAGCTTGCGCTGGGCCTCGGCGCCCTGGCTGGCCGCCGCGGCGTCGAGCGCCTCGTGGGCCGTCAGCCGCGGTGTGACGCTGGCTCGACCGGCGGTGCCGGCGACAAGGTGACCGGCCGCCGACCTGACGCTGCCGTCCTCGGCGACGACGACGGTGAGGTTGGCGTCCTGGACCCTCAGGCCGTCCACGCGTTGTCCGAGGTGCACCGCGGAGGCGCCTGTGGTCAGCGTCAGCTCCTTGGCCACATAGAGGCTCTTCGCGTGGCCGGGACTGATCCCGAACTCCTTGGCGTGGGCCCTGGCATAGGCGAGGGCCACCTCCGCGGGCAGCGCCGACGTCGGGTTCGTCAGCGCGGACCGCCCGCCGCCGATGAACTCGAGGTCGCCGGTGACCGTGTCGCGCCGGATGGTCGGGTTCTCGGCGGTCGGGACCGAGTCGGGCCGGGCGGCAGAACCGGGCCCGGGATCTGGTGGATCCGCGCTCGTGGCGACGGGTGCTGACATGGTCAGCAGGAGAGTAAGTCCTGCGGCAGATGCGATGGAGCGACGGTTACGCACGATGACCTCCTGAGATGTGCGTGTATGTCGGCGCGTCCGGCCGGTGCTGTCCGGGTGATGGACTCTGACGGCCCGAGGGTGGAGCGGGGACGGGTGGTGTGGCCCGGTGGGGCCGTTGAGGCATCCGGACGCCGGTTGCGTCCGGGGTCGGGTGGCAGCGTCCGTGCGGTGGCAGGTAGCTGCGACTAGGGGTTCGGTCCTTCCGCTGCCTCGAGGACCGGTGGTCCCCGCGTGTGAGAAACCAGCCTGGACGCGGCGCGCCACCCCGGGTCTGGACTCTCACCGTCCTGGACGGTTGCCGCGGGGTGGAGGAGGCCAGGGAAGTGAGGGTCCGGCACATGCTGCCGGCCGTCCGGGAGCCATTCGCGTCCCGCGAGCCCAATGGTGCTGTGGCCAGCCCGCCAAGTGCCGCCTGATCCGTTCATGTCGGACCCCCCGTTCAACAAAACATCCTGACCCTGCCGACCCGACCTGTCAATGGTCGAGTGCCAACTGGTCTGGATAGCCGGGAGTGTTCAACCGTGGCGTCGGCGTGCCCAGCGCGACCTTCCCGACCCTGTCAGGCAGGTTCAAGCACCTTCGTGGTATCCCGCCAGGTGATGTCTTACATCGTCATGGCCACGGCCCGCACTTCGTCGATCCGGCCCTTCGTCGTCGGCTGGTAGCTGCGAGCGAACCGACAGCCAGGCCGGTCAGCCGGCTCGCTGCGCGAGGGCCGGGCGCGCCGCGGCGCGGGAGAAGAGCCACGCCGCCAGCGCGAACAGGGCGGAGAACATCGCGGTGAGGCCGAGCAGGTCCACGACCGACACGCCTTCCCGCCCCGGGACGACGGCCACGAGCGCCACCGCGGTCACAGCGACGGTGGTGAGCGCGGCGGCAGCGAGCGTGCGCGACATACCGCGGGCGCGGAACCGGGCGAGGAACGCGCCGACGACCAGGACCACGAGCACCGTCGCGTACATCAGGTCTGCGCTTCCACCCGCCCCGATGATCCCGACAGCGCCCGAACCCAGGACGAGGAGAGCGGCAGTCCCGAGCGTGACGAGGACGCCGAGACGGTATGCGGAGGTGCCAGGAGTCATGTGTCTCAGGCTACGGAGGGCGAGCGGGTCGGCGTGCGCAGGGCGTGTGAAGGTTGTGTGCAGGTAGAGGCGGCAGGTCCTGGTCAGGAGAGAGGCGGACCGGCGGGCTCGGCTCGCTGCGTCGCCACTGCGTCGAGCCCGTGACGGGTGCGCGGGTGGGCGATCGCCGCCATGAACTCGTCACGCTGCACCACGAGCAGGTCCAGTTGCGTCGTCGCCATGACGGTCGCATTGCGCACGGTGCCGCGCAGCAGCGCGATCTCACCGAAGAAGTCTCCGGCCCCAGCCGGCCATCCAGGAGTCCGTTCTTCAGGATGTCCACCTGGCCGGCCCGGATCACGAAGAACGAGCTGCCGTGTTCTCCCTGGCGCACGACCTCCGTCCCGGCCGTCACCACCCGCTGCTCGGCGCGGGCGGCGAGGTTCTCCACCGTCGCGACCGGCAGGGTCGCAAAGGGCTGCACGCCGCGCAGCAGCTCGAAGTCGGCGTCGGAGGCTGGAGCCCCCGTGTCGAGGAGCCTCCGGCCCGCGATCAGCAGCACGGCTGCTGCGGGGAGCAGCAGTCCCGAGACCACCAGTGCACCGCCCTCCCCGAGGGCGATCACGAGACCCGAGGCCACCACTGACCCGACAGCCATCACCGCGATGGTCAGAGTCTCCTGGAGCCCGTACACGCGGGCGAGGACATCCGAGGGGATGAGGCGCTGGGTCAGCGTCAGCAGAGTCACCTCGAGGACCCCGAAACCGAGTCCCAGCGCGACGAACAGGGCCACCGCAGCCCCTGCCTCGGGCCAGATAGCGACGCCCAGCAGGGGAAGTCCGCCGAGCATCAGGCCACCTGCCATCAGCCCTGCCAGGCGTCGCCGCTCGATCAGGACCGCCGCCACGACCCCACCGAGGACACCGCCGGCCCCCCAGGCTGCGCTGAGCCATCCCGCCCCCTCCTCGCCCATGCCGAGCAAGGAGATCGCCGCGACCACGAGCAGCACGTCCACGATCGCCTGGACGAACATGTCCGCGACGAGCACTCCGGTGAGCAGCCGAAGCTGCGCGCTGCGCCAGACCACCCGCACGCCGGCGAGCGACTCGTCCCGGGCGGAGGTGTGCTCGAACGGGGGAGGAGGGGTGTCGCTGGGCAGGCCAACCAGCACGAGGGCGGCGACGGCGAGGGGGACGATGGTGGCGGCGAAGGCGGCCGGGACACCTGACAGGGCGACAAGGACGCCAACCAGCAGCGACCCTGCGAGAAACGCCGCGTTGTCGAGCATGCTCCACAGGGTGTTGGCCGCGGCCAGCTCGGTCGGGTTGCGGGCGTGCACACCCAGCAGAGCCGCCTGCGTCGGCTTCTGGAGGGCGTCCGCCACGCCATATGCGGCCGCGAGCGTCAGGACAAGTCCCAGAGCACCGTCCGCCGACACTGCCGCCCAGAGTGCGGCGGCCAGGACCAGACGTGCGACCAGGCTGACCATGAGGACTCCACGCCGGGAGCGACGGTCGGCGATCATCGCCAGGCGTGGGGCGAGCAGCGCAGCGGGGATCATCCGCACCAGGGCCGCCAGCCCCACCGCGGCCGCCCCTGCGACGTCATACGCATAGAGCGCGACCAGAATGCCCAGTGCCCACCGCACGAGGGTCGCCGCCGCCCAGATGACCTCGAGCCGCAACAGGTTGCGGTTCCTCAGGGCGCTGCTGATGAACCTCACGGCCCCGCCGGTCTACCGGCATGCATCCGCGCAGCCTACCACCGGCGAACTCACGTCCGATGGGACGAATTGCGTTGTGCGAGTGATGTTTCCGAGAGCACTACTAGCGCTCCGCGAGGGTCTCCACGACGTGCCTGACGATCTGTTCCCTCGCCGGACGCGCCTCGGGGATCGGCAGGAGGGGGTATACGTGGGGCAGTCCCGCGCCCACCTGAAGTCTCACGCTGGAGCCGGCGCACTCGGCGAGCACCTGACAGTCCGGCATACAGATGTCGCGGTCCCCGACGATGACCAGGGTCGGTGGAAGCTGGTCGTGGTCGCCGAAGAGCGGGCTGACGTGCGGGTCGCGCAGGTCCCGGCCGCGGGCCCACGCGCTGGCAGCCGGCCGCAGACCGGCTCGGGTGAGCCACGGGTCGCGCGGCTCGACCGCGTCCACGGCAGGGTTGCCCATGGCCAGGTCCAGCCACGGGGCGATGAGGGTCAGACCAGCGATGCGACCGGGGTGGAGGTGGGCCTGGAGGAGCGCCAGTGTGCCACCGGCGGAGTCGCCGAGGACGTGGACGGGGCCGTGCACGACATCCAGGACCGCGCCGAGCAGGTCCATGGCGTCGCCGAGGTGGTTCCCAGGGGCCAGCCCGTACTGGGGGACGAGGGCCTCCCGGCCGGTGGCGCTCACGAGGTGGTCGATGAGCTTCCAGTGCTGGGTGGCGATGCCGTTGATGAACCCGCCGCCGTGCCAGTAGACCAGCTGGCCCCTGCTGTGGGGAGCTCCGTCCGCCGGGACGACACGGTGGACCTGCGCGCCCGCCATACGCTCGGACGTCACCCGACCCGCGAGCGAGGCCGGCGGTTCGGCGGCGGGGAGTCCCTGCGCGAGCGACCGCTCGCCGTCCTCGTGGGTGCGGTATCGGCGCTTGCGCGTGGCGCGGAGGTAGACCGAGGCGGCGTGAGCCTGCCAGCTGGGCAACGTCGTCCTCCTTCGGCTCGCGCGTGGTGTGCTGAGGGCAGTATGCCGTGCGGCGGGCAGCCGAAAGCCCCCAGCTCTGTGGAGGACTGGGGGCTCGCGCGGGGAGGTCGGCGTGTCGTCTGAGTCGCTCACTCTGCCCAGGGGTGTCCGAGCGTGAAGGTCACGGTTCCACCGTCCGCAGACGGCAGACTGGACGGGCTCTGGCACGTCACGGGCGCCGCGGGCGCGAGCTCGGCACCTCCCGCAAAGGCAGTCGCTCCTGTGGCGGCGACCGCCCCGGCGAGCAGGCCGGTCACGAGTCCGGAGATCACTCGTCTGTTGATCCAGGTCCGCGAGCTCCTCTCTGCCGGCGGGGCGGTGGCCGCTGCGGCTGCGGGGTCCTGGCGTGCGGTCTCGGTGGTGTTGTCCGTGCTCATGGGGAGCCTCCTGTGGTTGTAGGGATGCCTTTGAAGGTAGGGACGGGGAGGCCGTGGCGCATCAGGTGCCCCACCTAGTCCGCAGCAGCTCAAGCTGTATGTCGTGTGGTGGGCGCACGAAACCCCCAGATGGAGGACTGGGGGCTCGCGCGGGGAGGTCGGCTTGTCGTCTGAGTCGCTCACTCTGCCCAGGGGTGTCCGAGCGTGAAGGTCACGGTTCCACCGTCCGCAGAGGGCAGACTGGACGGGCTCCGGCACGTCACGGGCGCCGCGGGCGCGAGCTCGGCACCTCCCGCAAAGGCAGTCGCTCCTGTGGCGGCGACCGCCCCGGCGAGCAGGCCGGTCACGAGTCCGGCGAGCACTCGCCTGTTCATCAGGTCCTGCATGATCATTCTCCTCCGAGAGCACCCCGCCCGGGCGGATTGTCCGAGCTCCTGAGGTGATATCTCAACGATGACGACGGGGGGCGCTGAGCGGAATGCGACGAACCGCGTAGTTCTTGGCGCCTACGCGCTATTGCGTATTCCGCAGCGGCTGACCCAGGCGTACCTTCGAATGGTCTTCTGTTTCCCCAGGCGGGCAAGGACCGGTCCGATGACTGATGAGCGCAGCAGCACCAGCGCGATTGACCTGTTGCGCGCCATCACCACGCTCGCCGCGAAGGACCCCCAGGACGCTGCTGCCGGGCCGGCCCTGATGGCGCGGCTCGAGCGGCTGCTCACCTGCCAGGCCGTCCTGACCGTGGCGGATGACACGTTGCGGCTCATGCCGCGACAGGTCAGCGATGTCGCGGGTGCCAGCACGGTGGTGGTCATCCAGGAACAGTTGGACGGGGTGGTTCAGGCCGAGGTGGAACTCCGGCGCGAGCCCGAGTGGCCATTCGGCGACCGCGAGGTGGTGCTGGTGGATCTGGTGCGGCCGCATGTGATGGCTTGGCTGAGGCGACTCGGCGCCCACGGTGAAGGGTTGGGGGCTCCGGCCATTACGCAGCGCCAGTTCGAGATCCTGTCTCTCGTCCGGTGCGGGCTGTCGAACAAGGAGATCGGGCGTGCCCTCTCTATCTCGGAGGCCACCGTGCGCAAGCACCTGGAGAACGCCTTCGAGCGGCTCGGAGCCGTGAGCCGCGCCGGGGCGGTTGGTGCAGCATTCCCGGCGGACAGCCGAAGCGACGAGGCTCATGTCTGACCGGTCGCTCACGCCGCGTGACTTCGGGCTCTTGCGCGACATTCTGGAGCTCTCGAAGCCGGATCATCCCGAGCCGGTGCAGGAGCGTGTCTTTCAGCTCCTGGAGCACCTGGCGGCACTCATCGGCTGTGACGGCATCTCCCTGCAGGAGTTGGACTCAGTGCGCCGGTGCCGGACCTACTGTCAGGCCTACGAGGACGGGGAGAGGTGGTTGGGGCCCCCGGACGACGTCGGGGGTCAGGACCAGCCCGGTGTCGATGTCTTCTGGGACGGGTGGTGGACCTCACCCTGCAGCCTGCCTGATCGAACCGGCACCTCCGTGACGGCCTCGCTGAGATCTGTCTACGGGGAGCGTGAGTGGTTGAGATCCCCTTTGAACACCGAGTACCTCCACGTGGTTGATGAGCTGCTCGTCGGTTACCCGACCAGTGCTGGACAGAGCGCGAGGTTCCTGATTCCGCGGGACCACGGAGCGGAGTTCGGCCACCGGGAGCTCACCCTGATGGAGGGCCTCATGCCTCACCTCCGGCCTCTCGTGTTCGAGTCGGTCCGGCCAGGGAGACTGTCCAGACCGCGGATCACCAGGCGCCAGCAAGAGATCTTGAGGGCCGTCGCCCGCGGCCAGACCAACCGGGAGATCGGTCGTTCGTTGGGCATCTCAGAAGCCACCGTGCGCAAGCACCTCGAGGGCGCCTACCAGAGGCTCGGCGTGCTCAGCCGGACCGGTGCGGTGACCGTGATGTCCAGCATGAACAGCACCGCCTGACCCCGGCTGGGGTTGCGCCGCACGGCTCACCACAGGTCGACGCGCTCCAACGGGTCACCCGTATCGACGAACAACGGTGCACCGGGCCGAAGGGCGGCTCTCAGGCAGTCGAGGGCAGCGGCATACGACCGAGGGTGCCGTCCGTCCAGCGCGCCGACGCGGCAGGCGAAGGCGAGGTCGAACGGCTCCAGCTCGTCGGACAGGGTGAAGTCCTCTACGGGCGCGCACAGGGTGCTGAGGAGCCCGGCAGTGATCTCTGCGGCACAGGCAGCTTGGGTCAGCGAGATGCCCCTTGCCGAACGGTCCACGACCAGGACGTGACCGCCGGGAGCCACCGCTGCGGTGACAGCCCGTGCGGCGGCTCCCGGTGCACCGCCGATCTCGAGGACGCGCAGTCCCGGGCGCAGCGGCAGCGCGTCCACCACAGACTGCAGGCGTGGCGAGAGCGTCACAGCTCGAGGTTGGCATGCAGGCCAGTGGATCTGCCAGCAGGTTTCCGACCGGTCGGGGGCTGGCCGGGCCGCCGCTCACTCGTATGACGCCGGGCGGTGCCCCTCCTCCGTCACCAGGTGAGTCTGCGCGCCGGGGATCCGGTCGGTGTTGTGGGCGTGCACCGCGAGCCAGCCGCCGTCCGGCTGCCGCTGGACCGTGAGGCTGAGGACGCCCGTGCGCTCGCCGCCCACCTCGCCGTCCGGTCCGGTCTGCCCGACCAGCCGCCACCCGGCGACCACGACGGCCACGTCCTCGCCGAGCGACCTGGTGGAGACCTTGGTCAGGCTCATGGCCGAGTCGGGGAACATGTGCTCGAAGCCGTAGGCGTGGTTGAACCGGATCTGTCGCTGGCTCGTCCACCAGAAGCCGACGACGTTGACGAACGTCGCGTCCGGCGTGAACAGGGCAGCGATGGTGTCCGCGTCCCGACTGTTCCAGGCGGCGGCGAACCCGTCGGCGACTCCGCGCGGTTCGCTGGGGTCGACTGCAGCGGTCATTGGTCCCGGGGTGCTCGGGCCGGGCGCTGCCGGCGGGCCGGCAGCCGGTCCAGGAGGGCCAGCACCCCGACCCGGCGCGCGACAGAGCGCAGGGGCCTGGCGAGACTGGCGCCGACGACGATCCCGAGCGCGATGGCGGCCACGATCACCGTTGTGCCCCCCACCGCGCCGATCGCCGCGTCCGGAGCCACCTCGATGCGGGTGACCGACACGAGGCCGATGGAGCCGGGAACCAGCAGCCAGAAGCTGGGGAGGAACGCGACCACGCGCGGCACCTGAGGTCGGAGGAACTCCACGACCGTGGAGACCAGGCTGGCCGCGGCGGCACCGAGGAACGCCCCGACCCACGGGGCCTCCGAGAGCAGGTTGCCGGCGCGGAGCGCGAGGAAGGTCGCCAGGATCGTCACCAGCAGCCACGGGACCATCGAGAACGACACCGACTCCATCAGCGAGATCGCGATCGTCACAATGAACACGCCCAGCAACGGGGCCCACCAGCCGAGCTCGTCCGGCCGCGCCGGGTCGAGGCGCTCGGCCGGCACACGGAGCAGCACCACGGCAGCACCGAGTCCGAGAGCGAAGAGCAGCAGCTGCGTCGTCCCGTAGCCCAGCCGGGCGGTGCCCGCCAGCATCGAGCCCGCCGCCAGCTCGGTCAGCCCGGTGACGAGCAGGGCACCGGGGAGCAGGACCGCGATCGGGGCGATCATCGTCCATAGGGGAGAGTCGACGAGGCCCTGGCCTGCGGCCCAGAACGCGATGACGGAGGCGATGAACGCCGCGAAGAACGGCGTCAGCGTCCGCACCAGCGAGCTCCGTGGGGACAGCAGCATCAGGGCAACCGTCGCGGGGGCGATGGCCGCGGCGAAGAAGACGGACGGCCAGCTCGGGGCGAGCACGAGCGCGATGCCGGCACCGGAGAGCACACCTCCAGCCAGCAGTCCGCCCTTCGGATACCGGTGCGGCTGGCGCCGCAGGGTAGCCATCCGGGCCAGCGCGTCGTCGACGCCGATGGAGCGCGTGCGCAGACCTGCCTGCAGGACCGAGACCTCGGCGAGCTGGTCCAGCCGCAGACCTCCCTCCACCCGCTCGAGTGTCGCTGGTTCCCCGGACGCCAGTGAGAAGCTGATCGCATTCGGTGAGCAGGCCACCTGCGTGCGCGGATGACCAAGTGTCTCCGCGACCTCCCGGACGTCCTCCTCGACCTCGTGGACCGGCATACCCCCGGCCAGGAGTCCAGCGCCCAGCCACGCCAAGAGCCTTCGGGTCTTGGTCTCGGGCGCTTCGAGGGTAGGCACGTCCGAATTGTCTCGCACCCATGGGGCGTCGCCGCTAGCGTCGGCACCGTGACGCGATCCTGGGTGCTTGACTCCGTCGGTGACGAGGGCTTCGAGCAGCTGGCCGAGAGCCTTCCGGGGACCGAGTTGCAGTCGCTGCTGCTGGAGGTGATGCGCCGGCGTGCCCGCCACCGCACGCCGCACGAGGTGCTCGCGCAGTATCGTCGCGACCGCTTCGTGCGCCCGGCGGCCTGCGACCCACGTGAGGGGGTCGCGATCGACGGGCACCTCTTCGCCGCAGCTGCAGACTTCGAGGGGATCGAGCTCTCGCCGGTGACCCCGCTGGGCTCGTCCTCGGTCGTTGCGCCCACCGACCAGCACCGGGTGCTGTCGGCGCTCCGAGCGACTGAGGTGGTCTCGGACCCCACCAACGTCCTCGCGCTCGAGTGCGCCGAGCGGCTGCGCACGGCGCCGCGGTCAATGGTGGACCTGGCGACGAGCCACCGCACGATCCGTGCGCAGGCGCCGCCCGACAAGCCCGGCTATGCGGCGCACTTCCGGCTCTTCGCGCTAGCCAGCGCTGGACGCGAGGGCAAGGACCACGCCGTCGCGCAGGCTGGCCTCGTCCGTCACATCACGACGATGCAGCGCGCGCTCGACCGCCTGGAGCAGCACGGCTACCGGTTCGGCGCACGGCGCATCGACGTCCTCGCAAGCGACGACCGCACAGGGCTCGCCGACCGGGTCGCGGCCGCGGTGGGCGGCACCCGCCTGCCCCTGGAGCATCCCTACTACAGCGGCGGGGTGCGCTTCATGCTGTGGGTGACGACTCCAGCCGGCGAGGAGGTCATGCTCGTCGACGGTGGGCTGTTCGACTGGGTGGCGACGCTCACCTCGAACCAGCGCAACGTCTTCGTCGCGACGGGCATGGGCTCGCAGTTGGTGGCGACTCTCTTTCGCCCTTAGGGGTGCGTGGTCGGCCGACCTGCGAGGCTGAGGACATGGGAGCCACGCCAGGACTGCCGGCCGATGTGGAGGGCGGCCAGGGCTGGGTCATCGACGGCAGCACCCTCCGGCCACGCATCACCGATCTGCGAGCGTTCCGGGAGGGGATGGCGGATGACCCTCTGGAGGAGGCGGTCGAGGCGCTCTGGTCCGGCGACCCCGCCACCGCGCGCGGCCTGCTGCTGCAGGTGGAGCCCACGGTCCGGGTGCGCGCGCTGCTCGCCGACTGCGCGAGGGACGCCGGTGCCGTGGACGACGCGCTCGAGCAGTATGCCGAGCTGCTGGCCGAGTGCATCGGCACCCCTCTCGAGCCGGTCCTGCGGCAGCACTACGGCAAGACGCTGCTGGCCGCCGGACGCGTTGAGGAAGCACTGGCAGAGTTCGAGACGGCACATGCGATGCGGATCCAGGCGGGTGCGGCCGCGGACCTGGTCGCCTCGTCCGCGCAGGCGCGTGACCGGGCCCGGCAACTCCTTTCCGCCCGGCACCAACCTCCCGGGCCCTCCCCGCGTTGAGTCACTGAGGAGGTGCCGGTGGGCGACCATGAGCAGGAGTTCGAGGCGTGGGCTGTATCCCGCCAGCGCGGCTTCCTGCGCGCGGCGATCCTGCTGACCGGTGAGCAGTCGTCGGCGGAGGATCTCGTCCAGGACGCCCTGCTCAAGGTCGCGGACCGCTGGTCCCGGCTGCGGCACGAAGCGCCGGATGCCTACGCCCGACGGATCATCTACAACGGTGCGGTGTCCCGGTGGCGGCGCTGGCGCAGGGAGGCCCCCAGCGCCGAGCTGCCGGACGCGGGAGCGCCGGGACAGAGTGAGGCGTGGCTGGCTGGTGCCGACGTCCGCGCGGCACTGCAGGCGTTGACGCCACGCCAGCGTGCGGTCGTGGTGCTGCGCTACTACGAGGACCTGTCCGAGCGGCAGATCGCCGAGACCCTGGGCGTCACCACCGGCACCGTCAAGAGCCAGGCGCACGTCGCGCTGCGCCGGCTGCGCGAGGAGTTCGCGGTGCTGACTGCGGAGGAGGCCCGATGAGTGACCTGCATGAGTTCCTGGACCGCGGCGTCGCCGGCGCCACCGAGGTGGACCTCGTCGAGGGCGTATGGCGGACCGCCCGTCGCCGTCGGCGCAACCGTCGTCTGGGGGCCGGGTCGGCGGTGGCCGCCGTCGCGGTGGGCGCGATCGCCATGAGTCAGTGGGGTGGTGGGGGACCCTCACCTGAGGACCTCGCGCCGGCCGTCGAGACCACCACGACCCCCTCGCCCGTCGTAGACCAGCTGGTCGCGAACAAGCTGTTCCTCGACGGGTTGCGGGCCAGCGGGCTGCAGCTCGACTACCGCCCCCTGAAGAGCCCGACCCTGGCCGTCAGCCACGGCGCGGGGCGCGTCATCGTCGGGGAGGTCGCGGACGTGCGGCCGCAGGGAGACGACTTCGTGGTCACCATCGACGTCCAGCAGACCATCCCGGAGGGCGACGCGCTGGGCTCAGTCGACATCCTGCTCGACAGCGGCCCGTTGCACGAGGTGACACCCGCGCAGATGTCCGAGGTTGGCGGTTCCGCGCTCGTCGTGCTGCGTGACCAGGTGTCCTCGCGGGAGCGCGCCGACCCGGTCCGGCCCTACGTCGACGGGTTCTGGGTCGACGTGCCCGGCGGGATCGGCAACCCCTACACGGACTTTGCCGACATGCCCAACACCTGGCCGGCCGTCAGCTCGGTCGAGGAACTGGCCGACGTGCTCGTCGACGCCGAGCTCGCCGCCCGTCCGGAGCAGCCGCCACCTCTCCCGGTCGAGTGCTCGGCCTCGTGGCAGAACCCGCCGCCGCTCGACCCCACTGGGCTGACGCCGGCCGCGCTCGATACCGCCAACGATCTGGTCCGGCTCGCGGCGTACTGCGACGAAGAGGGCCTGATTGCCCGGGCAACCGCGGACGGCACGGACATCGCGGTCGGGGACGGCGACGTCGCCGACCAGCTGGCGACCCCGGACCCCAGCGGTGCCTATGTCCGGCTCGAGTCGACCCTGGCAGTTCCGGTGGCCAGCGATCCGGGCCTGCACGCCTTCGAGCTGGAGGGTTGGCGGGTGGTCATCGCCAGCGACGGGCGCTGGGTCGAGTTCAGCTACTCTCCCTAGCCCGCAGGGCCGGCCGCTCCAAGCCGGCCACGGGGTCGGTGATCCCGAGTGCCTCGTGCCCGTCCGTGGACAGTGAGGTGAGGGTCTCGCGGAGCTGGCGTGCCGTCATACGGATCTCGATGCGCCGGCCTGCGGGCGCGTCCCCCACCGCGAGCCCCCCGCTTCCAGCTCGGTGACCGAGCCCGACCGCCCCTATTCAGCACTTCCAGGCGGCCCAGGAGAGCCGGATCAGCGGCACCTGCAGCGGCAGCCGCCCCAGACTGACCGCGAAGGCGGCCACCGATCGGGCGTCGAGACTGCGGCGGGCTCGTCGCCCCAGGTCCAGGCTCATCTGGGCGTTCGCCGGCCAGACCGCGGTGAGGAGAGCTGCGCTCACGAGGCCGGCAGCAGGCCGGGTGCGCGGGTGCAGCAGCCCTGCGGCGCAGCCGAGTTCGGCCAGCCCGGAGACCAGCACCAGC
>Ga0079224_100003882_pt1 | contig 19086 bp, 13 predicted proteins | sample Stecom2015_FD_80414 | JGI IMG/M metagenome (GOLD analysis project Ga0079224, IMG submission 80414) | Agricultural soil microbial communities from Utah to study Nitrogen management - Steer compost 2015 | ecosystem: Environmental > Terrestrial > Soil > Agricultural land | place: USA: Utah... | reverse complement strand
GCTTCGCCCTGATCGCCGCCGGCTCCTTCGCGATCGCCGTCCTGTTCTCGCAGGAGCTGATCGCGATCATCGCCCAGCCGCTGATCGACGCCTGGGAGCAGCACCGGGAGGTCCTCGGCGGCCCCCGGCTCCACTTCAGCGGCCTCATCGAGCCGTTCTGGGTCTCGGTCACCCTCGCCTTCTGGTTCTCGCTGTTCTTGTCGGCGCCGCTCGTCCTGCACCAGGTGTGGACGGTGGTGGCGCGCATGCGCGCGCCCCGGGCGGCCCGCTGGGCCACGTTGTTCTCGCTCCTGTCCCTGGCCTGCTTCGCCGGCGGCGCCGCCTTCTGCTACTTCGTGGTGATGCCGCTCGGCTTCGAGTTCTTCCTCGGCTACGCCGACCAGAACCTCGCCAGCATGAAGAGCGCGCTCGGGCTCGAGTACCAGCTCGGCAACCCGCTCGCGCTCAAGCCCGCCCTCTATCTCGAGCCGTACCTGGCGATCTCGATCCGCCTGCTGGTCGCCTTCGGGCTGGTGTTCGAGCTGCCGATCGCGATCTTCTTCCTGTCCTCGGTCGGGCTCGTCACCCACCGCGGCATGTGGCGGTTCAACCGCTGGGCGGTCGTGCTCGCCTTCGTGCTCGCCGCGGTGCTCACGCCCGGGCCGGACGTGGTCTCCCAGGTGGCGCTGGCGGTCCCGCTGGTCGTCCTCTACAACCTCTCGATCGGGATCGCCTTCCTGGTCACCCGGCGGCGCCAGCGCGCCGCCGGGGAGGCCGGCTGATCGCGCTAGCGAATCGCGACCGCCGAGATCGTGCCGTCGAGCTCGTTGATCCAGTAGACGCGGTCGAGGTGGCGCGCCACGTCGGCCGGGCCGGCCTGGTCGGCGGCCAGCACCTTCGCCTCGCCGCCGGTCTTGGCCACCCGCTTGACCGAGCCGTCCGACTGGGTGCTGAAGTAAAGGCCGAAGCGATCCATCGCCAGGCCGACCGGGGCGTACTGGTGGCGGGCGACCACCCGCACGCCGTGCAGCCCCCGGCGGTCGGCGGCGCGCACCGAGCGGAGCTGCGCGTTGACCCAGAACACCTCGGCCTGATCGGCCAGAAGACGGCTGTCGAAGCTCTCACCGGCGGCCAGGTGCTTCGGCTCGCTGCCGCCGGTGCTGGCGCGGAACAGGTCGCCCTCGGCGTTGCCCCAGTACACGGAGTCGCCCTGCACCGCGATCACCACCGGCGTGCCGCGCGCGCACGAGACCTCGTGCACCGACGTCTCGCCGAGGGCGAGCCGCCGCACGCAGGCGTCCGCCGCGGTCCAGTAGAGCTGCTTGTCGGCGCTGGCCAGCGCCAGCGGCGCGCTCGCCAGGTCATCGACGATCGCGAGCGGCTCGCCGCCGATCAGATCCTGGCGGTACAGGCGCCCGCTGGCCGCGGTCCAGTAGACGTGATCGTCCTCGGCGACGAGGAGGTCGATCGGCTGCTCCGGCAGCTTGGCGGCGACGATGGCCGGCCCGCCGTGCGGGCGCGCGCGCGACAGGTAGACGCCCTCCTCGGCGCGCTCGACCCAGTAGAGCCGGTCGCCGACCACCCGCAGGTCGCGCGCGGTCGGCTCCCCGTCGACGACGACCTGGGGGCGCGGCGCGTCGCCGGCGCCGCCCAGCGGTGGGCGGCCCTCCCCCCGCTCGAGGTCGACCCCGTCGGCGAGGTCGCCGGTCGGTCCGGCGCCCTCCGGGTCCAGGGGGCCCAGGTCGTCGCCGGCGCAGGCGCCGCCCGTGGAGAGGGTCAGGCCGAGCGCAAACAGGTAAAACCACTTGAATTTCTGATCTCGTCGCATGCCGTGCCCCCAGGAAAGGTTGAGCGAATCTGGCCCAGGCCGAGAACAGCAAACATCCGGCAGGCTCTATAATCACACGGAATACATGTAAGCACCAACACCTGAAATCCGTAAAAGATTGTGCGACTCGCCACGGAGCGGTCGATTCTTCGACCGCCGGGCGCGAGCGCGTCCGGGCGCATCAAGACAACGCGCCAACGAGGCGGTCGATCTCGCCTCCCGCCGCTTTGCGCCTCAGTCGCGTGGTCGGTCGCCGCGAGCCGGGCGGCTCACTGGCACTTGGCGTCGCAGTCCTGCAGGTAGCAGGCCTCGCCGAGAGAGGCGAGGCAGTGTCGGCCGTAGGTCTGCCGCCAGGCGCCGGTCTCGCTCGAGTAGCAGCGCTTCACCATGTTGCCGCACTCGATCTCGATCCGGTAGCTGGCGTTGCCGCAGCAGTGGGTGAAGCCGGCCTCGACCGCCTGCACCTCGGTCGGCTGCTCGACCGCCGGCGCCGGCGCGGCGCCCGGCGCGGCGATGGGCGCAGCCGGCCCGGGCGGCGTCGGGCTCGCGCCCGGGCACGCCGCGACCAGCGCGACCGCGATCACCAGCGCGGCGCGCACGACGTTTCCCCCCGCATCACATCGCATCGAGCTTGCGTACTCCTCGCCGCTCCAGGGCGGCGGTTCGGCTTCGATCCTCAGCGTAGCTGACGGTGGCCTCGAGGTGGAAGTGATCGCGGTGCGAGCGGGGCGAGTTGCCGGGCGTGAGCGGCCTGCGAAACGCGAGCGACGAGCGCACGCTGCGCTCGACCGCCAGGAGCGTGGGGTCGCCCCGGCGGTAGCGCTTCACCACCTCCAGCCGCTCGCCGTCGTCGGTGACGACCTCGTACACGTCGATCGCCAGGCCGAGCGAGTGGCGGCTCAGCGCGCGCCCGGTGCGGCCGCGCAGGCGGATGCGCCGGTACTCGTGGATGGTGGAGAAGCGCAGCTCGCGCACGCCGAGCTGGCGCAGCACCTCGCCGTGCTCGGCGAGGGCGAGCGCCAGGTGGCAGTCCATGACGAACGGTGGGCGCCGGTAGGTCGGCGTCAGCTTGACGCCGCCGAGCACCATGCTCGGCACCAGGACCGGGGTGGCCACCGCGCGCGTGCGCGGCGCCGGCTTCCAGTCGACGCCGGCGGCCCTCAGCCGCTCGAGGCACCGCTCGCCGGCGCGCTTCATCGCCGGCGACGGCGGCCAGGTCCAGCCCGGCGGCATGTTGCTGCGCCGGCCGCGCCGCCGCTCGGCCTCGGCGCGGGCGGCCAGCACCGCGGTGAGCCCGATCACCAGGACCAGCCCGACCGCGATGTGCCGCCCGCCCCGCATGGTCCGTCAGCGGCGGCGCCGGATCCGGCCGCCGGCGAGGAGCAGGCCGACGAGCGCCCAGCCGGCCAGCGCGCCGCCCGCGCCGCCGCCCATCTGGCAGCCGACCGAGCCGCCGGCCTCGGCCTCGCAGGAGGTGCCGTCGCACTCGGCCGACGCGTAGCCCTCGACCTCGATGTCGAGCAGGTCCTTCAGCGCCTCGACGCAGGCGTCGAGGTTGCCCTCGTAGTCGATGTACTGCCCGTCGCAGAACAGCGCCCCGTCCTCGGTCTCGCAGGTGGCCTGGCACTCCCCCTGCACCGAGGTGGTGCAGTCGACGAAGCCGCCCGCCTGGCAGTCCACCTGGCAGCCGATGTTGGCCTCCGCCTCGCACGAGCCGTTGCAGCTCGCCTCGCACTTGGCGTCGCACTCGGCGCTCGGCGGCACCGCCTGGCAGTCGGCGTCGCAGCTCGCCGAGCAGGTCGCCTGGCAGGCGGCCATGCACTCGGAGTCGCCGCTCGAGCACGACGCGCTGCAGCTCCCCTCGCAGGTCCCCTGGCAGGAGGCCTGGCAGTCGAACGAGCCGGGGTTGGCGCTGCACTCCCCCTCGCAGGAGGCGGTGCAGCTACCGGTGCACTCGACGCTCGCCTCCGCGGTGCACTGCCCGGCGCACTCGAGCTGCAGCTCGGCGGCGCAGGCGGCCTGAACCGAGATCGGCGTGCACCGGATATCGCATTCGGCGCCGGGCGCGACGACCTCACACTCGGCGCCGGCCTCGATATGAATGTCGCCGCACGCCTCGATGCCGGCGCTCGCCGCGCGCGGGGCCGACAGCGCGGCCGCCAGCGCGGCGGCGGACGAAAGGATGACGGCACGTCGCATCATGACCTCCTGAATCTAAACCAGAACGGCACCCGCCATGGTAGACGCAGGCCGCCTTTCGCGCCTGTGAGGTGCCTCGCCTGCGCCGCAGCGGTGAGACCTTTGCCACCCGCGCGTCGCCGGGTGCCACAGGAATGCACGAGTGACACAGATTCCCGCAACTTCCTTGCGTGTGCGAGCACGTGCGCGGAGCACCCCTTGACTGCGGCCAATGACGACTCAGGAGTTTAGGAGCATGTAACGCAGCCCGATGAGCCGGAGACGGGGGCGGCACACCGCGTGCAACGACCACGGAACCGAGCATTGCCACCGAACGTCGCTGCCAGGACGACGCCCCCCGTGAACACCATGTCCAGAGTTCGAGTCATCATTGCCGACGAGAGCCCGGCCATGCGGCAGTGGTACGCCGCGGCACTGGCGCGGATCACGGAGGACGTCGAGGAGTGCGAGAGCGGCCTGCAGCTCATCACCCGGCTGGCCGAGGACCGGCCGTATGACCTCGTGGTCGCCAGCAAGTGGCTACCCGGGATCAGCGGCGCCCAGATCCTCGCGATCCTCCGCACCGCGGGGGCCCGCGTTCCGTTCGTGCTCGTCGCGCCGTTCTGCGACGGGTCGGTGCGCGCGCTGGTCGACAAGCTGCCGGACGCGGTCCTGGTGGACGACCCGCTCGACGCGGTCCAGCTCGCCGATGCGGCCGCTGCCCTCCTGTCCGCCTGTCCGGCGGAGCGGCGCACGGAGCGACAGCTCCGGGCCGCGCGTGTCTTGCGCGCCCACCGCGCCAGACGCGCCGGCGGCAGCAAGGGCTGACGTTCGAACTTGATGGGCCGAGAAGGTCGGCGGACAATCAACCGCGGTGGCGGGAGGTCGTCGTGCGCCCTGACATCCTAGTCCAGCAAGCCCAAGGTTCTTCCACGCTCCGGTCCGGCCGCCTGCGCGCAGCCGGCCGGCTCCTCACCCTGGTCCTCGCAGCCGGCGCCGTCGCGTGCGGATCGGACGACAACGGCGGCGGTGACGGCGGCGGCGGTGACGGCGGCGGCGGCGGTGACGGCGGCGGCGGTGGTGACGGCGGCGGTGGCTTCGACCAGCCTCCGCTGGCCGAGGGCATGGCCACCCTGGCCGGCACCGGTACCCCCGGCGACGTCGACGGCCCGCGCAACCAGGCGCTGTTCGACAACCCGGTCAACGTCGTGGTCGCGCCGGACGGCGACGTCCTGGTCGCCGATTTCGGCAACAGCAAGATCCGCCGGGTCACCCCGGACGGCGAGGTGTCCACCATCAGCCTGGCCCCGGAGGTCGGCATGTTCGTGCGGCCGTTCGGCATGGTGGTGGTCGGCGACATGCTGTTCGTGCAGACCGACGGCAACAGCCTCGGCCAGCAGGGCGGCGCGATCTGGCGCATGCGGCTCGAGGGCGGCGCGCCGGAGCTCGTGCGCGACAACGTCGGCCGGCCGCGCGGCATGGCGCTCCTGCCGGACGGACGCATCGCGCTCGCCGACTACCAGGGGCACGTCGTCCGCGTGCTCAGCCCGGACAGCGGCACCCTCGGGCTCCTGGCCGGCACCTTCAACTCGGCCGGGTTCGCCGACGGCAGCGGCGCCAGCGCCAAGTTCAACGAGCCGTACGATCTCGTGGTCACGCCGAGCGGGGATCTCCTGGTGTCGGATCTCGGCAACCACCGGATCCGCCGCGTGACGATGGACGGCGAGGTGACCACCTTCGCCGGCACCGGCACGCCCGGGCTCAACGACGGTCCGATCGGCGGCGCGGTGTTCAACGCGCCCCAGGGCCTGGCGATCGACGGCGCGGGCAACGTGTTCGTGACCGACACCGGCAACTTCCTGATCCGCGAGATCAGCGCCGAGGGTGTGGTGCGGACGGTCGCCGGAGACGGCTCGCCCGGCTACCGCGACTCGGAGAATCCGTCCGAGGCCCAGGTGTTCGGCCTCGAGGGGATCGACATCGACCCGAACGGCCCGTTCCTCTACATCGCCGACGGCAACCGCGGCGAGGACGGCCCGTATCACCGGGTCCGGCGCTGCACCCTCGACTGATCCGGCGCGCCTGAGCCCGGCAACCAGGCCCGGCGCGCGGCCGGCGCGCCGAGCCCGAGCCCGGAGGAGCCCCCGCTCCTCCGGGGCCCGGCCTGCCCGGGCTCTCTCTCTCGATCGATCCCTACGGGCGATCCCTACGGGGCCTCGGCGCGCCCGCCGAGGTGCCTGGCCAGGAACTGCTCGGCCCGGCCGAAGAAGTCGAGGCGGTTCTCCGGGCGCGCGAAGCCGTGCCCCTCGTCGGCGTACTCGACGTACTCGACCTGCTTGCCCGCCTTCTCCATCGCGTCGCGGATCTGGATCGACTCGGCGCGCGGCACCCGCGGGTCGTTCTTGCCCTGGGCGATGAGCAGCGGCGCGCGGATCTTGTCGACCAGGAACACCGGCGAGCGCGAGCGCAGGAACTCGGCGTCCTTGTCCGGGTCGCCCACCCGCTGCACCAGGATGTGGCGGAACGGCACCCAGTAGGGCGGGATCGTCTTCAGCCAGGTGATCAGGTTGGCCACCCCGACGATGTCCACGCCGCAGGCGTACAGGTCCGGCTCGCTGGCCAGCCCCATCAGGGTCGCGTAGCCGCCGTAGGAGCCGCCCATGATGCAGATGCGATCCGGATCGGCGATCCCCTGATCGATCAGCCAGCGGGTCCCGTCGGTGATGTCCTGTTGCATCTTGCCGCCCCACTCGCGGTCGGCGGCGTTGAGGAACTGCTTGCCGTAGCCGGTCGAGCCGCGGAAGTTCGGCTGCAGCACCGCGTAGCCGCGGTTGGCCAGCCACTGGGCGGACGGGTCGAAGCCCCACACGTCGCGCGCCCACGGGCCGCCGTGCGGGTAGACCACCACCGGCAGCTTCCTGGCCTCCACCTTCGGCGGCAGGGTCAGGTAGCCGTGGATGGTGAGCCCGTCGCGCGCCTGGAACGAGACCGGCTTCATCTCGGCCAGCACGTGCTCCTCCAGCTCCGGCCTGGCGGAGAACATGAACTGCCCCTTCTTCGCCTTGCGGTCGAAGGTGTAGTAGCGCGGCACATGGTCGTCGTCGTTGAAGGCGAGCAGCCAGGTGCGGTTCTTGCGGTCGGCGCTCACCACCGAGACGTCGCCGTCGGCCAGCGCCCTGGCGGCGGCGAAGTCGTCCGCCAGCTTGTCGTCGAGCACCTTCCACTCGACGCGCGCGCGGTTGAACGCCACCGCCTGCACCTCGTGGGTCGCCGGGTCGGTGTAGACCGCCGCGACGTCGGCGGTCGGGTCGGACGCCAGCGTGCGCTCGGCGCCCCTGGCGGTGTCGAGGGCGCGCAGCTCGGTGGCGTTGGCGCCCGCGCTGCTCAGGATGTAGAGCGTGCGGTTGTTGCCGGCGAAGGCGAGCGGGCTGGAAGTGAAGGTGTCCTCCGCGCTCCAGCGGAGCAGCTCCTTCCACTTGCCGCGGTCGCTGGCCCGGTGCATCAGGGCGGCGCCGCCCTCCGGCGTGAGCACCTGGGCGATCCGCACGCGGAGCTTGTGGTCGGCGACGAAGCCGACCGCGTTGATGTCGTTCTTGACCACCAGCGTCCGCTTGCCGTTGTTCAGGTTGACCCTGTAGACGTCGTGCAGCTGCGGGTCGCGGTCGTTGAGGCCGACCAGGATGTGGTTCGGCTGGCTGCGCTCGATCGCGATGATCTGCGCCTGCACCTTCTCGAGCGGCGTGAGATCGACCGCCTCACCGCCGGCGACCGGCACCGCGTAGACGTGCCAGTTCTCGTCGCCGCCGCGGTCCTGCAGGTAGAGGATGTGCTGGCCGCTCTCCGCCCAGTAGTACTGGCGGATGCCGCGCAGCTTGTCGCTGGTGACGACCCGATCGTCCTCCTTGCCGACCGTCTTGACCCAGACGTTGAGCACGCCCTCGTGCGGCGCGATGTACGCCATGCGCTTGCCGTCGGGCGAGAGCTGCGGGCGAACCTTGCTCGGGTTGCCGAAGAGGAGCTTGCGCGGCACCAGCGGCACCGCGTCGTACGCCGGCGGCCGCGCCGGCGCGGCGGTCGTCGCGCCGGCCGTCGCTTCACCGCCGGTGGACTCGCCCGGCAGCGGCGCGGCCGGGCCGGCGGCGCCGGACGACGACGGGCTGCAGGCGGCCGCGGCGGTCGCCAGGGCCGACAGCGCGGCCAGGGCCGCGCCGCGCTGGAGCCATCTCCCTCGCATCTCCATGTCACTCTCCTCGGTTGGGTGTTCCCGGTCGCGCGCTCCTACCGGGCCTGGCGCCGGTCTATTCCTGGCCGGCGAAGGCTGTCAACGAGTGACAGCCTCCCGGCGGCCGGACCGGCCGGGCAGGCCCTCCCGCGAGGGTGCGTCACTTTCTTCGCTTCTCCCCTGGAAGCCTCCCGGGGCCGCCCCTATGCTGCGCGCGGACTGACGGGGAGGAGCGCATGCGAACGCACCACGCTTGCATCGTCATCGCCGGGCTGGCGCTGGCCTGTGGACCGGCGGATCGCGAGTCGCCCAGCGCGAGCGCGCCGGACGGAGGGGGAGAAGGCGGCGGAGGAGGTGGCGGCGGCGGCGGTGGCGGCGGCGGCGGCGGCGGCGCGGACGGCGCCGACGCGATCACCTACGTCTTCGCCCACAGCGACCAGCAGCTCTACCGGGTCGATCCGGACACGCTCGAGGTGGAGCTGGTCGGCAGCTTCGGCTGGCCGGGCTTCCCGGACCAGATGACCGACATCGCCATCGACCGCGACGGCCGCATGATCGGCATCTCGTTCGGCAGCGTGTACGCGGTCGACAGCGAGACCGCCGCGTGCACCTTCCTGGCCTCGCTCGACCGCAGCTTCAACGGGCTCTCGTTCGTGCCGCGCCCGGGCGGCGCCGGCGACGAGATGCTGCTCGGGGCCGCGCTCGACGGCTCGGTCTACGAGCTCGACCCGGCGACCGGCGCGTCGACCCCGCGCGGCCACTTCGGCGGCGACATGGGCTCGAGCGGCGACATCGTGTCGGTCGAGGGGTTCGGCACCGCCGCCACCGTCACCGTCGGGCTCGGCGGCGGCGACCGCCTGGCGCTCGTCGATCCGGCCAGCGGCACCGCCTCGCTGGTGGGGGACACCGGCGTGGACAGCATCTGGGGGCTCGGCTTCTGGGCCGACAAGGTGTTCGGCTTCGCCGAGGACGGCCGCTTCGTCCTCATCGACGTGCAGACCGGCGCCGCCCAGGAGGTGGAGCAGTCCGGCGTGAGGTGGTGGGGTGCCGGCGTGACCACCCAGGCCGAGGTGACGGTCGACTGATCAGCCGCCGAGCCCGAGGGCGCGGATCGCCTCGATGAGGTCGCTCCGGCGGAACGGCTTGAGCAGGAACCCCTCGAAGGTCGAGCCGGTCAAGAACCGCCTCATGTTCTGCGAGCTGTCGCGCGCGGTGAGCACGAGCACCTTCACCCGGGCGTCGTGGGCGACGCCGCGCGCCTCCTCCACGCGGCGGATGCGCCGCAGCGCCTCCCAGCCGTCCATCATCGGCATGACGAGGTCGAGGCAGACCAGGTCGTACGGCTCGCCTCGGTCGAGCGCCTGCTCGTACGCGATCGTGCCGGCGTAGCCGTCCTCGGCCAGGTCGCAGCTCGCGACCGGCGCCAGGAACTTCTCCAGCATGTCGCGGATGGAGGGGTCGTCCTCCACCACCAGGACTCGCATCTCCGGATGATACGCCAGCCGGCGACGAACCCGAAGCCCGCCCGGCGAGGCGCCGCGCGCCGCCGGAGGCCCGGCGCCGGCGCGCATGCGCGGCCGCGCGCCCGTGGCACGGCTCATCACGCGAACCGCCGCGGCTGTGCGAACATCGCGCCGTGGAGAGGAGGACCGGCCAGGCCGCGCTGGCCCCGGGCGGGGCTGGCCGCGTCGCGCGCGCGCCGCGCGCCGGCGGGGTCTGCGGGCGCGCGCTCGCGATCGCGGTGAGCCTTCTGGCGTGCGGCTCGCCGCCGGAGGATCCGGCGGGCGACGCGGCGCCGGCCAGCGGCGACATCGCCCTGGTCCGCATCGCGCGCTGGCCCGGCGCCGGCGTCGAGCTGACCCTGCGGGTGACGCCGGCCGGCTGGCCGGCCGACAGCGGCGCGCCAGCCGACCTGTCGAGCGCGATCCGGCTGGAGCCGGACGGCGGCGGCGAGCTCGCCTTCGCGGCGCGGCCGACCGCGCTCGCGCCCGGCTACACCGCGCTCCTCGTGCAGCCCGCCGCCACCGCCGCCGCGCGCGAGATGCAGCGCGCCGCGCTCGAGGCGCTCATCGCCTCGCGCCCGGGCGCCGAGCGGATCGCGCTGTTTCGCTGGGGCGCCGCGGTCGACCAGGTCGCCAGCTTCACCGGCGACCGCGCGCTCCTGTCCGCCGCGCTGCCCGCCGCGCTGGCGCCGCTCGGCGCCGGCGAGGCGCCGCTGCCGGCCGAGGAGGCGCTGCCGGCGGCCGCGCGCGACGCCGCCGAGGTGGGCGGCGCCGGCGGCCGCGTCATGCGCGCGGTGATCGTCTCCGGCGGCGCCATCCCGGAGGCGGCGCGCGAGGCGACCGTCCTGCCGCTGGTCGCGCTCGAGCCGGGCGGCGATCCGGCGGCCCGCGCCGCCGCCGCCGGGATGGCGATCGACCGCCTCGCCGCCGGCGCCCACTACGCGATCGGCGTCTGCCCCGGTCCGGACGCGCCGCCGGCCCGCCTGGCGGTGGACGACGCGCCCGGCGCCATCACCGTCGCCTGGCCGGCGCCGTGGCCGGAGTCGGCCTCGGCGCCGTGCGACCCCGCGGCGATGACCGGCGGCGACCAGCCGGTGCCGGAGCGGATCGAGCTGGTGTTCACGGACGAGCAGCGGGAGGTGTACGACCAGCGCGTCGGCTCGCTCAGCAAGGAGGAGTTCGCGCTGTCGGTGCGGCTCGCGCCGGACCAGGCCCCGGTGCCGGCGAGCGCCCACCTGCGCGGCCAGACCACCCTCGGCTGCCAGCGCAAGAGCTACACCGTGACGCTGGACGGCTCCGGCCGCCACCTGTTCCGCGACACCTACGACGACGAGATGTACCTCCTCGCCATGTGCGCCGACGAGCGCTACATCCAGCTCCACACGGCGATGCAGATCATGGCCGGGCTCGCGCTGTTCCCGCCCCGCCACCGCTACGTGGAGCTGGCGATCGACGGCGAGACCCGCGGCGTCTACCTCCTGGTCGAGAAGGCGGACGACGCGCTCGCCCGCGCCCACTCGCGCACCAGCGCGGTCCTGCGGCGGCGGTTCGACCGCGGCGACGACTACGTCGAGGTGGAGAAGGCGACCGGCGACCCGGCGGCGGCCGCCGCCGCCTGGGACGAGCTGATGGAGCGGGCCGCCGAGCTGTCCGGCGAGGAGCTGGAGGCGGAGCTGGCCGCGCGCTTCGACCTGCGCGGGCTGCTCACCTTCATGGCGCTGATGACCGCGTTCGAGAACGGCGACTACGTCGACGAGGTGTGGCTGACCGGCAGCGACGCGCGCGGCGTCGACGGCGCGGTGCAGCCGCGCTGGCACCTGGCCGGCTGGGACACCGACGACCTGTTCGCCGCCTGCCACTTCGGCGGCCAGTACGCGTTCGACGATCCCAACGGGCTGAGCTACTGCGCCGAGGGCGCGCTGGAGCGGATGGTGCTGTCCGACCCGTTCATGTACGACCGCTACGTGGGCGTGCTCGAGCAGCTCCTCACCGAGCTCACCCCGGAGCGGCTGCAGGAGGTGCTCGACGCCACCGGCGCCGCCCTCCTGCCCTACTTCGAGCGGCCGGAGATCTGCGCCGCCTCGACCGAGCTGCTCGAGGATCACCCGGGCGCGTCCGAGCCGGACCAGGCGCAGGCGTACATCCGCGACGGCCTCGCCGAGCTGCGCGAGGCATACGCGGCGCGGCGCGCCCTCCTCATGGATCGCATCGACAGCTTCCGCGCGGAGAGCGGCCGGTGACGGCGCCGCGCGGCGGCCTGCTCGCCGCGGCGGCGCTGGCGAGCTGGGCGGCGGCCGCCTGCGGCGACGACCTGGCGCCGCCGGGCACGGACGGCGGCGCCGCGGACCCGGCGCCCGACTCCTGCCAGCCGGCCGAGCCGGGGCTGATCGCGCCGCGCTGGATCGCCGGCCGCGCCGGCCCGCGCGACGAGGTCGGCGCGTTCGGCCGCCCGGACGCGGTGCTGATCGACGAGCGCGGCGTGCTGCTGGCCGGCGACGAGGACCCGACCCGCGAGGAGCTGCTCCTGTTCGACACCACCGCCGCCGCCGGCGGCGTCCTGCCGCCGCTCGCCGATCTCGGCGCCGACCCGGGCCCGGCCGGCACCGGCCCGCTCGAGTTCGCCGGCATCTCCGGCCTCGCCGAGGATCGCGAGGCGAACCTCCTCTACGTGGTCGAGCAGGGCAACCGCCGCATCCAGCGGCTGGTCCCGCAATCGCCGTTCCAGCCGCCGTACTACGCCTCGGCCGGCTTCCTCGGCGGACCGGCCGCCGATCCGGACGCGCCGGCCGACGGAACCTTCGTGCGGCCGCAGGCGGCGCGGGTCGACCGGCTCGGCCGCCTCTACGTCAGCGACGACGCGCGCGGCCGCGCGCCGGGCGCGCGCCGCGACCTGCAGGTGTTCTCGCGCGATGGACAGTTCCTGTTCAAGCTGGGCGATCCGTCCTACGGCGGCGAGCCGGGCGTCGGCGGCCGGCTCGGCGAGCCGGAGAACTTCGCCATCGATCAGGCGCGCGATCGCATCTACGTGTGCGACGAGCTCACCCGCGAGATCGCCGTCTACCGCTACAGCGACGGCGAGTTCCTCCAGCGCGTCGGCGGCTTCACCGGCATCCCGAACGGCGTCGATCTCGACCAGCACGGCGTCCTGTACGTGATGGACGAGGGGGACGGCGCCGAGGCGTGGGTGCGCGTGCTCGACCCGGCGAGCTTCGAGGAGCTCTGGCGGTTCGGCGCCCACTCCGGCGAGGGGGACCTCACGCCCGGCGCGTTCCACTCGGCCGACACGCTGGTGATCGACGTCGACCGCGACCTCATCGTGGTGGCGGACCAGGGGCACAGGCGGGTGCAGGGCTTCTCGCTTTCGCAGGTGCAGGCGCGCGCGTGCGTCACCCGGGCGCGGCTGGACGGCCCGCTGGCCGTGCTCGAGGGCGGCGCCATCCCGCTGCGCGTGGTTCGCTCCGGCCCGGACGGCTCCTGGGCTGGCTCGCCCCTGGTCGAGCGCGCGCGCCTCACCGCCCGGCGGGTCGCCGACGGCAGCCCGGTCGCCCTCGAGCCGGACTGGATCGAGCTGCGCGCCGGGGCCGGAGCGGCCGCGATCCGCGCGCCGGACGCGCCGGCCGGCGAGATCGAGATCACCGCCCACCTCGGCCGGCTGACCGCGCGCACCGGCGTCGCCGTGGTGGAGGCGGTCGCCCCGCACGTGGTGAGCGGCCGGCTGCCGTCCTCGGATCTCGACTGGCGCGGCTTCGTCTACGTGGTCGGTGAGGCGGTGGTCCCGGCGGGCACCACCCTGCGGATCGAGCGCGGCACCACCGTGCTCCTCGAGCCGGGCGCCCGCCTGGTGATCGACGGCGGGCTGGCCGCCGACGGCACCCTCGAGTACCCGATCCACCTGGCGGCGGCGGATCCGGACCGGCCGTGGGCGCAGATCCACCTGCGCGGCGATCGGCCGTCCCTCATGCGCCACGTCTTCATCACCGGCGGCGGCGACACGCCGATGCAGCACCACTGCTGCGGTCCGATGCTGTGGGTCGAGGGGGCGGAGCTCGCGCTCGACGAGGTGGTTGTGACCGGCAGCGACGGCAAGGGCCTCCTGGCCGAGGCCGGCGCGCACCTCATGATGAAGCACCTCGTGTTCGCCAACCTCGGCATGGGGGCCGAGCTGATCGACTCGACCGCCACCGTGAGCGAGAGCCACTTCATCAACTTCCGCGGCCCGGACGACAACGACGCGCTCTACCTGCGGGGCGAGACGCCCTACTCGGTGATCGACACGGTGCTGTCCGGGGCCGACGACGATCTCCTCGACACCCTCGCCTCCAGCCCGCAGGTGCTGCGTTGCCTGCTCCACGACGCCGCCGACAAGGCGATCAGCCTGGACGCTGGCGATCCGGTGATCGAGGAGAGCCTGATCGCCGGCGCCGCGCTCGGCGTCGCGATCAAGAACATCCGCACCGCGGCCTCCACCGCGACCATCCGCCGCTCGACCATCACCGGCGGGCGCGATGCCTGCGTCGAGGTGTTCGACGCCGACGGCGCAGTGGTCCGGCCATTGCTCGACCGGGTGGTGGTGTGGGATTGCGGCGCCTCGCTGCGCACTGAATACGACCCGGGTGACTTCACGGTCACCAGCAGCGTGATCGAGGCGCTTCCGGCGGGCGTCGACGGGGCCGGGAACAGCGCGGAGGACCCGATCTTCCTCGCCCCTGGCCGGGATTTCCGCACGCACCCGCTGTCGCCGGCGCGGGACCGACCGGCCGGCCCGGCCGGCTGGCCGGCGGAGTGAGCTCCGTCCCCGACCGCCACCCGGCGGCGCGAATTCGCCGTACCCGCGATTTTGGCAGTACAATCGAGCGAGGCCGGACGCCGGGATGTCGCGTCCGTCAGCGCATTGCGTGCGCCGATGAGTCAGTCCGAGACCACTTCACTCAGCGATCCGCTCTCGGTCGGGGACCGGGTGCTCGATCGTTACCGCGTCGTGGAGCGGCTGGAGACCGGCGGCACGAGCGTGGTGTACCGCGGCGAGGACGAGCGGCTCAGCCGACCTGTCTGCATCAAGGTGTTTCACACCTTGCGCGACAAGGAATGGATCTATCGCACCACCTACGAGCACTTCGTCCAGGAAGCGTTCGCGCTGTCCAAGCTCACCCACCCCAACACGCTGCGCATCTACGACTTCGCCCACCTGCCCGGACCGGACGGCGAGGACGGCGCGCCGTTTCAGATCTCCGAGTTCATGAACGGCGGCACCCTGTCCAACCTGGTGCGCCGCGAGGGGCCGCTTCCGCCGGCCGAGGCCAAGGACGTGGTGACCGCCATCTGCGGCGCGCTCGACGAGGCGCACAGCCACGACATCATCCACCGCGACATCAAGCCGAAGAACATCCTGTTCGGCACCGCCGGCCAGACCCGCGCGCCGAAGCTGGCCGACTTCGGGATCGCAAAGTCGCTGTCGATCGACAGCGCCGCGCTGGTCAACCGGGCGGGTGATACCCACGTGGTCGCCGGCCGCCGGCTGCTCATGTACTCCGGCCTGTGGGCGGCGCCGGAGCAGCTCATCGGTCAGCCGGTCCACTCCACCTCGGACATCTACTCCTTCGCGCTGGTGATCATCTACATGCTCACCGGCCGCTGCGTGTTCTCCAGCAACGACCCGAGCGAGGCGTACCGCCAGCGGGTCGACAGCGACGTCCTGATCGACGAGGTGCTGTCCGACTTCGACCTGCCGGCGGCGGTGATCGCGCTGCTCAAGGCGGCCTGCTCGACCGACCCCGACCGTCGGCCGGACCGCGCCGGCGCGTTCGCCCGGTCGCTGGTCGACGCCTTCGAGCAGCGGCCGCCCCGGCGCCGCCTGCCGCTCGAGGCCCCCTCGCACCTCACGCCGGTGCCGGACCCGCCGCCGGAGGCGGGCACCGGCGGCAGGGTGTCGACCGCCGGCGAGGCGACCAGCGCGCTGCGGCCGCCGCCGGACGCGATCTCGACCGCGCCGGGCGACGCCCACGACGGCGACCCGGCCCCGCTCCCCCCGGCGCCGCCGGCCGGCGGCCCGAGCGGCCCGCCCCACCGGCTCACCCTGTCCAGCGTGCCGCAGGCGATCGGCGATCGCACCGCGGTGTTCGTGCCGATGGATCCCGAGGGCACCGCCGATCTGTCCTGCGCCGGCGGACGCGCGCGTGTCCGCGTGTCGCTGGTGCCGGCGCAGGGCGGCCTCACGGTCCACGTCCGCGGCCTGAGCTGCTTCGTGCGACGGCAGGGCGGCCGCACGACCGGCGCCATCCAGCTCGGCGGCCCCGGCTCGATCGAGCTGGTCGCCCCCAACCAGCAGGTGATCGCGAGCGCCAGCGTCCAGTTCGGCAGCCCGGCGGCAGGTCACAGCGTGTTCCCGGTCGGCGATCATCACATCGCGATCGGCAAGGAGGAGTGCCCGCGCGTGGTGGCGTTCGATTTCGGAGCCGGCGCCGAGTGCGCCTTCGTCTATGTCCCGCCGGCCGGCGCTCCGCCGCTGGTCGCCGATGATCGGGCCGCGCCGCGCTGGCGCAAGCGAGGACCGCAATGAGCTCGCGGCCCCCCCGTCCGCCGGTCGTCACCGGGCCGCCCGTGCAGGGCGCGCCGCTGGCGTGGGACGAGAGCGAGATGACCCGGCACGACATCGGCCTGGTCCGGGTCTCGCCCTACATCGCGCGCCAGCGCACCTACGCGTTCGTCATGGACGAGAACGGCCAGCCGATCGAGCTCGGCTCCGGCCGGTTCGCCAAGGCGTTCCTCGGCGAGGAGCGCTGGGTGGAGTCGAAGACGACCTACCGGCGCAACGTGGCGATCAAGATCCTGCAGAAGGGGGTCTCGCCCGAGGACGGCATGCGCTTCCAGATGGAGAAGGAGATCCTCGAGCGGGTGCAGGGCCACCCGAACATCGTCGAGCTCCTCACCTCCGGCGAGGCGGACAACGAGCACTTCATCCCGCCGCAGATCCGCGACCGGGTGGAGAACGACTTCATGATCCTCGAGCTGCTCGACCTGTCGCTCGAGGAGCGGCTCAAGGGCTCGCGGGCCAAGCGGCGGCGCGACGACCTCCTGGCGGTGCCGACCCAGCAGCGGATCTTCCGCGTGCTCGACTACATGGTGCCGATCGCCACGGCGGTCGAGTACGCGCACATCATCCGCGACGTGTGTCACCGGGACATCAAGCCGGCCAACGTGCTGCTCAAGCTGCCGGACCCCACCCTGCGCGGCTCGACCCTCACCGTCAAGCTCGCCGACTTCAACGTCGGCAAGGTTTTCGACACCGACCACCAGGACCTGTCCATGACCCGGCACCAGAGCGTGCCGGGCACCATGTACTTCCAGAGCCCGGAGCAGGAGACCAACTCGTTCGAGCTCCTGGTCAACGTGACCCAGGGCTCGCCGGAGGTGGAGTTCTTCGAGGACTTCTACATCGACATCCACGAGAACGACACCTTCCAGCTCTTCAACCGGACCGAGCAGTACACGGTCGCCAGCGCCGACCGCGCGCGCAAGCGGCTCCTGCTCACCGCGCCGTTCGCCGAGCCGAGCGAGTACAACGTGCGCGCCAAGGTGACCAAGGCGGTCGGCCGGCCGGCCGACATCTACTCGCTGGGCGCCATGCTCTACTACCTGGCCAGCGGCGCCTACGCCAACCCGAAGAACCTGTACGACGCGTTCCGCAAGTTCATCGAGTACGAGCGGCGCGACGAGACCAACACGGTCACCGCCTACATCGAGCACGAGTACCGGACCATCCAGAACCTGCGGGCGCCCAAGACCGAGGAGGGTATCGACCTCGCGCCGGAGGACCGGTTCTTCACCTACAAGCACTACCTCGACGGCAACGGCGAGCTGATCGACTGGAAGGTGATGCTGATCGTCGCCAAGGCGATGGTCCGCAACAAGCCGGACAGCTACTGCACCTCCTGGGACCTGCGCACCACCGGCATCCAGCAGTTCGTCCACGACCTGCTCGGCCTCTACGTCCACTTCGGCGTCGACCCGGCGGTCCGCCTCGGCAGCTTCGAGGCGCAGTCGCTGGTCCGCCCGCGCGGCCCCATGCGCCGCGCCTGGGACAAGGTTTTCGGCAAGCGGTGAGCCGCCGCCGCCCGGCGCGCCGACCCGAGGGCGGCCGGCTCAGCCGGTCGCCCTGACCGGCGGCCGGCCGCGCGTCACACCGCGTCCGACACGCTCGAGAAGGTGAAGCCGGAGACGCGCACGGCCGGGACCACCGTGATCGGCTCGTCGAAGCCGCGGCCGGGCCGCACGTCGGCGGCCGACATCGCCTCGATCTTCTTGAACACCGCCACCGGGCTCTCGTTCCAGCGGAAGTTGTTGACCGGGTATGCGATCTCGCCGTTCTCGACCCAGAACACGCCGTCGCGGGTGAGGCCGGTGTAGAGCAGCGTCCGCGGATCGACCGAGCGCACGTACCACAGGCTGGTCACCAGCACCGCGCGCTTGGTCGACCGGATCAGATCGGCCAGGGTCCCCTGCCCGCCCGCCATGATCAGGTTGGGCGGCGGCGGCACCGGCTCGACCTTCTTGTGCTGGGCCCAGTAGCGATCACAGGCCAGGGCGGCGCCCCGGCCGCGCTCGATCCACGCGCGCCCCTGGTGCGGCAGCCCGTCGCCGCTCCACGGCCGCGCCGCCACCCGCGGGTCGGCCGGCGCCGAGCGCACGTCCACCTCGGCGCCGAACAGCTTCTCGCCCAGCCGGGTGCCGCCCTTCGGGCTGGCGAAGTAGCTGCGCCCCTCGTCGGACCGGCGAGTGTCCATGCTCCAGGCCATCAGCCACAAGTAGTCGGCGACGCAGGCCGGCTCGAGGATGGCCGGGTAGACGCCCGGCTTCAGCGAGCGGGCGCCGCGCGAGCGCACCGCCTTGTCCGCCGCCTCGGCCGCGGTGGCGCCGTGATCGATGGCGCCGATCCGCCGCGCCGCTCGCCCGGCCCAGCCGGAGCCGGTGCCGTCCGCCGTGCGCATGGTGGTGGAGAAGGATGCGCCCGTGCTGCGGTGATAGGCGAACAGGCCGCTCGAGTTCCCGAGCGCCTCGGCGCTGGCGTCGGTCCGGCTGAAGCCGGCGGAGACCAGGTCGCGCTCGCGCCCGGCGGCGATCGCCTTCGCGGTGCCGGCCGCCATCCGCGCGGCGCCGTCGCCCGCGGTCGCCTCGTCCCAGGCGTCGACCGCCGCGTACTGCTGCGCCGGCAGCACCGGCATGTGCTCCGGGTCCTCCGGCGCCAGCCGCGCGATCTCCTCCGAGCGGCGCACCGCCTCGGCCAGGCTCGCCTCGTCGAGCTGGTTCCTGGTGATCGAGCCGCTCCGCTTGGCGCAGCTCGAGGGCACCGTGCTCGACGGCCCGAGCGCCCCGCCGCGGGT
>Ga0079224_100003880_pt1 | contig 19093 bp, 22 predicted proteins | sample Stecom2015_FD_80414 | JGI IMG/M metagenome (GOLD analysis project Ga0079224, IMG submission 80414) | Agricultural soil microbial communities from Utah to study Nitrogen management - Steer compost 2015 | ecosystem: Environmental > Terrestrial > Soil > Agricultural land | place: USA: Utah... | reverse complement strand
TACCCGCGCACGTCGATCGCATGCTGGGGGCAGGCCTTCACGCAGGAGTAGCACTCCCAGCACATGTTGGGCTCGATGTTGTAGGCCCGGCGATACGTCGGGTCGATGTGCATGATGTCGGAGGGGCAGATGTCGACGCAGTGTCCGCATCCGTCGCACCTCGTCATGTACACGAAGGTAGGCATGGGTCGGGTCCCTGTTGCTGTTGGTGGCGCTAGTAGTGACGGGGCGCTTCGCGCTTGATGCCGAGCCCCATGTTCATGGGCGCTTCGCGCAGCAGCTCCATGGAGTGCCTCTTCTGCTGCTCCGGATCGTCCCGGGTGAGCGTCGGCAGGTTCTCGGCCGTGCCATTCGCCTCGGAGACCCTTTTCTCGAAGGCGGCCGCGGGCTTGAAGAACATGTGGGCGAACTTCGACCACGGCACGCCGGCGAAGAGCACCGTGGTGGCGAGGAGGTAAAGGCCGAAGAGCACGCCCGCGCCGCCGCCCGCGAGCGCCCAGACGAGGCCGAGCGTGGCGCTTGCGAGAAGCGACAGGATGAAGAGGTCCGCCTTCACGATCCGGAACGGCGAGTGGCCCTCGGCGGCCACGTCCACGCGGATGAAGAACCAGAACCAGTAGCCGCCCACGCAGATCATCGCGGCGCCGATCCACCACAGCGAGACCATCAGGCCTGCCGGCTCGGGGTCGAAGACGAGAAAAGCCGTGCTGACGACGTAGAGGATGAAGCCGTACATGCCGAGCAGGTGGGCGATGCGCCGGCGCATGTTGCAGAACTCGCCGGAAGCGAGCACGTCCACCACGGCGGTCTTGACGGCGATCGAGGCGAGCTCGCCGCCGCCCAGCTCGCGGGCGTCCTTGCGGCTCCTCGAGCGGCGCCAGTTCTCGAAGAAATAGCGGGCGCTTCCCTTGTGGACGACGTCGAACAGCGTCCCGGCGGCGACCAGGACGACCATGAGGATGACATAGCCCTGCATGAAGCCGGGCGAAAGCGCGCCGGAGAGCGTGGCGAATGGATTGGCTGCGAGCATGAAACCTCCTTCGGCGGGCAATTTTACGGGGCGACGGGCGCCGCGCCCGACAAAAAAGGCTATGCCGCTATAGACGCACTGTATGCAGGTCGAAGCGCATCGCCTCGAGGTCGCCGAGGGCCCAGGTGGCCGGCGCGGCGAGCCCGGCCACCGTGCCCGGATTGACGAGCCAGGTGCGGCCGCCCTTTACATTCGGCACGTGCTGGATGCCCGCCTCGTGGGAATGCCCGCAGCACACGAGGTCCCAGTCGCCCGTGCACGCCATGGCGTAGCCGTATTCCGGGTAATGGACGGCGAAGACGCGTCGCCCCGCAAGCTCCAGGCGGGCGTCCGGGCCGTGGTACTGGAGCTGCTCCGGACGCTCGCGCGCCCAGCGCGCGAGCGAGACGGGGTCGCCCAGATTGTTGCCGTGGATGACGTGCACGGGGAGCCCTTCCGCGAGCGTGGCGCGCAGGGTCTGCGTCCCGATGAGGTCTCCGCAATGGATCACCGCCGTGGCGCCCGCCGCCTTGGCCTCGCGCACGGCGAGCGCGAGCGGCTCGGCGCGGTCGTGGCTGTCGGAGACGATGCAGATCTTCACGGGCCGCGATATTAGACTATCTCCTGGGTCGGATCTCACCCGATCGGGAGAGCATGATGGCGAAGAACGATGCGGTGGTGCGCCACTCGGCGAAGGCGCGGTTCGAGGACGTGCGCGACGACCTGAAGCTCGCCATCGCCGGCAAGGGCCTCGTGGTCGACTACGAGTCGTTCATCAACCGGATGCTCGAGCGCACCGGCAAGGACGTGGGCTCGTCACGCAAGCTTTACCGCGACGCGCAGGCGTTCGTTTTCTGCAGCGCGGCGCTCTCGCGCCGCACCATGGAGGCCGACCCGGCCAACATCGCCTTCTGCCCCTACAGCATCATCGTGTACGAGACGGTGCAGGAGCCCGGCCGGATCCACGTGACCTATCAGCGAAGCCTCCCGGAGGTCGACGCGTTGCTCGACGACATCGCCCGGGAGGCCCTCGGGCTGCGCTAGCGGCTACGGCCGCACGTACGACCAGCCCTGGCGCTGGCGCCGCATGATGTGCACGACCCCGGCGTCGACGTAGCGGATGCCGTGGTACATGTCGTCCTTCTTCGTCTTCGTGTTGCGCATCGTGTTCTCGCAGGCCATGAGCCCGATGCCGCCGTCGAGCGCCTGCGCAAGGCGCGGCGCGACCTTCGAGTCGGCCTTGAGCATGGCGAGCCCGGGCCCGTAGGCGACGATCTCGACCTCGACCTTGTCCTTGCCGAGGTCCGCCTGGATGTTGCGCGCGTTGTTGAGCGCGAGGTTCCACTTCGCCGGGTCGGGGTCGCTCACCTGGATGACCACCTTCTGGCGGCCTGCCGCCTGCGAATCCTCCGACGACTGCAGCTGCGCGCAGGATGCGACGCCGAGGGCAAGGCCCGCCACCGCGAGCGCGCGCGAGAATGCGACGATCATGATTCCACCTCCTCCGTTGAGTTGACCTGGCCCGACGCAGCCGATCCGGACGCCTGTGGAACACTTGGGCGGAACCCCGGGCCGCCGGGCGTATCATCGCCGGCGGACTTCCCACAAGCAAGGACGCATTCAAGGACGTGCCCATGAACTTCGACAAGGAACTCGACGCCCGCGGCCTCAACTGCCCGCTTCCCATCCTGCGGGCCAAGAAGGCGCTGAACGAGATGCAGGCGGGCCAGGTGCTGAAGATCGTCGCCACCGACCCGGGCGCGGTCAAGGACTTCCAGGCGTTCTCCAAGCAGACGGGCAACGAGCTCCTGTCGCACAGCGAGGCGAACCGGGAGTTCACCTTCTTCATGAAGCGCAAGTAGCGGCCGGCGGGGCCCGTGAGGAGGAAGCTGCCCGCCGTCTTCGTCGGCCACGAGGTGTATCGGCAGGCGGGCTACGGGGGCAATCATCCGCTCGCCATCGCGCGGGTCGGGCCGGTGATGGATCTCTGCCGGGCGCTCGGCTGGCTTTCGCCCGAGGAGTACCGCGAGAGCCCCCGCGCGAGCGAGCGCGAGCTCACCGCTTTCCATGCAGGGCACTACGTTGCGGCGGTCCGGGAGGCTTCCGCGAAGGGACACGTGGAGGCGCAGGTGCGCAGCCGCTACCGCCTGGGCACGCTGGAGAACCCGCTCTTCCCGGGGCTTTTCGAGCGCGCCGCGACGAGCGTCGGCGGCTCGATTCTCGCCGCGCGGCTTGCCCTCGAAGGACGCATCGCCTACCACCCGGCGGGCGGCACGCACCATGGCCGCCCCGACCGGGCGAGCGGCTTCTGCTACTTCAACGACCCGGCGTTCGCGATCCTGACGCTCCTCGAGGCGGGCCTCGAGCGCGTGCTGTACGTCGACCTCGACGCCCACCACGGCGACGGCGTGCAGGATGCCTTCGCGGCCGACGAGCGCGTGCATACGGTATCGATCCACGAGGCGGGTCGCTGGCCGGGCACCGGCGCCGCGTCCGATACCGGCGACGGACGCGCCTGCAACCTTCCGGTGCCACCGGGCTTCAACGACGCCGAGCTGGAAGCGCTTCTTCGATCCGTCGTTCTCCCGCTCGCCGGGCGGCTCGGCCCGCAGGCGGTGGTCATCACCTGCGGCGCCGACGCGCTCGCCGGCGATCCGCTCTCCCGCATGGCGCTTTCGAACGTAGCGCTCTGGTCTGCCGCGGAGCGGCTTGCCGCCACGGCGCCGGCGGCGGTCGTGCTGGGCGGCGGGGGCTACAACCCCTGGACCGTGGCGCGGTACTGGACCGGTCTCTGGGGTGTCCTGACGAAACGGGAAATTCCGCGCCGCCTGCCGCCCTCGGCGCGCGAGATCCTCACGCCGCTCACCTGCGACCTCGTCGACGACGAGGACTTCCAGCACGAATGGCTCTCGACGCTCGCCGACCGGCCCAATCCCGGGCCGGTGCGCGCCGAGGTCGAGGCCCTCATGGAGAGGCACCATGCGCTGGTCTGACAGGCTTGCCGACATCGAGACGCTGGAGGACGCCGGGCTCGATGCGGCGCTCGTCGGCGAGCTCGAGCGGCACGCGCCGCGCGTGACGGGACGCCCGATCCGCTTCTCGACGCCGACCTTCAAGGCCTACTCGAGCTGCGACCTCGACGGCTGCGGCAAGAACAGCTTCCCTGCCTTTTCCGTGACGGCCGGCGCCTGCGCCCTCGACTGCGATCATTGCCAGGCGAAGATCCTCGAGCCCATGCTGCCGGCGACGAGCCCCGAGATGCTCGAGCACAAGGTGCGCGAGCTCGTCGCCACGCAGGACCTGCAGGGCTTCCTGCTCTCGGGCGGCTCCAACCGCCGCAACGAAATCAAGTACGAGCGCTACCTCCCGGTCGTCGAGCGCCTGAAGCGCGAGTTCCCGCAGCTCAAGGTCGCCGTCCACTCGGCCCTCCTCGATGCCCCCCGCGCGCGAGCGATGGCCTCGGCCGGCGTGGACACCGTGATGATGGACGTGATCGGCGCGCAGGCCACGATCCGCGAGGTGTACCACCTCGAGCGCCCGGTGGAGGACTTCGAAGCGACGCTCGAGGCGCTCTGCTCGACGACGATGGAGGTCGTGCCGCACATCGTGATCGGCCTGCACTACGGCCGCCTGCTCGGCGAGGCGAACGCGCTCGACATCGTCAGCCGCCACCGCGTGCACTCGCTCGTGCTCGTGGTCGTCATGCCGTTCTATGCGAGGCCGGGCACGTTTGCGACGCCGCAGACCTCCGATGTGGGCAGGATCTTCCTTGCAGCCCGGGAGAAGATGGGCGACAAGCCCCTCCTGCTCGGCTGCGCGCGGCCGCCGGGCATGCACCGGCGCATCACCGACGCCTATGCCGTCATGGCCGGGCTCGACGGCATCGCGTTTCCGGCCGACGGCACGCTCGCCGTCGCGCAGGCGATCGGCCGGCCCGCCGCGCAGGAGCACGCCTGCTGCTCCATCAAGACGGGAAACACCATCGAGCTCCACGCGCCGAGCGTCGAGCTTCGCGGCCGCAGCATCAAGCTGCATCCGGTGTCGTGAGCGAAGCGCGGTCGGCCGACGTCGTCGTCCTCGGTCTCGGACCCGCGGGCGCAAGCGCGGCCGCCGAAGCGGCCCGGCGCGGCTGCCGGGTGATCGCCCTCGATCGCAAGCGCGAGCCGGGCGTGCCGGTGCAGTGCGCGGAGTTCGTGCCGGCCATGCTCGGCACGCAGGTGAAAGGGCTCGGTTGCACCGTGCGCCAGCCGATCGAGGCAATGGCGACGTTCGTGGAAGACGAAAGCCCGGACCTCAAGCCCGACTTTCCGGGGCACATGCTCGATCGCGCCGCCTTCGATGCCGCGCTCGTCGCCGAAGCGCTGCGGGCCGGCGCCGATTGCCGCTTCGGCGCCGTCGTCAAGCGCGTCTCTCGCGCGGGAGAGGTCGAGCTTTCGACCGGCGAGGCTTTCCGCTGCCGCGTCATGATCGGCGCCGACGGGCCGCGCTCGCTGGCCGGCCGGGCCATCCGCCGGGTGAATACGCAGGTGGTCGAGACGCGCCAGGTCACCGTCCCGCTCCTCGCGCCGCATGCGGCGACCGACATCTTTCTCTCCGCCGGCATCCCGGGCGGCTACGGCTGGCTCTTTCCCAAGCGCGAGGTCGCGAATCTCGGCGCCGGCGTGATCCCCGCGGAGAAAGCGAGGCTCAAGGCCATCGTCTCGCGCCTGCACGCCCGGCTGGTGGACGAAGGGCGCGTCGGGCCGCAGATCCTCTCCACGACCGGCGGCGCCATCCCGGTGGGCGGCATGGTGCAGCCGGTTGGCCGGCTGGACGAGACGCTCGTGCTGCTGGCGGGCGACGCGGCGGGGCTTGCGAATCCGGTCACGGGAGCGGGCATCGCCGCCGCCGTGCACTCGGGCCGCCTGGCGGGCGAGAGCGCTTGGCAGGCCGTGTTCCATCCGGAAGGATCCTCGGGGGCCGCCCTGCAATATCAGGAAGCCCTGGAAGAGCTGTTCAAGCCCTCGCTCGATCGGGCCGTTCGCCGGCGCGCCGAGCTTCTGCAGTCGAATCCGACCCCGCTTGCGCTGCGCCGCGGCTGGATCGCCTATCCCGAGTACTGGACCTGAGGGAGCAAGGAACGTCATGAGCTGCTTCGAGCATTCGACCCCCGCCATGGAGCCTCGCGCCCCGGGCGTGATTCCGATCGAGTTCAAGAACGGCGCGCGCGTCAAGGCGGCCGACGTGCCGCCGCAGGGCGTGTACCGGCCCAACTACAACATCATGACGCCGAACATGCGCTCCCCGGAGTACGTGCAGATGTCCACCGCGGCGGCGCTCACGCTCGGCATCATGCAAGGCAAGATGCACCGCTGCGAGTGCACGCGGTGCCTGAACCTGCTCCTCACGTATCCCGAGGGCTGCCGCGCCAACTGCGCCTACTGCGGCCTCGCGCGCCACCGGGAGGCCGAGCGCGACTACGCCGACCGCAACTTCATCCGCGTCGACTGGCCTGCCGTGCCGCTCGAGCAGACCATCGACATCGTGGCGAAGGACGGCGAGAGGAGCCCGTTCCATCGCATGTGCATCTCCATGATCACCCACCCGCGCTCGGACGAGGACACCGTCACGGTGCTCAAGAAATGGACCGACCGCATCGACCCGGGCGCGATCCCGGTCTCGATCCTCTCCAACCCGACCACCATGGCGCGCGAGGACGTGAAGCGGCTCAAGGACCTCGGCGCGGACATCTTCACCGTGGCGCTCGACGCCGCGACGCCCGAGATCTTCGAGCGCACGCGCGGCAAGGGCGTGCAGTCGCCGCATACCTGGGCGAAGTACTGGGAGATCCTCCTCGACGCGCGCGAGATCTTCGGCCCGCAGAAGTTCGGCGCGCACATCATCGTCGGCATGGGCGAGACGGAGCACGACGTGCTCGCGCTGGTGCAGAAGCTCGTCGACCTCGGCGGCCACAGCCATCTCTTCTGCTTCTTCCCCGAGAAGGGCTCGCTGATGGACCACCTGCCGGCGACCCCGCGGGAGCCGTGGCGCCGCGTGCAGCTCGCCCGCTATCTCATCGATTACAAGGGCGTGCGCGTCGAGCAGATGAAGTTCGATGGCGAGGGGCGAGTGGTGGACTTTGGTCTTTCCGAATCCGAGTTGAATGAAATCGTCGGGAAAGGCGTGGCGTTCCGCACGTCCGGCTGTCCGGGCAAGTTCGCCGACGACATCTCCGCCTGCGACCGCCCCTACGGCGACTCGCCGCCCTCCAACATCGCGAGCTACCCCTTCCAGCCGAACGGCAACGACCTGCGCACCATCCGCAAGCAGCTCGGCATGAAAAACCGAAAAAGGGGTCAGAGCAATTAACGGAAAACCCGCCGCGGGTTTCGCGTAATTTGTTCTGACCCCATTTTTGGGTTTGCCCCCATTCTGATGCGCAAGATCATTCCGATCGCCGCTCCGGAGCAGCGCGGGGGGTGTGACCCGTCGGCGGGCGGGCCGGCGGAGGTCGTGCACGTCCTGCAGCACACCTCAGCCGAGTACCTCGGCCACATCGAGGACCATCTCGAGGGCCGCGGCGTGCGCTTTCGCTACGCGCGCCCGTTCGCCGGCAAGGCGCCCTTTCCGGCGCCCGACGCGCTGGGCGAGGGCGTCTTCATCCTCGGCGGCGGGCCGTGGGGCAGCGCCGGCGCACGCGACGTGCCGACGCTCGCCGAGGAAGTGGCGCTCGCGAAGGCGTGCCTCGAGCAGGACCTGCCCATCGTGGGCGTCGGGTTGGGCGCGCAGATCCTCGCCATCGCGGCGGGCGGGGCTTCGGAATCCGCCCCGTTGACCTTCTCGGTCGGGAAGGCGAGAAGAACCGACGAGAAGGCGCTGGGGGGATACCTTCCCGAAACGTATCCGCTCGCGATCTACATGCGCGATCGCGCCGTCCCGCCGGCCGATGCCGCGATCCTCGCGGTCGACGAGGAAGGCCGCCCGGCGCTCTGGCAGGTGGGCGAGCGGGCGCTCGGCTTTGCCGGCCATCCGGGATTGAAGGTGGCGATGGTGGAAGACCTGATCATGGAGTTCGAGGAGGTGCCGCCGCCGGCCGACATCGAGCGGGGCCTTGCTGCACTGCGGCGCGAACAGCGCGCCCTCGAGGATGCGCTCGTGCCCCTCATGGCCGGCATCGTCAAGCTCACCGGCTGGATGAAGCTGCCTGCCTGATGCCGCTTTTTGCGGCTTGCACTTTAGATTTTCCTAATATAGCCTGAGCATATTCCGAGGAGGGATATAGGCCCATGGCCAAGAAGCTCGTCATCGTCATGGCGAACACCGACCCGCGCAACGGCGAGGAGCTCGGGGCGCCGATCTTCCAGGCGTCGGTCGCCGCCGCGATGGACTACGAGGTGGACGTCATCTGCACCGCCACCGCGGGCCGGCTGATGAAGAAGGGCGTCGCCGAGAAGCTCTTCGTCAAGGAGGGCTCGCCCAAGTCGGTGTACGACTTCATCAAGGAAGCGCACGAGGCGGGCGTCAAGTTCTACTGCTGCTCGCCCAACCTCGATCTCTTCGACATGACGCAGGGCGACCTCATCCCCGAGTGCGCCGGCGTCGTCGGCGGCGCCTACCTCATCGAGGAGGTGATGGAAGGCGACGCCAAGGTCATGACCTACTAGCCGTCGGCTCCCCGCGATGACTTCCTCCGCAGTGACGCGAGTGCAGAAGCACATCGGCGACCCGGTCGGCGAGGCGCCGCCGCTCCCGCGCGAGAAGCTCGAGGAGATCTTCGCCGACCTGCAGTCGGACCTGCGCTTCGACCACGAGCTGAACGGCTGCCTGAACTGCGGCATCTGCACCGCCACCTGCCCGGCCGCGCACTACTACGACTTCAGCCCGCGCGAGATCGTGCAGCTGCTCTGGACCGAGAACCTCGAGGGCATCTACGACGCCATGCAGGAGAAGATCTGGGCCTGCGCCCAGTGCTACACCTGCGCCGCGCGCTGCCCGTTCGGAAACTCGCCGGGCGGCCTCGTCATGCTCATGCGCGAGACGGCCATCAAGCACCAGATGCCCTCGGCGAAGAACGTGCTGCGCCCCTTCAGCCGCGTGATGCTGAAGCTCATCTCCACCGGCAACCAGCTCTCGCCGGACATGATCAACAAGGATCACTTCGCCGACTGGGGCCCCAACATCTCCAAGGTCGACGCGCCGCTCAAGCTCCTGCGCCAGGCGATCCCGATGCCGACCCTGAACACCACCGCGACGGCCTGGGAGGTCAACCTGAAGACCTCGGTGGAGCTCTACACCATCTGGGAGATGACCGGGGTGCTGCAGCAGCTCGAGGGCATCGACGAGAACCTGTTCGACGTCATCACGGACATCATGGACGAGAAGCGCGAGGACTGGAAGGACTACCTCGCCGATCAGGAAGACTCGGCGGAAGACTCTTCGGAAGACGAAAAGGAGGAATGACCCATGGCTGAGCGATTCACCGGGCACGGCGCCGAATGGCGCGACTCGAATCTCTCCGACACGGAGGCGCGGATCGCCACCTCGTGGGTGGAGCAGCGGATCGACAAGCGCTCGATGCTCACGCAGAAGGACCGCGTCGAGGACGTGCGCGACGTGATGTGGCAGCTCGAGAAGGACGGCGAGATCGTCGTGCACCGCATCGACGACGAGCTGCACCAGCCCATCATGGTGAAGACGCTCTACGGCTGGGACAAGAAGATCCCGACCAACCGCCTGTGGCACCACAAGTCCTGCGGGCAGTGCGGCAACATTCCCGGCTACCCGGCCTCGCTCCTGTGGCTCATGAACCGGATGGGCATCGAGTACCTGGACGAGACCGACCAGACCTCGTGCACCGCCTGGAACTACCACGGCTCCGGCATCGGCAACATCGAGAGCCTCGCGGCCGTGTTCCTGCGCAACTTCCACCAGGCCTACGTCGCCGCCAAGGCGCAGGGCCTGCCCGAGGCGTACTACTACCCGCTCGTGCATTGCGGCACGTCCTTCGGCAACTACAAGGAAGTGCGCTCCTACCTCCTGCATTCGGCCAAGCTGCGCGAGAGCGTGAAGAAGATCCTCGCGAAGCTCGGCCGCCTGGTGGACGGCAAGCTCCTCATCCCGGAGGAGGTCGTGCACTACTCGGAGTGGCTGCACGTCATGCGCAGCCGCATCGCCGGCATGCGCGAGATCGACTGCAGCGGCATCCGCTCGGTGATCCATCCCGCCTGCCACGTCTACAAGATGGTGCCGCAGGACGCGATCTACGACGACAGCATCCTGGGCGGCAACCGCCTCGCCAACTCCACCGGCCTCATGCAGGCCCTCGGCGCCCAGGTCATCGACTACTCCACCTGGTACGACTGCTGCGGCTTCGGCTTCCGCCACATCATCTCCGAGCGCGAGTTCACCCGCTCGTTCGCCATCGACCGCAAGGTGAAGGTGGCGGTCGAGGAGGCGCGCGCCGACATCATGATCGGCCACGACACGGGCTGCATCACCACGCTCGACAAGAACCAGTGGATCGGGAAAGCGGCCGGCAAGGCCTACGAGCTGCCGATCCTCGCCGACTGCCAGTTCGCCGCGCTCGTGTGCGGCGCGCATCCCTACAAGATCGTCCAGTCGCACTGGCACGCCTCGCCCATCGAGACGCTCATGGAGAAGCTCGGCATCGACTGGCAGGCGAAGAAGGCCGAGTTCGTCGCCTACCTCGACGAGATCAAGGCCGGAAAGCAGGAGAACCTGTACGACCCCCGCAAGCGCCTCACGTCGGGCCCCGGGTTCATCCCGATGAAGCAGATTCAGCGCTGAGGAAAACAGCATGAAACCCGTATTGATCGTCGGCGGCGGCCCCGCCGGGCTCGCCGCCGCGCAGGCGCTCGCCGCCGTCGGCCAGCGCAGCATCCTGGTCGAGAAGGAGGCGAGGCTCGGCGGCGCGCCGATCCTCTCCGGCTACGCGAAGCTCGTGCCCTCGGGCGAATGGGCAAGAGATGCCATCGGCGGCATGGTGCAGCGCGTCGAGCAGGATTCCCTGGTCTCGGTGAAGACGGGCTGCCGGGTGGAGAAGTTCGAGGGCGAGCCGGGCAACTTCAGCGCGCGCCTCACCGACGGCAGCGTGGTCGAGGCCGGCGCCGCCATCCTCGCCACCGGCTTCACCCACTTCGACTCGGTGAACAAGCCCGAGTGGGGCTTCGGCACCTATCCGGACGTCGTCACCACCACGCAGGTCGAGCAGATGATCTCTTCCGGGCAGGGCATCCGCTGCCCCTCCGACGGCAGGAAGCCCAAGCGCGTGGCGATCCTCCTCTGCGTGGGCTCGCGCGACCGCCAGATCGGGCGCGAGTGGTGCTCCAAGATCTGCTGCACGGTGTCGTGCAACATCGCCATGGAGATCCGCGAGGAGCTGCCCGACTGCCACGTGTACATCTACTACATGGACATCCGCACCTTCGGGCTCTACGAGACGAACTACTACTGGAAGAGCCAGGAGGAGTTCAAGGTCAAGTACATCAAGGCACGCATCGCCGAAGTGACCTCCGACGGCCAGAAGCTGATCGTCAAGGGCGAGGACACGCTGGTGAAGCGGCCGATCACGATTCCGTTCGACATGGTGGTGCACGCGATCGGCATGGACCCGAACGTCGAGAACAAGGCCATCGCCGGCGTCTTCGGCGTGGGCCTGCAGGAGCACGGGCACATCGCCAAGGGGCATGCGTACGCCTCGCTCGGCGAGACCACGCGCCCGGGCGTGCTCGTCGCCGGCGCCGCCACCGGCCCCGAGACGATCGACGACTCGATCGCCCAGGGCAAGGCCGCCGCCATGGCGGCGTTCGCCATCGTCCATCGCAAGGCCGCGGTCGCGGCCTGAGCATGCCGGTCGCGCAACTCGATCGCCCGCGCCTCGAGCTTTCGGGACCGAAGCTGAAGCTCGCGCTCGAAAGCCTGGTCGCCCGCGCCGAGGAGCAGGGCGGCGTCGAGGCGTACGTGGAGGGGCTGAAGCTCAAGAGCCGGATCGTGCGCGAGGCCTTCGAGGGCGGGCCCGAGCTTCGCCCGTTCCGCATCGCCTGCGCCCACATGGCGACCGTCCGGCGGCGCATCGGCGCTTACGCATCTCCCGAGAAATTCGACTACATGAAGAAGCAGGTGTCCGGCCTGCTCGAAGGCGCCGGCGACACCTCCACGACGGACGCGCGGATGGCGGCGTTCTGCGGCGCGTTTCCGGAGGACCGGGAGCACCGCTGGGTGCGCGACCTGGCCGCCGAGATCCTGCACGGCGTGGACCCCGAGCGCTATCCGCTCATGACGCGGTGGGTGTGGGACGCGCGCGCGAACACGGGAGTGATCCGCGAGATCTGGTTCGGCGACATCGACCACGTCACGCTCGACGTGCCCGACGGCTACGCTACCTTCCTCGGGCTGCGCGAAGAGCTTGCCCAGTACCTTGCGCAGAACGGCGTGTATCGGGACGTCCTCTTCTATGTCGACGTGGTGCTGGCGCAGGTTTACGCCGACTACATCGGCGAGCGCGGCGGACAGTACCTGCGCACCGACTTCGCCACGCCGGAGGACCCGATGCTGCACGCGCGCCGCATCCTCGGCCTCGACGGCGTGAGCGGCAACGGAAGGACGAAGCTGAAGGCCGCGGACGGGCGCGCGGTCATCGTCGAAGACCCGAAGCTCCTCACCTGAGCCGAAAACCCATGGCGATCCACGAGAAAGCACTGATCCGGCCGGAGAACCTGAAGACGCACGACAAGCTCGTCATCGACGGCGTCGACGTCTCGGGCCACTGGAGCACCTTCATCGAGCCGCGTGTCGTCACCGACTACAACGAGGCCCTCGAGGACGAGATCGCGGCGCTGCCCGGCGGGGAGCACATCCACCGCTGCTGGCAGTGCGGCTCGTGCACCAACTCCTGCACCGTGAACGCGGTGAATCCCGACTTCAACCCGCGCTACTGGATCTACCTCATCCGCATGGGGATGGAGTCGGAGCTGCTGCGGGACAAGGACATCATCTGGCAGTGCGTCTCGTGCAACAAGTGCACGTACGCATGCCCGCGCGACGTGGTGCCCGAGGGCGTGATGAAGGCGACCGCGCACTGGCTCGAGCTGAAGGGACACACGCCCAAGTCGAGCTCCATGGTGTTCGACGAGGTGTTCACCGAGCAGGTCGTGAGGACGGGCAAGATCGAGGAGGGGCGCACGATCCGCAGGTTCTTCGCGCGCACCGGCCAGCCGCTCGGGCAGGACTGGCTTGTCGAGATGGTGAAGCGCGTGGCGCGCCGGCTGCCCATCAGGCAGGGCCTCGCCATGGCCTGGCAGACGGTTTTCACGCCCCGGACCCGCAAGTGGCGCAAAGCGTCTCGGGCTTTGAATGAGTACATCGGCGAGCAGCAGGCTCGCCAACGCAGGGCCCTGGGCGTGGAGAAGCACTGATGAAACCCGAATACAAGCGCGTCGCGTACTACCCGGGCTGCGCCCTCGAGGGCACCGGGCACGCCTACAACACCTCCACCAAGGCCCTCGGCAAGGCGCTCGGCCTCAAGCTCGAGGAGGTGAACGACTGGAACTGCTGCGGGGCGATGGAAGTGAAGAACGTCGACCCGAAGGTGCAGACCTACCTCTCGTCGCGCGTCATGTCGATCGCCGCCAACGAGATGAAGCACTCGGTGGTCATGGCGCCGTGCAACGGCTGCTACCACAACCTCAAGAAGGCGGAGTACGACCTCGCCCACGACGAGGCCTCGCGCGAGACGGTCGCGCGCATCTCGGAGAAGGCGGGCCACGAGGCGTACCAGGCCGGCCAGCTCGAGACCATCCACGCCCTCGACTGGATCAAGGACGGCGTGGGCGAGGAGGCGCTCAGGGCCCGCGTGAAGAAATCGCTCAAGGGCCTGAAGATCGCCAATTACTACGGCTGCATGTATACGCGGCCGCGCCACATCTTCCCGGAGAAGGATCAGGGGCCCGGCAGCGAGTCCACGCTGAAGCCGCGCTTCATGGACGAGCTTCTCGCCGCCGCCGGGGCCGAGAACGTGGACTTCCCCCTGAAGACCGCCTGCTGCGGCGGCGCGCACACGCTCTCCGACAGCGATACCTCGACGAAGCTCGTGCTCAACATCCTGGAGGCGGCCGAGGCCGCCGGCGCCGACGTCATCGCCACCGAGTGCCCGACCTGCCACTCGGGGCTCGAGATGCACCAGGTGCGCGCCGAGAAGGTGCTCGGAAAGAAGACGAAGGTGAGGATGCTCTATTTCACGCAGCTCCTCGGCGTGGCGCTCGGCATTTCGCCGCGCAAGCTCGGCATCCACGAGAACGTCTCCGACGGCCTCGAGGCGCTGAAGGAGAAAGGCATTGTCTGAGGTGGAAGCTCGGGCGGAAGCCCAGGCCCGTGACGGGGACGGTCGGCGCGTGACGCCGCTCGCGCTGATCGAGGCGGTGCTCGACGGCAACCCCGGTCGGGAGGAGCTCCTGCAGCTCGCGGAGGAAGTCCTCGAGGCCTGGGTCATTGCCCGGGGCGAAACGCCGACCACCGAGACGAGCGAGGGCTTTCGCCTGCTCGCCCTGCACCGCCAGGGCGCGAAGGGCGTGCCAAGCTTCAACGCCTGCCGCGAGACTTGCCGTGAGATTGCCTATCATTTCAATCTTCTGTCCCTCTCGGAGCGAGAGGGGAGCAGGGAAAGTTGCGAAAGGCCCGAGCGCATGATGACGATGCTCGTGCGCCACCTCGCGCTCTTCGTCTACGGCAAGATGGAAGTGGAAGGGCTGGGCGAGTTCTGTTGCTCCTCCCGGCCCCTCCGCCTAGAATCCCCAGCCGAAAATCGCGAGGGTTCCAGCCATGCCTAGTTTCCTCCGTTGCGCCTGCCGCCATGCCTAGCGTCCGCGGTTGCCACATGCCCGACGAGCTTCTCTACGACGTCGAGAACCACATCTGGTACCAGGAAGTCGAGGGTGGGAACGTGAAGCTCGGGATGACGACCGTCGCCACCGCCATGGCGGGGCAGCTCGTCGCCTTCACTCCCAAGAAGGTGGGGCGATCGGTGGATGCGGGGAAGTCCTGTGCCACCGTGGAGTCCGGCAAATGGGTCGGTCCCGCGAAGTCGGCCGTGGCCGGCACCGTCGAGGCGGTGAACGATGCGCTCGTCGCCAAGCCCTCGCTCGCGAACGAAGACCCGTATGGGGCGGGCTGGATGGTGATCCTGAAGCCCGCCGACTGGTCGGCCGTCAAGGGCACGCTGACGCCGGGCGCCGAGGTCGCGCCGAAGTACGAGGCGAAGATGGCGGCCGACGGCTTTGCCGGCTGTGCCGCCTGACCCTACCAGCGCTGACCTCGAGGCGCCGACCGTGAGCCGGGCCGAGGCCGTAGCCGAGATGGACCTGGGCGAGCTGCAGTCTCGCGCGCTGCGGGCCGCGGCGCTGCTGAAGGCGATGGCGAACCCGGTGCGCATGATCGTGCTCTGCCAGCTTGCCGAGGGCGAGAAATCGGTCGGCGAGCTCGAGCGCGCGGTGGAGGTGAGCCAGTCGGCGCTCTCGCAGCACCTCGCGCTGCTGCGCCAGCGCGGGCTCGTCGCTTCGCGCCGCGACGCGCAGACCGTCCTCTATTCGCTGGACGGCCCGGAAGCGCCGGCGCTCCTCTCGGCGCTCTACCAGCTCTACTGCGGCAACATCCCTTCAGCCGGACGGGAGGCCGGCCGGCCGCGGGGCCGGCGGCGACAGACAGCCTAGCAGCCCGTGAACGAGACGACGCCGGCCGATCTGATTCCCTACGTCACGTGGGGCGCCTTCCTCCTCGCCTTCATCTTCGGCGCGGTGGGCAATCGCACCAACTTCTGCACCATGGGTGCGGTGTCCGACTGGGTGAACATGGGCGACCTCAACCGCATGCGCATGTGGCTGCTCGCCATCGCGGTCGCCGTCCTCGGCGCCGCCGGGCTGCAGCTCGCCGGCGCGGTGGATCTCTCAAAGTCCATCTACCAGGCGCCCAACCTCCTGTGGCTTTCCCACGTGGTGGGCGGATTCCTCTTCGGCGTCGGCATGACGCTCGGCTCGGGCTGCGGGTCGAAGACGCTCATCCGCGTGGGCGGCGGCAACCTCAAGTCGCTCGTCGTCTACGTGTTCCTCGGCATCGCCGCCTACATGACGCTGCGCGGGATCTTCGGCGCCTTCCGGGTGGCGGTGCTCGACCCGGTGAGCATCGCGCTGCCGTCCAACCAGGACCTTCCATCGCTCTTCGCCACCTATTTCGGCCTGACGAAGAGCACCTGGGTTGCCATCCTGTCCGCCGCGATCGGCGGCGCGCTCCTCGTCTTCGTCTACGCGAGCAGGGACTTCCGCTCGAGCTTCGACTACACGCTGGGCGGCGTGGTCACGGGCCTCGTCGTGGTGGGCGGCTGGTACGTGAGTGGCCACCTGGGCTACCTGCCGGAGGACCCCGAGACCCTGCAGGAGGCCTTCGTCGCCACCAACACCGGACGCATGGAGTCGTTCTCCTTCGTCGCGCCGCTCGCCTTCACGATCGAGTACCTGATGTTCTGGACCGACTCGTCTCGCATCGTCACCTACGGCATCGCCTCGGCGCTCGGCGTCATCGCCGGCTCGGCCGCCTACGCGCTCGCGACGGGCACGTTCCGCTGGGAGGGCTTCCGCGACGCCGAGGACACCGCGATGCACATGATCGGCGGCACGCTCATGGGCTTCGGCGGCATCACCGCGCTTGGCTGCACGATCGGGCAGGGCGTCACCGGCTTCTCGACCCTCGCCGTCGGCTCCATCCTCACCTTCGTCTTCATCGTGCTCGGCGCGGCGGTGACCATGAAGGTCCAGTACTGGCGCCTGCTCCGCGAGGCCGAGGCCTAGAAGCCTGAAAAGGGGACAGACCCCATTTCAGCGGAAATGGGGTCTGTCCCTGTTCCCGAGCGCCGCGCGGATGAAGCGGATCGAGGCGGCGAGCACGTCGTTTCTCGCCTGGTGCAGGGGATAGTGGGCGGCGCCGCGGATGCGCAGCGTCTCCAGGCGCCCCGGCAGGAGCTCGCCGAGCGCCTCGAGCTGCGCGACGGAAAAGAACTCGTCGTCCTCGCCCTGGATCGCGAGCACGGGGCAGCGGATCTTCGCCACGTGGGGCTCGAGGCCCCAGCGCGTGCCGGGCACCGCGCCCTCCCACACCTCCACCAGCCGGCCGAAGAGCCGCTCGGTGCGATCGCCATGGTGGCGCCGCAGCCGCGCCTTCAGGTCGCCGTGCTCGAAGTCGTGGATCTGGTCGCGAATCGTCCGCAAGGTGCACGGCTCGGCGAAGAGATGCGGCGACATCGCGATGACGCCGCGGATGCGCTCGGGGAACGCGCCCGCGTGGGCGAGGCCGATGGACGCTCCGTCGGACTGCCCGACCAGGATGGCTTCGCGCACGCCCGTCCTCGCGAGCACCTCGGGAAGCGCGCGCAGCGCTTCCTCGAGGAGATAGTCCCTCGAATAGGGCGGGCTGAGCGGCTCGGATTCGCCGGAGCCCCAGCGGTCGTAGATGAGCGCTCCGCAGCCGGTGGCGCGCACGAGCTGGTCGGGGAAATCGCGCCAGAGCCGCACGCTTCCCAGCGCGTCGTGCAGGAAGACGAGCGTGGGCGCCCGCGCGGGCGCCGGACCGCGCCAGTGCCCGCGCAGCTCGTGGCCGTCGGCGCGCACGGTGATCTGGCCGAGCGCCATTTCGACGACGTCGCGGAAGTCGAGCGCCGAGAGCCCCGGCGCCTCGCAGCCCGTGCGCGCGAAGAACGCCTCCACCGCGCGCCCCGCCTCGGCGGCGAAGACGCCCCGCAGGCTCGCCTCCAGGTCGAGCACCACGCGCGCGGGGCTGATGAAGAAGTCGCCCGTGATGAGCGCCTCGCGGATCCGGGACGACCTCGGATCGCCCTGCGGCGGCCCCTCGAGGCGAAGGTCGGCGCGGAGGGTGCCGCCCTTGCGCACGAGCGTGGCCGAGACCTGCGCCGGCTCGCTGCCGGGGTCGTCCAGGAGATGCACGTACTCCTCGGTGCCGTACTCCGCGTCGTGCAGGCGCCGCGCGAGCGTCTCCTCGTACTCCGTGGGCTCGCCCCACTGCGGCTCGAGCCCGAGGTGCTCGCGAAAGCCTTCGAGCATCGCCGCCTGGATGTCGCGCACCGGCGGCGCCTCGCCGAGAAGCTCGCGCAGGCTCGTCACGCGCCGGCGTGCATCGTCGAGGTCGCGGCGGGCAAGCTTGTCCACCGGCACCTTGAGCACCTCGATCATGCACGCGGGGTCGAAGTCGACGAGAAGCGTGCCCTGGAAGAAGAGCGTCGCGCCGTCGACGAGCCCGCCCGTGCCGCTGATCTTGCGCCCGTGCACCTCGATGTCGTTGCGCGGGCGGAACTCGGCCGGCACGCCGAGCCGGCGAAGCCCTGCCGCGGCAGCCGTGCAGATCCGGGCGCTGATGGCGGCGAGGTCGGTGCCCAGGCGCCGGCGCTCGAGCGCGAGCTCCCAGCACACCTGGCCTTCGTCGAGGTAGAGGCCGCCGCCGCCCGTGACGCGCCGGCCGACCTCGATGCCCTGGGCGCGGCAGTAGTCGAGGCGCACCTCGTGGCTCAGCATCTGGTGCAGCCCCACGAGGGCGCACGGGCGAAAGCGCAGGAAGCGGATCGTCTCCGGCACGCGGCCGGCGTTGCGCGCCTCGATCAGCGCCTGGTCGAAGGCCACGTTCTCCCGGCCGCCCCGCACGCCGGTGTCGATCACCCGGATCGTCGTCATGGCCGGAAATTAGCAGACGCCGGCCGCTCGCGAGGGTTTGATAGGATGCAAGCGTCTGATTCCTGCACCAAGCCTCCCTGAAAGCGCCATGAGCTCCCTCGAAGACCCGCGCGTATTGTTCGCAGCCGAGCGCACGCTGCTTGCCTGGACCCGCACGGCCGCCGGCCTGATGGCGGTCGGCTTCCTGATCGACCGCAGCGCCGCCGTGATGCACGAGAGCGGTCTCGGCCACGCGCTCGCCCTGTGGGTCGGCATCGGCTTCGTCGTGCTCGGCGTCGTGCTGTGCGGCGTGTCGGTGGCGCACTTCCGCCGCGGCGTCGCCGGCCTCGGCCCGCGCGAGATTCCCGAGCGCTACTGGGTC
>Ga0079224_100003875_pt1 | contig 19107 bp, 17 predicted proteins | sample Stecom2015_FD_80414 | JGI IMG/M metagenome (GOLD analysis project Ga0079224, IMG submission 80414) | Agricultural soil microbial communities from Utah to study Nitrogen management - Steer compost 2015 | ecosystem: Environmental > Terrestrial > Soil > Agricultural land | place: USA: Utah... | reverse complement strand
TAGCGTCGGGCGACCGCAAAAGGGAATCGCCGACCGCGCCTTTCCCCCGGCCCCGCCGGGGACGACGCTGACTGCCGCATCCCGCCCGGTGGTATTGCTAGAATCGGCGCCCGTTTGAAGAAGGAGCCGGACGTGGGCAAACGCAGCATCCTGGTCACCGGCGGTGCCGGCTACATCGGCAGCCACGTGGTCCGCCAGCTCGGCGAGGCGGGCGAGGACCTGGTGGTGCTCGACAACCTGTGCACCGGCTTCGCGGAGGCCGTCACGAGCGGCCGCCTGGTGGTCGGGGACACCGGCGACGCCGCGCTGCTCGAGCGCCTGTTCAGCGAGCACGACATCGACACCGTCATGCACTTCGCCGCCCACACGATCGTGCCGGAATCGGTGGCGGATCCGCTCAAGTACTACGGCAACAACACGGCCAGCAGCCGCACGCTGCTGGCGGCCGCCGCCCGCCACGGCGTCCGGCACATCGTGTTCTCGTCCACGGCCGCGGTCTACGGCATTCCGCCGGACGGCCGCGCCGCGGAAGATTCGCCGACGGCGCCGATCAACCCGTACGGCAGCTCCAAGCTGATGACGGAATGGATGCTGCGCGACCTGGCGGCGGCCGGCGGGCCGGCGTACGTGTCGCTGCGCTACTTCAACGTCGCCGGCTGCGACCCGGGCGGCCGCATCGGCCAGTCGACCCCGAAAGCGACCCTGCTCGTCAAGGTCGCGTGCGAAGCGGCGGCGGGGCGCCGCGACCACGTGTCGGTGTTCGGCACCGACTACCCGACACCGGACGGCACCGGGATCCGCGACTACATTCACGTCGAGGATCTCGCGACGGCGCACCTCGACGCGCTGTCCTACCTGCGCGACGGCGGCGCCCCGACGGTGCTGAACTGCGGGTACGGGCACGGTTACAGCGTGCGCGAGGTGCTGTCCGCCGTCGAACGGGCCAGCGGGGCGCCGCTCGACATTCGCGAAGCGCCGCGCCGCCCGGGAGACCCGCCGGTGCTGGTCGCGGTGGCCGAGCGCGTGCGCGACGTGCTCGGCTGGACGCCGCGCTACGACGATCTCGACCTGATCGTCAGGACCTCCCTCGACTGGGAGCGGCGGCTCGCAGCCGGCGATCCCACGGTTTACGGCAGGTGACGTACCGCGTCCCGCCACCGCCTGCCGGTTGTGCCGCAAGCGGCCGGCGGCACGCCGGAAATGGACCCTTCGGCCGCATTCGCAGTAGGATGATTTTCGCCGCGGAATCCGCGAGAGCCGGGAAATGAGACTGCCCCGACCCCGATCCCTCAACGGCCTGATCCTGGTCGGCTTCGGTCTGGTGGCGCTGCCGCTCCTCGTCGCCGTCGTCTGGGCGCTGGTCAACCTCGACCGGCTCGCCAAGCAGAGCGAGGACCTGGTGGTGACGGGCGTCGCGACCGCCGCCAACAACCGCCAGCTCGCCCAGAACGTGGCGTCGCTCGAGCGGCTGGTGCGCCAGTACCTGCTGCTCCGCACGCCGGACAGCCTGTCGTTGCTCAAGCAGGACCTCGAAGCGCTCGAGGCCACGCTGGACGCGATCGCCCCGCTGGCGGCGCAGGCAAACGCGAGCGAGCTCGCCGCCGACATCCGGAACGAGGCGGTGCGCATCGTGGGCGGCCTGCCGGAGGACAACGTCAGCCCGGTCAATACCGAGCAGACCATCGCGGAGTTCGCCGCCCTGCGCCAGGACGTGGCCCGCCTCAGCGTGACGCTCGACGGCTACATCGAGCAGGAGTTGAACGGGCTGCAGGCCAGCATCCGGCGGGCGCAGCAGATCTCCGCCTGGCAGACCGCCGCGCTCGTGCCGGGCACCGTGCTCCTGGTCCTGTTCTTCACCCTGCTGGTCGCGCGCCCGATCCGCCAGATCGACCGCGCGATCCGGCAGCTCGGGCAGAGCGGCTTCTCGAAATCGATCCAGGTCACCGGGCCGACCGACCTCGAGCGCCTCGGGCGCCAGCTCGACTGGCTGCGGATCCGGTTGCTCGAGCTCGCCCAGGAAAAGAACCGCTTCCTGCGCCACATGTCGCACGAGCTCAAGACACCGCTCGCCAACATCCGCGAGGGCACCGAGCTTTTGCTCGACGGCACGGTCGGGGAGCTCGCCAAGCCGCAGCGCGAAGTGACGGACATCCTGCGCGCCAACGGCATCAAGCTGCAGCAGCTCATCGAGAACCTCCTGAGCTTCAGCGCGTGGCAGACGAAGAGCGAGGTGCTCACGCTGTCGGAGTACCCGTTGCGTGCGCAGATCATCGACGTCGCCAAGGCGCAGCGGCTGGCACTCAAGAGCGGGCGGATCCACCTGCGGCTCGACATCGACGATTTCGTCGTGCGCGCCGACCAGGACAAGATGCGAACGGTGTTCGACAACCTGTTGTCGAACGCCGTCAAGTTCACGCCTCCCGGCGGTACGATCACCGTGCGTGCGACGCGTACTCCCCACAGTTTCATGGTCGAATTCGCCGACACCGGCCCGGGAATACCGGAGGACGAAAGATCGCGCGTATTCGACGCGTTCTTCCAGGGGCGCCAGAAACAGGGGGGACACGTCGCGGGCACCGGAATCGGCCTTTCGGTGGTGCAGGAATGCGTGCAGGCTCATGACGGCACGGTCGAAATCGTCGATTCGGATGAATTCCCCGGCGCTCACTTCCGCATCACGATTCCGCAGCAGCGTGTCGCACAGCCGGTGCAGAAGGTCGCCGCCAGTGCGTGACGGCCTCGTACTGTCGATGCGCATCGCCGCGCTGGCGCTGCTCGCGTCCGCCGCAGGCTGTGAATCGATGCGCGAGTGGATCGCGCGACGGGACGTGGAGCCCGTTCCGGCGACGGTTGCGGCGGACGAGGAGCCCGGTCCGTACGTACGCGAGATGTACGAGATCGCGAACGGCGACCCGGCCCGGCAGGCGGAAATCTTCGCGGATGCCGCCGCGGCTGCCGAGCTCACCCCGGACACGATGTCGCGTCTCCGGTTCGCACTGGTGCTCGCGATGCCGGGGCACCCGGGCAGCGATCCGCAGCGGGCGCAGGCCATGCTGCGCGAGTTGCTCGCCCGGCCCGAGCTTCTCACGCCGCTGGAGAAGTCGCTCGCGACGATCCACCTGCAGCTCGTCGAGGAGCAGCTCGTGCTCGGCAACGAAACCCGCCGCCTGCGGGCGCAGAACTCGCGGGCGGAGCGCAGCGAGGAAGCGGCGATCGCGCAGCGCATCGCGGCGGTCGAGGCGGAGAACCGCCGGCTGCGGCAATCGCTCGCCGAAGCGGAGCAGAAGCTCGAAGCGATCACCAACATCGAACGTTCGATTCGCGAGCAGTCCGGAAACAACGGAAACACCGGCGACGAAGGCACCGGCAATCAGCGTTGATTGTCGCCATTCGTCGACAGGAAAACGCACAAAAAAGGCATGTGAGCGCGGCGTCGACCGGGTAGAATTCCCGGCCATGCCGGGCACCGTACCTTCCGACCTGTCGTTGTTCCGCGGTGCCCCGAAGACGTTCCGGAGTCACGAATGCAGATGGCAACGAAACTGACCGAAACGAAGGGCAAGATCCTGCTGGTCGACGACGACCCGGGCCTCTTGCGGCTCCTGAGTATCCGGCTGCGCGCGGAAGGTTACGAGGTCGAAGCCGTCGAAAGCGCCGAGCTCGCGCTCGCCGTGCTCCACCGATTCCGCCCGGATCTCGTCATCACCGACCTCAGGATGGACAAGATGGACGGCATCGGGCTGCTCAAGGAGCTGCAGCGGCGCTCGCCGGGCCTGCGCGTCCTCATCATCACCGCGCACGGCACGATTCCGGATGCGGTCGTCGCGACCCAAAGCGGGGCATTCGGTTTCCTGACGAAGCCGATCGACAAGGACGAGCTCATGTCCACCGTCGAGCGCGCGATGAAACTGTCCGGCGTGCCGGCCGTGGAGGACGACTGGGCCGCCGAGATCATCACTCGCAACCAGGCCGTCAAGGAGATCCTGGCGCAGGCGCGCATGGTCGCCGCGTCCGACGCGCGCGTCCTCATCACCGGTGAATCCGGCACCGGCAAGGAGTTGCTCGCGCGTGCGATCCATCGCGCGAGCCCGCGCCTCGACAAGCCCTTTGTCGCCATCAACTGCAGCGCGATGGCAGAGAACCTGCTCGAATCCGAGCTCTTCGGGCACGAGAAAGGCGCGTTCACCGGCGCCACGCGCAGCCACAAGGGCCTGTTCCAGGCGGCCGAGGGCGGCACGCTGCTGCTGGACGAGATCGGCGACATGCCGATGCGCCTGCAAGTGAAGCTGCTGCGCGTGCTGCAGGAGCAGCAGGTGCGCCCCGTCGGCAGCACGGAGGCGATCAAGATCGACGTGCGCGTGCTTTCCGCGACCCACCGCGACCTGATGGACATGCTGCGCCAGGGGCGCTTTCGCGAGGACCTGTACTACCGGCTCAACGTCGTCAACATCCACATCCCGCCGCTCGACAAGCGCCGCGAGGACATCCCGTTGCTCGTCGCCCACTTCCTGCAGGAAATCGCCAAGGAATCGGGGCAGGAGCGCAAGGTGTACGCGCCGGAGGCGGTCGAGCTCCTGGTCAGCGCGGAGTGGCCGGGCAACATCCGCCAGCTCTACAACGTCGTGCGCCAGAACGTCGCGCTGTCGCGCTCGCCCGTCATCAGCGGCGAGCTCGTGCAGCACTCGCTCGGGGAACGCGCGGGCAAGCTGCCGTCGTTCAGCGAGGCGCGCGACGAGTTCACCCGCAATTACCTGTCGCAGATCCTGCAGATCACGATGGGCAACGTGAGCCAGGCGGCGCGGCTCGCCAAGCGCAATCGCACCGACTTCTACAAGCTCCTGGCACGCCACGACCTGAACCCCGACGCCTTCAAGACGCGCTGGGCGCGCCGGCGTCGCGGGGGCCGCGGCACGGGCGCGGCCGCCCGGCTCAGGAAGGCTCGGTGCGGCGTTTCGCGTAGGACTCGGCGGACAGCCCGTACTTGTTGAGCAGGTCGTACAGGGTCGGGCGCGTCACGCCGAGCTGCTCGGCGGCACGGGAAATGTTGCCGAAGTTCCTCATGAGCGCGGTGCGTATCGCCTTCGACTCGGCGCGCCGGCGCACCTCGCGCAGGTTGAGCGTCTCCTCGCCGGCCTCCACCCCCTCGAGGCCCAGGTCGACGGCCGTCACCTGCTTGCCGTCGGCCATGATGACCGCGCTCTTGATCTTGTTCTCGAGCTCACGAACGTTGCCGGGCCAGGAATAGGCCTCGATCGCGCGGTTCGCGTCCTCGCTGAACGTGAGGCTCCTGCCCTGCTGCTTCGCGTACCTGGCGAGCAGCGTCCGTGCAAGGATCAGGCGCCCCTCCTCGCGCTCGCGCAAGGGCGGGATCTCGATCGTGATCTCGCTGACGCGGTAATAGAGATCTTCCCGGAAGCGGTTGAGCGAGATGAGCTCGGCCGGGTTCTGGTTCGTCGCGCACACGACGCGCACGTCCACCGGGATCTCCTCCCGGCCGCCCACGCGCTCGATCACCCGCTCCTGCAGGAAGCGCAGCAGCTTCGCCTGCAGCGACAACGGCATGTCGCCGATCTCGTCCAGGAACAGCGTACCGCCGTTCGCGTGCTCGATCTTGCCGGGCGTCTGCCGGCTGGCACCGGTGAACGCGCCCTTCTCGTACCCGAAGAGCTCGGATTCCAGCAGGTTCTCCGGGATGGCGGCGCAGTTGATGGCGACGAAGCGGTTCTCGGCACGCGGGCTCAGCCGGTGCAGCGCCTGGGCAAGCAGCTCCTTGCCGGTGCCGCTCTCGCCGAGCAGGAGCGTGGTGACGTTGGTCGGCGCGATCTTCTCGATCATGCGACAGACCTGCAGCATCCTCTCGCTCGCGGCGACGATGCCCAGAAGAGGCGATTCGCTGGCCTGGTTCTGCAGGCGGCGGTTCTCGCTCTCGAGCTCGCTGATGTTGAACGCCCGCTCGACGAGGAGCTGCAGCGTGTCCGTGTCGACCGGCTTCTGGTAGAAGTCGTAGGCGCCCATGCCGACCGCGCGCAGGGCGTTCTCCTGGTCGCCGTGGCCGGTGACGACGATCACCTTCGTGTGCGGCGACAGGCGCAGGATCTCCTGCAGCGTCGCCAGCCCCTCCTCCACCCCCTCCGGGTGCGGCGGCAGGCCGAGGTCCTGGAGCACGACCGGCGGGTCGTGGCGGCGCAGCTCGGCGATGGCGGAGGCCCGGTCCTCGGCCGTCACGACCTCGTAGGACTCGAAGCACCAGCGAAGCTGGTTCAGGAGCCCCACGTCGTCTTCGACGATGAGTAGTTTCCGACTGTCGTTCACGCCCACGGTCTTGTCGTCCGCCGCGCTCATTGTGTGCCGCCCGGCAGGCGGGTGCAATGTTGCCCGGGCGCGGCGCCCCGGGCGAGGACGCGTGCCACGTTTCGGCACGGCTCACCCGGGGCCGCGGGCCGCCGTCGTCACTGGATGGCGCGGTGCGCCTCGTTCGACAGCTCGCTTTCGAGCCCCTGCGTGTCGTAGGCGATCATGGCGAAGTACCAGTCGCCCGGGACCAGGTTTTCGACGACGTAGGTGGTGACGCCGGGCGTCGCGATGTCGATCTCGTAGTCGTAGACGCCGGACATGCGGCCGTAGTGGATGCGATAGCCGGCGAGGTCGGTGAGCGCCGTGCCGTCGGCCCGTTCCGTCGGCGGCTCCCACGACAGCGTCGCCGAGCCCGTGCCCTCGCTTTCCCGGCGAACGACGAGCGAGTCGCTGTGCGTGGCGCCGGCGTTGTCGGTCACCGTCACGGTGATCGTCGTGGTGCCCAGCGCGATGGGCACGCCCTCGATGTTCCACGTTTCCGTTCCGGTGGCCGTGCCGGATTCGCCGTGGTCGGTCTCCCATTCCACGGAGACGATGCCGGCATCGCTGCTCGCGCTGCCCGAGAGGTCCATGGCATCGTCGGTGGTTTCGATTTCCGCCGCGTCGGGGCTGGTGATGACGACTTGCGGGCCGGCCGTGGGGGGCGGCTGCTCGGAGCCGCCGGCGCCGGGTGGTGAGGCGGGGTCGGCGGGCGGGGCACCGCCGGAACCGGACGAGCATGCCGCGATCGAGAGGGTGAGCGCGAGAACCATCGATAGGGGTGATGCGGTCCGGTGTACTGTCATTCCTGCCTCTTCTCTGTCGTGTCGGCAGGCAATCCCCCCGCACCGGGACGCACCGGGCCAGCGGCTCGGCAGCCTGTCGGCCCCTCGGGGATGTACGAAGACCGCCTTACGGCGGCAGAACCACGGACTCCCGTCGTTCTTTGCCCTGGCAACCCCGCTGTCCCCGGGACCGAAGTCCGAAGATCGGTGGCTTTGCGTCCCCGCCTTGCGGCGGGTTTGCCCTTTCAGGTCGGGGCTAAGCCCCGCGTTTCTCGTCGCCGGGAGCATCCGCTCGCGCGCCGTTTGCGGACCCGCACGGGACTGCACCGGCGCGAAGCGTCGGTCTCAAGTCCCGTCGTGGCCGCTGCGTCGCTGTTGTCGACTTCTGGGTCGAGCGGCGGACATGACCCCCAAAGCGATGTCCCGGCTTCTAAGGCAAGCACCGTGCCAGAGGCGATTTCCGTCTTGCAATCAACAAGTTGTGGAACAACACCGCCACCTGCCCCGCGCCGCGCTGTCGCCCGCGGCTGACAGGCGGGCCGCGCCCTTATGCCCGTTTTGACATAAGCCACTGATGCCGCATGGCTTTCACCGCGTCGCCGAAAGGCGACAGGGCGTTACCCGGCTGACGAGATCCCGTGACGAGAGCGAATCGAATTGACAATCATTCTCATTTGCGTTGGAATCCGGCGCATTCGCGACTTTCAAGGTGCCAGCCGATGTACGTGTGTATCTGCCGCGCGGTCACCGACAAAGAGATCCGCCGGGCGAAATCCGAAGGGCTCGGCACGCTCGACGACCTGCGCGACGTGCTCGGCGTCGCCACCGGCTGCGGGAGCTGCACGGCCACGGTCGAATCCATCCTGGGCGAGCCCGACGCGCGCCCCGAGTGCGCCGGTCCCCGCCTCTACGTGCCCAGCGCCGCCTGACCGCCTGCCGCTCTCGGGCGGCAAATGCAATTCATTATCGTTTTGATTCGCGGCCATTTTTTTCCCAGCCGCCTGCCGCTCGGGTATGATGTCCCGGCAGTCTCCCCGGGGGCGTCAGGCAAGGACAGGCAATGAAGGGCGATTCCACCGTCATCGAGCATCTCAACCGCGTGCTCAAGAACGAGCTGACCGCGATCAACCAGTATTTCCTCCACTCCCGCATGCAGAAGAACTGGGGGTTCCACAAGCTCGGCGACCGCCAGTACGAGGAGTCGATCGACGAGATGAAGCATGCGGATGCGGTGATCGAGCGCATCCTGTTCCTCGAAGGGCTGCCGAACCTGCAGGATCTCGGCAAGCTGAACATCGGCGAGGACGTGCCCGAGCAGCTCCAGGCGGATCTGGACCTCGAGCTCGACGCCCGCGCCGACCTGCAGGCGGCGATCGCCTACTGCGAATCGCGCAAGGATTACGTCACCCGGGACCTCTTCGACTCGATCCTGAAGTCCGAGGAGGAGCACATCGACTGGCTGGAAACCCAGCTCGAGCTGATCGAGCGCCTCGGGCTCGAGAACTACCTGCAGTCCCAGACCTGACCCGCTCCCACGCGCGGCGAGGCCGGCTCCCGTCGAATCGCCCCGGTCCCTGACGACCGGTTCTCGACGGCCCGTGTATGATCGAGGGCTGCGGCCATGCACCAGGAACTGCTTCGCTACCACCGCCAGACGTTGCTGCCGGGCTTCGGCGAGGCCGGCCAGCGGCGCCTCCTCGCCTCCACCGCGCTCGTCATCGGCTGCGGCGCGCTGGGCAGCGCGGCCGCGGATCTCCTCGTGCGGGCCGGCGTCGGGCGGATCGTGATCGTCGATCGCGACTACGTCGAGATCACGAACCTGCAGCGCCAGGTGCTGTTCGACGAGCACGACGTGGCGGAGGCCCTGCCGAAGGCCGAGGCCGCGAGGCGCAAGCTCGAACGCATCAACTCCTCCGTACAGGTCACGGCCGTCGTCGACGACCTGAACCATCGCAACATCGAGCGCATCGCAGCGGGGGCCGACGTGCTGGTGGACGGACTCGACAACTTCGAGACCCGTTACCTCGCCAACGATTTCGCCGTGAAGCACGGCGTGCCGTACGTGTACGGCGGCGCGGTCGGGACGTCCGGCGCGGCGTTCGCCATCCTGCCCCACACCGCCGGCGGCGATGCCCCGTGGGAGCGCGGGGAGCAGGCGCACGCGACGCCGTGCCTGCGATGCCTGTTCGAGGAAGCGCCGCCGCCCGGCACCATGCCGACCTGCGATACGGTCGGCGTGCTCGGCCCCCTCGTCGTCATGATCGCCGCCTTCGAGGCCGCCGAGGCGCTCAAGATCCTGACCGGCCACTACGACCGCGTGTGCCCCACCCTGCTCAACCTCGACCTGTGGGCCAATACCGCCCTGTCGTTGAAGGTCGCCGGCGCGCGTGACCGGACCGACTGCCCCTGCTGCCGCCAGCGCCGGTTCGAGTTCCTCGAGGGCCGCGCCGGCTCCAGCGCGGTCGCGCTCTGCGGCCGCGACGCCGTGCAGCTCACGCACCGCCAGGCGGCCGGCGCGGTCGATCTCGCGACCGTCGCGGAGCGCCTGCGCGCGCACGGCGACGTCAAGGCGAACGCCTACCTCGTGCGGGCGTCGCTCACGGAGAACGGGCGGCCCTACGAGCTGACCGTGTTCGGCGACGGTCGCGCGATCGTCAAGGGCACATCGGAACCGGCGGCGGCGCGCAGCGTCTACGCCCGGTACGTCGGAGCCTGAGCGGCCGGAGCGGTGCTGTCGAATCGGACCGCTCCAGGACGACCAAAAGCCAGGTGGACCGGGATCGCCGGTCCGGGACCCAAGGGAGAACGCCAATGACCGCAATCCGGGTACTGGTCGGCACCCGCAAGGGCGCCTTCATCCTCACGTCGGACGGCAAGCGCGAGCAGTGGACCGTGGCCGGGCCGCACTTCGCGGGCTGGGAGGTGTACCACATGAAGGGATCGCCGGCGGATCCCGACCGCATCTACGCGTCGCAGTCGAGTAGCTGGTTCGGCCAGGTCATCCAGCGCTCGCGCGACGGCGGCAGGACCTGGGAGCAGCCGGCTTCGATGGACGATCCCGTGCCCGCCGACGACGGCAGCGGCATGCCGCGCGGCGAGAGCAACAAGTTCGTGTACGACACCTCGGCGGAGACCGGCCGCCCGCTCACCACGCACATGTGGTACGACGGCACGCAGCATCCGTGGGAGTTCGCGCGCGTCTGGCACCTCGAGCCCTCGCCGCACGACCCCGATCTCGTCTACGCGGGCGTCGAGGATGCCGCGTTGTTCCGCTCGACCGACGGCGGACGCTCGTGGCACGAGCTTGCGGGGCTGCGCGGCCACGAGTCCGGGCCGTCCTGGCAGCCGGGCGCGGGCGGCATGTGCCTGCACACCATCCTGATCGACCGCGACAAACCGGAGCGGATGTTCACGGCCATCTCCGCGGCGGGGGCGTTCCGCACGGAGGACGGCGGCCGGAGCTGGCGCCCCGTGAACAAGGGCCTCGTGTCGAACTTCATCCCCGACCCCACCGCGGAAGTCGGCCACTGCGTGCACCGCATCGCGATGCACCCGAGCCGGCCGAACGTCCTGTTCATGCAGAAGCACTGGGACGTGATGCGCTCCGACGACGGCGGCGACTCGTGGACGGAAGTGAGCGGCGACCTGCCGAGCGACTTCGGTTTCCCGATCGACGTGCACGCGCACGAGCCCGACACGGTCTACGTCGTCCCCATCAAGAGCGACTCCGAGCATTACCCGCCCGAAGGCAGGCTCCGGGTCTACCGCAGCCGCACGGGCGGCGGCGACTGGGAGCCGTTGACGAAGGGCCTGCCGCAGCAGGATTGCTACGTCAACGTGCTGCGGGATGCGATGGCCGTGGACACGCTCGATCCCTGCGGCATCTATTTCGGCACCACCGGCGGGCAGGTTTACGTGTCCGCCGACAGCGGCGATCACTGGATACCGATCGTGCGCGACCTGCCCGCCGTGCTGTCCGTCGAGGTGCAGACGCTGCCATGATTCGCGTCGTCCTGCCGCAGCACCTGCGTACCCTGGCGCGCGTCGAGGGCGAAGTGCGGCTCGACGTCCCCGAGCCGGTGACGACCGCCGCGATCCTCGACGCGCTCGAAGCGCGCTACCCCATGCTCTGCGGGACGATCCGCGATCACGTGAGCCGGCAACGGCGTCCCCTGGTGCGTTTCTTCGCCTGTGCGGAGGACGTCTCGCACGACCCGCCGGACACGCCGCTGCCCTCGCCCGTAGTTTCGGGCGCCGAGCCGTTCTACATCGTCGGTGCGATCGCCGGCGGCTGACCGGCGGGGCGAGGCTACAGCGTCCCGGTCAGCCCGCCGTCCACCGGGAGCACGACTCCCGTGACGTAGCTCGCGGCCTTCGAGGCGAGGAAGATCGCGGCGCCGGCCATGTCCGCGGGCTCGCCGATGCGGCCGCGCGGGATGCGCCGGACGATCTCCGCGCCGCGGGTGGCGAGCGTATGCGCCATCATCTTGCTCGGGAACGGCCCCGGGGCGATGGCGTTGACGTTGACGTGCCGCGCGGCGAGGTGCCCGGCCAGCATGCGCGTCAGGTGGTGCAGTCCGGCCTTGCTCGCACCGTACGAATAAGTGGGGAGGTCGGTGACGTGCAGCCCGTCGACCGAGCCGATGTTGATCACGCGTGCCGGATGCTCCGGGGTCGCCGCGGCCTCGAGCAGCGGCAGCAGGCGGCGAGTGAGGAAGAACGGCGACTTGAGGTTGAGGTCCAGGACCTTGTCCCAGCCGCTCTCGGGGAACGTTTCGAGCGCCTCGCCCCAGACGGCCCCCGCGTTGTTCACCAGGATGTCGAGCCTGGGCTCGCGCGCGGCGAGCTCACGGGCCAGGTGCTCCACGCCTTCCGTGCCCGACAGGTCGGCGGGGATCGCGATGCACTCGCCCGCACCCGACAGGCGCTCGGCGGTCTCGCGGCAGGCGTCCTCCTTGCGCGAGGAGATGTAGGTCCGCACCCCGGCGGCGACGTAGCCCGCCGCGATCATCTCGCCGATGCCGCGCGAGCCCCCGGTCACGAGGGCCACCTTGCCGGTGAGGTCGAAAAGATCGTGCATCGCCGCATGATAACCGAGCAGGAGCAAAACGGCCGCTCGCGGTGTAAGCCTTACACGCTGCTTGCACGCTGCGGCACCGGGACCGTGCCTTGGCGCCGCTGTCCCGACGCTTTCTTGTCGCGAGGCATCGAACTTGCATGCCCGCCGGCAAAACAGGGGTGAAGGGACATGCACGACCTCAGGCACAGGCTCGAGCGGGCCGGTGCGGCGGCGGGGCGCGCGGGCCGTGCGCTCGCGGGGCCGCTCCGCACGCGCTACCCGCGTTTCCTGTTCGGCCTGCCGCTGCCGCGCGGCGAGATCCCGATCTTCAACTACCACGAGGTGACCCGGGACGAGCTCGAGCCCGATCTCGCCTACCTGCGGGAGAACGGCTACGCGACGCTCGGGCTCGACGAGTACGTGCAGGCCGCGCAGTCCCGCGAGCGGCGGCGCGCCGTGCTGCTCACGTTCGACGACGCCTGGTCCAGCTTCTGGTCGGTTGCCTTTCCCTTATTGCGCGAATACGGGATGCGCGCGGTGCTGTTCGTCCCGACGTACTGGGTCGACGGCCACGGGCCGCCGGAACTGTTCATGACCTGGGAGCAGGTTCGCGAGTGCGCCCGGTCCGGGCACGTCGACGTGCAGTCGCATGCGCACCGCCACGCCCTCGTGCACGCAACCGGATTGCTCGCCGGCTTCGCCACGCCTGCCTCGCTCGCGAGCACGCACTTCTTCAACTGGCCGATGCGCGACGGCGGCGGCGAAGAGCTCGGCCCGCCTCCGCCGGGCACCCCGGTCCATCATGCCGTGCCGTTGCTCTCGGCACGGCGCCGGTACATCGAGAGCGCCGTCGTCGTGCGTGAATGCCGGCGCCTCGCCGTGGTGCTCGGCGAGAGCGCCTTCGCCCGTCCCGACGCGATGCGGAAACTGTATGCCCGCCACGCGGCCGTGAGCGCGCGCTACCCGGGACGCTGGGCGACGGGCGAGGAGCTCGAGCGCGAGCAGGTGCGGGAATTCGAGGCGAGCCGCGACCGGTTCGCGGAAGCGCTCGGCTACGCGCCGCGCTATTTCGCCTTTCCGTGGCGGCTCGGCACCGACCGTGCACTCGAGCTCGCGCGGGACTTCGGCATGGCGGCGGTGTTCGGCGTCGGGCTGGACTTCCGCCGCGCGCGCCGCCCGCGCCTGCCGCTGCCGGTCTACGGCCGGCTGAGAGGCGACTGGCTGCGCTGCCTGCCCGGCAAGGGACGCGTACACGCGCTGCCGCTGCTCGCCTCGCGGCTGCGCCGGGTCGCGCAGCCGGAAAGCCTGGCGCACTGAGCGCGCCGGATCGTCTCAGGCGGAAGAGCCGGCCACGGCCAGGCGGTTGTCCACCTGGGTCACCCCCTCGACAGCGAGGACGAACTCTTCTGCAAGCCGCCGTTGCTCGCCGTCGGGCACGGTCCCGCGGAGCACGACTTCTTCGCTCAGCGGCCTGAGCTCGATGTCGATGTTCGACGCATCGACGCGGCCTGCACCCTTCACTGCTTCGCACACCGCCTCGTACAGGCGGTTCGGCGCACGCTCGGGCTCGGCGGATTCCGCCGTTTCCGGCGGCACGGGTCTCTCATTCATGTCGACTCACGCGAGTTCACGGACACGCCGAAGAACGGGCAAGTCGCGTGCCAGCCACGCCGGACAATCGAGCGGCAGATGGCGTCCCCACGGGGATTCGAACCCCGGTTGCCGCCGTGAAAGGGCGGTGTCCTAGGCCTCTAGACGATGGGGACGCGCGTCGGGAGCGCGCATTTCAGCTTAAATGCCGGTCGCTTGCAAGGTTGCATGCAGGGGCGAGCGGCCTCAGGTGAGCTGCGCCAGCCCGAAAATGACCAGGAACCCCGCGCCTGCCGCGAGCGCGCCGGATTGCTGGTACTGCCGTTGCTGCGCCTCCGGGAGCAGGTCGGTCGTGGTCAGGTAGAACATGGCGCCGGCACCGAGCGCGAGGAGGAATGCCAGCGGGCGATCCTTGAGCCCGCGCAGCAGGAACCAGCCGACGAGCGCGGAGCCGAGCACCGCGGCACCGATCAGGGCGGTCCAGCCCAGGATCCGCCGGCGCATCGCACGGTCCGGCTCACCCGACTCGCTGCGGATGAGCTCACCGATCGACAGGCTCTCGCCCAGGTTGTCGATGGCGATCGCGATGCCGATCAGGAGCCCCGTGCCCGGCGCGATCGCGCTCCCCACCCCGATGCTCAGGCCCTCGATCAGCTCCTCGACGCTCGTGCCGCCCGCCAGCACCGTGACTTCGTCCCCGCGCGGCCGGCGGCGCCGGTGAAAACGGCGCACCGTATCGCGCTCGGCGGACTTGTCTCCGGCGAGCCGCCCGCGGTGGACGTAGAGGTCGAACCCGTAGACGGCCAGCATGCCGAGGAGAAAGCCGCCCGTGACGAGCGGCAGGGAACCGCGCTCGAGAGCCGTCGGCAGCATCTCGAACGTGACGGTCGCGAGCAGCACGCCGCCCGCAAAACCGAGCGCCAGCGACAGAAAGAGCGTGCCCGGGGGTCGCCACAGCGCGATTAGGCCGCCGGCCACCGAGGCGGCCGCGGCGGCTCCCGCGATGCCGACGATCGTGAGCAGGCCCGAAGCTCGGTCCATGACGGCCTCGCGGACGCAAGCGCGGGGACGAGCGCGTGACGTCAGGCGGACGGCATCACGCCCCGGCTGCCGGGTGATGCAGTCGGATCGGCCGGGAGCTTACCGGGGGTGATGGGGAGTAAGTGGTGGAGCTAGGCGGGATCGAACCGCCGACCTCTTGCATGCCATGCAAGCGCTCTCCCAGCTGAGCTATAGCCCCGTGGAGGGCGGCACTTTACGCAGGGCTCCGAAGGCTTGTCAAGGAAGCGTCGCGGGGCCGGCTGCGCAAGTGCCCGGCGGCGGGAGACCGCCCCCGGGACGCCGCCCCTAGGACGCGGCGGCGCGGGCGCGGATGAGCTCGAGGGCCTGCTCGAGGCGCGCCAGCGTGCGCTCGCGGCCGACGAGCGCCACGGTCACGTCGATGGGCGGCGAGACGGCACGGCCGGTGACCGCCACCCTGAGCGGCTGGCCCAGCTTGCCGAGGTTCAGGCCGAACGCGGCGGCGCAGGCTTCGATTTCCCGCGCGATCGCCGTTTCCGTCCACGGCTCGAGCTGACGGAAACGGCCGGCGAGCTCGGCGAGCGGCTCGAGAATCGCCGGGCGCAGGTGCTTCTTCGCCGCGGCGGGATCGATCGCCTCGAAATCCTCGTAGCACCAGCGGGCGCTCTCGGCCATCTCGACGAGCGTCGGCGCCCGTTCGCGGAATGCCTCGGCCACGCGGGCCGGGGGCGGCCCGTTCGCCGGATCGAGGCCGGCCTTGACGAGAAACGGCACGAGCCGCCGGCCGAGCTCCTCGGCCGGCATGGCGATGATGTGCTGCTGGTTGACCCAGCGCAGCTTCGCGGGATCGAACGAGGCGGCCGACGGATTCACGTCCTTGACGTCGAACAGGCGGATCAGCTCCTCGATCGTGAAGATCTCCTGGTCGCCGTGCGACCAGCCGAGGCGCGCCAGGTAGTTGAGCAGCGCCTCGGGGAGGTAGCCCTGCTCCCGGTACTCGCGCACGTCCACCGCGCCGTGTCGCTTGGAGAGCTTGGCGCCGTCCTGCCCGTGGATCATCGGCAGGTGCGCATAGGCAGGCACCTCGGCGCCGAGTGCCGCGAGCATGTTCATCTGCCGCGGCGTGTTGTTCAGGTGGTCGTCGCCCCGGATGACGTGCGTGATCGCCATGTCGGCATCGTCCACGACCACCGTGAAGTTGTAGGTCGGCGTGCCGTCCGACCGCGCGATGATGAGATCGTCCAGCTCGGCGTTCCGGAACACCACGCGGCCGCGCACGAGGTCGTTCACCACGACCTCGCCTTCGTCGGGGTTGCGGAAGCGCACGACCGGGGAGACGCCGGGTCGGGGCTCGCGCCGCTCCCGGCAGCGTCCGTCATAGCGGAATTTCTCGCCGGCCGCCGCCTGGCGGGCGCGCAACGCGTCCAGCTCTTCCTTCGTGCACCAGCAGCGATAGGCCTTGCCGGCGTCCAGCCACTGCTCCACGACTTCGCGATACCGCGGGAATCGCTCGGTCTGGTAATATGGTCCCTCGTCGGCATCCAGTCCGAGCCAGGACAAGCCGTCGAGAATAGCGTCTACATTTTCCCGCGTACTCCGTTCCCGGTCGGTGTCCTCGATCCTGAGCACGAACACGCCGTCGTGCCGCCGGGCGTAGAGCCAGCAGAAGAGCGCCGTCCGGACACTGCCGATGTGCAGGACTCCGGTCGGGCTGGGAGCGAAGCGGGTTCTCACCATGTGCAGGCGCCTGTGCTCGAGGTTCGTTCGACTGCTCGCCGATGCGGGGCGCCATTATAGAACAGTCATGAAACGGCCATAGCCGGCCCGACTCCTGGAGAAGGCGGATCGCATGTGTGGCATTGCAGGCATCGCAGGAGAACGCAGGCAAGCTTCCGAAGCGCTCGTCGGGCGCATGCTCGACGTCCTCGCCCATCGTGGCCCGGACGACAGCGGCTCGATCGTCGACGGTGCCGCCGTTCTCGGGCAGCGGCGCCTTTCCATCATCGACCTCGAGAACGGGCGCCAGCCGATCTCGAATGCGCGCGGCGACCTGCACGTGGTCTGCAACGGCGAGATCTACAACTGGCGCGAGCTGCGCCGCTCGCTGGAAGCGGACGGCGCGCGCTTCAGGACGGGCTCCGACACGGAAGTGATCCTGCACCTCTACGAGCGGCACGGGGTGAGCTGCCTCGAGCACCTGCGCGGCATGTTCGCGTTTGCCGTCTGGGACAGCCGCCGCGGCCGCCTGTTCGCCGCGCGCGATCACCTCGGACAGAAGCCCTTCTTCTACGCGCAGGTCGACGGTGCGCTCCTGTTCGCCTCGGAGATCAAGGCACTCACGGCTGCCGAGCCGCGCCTGCGCAAGGTCTCCCCGCATGCCCTCGACCAGTATCTCGCGCTGCGCATCGTCTGCCCGCCGAAGACGATGTTCCAGGACATCGCGAAGCTGCCGCCCGCACACTATCTCACCTACGACGTCGACGGCGGCGTGCTCGACGTGCGCCGCTACTGGGACCTCGATTTCTCGCGAAAGACCGAGGCATCGGAGCAGGAGCTGCTGGACGAGCTGCACGCGATGCTCGTCGATACGCTGCGCCACCACCTGGTCAGCGACGTGCCGGTGGGCGCGCTTTTGAGCGGCGGCCTCGATTCCTCGCTGATCGTCGCGATGCTGAGCCGCGACCTCGGGGTGCGCGAGCTGCCCACGTTCACCCTCGGCATTCCCCACCCGAAGTTCAACGAAGCGCCGGACGCGCGGCGCGTGGCGGAGCATTACGGCACGCGGCACTCGGAAGAGGTGCGCCTGCCCTCGCTGGTCGACGACCTCGCCCAAGTCGTGTATCACCTCGACGAGCCTTCCGACCCGCTCTCGATATGCGTCTGGCACGTCGCACGGCTGGCGCGGCGCGAGGTGAAGGTCGTGCTGGGCGGCGACGGCGGGGACGAGCTGTTCGGCGGTTACGACCGCTACTACGGCAACCTGCACGCCGACTGGTACGCCCGCGTCCCGCGGGCCGTCAGGCGCCGGGTGCTGGGACCCCTGCTCGGGAAGCTGCCGGACGGTGCCTGGTACAAGAGCGCGAGCCACCAGCTCAAGTGGCTGCACGACCTGTCGTTCCTCGAGGGCGGGCGGCGCTACGCGCGCTCGCTGAGCTGGTTCCAGTTCCCGCCCGAAATGCGCTCGGAGCTCTACACCGTCAGGATGTTCGACCTGCTGCGCGACGCGGACCCGGAACGCGACGTCATCGACTACTACGAGGCCGCGCGTGCCGCGTCGCCGGTCGATCGGATGATCTATGCCGACACCCGCTCGCGGCTGCCGGACCACCCGGTCATGATCTCGGACAGGATGAGCATGGCGTGCGGGCTGGAGATGCGGAGCCCGTTCATGGACCACCGGCTCGCGGAGTTCTGTGCCCGCTGGCCCGCCCGCTACAAGGTCAGGGGGCTCTCGCTGCGCTGCCTGCAGCGCAAGCTCGCGAGCCGCTACCTGCCGCCGGAGATCATGCAGAAGTCGAAGCAGGGATTCTCTTCGGCCTTGCCGTACCTGTTGAAGGACGAGTACCGCCGCATCTTCAGCGTGGTCCTGCCGCGCTCGAGGCTGGTCGCGGACGGCTGGCTCGCGGCGAAGCCGATCGAGGCGCTGCTGGCGGCGTATCTCGACGGCGGGCGCGACCACGGCAACCGCCTGTGGCTCCTCGCCAGCCTGGAGTGCTGGTACCGCCTCCACATCGAGGGCGAGGACGCGGCGACCCTGGCGCGCGAGCTCCGCGCCGACGACAAGCCCTGGCCCCGGCGCCGCTCGCCGGCCCGCCTGCAGGCCGGCTGAACGGCCGTTCCCGGCGAGCTCAGTCGCCGGCGCCGGCGGCTCCGCGCGAGCGGTCGACGAGCCGGTCCTCGACCTCCCCGAAGCTGCCCGACACGAGCGGCCGCGGTCGCGGCCGGCGGAACACCCGGCGCAGCGCAATGACGGCGGAGATCACGGGCAGCGGCAACGCGCCCACGATCGCCGCGACCGATTTCACGAGCGCCGCCTCGCGTCCCGACAGGATCTGCTCCCTCTGGTTCTCGCTCGCGAAGCTGGTGTTGCGCGGGAACGAGGCGGTCTTCGGGTTCTTCGGCGGCGCGAGCCCGAGCTCCGCGAACAACCTGGCCTTTTCGCGCTCGGGGTCGGCTTTCAGATCCTCGTAGCGGATTTCGACCGCGCGGTAGCGGCTGCAGATGCGGTCGAGCAGCTTTCGCTGGTAGACGATGTGGCAGGTGGTCCAGGCTGGCCGTGGCGGCACGCCGTGGCGCGCGCGCAAGGCCAGCGCGGAACGC
>Ga0079224_100003874_pt1 | contig 19109 bp, 12 predicted proteins | sample Stecom2015_FD_80414 | JGI IMG/M metagenome (GOLD analysis project Ga0079224, IMG submission 80414) | Agricultural soil microbial communities from Utah to study Nitrogen management - Steer compost 2015 | ecosystem: Environmental > Terrestrial > Soil > Agricultural land | place: USA: Utah... | reverse complement strand
CAGTTCCTGGACCTGATCCAGGAGGGCAACATCGGCCTGATGAAGGCGGTCGACAAGTTCGAATACCGCCGCGGCTACAAGTTCTCGACGTACGCGACGTGGTGGATTCGCCAGGCGATCACCCGCTCGATCGCGGATCAGGCGAGGACGATCCGCATCCCGGTGCACATGATCGAGACGATCAACAAGCTGAACCGGATCTCGCGGCAGATGCTGCAGGAGATGGGCCGGGAGCCGACGCCGGAGGAGCTCGCTCAGCGGATGGAGATGCCGGAGGACAAGGTCCGCAAGGTGCTGAAGATCGCGAAGGAGCCGATCTCGATGGAGACGCCGATCGGCGACGACGAGGATTCGCATCTCGGCGACTTCATCGAGGATACCGCTTCGCCGTCGCCGATCGACGCGGCGACCGAGGAGGGCCTCAAGGAGACGACGCACGCGGTGCTCGCGGGTCTCACGCCGCGCGAGGCGAAGGTGCTCAGGATGCGCTTCGGCATCGACATGAACACGGACCACACGCTCGAGGAGGTCGGCAAGCAGTTCGACGTCACGCGCGAGAGGATCCGACAGATCGAGGCGAAGGCGCTGCGCAAGCTCCGCCACCCGTCGCGATCGGACCAGCTGCGGAGCTTCCTGCTCGAGGACTAACCGCGAAAAACGGTGTCAGACACCATTTTCCGCAAAATGGTGTCAGACACCCTTTTCTGATTTCGGGGTCAGAGCCTACAAGCTCTGACCCCTTTTTTATGCTTGATCGACGTCGTCGACGTCGAACTGTCCCGTCAGGCGCCTGCGCACGTGCGACCACGAAAGACCGATCGCCATCAGCGCGGAGAGGCACAGCAGCGCGATCCACGTGATCGTGCTCCGCGCGTCGATCGTCAGCCAGCCGAGGCTGATCAGGAACCAGACGAACGTCCCGAAGAACGCGGCGCCGATCAGTAAGCCGCCGAAGCCGAGGGAGCGGTTCGCCGCCCGCAGCAGGATGACCCACCCGGCCAGGACGACGACGCCGGCGAGCGCGTGCGCGGGACCGAGCCGACTCTCGACGAACGACCGCTGTACCCAATGCAGGTAGGAGAACTTCGTCGGGTTGAACGTCAAAAGGACGAGGACGGCGGAGAAGACGAGGCGCAGGAAAAAGCTTCCCAAACCGAAGCGGTGTGTGGCCATAAGATTCGCTCGCTGGATCAGACCGTGATGCTCCCGGCCGGTCGCGGACCGATGGTAGCCGACGGAGCGGCCTCTCTTCTACTCCGAGATCAGCTCGTCGAATCGCTCGATCAAATGCAGCAGCTCCCGCCCGTGCCCGCGCTCCGGCACGAACTCCTCGGCGTACGGCAGGATCGCGCTGCTCTGCGGCAAATCCTCGTGGTTATCGAGGATCTGTCGCATCCGCGGAATCATGAGCCACTGCAGCCACTGGGTGAAGGTGAGCGTATCGAAGCAGAACGGCTGCTTGCTTGCGAGCAGACGCTCGGGCGGCGGCGCCTCTTCCCACTCGTTGGCCGCGCGCATCGTCGCTTCGAGGCGATCGATGACGACGGCAAGCGCTTCGCGGCGTGTATGCTCCTCCATCGAGGCATTCTGCCGAGCCGCTTCCGCGCGGACAACCCGAAGCGCCGTGGTGCTAAACTAGCGAGCCTGTGGGCCTGTAGCTCAGTTGGTTAGAGCAGGGGACTCATCGAAAAGGTGCCTTCACGGCGAAAGCCGCGAAGTGGACGGGATGAATTCAGGGAACCCGTAGCGCGTGCGCCGGCAACCCTGAGCCGAGCCGGCGGTACACCGCCGGAAGGTGCAGAGACTACCTGAGAGCTCGGGAGACGCCGCAGTCGGCAAACCCGGAAGCGCTCTTAATGACAGGCTGGAGCATCCCGCACCCTACCGGCCGCATCGGTCGCGGGTGAAGAGATAGTCCACTCCCGCCGGAAACGGCGGAGCGAGTGAATCCCTTGGTCGTAGGTTCGAGTCCTACCAGGCCCACCATCTCCCGTCGTACCCCGCTCGAACCAGCCCTCAGTGCGCTTCCCGAACACCGGATTTGCGTGCCCCGTTCGCAGCACGCGGTTCGGACAGGCCTCAGAACCTGAACTCCATTCCGACGCCCGCGGTCCACGTCACGTCCGTCCGCCCGAGGTTCAACCGCTCGACGTAACCTCGCAACTCCACTGCGTCGAGCTCGTAGCGGGCGCCGCCGCCGAGCGCGAAGCCCGATTCCTCCCGCTCGTCCGTCTCCGAAACGAGCGACGGAAGCTTACGAACCTCTCGTTGTGAGCCGGAGAGGTGATAGCCGACGCTGCCGAAGAGCGAAATCCTTCTCCGCCAGCTGAACAGCTCTCCGAGGGGAACGGACAGCACGCCTCGGACAACGACCATGTCGAGCTGCTCGCCGATCTCGAGCCATTCGATTCCGCTGCCGCGCACATTCTCCGCGTCGATGTCGCCGAAGCGCTGATAGCCGAGCTCGACGGACCAGCGCTCTCCGAGCCGATAGCCGCCGAACACCTGCCAGGTGATCGGCGCATCGTCATAGATCACGCCCGCGTAGCCGCCTTCGTAGTCGGCCGCGCCGACGGCAACGCCGGCGTAGATGCCCCGCTCGGCCTCCTGGCCGGAGGCCGGCAGGACGCTCATACCGAGCAGCAACGACATCAGCGCCGCGCCGCCAATCCCGCGCGCACACGGCGCAGTCGCACACCGTGACATCCGTGCTCCTCGGTCAATTCGTAAAGCCGTCGAGGAACAGCGCGTCCACGTTCCACGCATCCGCGGTCGGGACGGCGACGATCGTGTACCCGCGCCTCACCGCGAGCTCTATCCTTTGCGGCCCGTACACGTGAGTGTCGGTGCCGGCGCGTGCAATCCAGACGTCGTAGCTGCCCGCCTCCATTAAGAAGACGTTGCCGCTCGAACCGGACGAAAGCGTTTGAGTGGGCGCTGACGTGTAGACGTTGTTCCCGCGCGGTATGACATACAGGTCGAGACTCGAGCCCGTGCCGTTGATCGACCTGACCTCCGCGAAGTGCGCGAGCCTGCGGAACCGGTCTTGCACCAGAAGACCGTCGAGGGCGCTCGCCGTCGTCGGCTTCAGCAGAAAGAACGTCGAACGCGTGCCCTCCGTAAGCGCGGTGCGGTCACGGGCCAGCAGCGCGCCCGGATTGCCTGCGGGCGTGATATCGAGCTGAAGTCCGTCCACCAGGATCGTCGGATCGACCATCGCGTAGTCTGAAGTTTGGCTGTATGCGAGATCGGCGACGAACGGCTCGCTGTAATCCTCTTGCGCGAATACGTCTACATTCCCCGCGTCGGCCGCGGCGTGCGCGAGCCGCAGCTCCGTCGTGACTCGGCGAGGGAGCAGGTCGCCGCCTTGATCTCTGAACCTGGATACCTTGACGGCCGCCGTGGTCCCGCCGGTCGGCTCGAGAATCGCGAACGCGACCCGGGTCTGCTCGGACAGCAAGAGGCTCTCCGACGCGTAGAGCGGCGCGCTCGGCTCGGCGGGCGGCGTCAATGAAAGCACATAGACGCCCTCATCGACGAGCGCGTGGAACTCTTCGCCCATCTCGAGCGTCCCCTTCGCCTGCACCGCCGAGAGATTCGTGCCGGGCGGCTCCAGATACACATCGACCGGCCCGAGGTCCTTCGACCAATGGAAGAACTGGACTTCCATGTTCGTGTCTTCGGGATCGCCGTCTTCAGAGACGTCCTCGGTGTCGAACTCGTGAACGAGCTTGTCGTAGACCTGAACCCTCAGACTGTCGTAGTCGCCGAACAAGGCTACGACGTACTCACGGTCGGCCAGCACGTTTATCGATAGCGACTCCAAGCGCGTGCATTCGTTGTCGTCCTTGATATCGTCGAGATCGACGTCTCCTCTGCACATCGTCGTTTCGTCGCCGGGCAGGCGGGCATCGAAGTTGACGTCGTATTGATCCGCGTCGACGCTGCGGAACTCGGTTGCACGGCCATACTCGAGCGCGTCCCAGACTTCTTCCTCCCTGAGGAAGGTAATCGCGGCCATGTCCGGGACGGCGTTGAACGCAGCAAGCAGCGGCCGCTGTCCGGATGACTCGGAGCTCGAGCTGCCGCTGCTGCTACAGCCGCCAAGGCAAGCCAAACCGATGGTCGCCCAACACAGCGACTGCCCCCATGCGACCCCCTTGTTCATCTTCTACTCCGCGAGCTCAAAACGATGCTTCGGCAGGCGAACGCCTCGCATCCCTCATCGGCCGCCGCATGGGTTCTAGTCCATGGCGATCGATATCGGAAAGTCGTCGCGGCACGCGTGCCTTTCGCTAATTCGGTTTGGAGCTCGGGAAAGTTCCCACGGTGCCGATCGATCAAGAGCTAGTTGCATCGGGCATGCATCTCGCTAAGGGGGTAGTTTCGATCATAGGTTGTGCAGTCAGATTCGAGCATCGACCTCCCTTGTTATGATCCTGCGCCGACGGTCGTCGCCGTCTGCAAGACGATCGAGCATCGAGAACGGATGACAAACATCTTATGGGAGGAGATATGCTTACGACGGGACTCTCTTTCAGCTCCGGGAAGCGCGCCGCTCGCGCGCTGGATCGCATCGCTGCGCAGCCGAAGCGAAGACTCTGGGTGGAGATGTTCCTGCTCGGCCAGGCGGGCCTCGTCGGCACGAGCGTGGCCCAGGACGCACAACAAATCGAGGAGGTCACCGTCACCGGCACCAGAGTCCGCCAGGTATCGGGAATGGCGGAGCCCACTCCTGTCACGGCAGTCAGCGTCGATGAGCTGACGGACTTCAACCCGGGCTCGACGCTCGCACAGCAGCTCGACGTCCTGCCGCAATTCTTCGCGACCCCGACCGCCCAGCGCGGCGGCAACGCGATCAGCACGACCGCGGGCGGCTCGTACCTCAACATGCGCGGCATGGGCTTGAACCGCACGCTGGTGCTCGTGGACGGCACGCGCGTCGCGCCTGCCGATGCCAACGGCAGCGTCAATATCGACAACTTTCCGACCGCGCTGCTCGAGCGCGTCGACGTCGTGACGGGCGGCGCCTCCGCAGCCTACGGCGCCGATGCCGTCGCCGGCGCCGTGAACTTCGTGCTGAACCGGGAGTTCGAAGGCTTCAGGTCGCGCATATCGACCGGCGTTACCGACTACTCGGACGGCGAGAACTACGACGTCAGCCTCGCCGGCGGCCGCGGCTTCCTCGACGGCAAGCTGCACGTGATCGGCTCGATCGATCGCCGCGAGATCGATCAGATCGGCCCCGACGACGAACGTCACTCCAACTGGAAGGATTGGGGTCTCGTGCGCAATCCGGAGTGGGTTTCGGCTCAAGCGACGCCGAATGTTCCGCAGCGGATCACGGTGCCCTACGTGTTTAGTGCGCAATCATCGCCGCAGGGCCTGATCATCACGTCGGAGCCCGGCTTCGCGTATCACAACTGGACCTTTACCGACGACGGCACGGGTATCCGACCGTACGCCTTCGGCGACTACCTCTCCCTCACCGGAGTCACGCCGGGCGGCGGAGCGACGAACAACCATTCCGGCGGCCACGAGTACCAGTACAACGAGCTCGCTACCCGCGGCGGCGTGCGCGGCAACGAGGTCGATCAGCGCTCGTTCTTCGTCGGCGTGAAGTACGACGTCGCCGACCGGCTGAGCATCCAGGCACAAACCGTCAACGGCCGCACGGAATCGGGCTTCTATCATCAGCCGAGCAACATGGCGATCGTCGGGCCGCTCTATGCGTGGACTATCTTCCGCGAGAACCCGTACCTGCCGCAGCAGCTCGCGGACGAGATGGATCGGGTCGGGCTCGACTCGATCCAGATGACGTCGACCGGCATCGTCGACGGCCCGGGCCTCATCAACATTTACGACGATCGCGGCGATCTCAGCATCGGTCACCTCCAGTCGCACACCGTGGGTCTCGACTTCGATTTCACGGACAGGTGGAACCTCAGCGCGTACTACCAGAAAGGCAAATCCAGGGTCACGACGGGCATTCTGAACGTGCCGCGCATCGATAAGTTCTTCCTGGCGATGGATGCGATCGTGCACCCGGACACGGGCGAGATCGTCTGCAACATCGCATACCGGAACCCGAGCCCCGAGGAGCTCGCGGCCTTCATGGAAGGGAAGCTCCTGCCGAGCCCGTTGACGCCGGAAGGCGTGCCGGCCGATTCGCCGATCGGGCCGCTCGATCCGACGGAGTGCGTGCCGTTCAATCCCTTCGGCATCGGCAACGCGAACCAGGCCGCGAAGGACTGGATTCTGGACAAGGAGAAGAAGCAGCACCGCGTTCTCGAGCAAGACTTCGCAGAGGTGCTGGTGACGGGTATCGCGCACGACGGCTGGGGTGCAGGGCCGATCTCGCTGGCCGCGGGTCTCACGTGGCGCGACGAGGAGTTCACTCAGGAGAACTACCCGGTCTACGGCGAGCGCGGCTTGCTGAACGCGCCGGAGCTCGGTATTCGCAGCATTCCGAACGGCTTCGCCGGCGCCGGCAACCGCTCGCTGCACCCGTTCTCCGCGATCGGCGCCGGCAACGGCGACCGGAGCGTGTGGGAGTGGTTCACCGAGGTGAACCTGCCGATTTGGGAGTGGAGCTCCGGTCGGCGTCTCGGCTCGACCCTGGCCTACCGCAGCTCGGACTACAGGAGGGCCGGCCGCCAGGACAGCTGGAAGATCGGCCTCGATGCGCAGATCATCGAATCGCTGCGCTGGCGCATCACGAAGTCGCGCGATATTCGCGAGCCGAACTTCGCGGAGATCTTCCTGACCGGCACCGGCGGCGGCCTCGTGACCGACCCGTTCCGCAATAACGAGACCAACAACGCGTTGACGGTGCTCGCGACCTCCAACCCCGCGCTCGGCGCGGAGACGGGCGACACGATCACGACGGGGTTCGTCTGGCAGCCCCTATTCGCTCAAGGCCTGCAGCTTTCGGTGGATTGGTACGAGATCGACCTGAGCGGCGCGGTCGCGCCCTACGGTGCTCAGCGGATCGTTGACGACTGCTTCGCAACCGGCGCACCGAGCGCGTGCAACCTCATCCAGCGCATCCCGACGAACGACGGGAGCATCGGGCCGATCTCGCGCATCCTGAATCAGAACATCAACGCGGACATGGCGAGGACGAGCGGCGTCGACCTCGAGGTAATCTACAACTTCGAGCCCGATCTCTTCGGATCCGAGCGGGAGTCGTTCTCCATCAGGGCGCTCGTCGGCTATCTCAACGAGAACTCGACGACGACCGCGGCGGGCACGAAGCAGGATCTCGCCGGGAGCCAGACCCGTCCGAAGTACTCCGGCGTCGTAACCGGAAACTACACGTTCGGCCCCTGGGGCCTGATGCTGCAGGGCCGGTACTACCACAAGGTGATGAACAACACGACGTGGGTGGAAGGCCGGGACATCGACGACAACTGGATCTCGTCGCAGACGACCTTCAACTTCGCGGCGTCGTACAGGGGCGAGATGTCACGCGGCATGCAGTGGCGGGCGGCACTCAACATCACGAACCTCTTCGACCGCGAGCCGCCGATCGTGGCCAACACGTTCGGTCAGAGCATGGTCCTCGGCCACGACCAGCTCGGCCGTCGTTATCAGCTAAGCCTGAACTTCGATTTCTAGTCGAACGGGAAGGCCTGGCTGCCGGAAAGGGGCCGCGCGCGAGCGTCGGCCCCTTTTTCGGATCTCGCCGCTCAAGTCGACGTTGCCTTCTTGAAGGCCGGCCGCTCCGCGAGCCGCTCGTAGTAGCGCTTCAGCGCCGGCAGATCGTCCGGCATCGCGCCGCACTGCGCCGCGGCGTGCAGCGTGTAGCCGATGACGATATCCGCCGCCGTGAACTCGTCGCCGACGATGTAGTCGCGCCCTTCGAGCCGGTCGTTCAGCACCTTCGCATAGTACTGAAACGCCCGCTTCCCCTCCTCGTACCTTTCCGGGTCGCGCTCCGCCTCGGGCAGCAGAAACAGGTGCGCGGCCATCTGCGACACGGGTTGCATCAGCGTCGACTCGCCGAAATGCAGCCACGACAGGAACTCGCCGTAGTGCTTCGAATGATGCTGCGGGCGCAGGCGGCCTTCCCCGTAGTGCTCGAGCAGGTACTGAATGATCGCGACCGACTCGAACATCGTCAGCGTATCGTCGACCAGCACCGGCACTTTGCCGAACGGAGAGAGCAAGAGATAATCCGCCGACTTCAGCGCCTTCGGGTCGAACGGCAACACCTCGAGCTCGTAATCGAGCCCAAGCTCCTCGAGCAGCCACAGTACACGAGTGGAACGACTGCCCGTGCAATGATAAAGCTTCATCGACAACGACCTTTCGTCTGCTCCTACGAGGAGCAATGATACATGTCTTCGGTAGGCAGATTGTTCGTGGGCCTCGCCGCAGTGTCCCTGCTCGCGGCGACGGCGCTCGGAGCTTACGCGAGCCACGGTATGCGGGCCGCGCCCGCGGAGACCGTCGACGCCGTGCGCACCGCCGTCGCGTTCCAGTTCCATCACGGGCTCGCGCTGCTCGCGGTCGCGCTGCTCGAGGAACGGCTCGCGCCCCGCTGGGTCGCCGCGGCGGGCTGGCTGTTCGTCGCCGGAACGCTCTTCTTCTGCGGCGGAATCTACCTATCCCGGCTGCTCGGCTTCGGCCCCGCGGGCGCCGTAGCGCCGCTCGGAGGCACCGCATTCATGGCCGGATGGGCAGCCCTTGCCGCGGCCGCGGTCATCTCCCGCCGCCGCGCTTCTTGAGCGCGGCGACGCAAATCCGCTCGCAAAGCTCCTCGAACGAGATGCCGACGGCAGCTGCCGAGCGCGGCAGGAGGCTCCCGGACGTGAGGCCCGGCAGCGTATTCATCTCGAGGCACCAGAGCCCGCCGTCCGCGTCCATGCGGAAATCGGCGCGGCTGTAGCACTCGAGCTTCAGCGCGCGGTGCGCGGCGAGGCCGAGCTCCTGCACGCGGCGCGTCTGCTCGTGCGTCAGGTCCGCGGGAAAGATCTCGTCGGCGCCGCCCGCCTGATACTTCGACGCGTAGTCGAAGATCGGGCTCAGGCGCGGCACGATCTCGCCGACCGCGAGCGGCTCGCCGTCGAGGATACCGACGGTGAGCTCGCGGCCGGCAATGTAACGCTCGATCATCACCGCGTCGTCGAACCGGCCCGCTTCGTCGACTGCGTTTTGCAGGTCTTCGGGACGCTCGACGAGCGTGAGGCCGACCGTCGAGCCCTGCCCGTTCGGCTTCACGATCACCGGGAAGCCGAGCCGCTCGGCCACGGCGTCGGTTGACACCGGCGCCATCAGCCAGTCCGGCGTCGGCACTCCGGCCGCGAGGAACAAGCGCTTCGCGACGTCCTTGTCCATCCCGAGCGCGCTGCCGATTCGGCCGGAGCCCGTATAGACGATTCCCGCGAGATCGAGCACCGCCTGGACGGTCCCGTCCTCGCCGGTCCCGCCGTGCAGCGCGAGAAAGACGAGGTCGGCGTCGCGCAAGTCCGTCCTGCTGGCGACGACGGGCAGCGACAAGCGGTCGGCGGCCTTCTCCGGCGGCGCGCGCTCTACCCGCCCGGTCAGCAACGCCTTCTCCTCGGCCGGCGGAAGCACCCCTCGCACCGCATCGACGGCGACGACCTCGTGCCCCCGGGCGCGCAACGCGCGCACGACCTGCGAAGCGCTCGCGACGGAGACGTCGCGCTCCATGCTCTCTCCGCCGAACAGCACTGCAATCTTCACGGGGATCTCCGGCCGGTACTCGACCGCATTGTAATCGATGCGTTCGGCCCGTTTCGTCAAGGGACGACCGGTGATTCGAAGGGTAAACTAACTGCGAGCTCGGTACGGCGCGTGCACACCTCGGGACGCCGTACGCTTTCGTATCAGGAGCGACGAGACATGATGTCACAAACGATTCGGCTGTCCGCGTGCGCCGCCGCGATTGCCTTCTGCCTTCCCGCCAGCCTGCGCGCTCAGCCGGCCGGGCCCGTCGAGGAGGTGGTGGTCACGGGTACGTATATCCCGCGGGCATCTCAGTTCGATTCGCCGTCGCCGCTGGTCGTCGTCGGCCGCGAGCAGATCGACGCGGCCGGCGCGAACGAGATCGGCGAGCTGATCGAGGATCTCACGATCAACTCGGGATCGCTGAACAATCCGGACGCTTTCACGCAGAACCTCACGATCGGCACGACGAATATCAACCTGCGCGGACTCGGCGTCGCGTCGACCCTCGTGCTGCTGAACGGGCAACGCCAGACGGCGAGCGCGATGGCCACGGACCGCGGCGAGAACTTCGTCGACACCTCGTCGCTGCCTCCGTTGATCGCGCTCGACCGGGTCGAGATCCTGAAGGACGGCGCGACCGCGCTCTACGGCTCGGAGGCCGTCGCCGGCGTCGTGAACTTTCTCACCCGCAGAAACTTCGAAGGCGTCGAGCTCGAGCTCGGGTATCAGGACATCCCGGGGCACGATCAGCGCGACGTCGAGCTCGGTGTGCTGTACGGCGTCGGCAACGATACGACGCACTTTCTCGCCGCGTTCAGCCGGCTCGATCGCACGATGCTGACGACGGCCGACCGCCGGCTCTCCACGGTCACCGACGACTTGAGCCAGGCGGGCAATCCCGGGTCGTTCCTGATTCCGACGCGGCCCTCGCATCCGGTGTACGGCGCGGTATGGACACAGGCTTTCGACTCGAACGGCAACGGCATCGCGGACTTCATCGAGCCGACGATCGGGCTGCCGGCAGTGCCCGGCGCGCAGCCGCCCGTCTTCGCGGACAACGACTGTGCGGCCGTCGCGGCCGCCGATCCGAAGGTGGTGCCGACGTTCGCCGCCGAGGTGCCGACGCCGATCGGCCCGGTGCCGCTCGGTCTCTGCCAATTCGATTTCGGCACGTTCTGGAGCCTCGTGCCGGAAGAGGAGCGCAACATCGGCTATCTCGAGCTCACGCACCAGCTGAGCGACAGGGTCGACGGCCGTGTCGAGTTTCACGTCGCGGATAACGAGGCCTTCAGCAACACGTCGCCGTCCTTTCCGTTCGCGCGCTTTCCGGTCGTCGAGGTGACTCATCCGGACAATCCGTACGGCACGGACGTGCAGTTCATCGGCCGGCTGATCGGCGCGGGCGGCACGCCGATCGAGAGCAGCTACGAGAGCACGACTCGCCGCATCGCCGGGACGCTTTCCGGGGACGCCGGCGACGCATGGAGCTGGGAGCTCGGCGTGCAATTCAGCGAGAACGACTTTCTCGTCGCCGCCCCGGACGTGCTCGTCGATCGCTTCGGCGCCGCGATCCAGGGCCTCGGCGGCCCGGACTGCGATCCGGCGACCGGCACGCCGGGCGTCGCGCCGTGCCTGTACTTCAATCCGTTCGGCAGCGCGCTGACCGGCACCGGCACCCCGAATCCTCCGGAGCTCATCGACCACCTGCTCGATTTCTTCCAGATCGACGCGACGAGCGAGCTGCTGACCGTCGGCGGCTTCGTGTCACGCGAGCTCGGCGAGCTGCGCGGCGGTGCCGCCGCGCTCGTCGTCGGCGTCCAGCATCGCAGCGAGGAGCTCGAGCACGATTACGACCCGGATGCGAACCGCAACAACTTCATCTTCCTCGTCGGCAACCCCGATTTCGAAGAGGACCGCAACATCAACGCGGTCTTCGCCGAGCTCGCGCTGCCGATCACCGAGACCGTGAACCTTCAGCTCGCCGCGCGGCACGAGGATTACGGCGACATCGACTCGACGGATCCGAAGGTCACGGTGCTGTGGCAGCCTTCGGACGCGCTCGCGTTCCGCGGCTCGGTCGGCACGTCGTTCCGCGCGCCGTCGATGTTCCAGTCGTTCGGCACGCAGACGACGTTGAGCGAGCTGATCGATCCGACCGTCGGCACGCCGCAGTTCTTCCCGGTGCGCTCGCAGCCCGATCCGAGCGGAAGACCGCTGCAGCCCGAAGAGGCGGATGTCTTCAACCTCGGCTTGTCGTGGTTCGCAGGAGACGCGCTGCAGCTCGATCTCGACTACTGGTCGTTCGATTACACGGACGTGATCATCGAGCAGAACGCACAGGCCGTGCTGAACGCGGCGGCGATGGGCGATGCGCAGGCCGCATCGCAGGTCATCCGGGATCCGGGCAGCGGGTTGCTGCTGCGCGTCGACACCTACTTCGACAACGCGTCGGCGCTCGAGACGGACGGCTTCGATCTCCGCGTCGCCTACGAGCTGCCGACGACCGGTGCGTCGAGCTACCGCATCGGGCTCGAGAGCACGTTCGTCATGAGCTACGACCTCGACGATCCGCAGGTCGGCCGGGTCGACGGTGCGGGGCGGCGCAACTTCGCGAACTTCGCGACGTCGATGCCCGAGCTGCGCGCGAACGCGTTCTTCAACTGGCGGCGCGACGCGCACCTCGTCGACCTCTTCGTGCACTACATCGATTCGTACACGGACGACCAGGTTGCGCTCGGCCAGGGCAGCGAGGCGTTTCGCAAGATCGACAGCCAGGTCACGGCCGACGTGCGCTATGCGTACGAGTTCCGCGGCGGCGAGGGTCCGCGGCTGTCGATCGGCGTGATCAACCTGTTCGACGAGGATCCGCCGCACGTCGCGACGAACGGCGGCTACGATTCGAAAGTGCACGACCCGCGGGGCCGCGTGGTTTACGCGCGCGCGTCATTCGGCTTCTGAAAAAGGGGGCCAGGCACCAATTTCTCCGCGAGCGGAAAAATGGTGTCAGGCACGGTTTTTTATCCTGCCCGCATGCGCCGCGCGCCGAGCGGTGTCGGCGGCCGTCCGTCGCCGGCGTCGAACGCGTCGACGGCGCGCCGCTGCTCGGCGCCGTCGAGACGCTCGAACCACTCGATGCCGGCCGCGCCGCGGGCCGCGACCAGCTTGCCGCCGCGGAAGAGCAGCTGCCGCCACGGCACGGCGGGCGTTCGTGAAGCCGCGCCTGCGAGGTGCGCGAAGTTCAGCGGATCCGCGGCGGAGATCACGACCCATTCGTCGCTTCCGTCCGCCTGACGAACCTTCCTGAGCGCGACGACCGCTTCCGGCAGCGCGAACTGCTCGCCGCCGAGCGGGGCGACGAAGCGGCCGCCGCGAATCTCGCCCCGCGCTTCCCAGCGTCGGTACACGCCGAGCAGCAAGCGCCATGACGGCGCAAGCATCTCGCGGCCGAGGATCGCGCGGCAGACGACGCCGTAGCGATTCAGCAGCGCCCGGGCCGCCTGCTCGAGCGCCGCGGACGACGGGCCGTTGCCCGTCGACGGGTTCCCGGCCGCATCCGCCGGCGGCGTATCGTCACGGACGGCAGCCGGCAGCGGCTCGCCGATCAGCGCCCAGCGTCCGGCCGCATCGAAGCCGCCGGTGCCGCGCTGCCGGCTCCGGCCGCCGAAGCCCGCCCGCCTGCGCTGCGGCGTCAACAGCGCGCGCAGGCCGTTGAACGAATCCGCCGTCACCCGTCCGCGCGCGACGAGCTCGCCGAGCGCCTCCTCGACCTGCACGCGCAGGAGACCCGTCGCCTGCACGATCTCGACGAAGAAGAGCGCCCCGCGCGAGTCGAGCACCGCCTCGACCCGGGCCGCTGCCGACGACGGCGGCGGCTCGTCCGCGCGCTCGAGGCCCGCCGGACGCTGCGCGAGCTCGCGCCACTCGGCGAGCACGGCGCGCGGCACGAGCACGATCGGCGACGCGGCGACCGTCGTCGGGCGCGGGCCGAGCGCCGCCGCGCCCGGCCGCGGGCGCCACCAGACGATCTCGCCGGCCGACGACAGACGGTCGAGCAGATCGCGCCCGTAGTCGGCGATCCGCGCCGGCAGCACCTCGCGCTCCCACGCGATCGCCGGCAGCGCAAGCCCCTGCAGGTCGTCGAGCACGGCGCGCAGCGCGTCGACGCCCTCGCGCCGGTCCGCGCCAAGCCCCTGCCAGCGAAACAGGAAGCGCTGATAGTCCGCGAGCGACACGGGCTCGATCTCGCTGCGGAGCCGTCTCAGCGTATAGCGGTGGATGCGCGCGAGGAGACGCCGCTCGCACCATTCCTCGATCTCGCCGGCCGGGAGCTCCGCGCGATAGCGCCCGCGCATCGCGAAGCCCTGCTGCTCGAGCGCCGCGAGCGGCGCGGCGAGCGCTCGTGCCGGCAGCCCGAGCGGCGCGGCGAGCTCCGAGGCCGTTACCGGCCCGAGCGCCTCGAGCCGGCCGCGGACGATCTCGCGAAGCGCGGTTTCGGGATCCTCCGCCCGCCCGGGCAGCGTCGCCGCGTCGTCCCCGGCCGCCCCGTCCGGAAACGCGAGCCGCAGATCCGCGAGCCGCTCGGCGGCGACCCACAGCGTCTCGCCTCCGCGAGGCGCGAAGCTCGTCGCGCGGCGTGCGCGGCGCAGCGCGTCGAAGTGCAGCTGCCATTCGGGCGCCGCCTGCGCCTCGTTTGCCGTGACGAAGCCGATCGTGACGAGCGCATCGTGGAGCTCGTCGGGATCGCGCGCGTCCGGCCAAGCCTCTTCGCGCACGCGCCCGATCGCCTGCGGATCGAGCCGTCCGAGCTCGGCCGCCTGCTCGGCGCTCATGTAGCGGCGGCCCTGCACGGCAAGCGTTCGCCGCTCCTCGGCCGGCGCGTCGTCGAGGAACGCGTACGGCCGTGCGCCGAGGATTTCCTGCGCGAGCGGGGACGGCGCCGTCAGGTCGCGGCAGACGACCTCGACCTCGCCCGCCTCGACCCGCTCGAGCAGCCGCACGAGGCCGTCGACGTCCATCGCGCCGTGCAGGCAGTCCGCGAGCGTCTGCTCGACGAGCGGATGGTCCGGGATCTCGCGGTCGGCGCTCGCGAGGTTCTCCGCGCACGCGAGCTGCTCGGGGAACACGGTTGCGAGCAGGTCCTCCGCGTCCGTGCGCTGGAACTGCGGCGGCGCGCGCTTGCCGTCGCGGAAGCGTCGGATCGCGAGCGCGTTCGTCGCGTTCCAGCGCCAGTACGTCGGAAACATCGGCGCGGCGAGCACGGCCTGCGTCAGCACGTCGCGGACGCTCTTGCTCGACAGGTATTTCGGCACGTCGTCGAGCGAGAAGCTGTGCACGGTGCCGAGCGACAGCACGATCGAGTCCTCGAGCGCGGCCGCCTGCAGCTCGAAGTTGAAGCGGCGGCAGAAGCGCTTCCGGAGCGCAAGGCCCCAGGCCTTGTTCAGACGCGAGCCGTACGTCGAGTGCACGACGAGGTGGCTGTCGCCCGTCTCGTCGAAGAAGCGCTCGAGCACGATCCGCTCGGCCGTCGGCAGCGCGCCGAGCGCGGCCTTTGCGGACGCGAGATACTCGACGAGCTGCGCCGCGGCGTCGGGTGAGAGGCCGATGTCGCGCTCGAGCGCGCGCGCGGCCTGCTCGGGGCTTCCGGTCTCGAGCGCGATGTCGACCCGGGCGCGCAGCGCGGACACGGCGGCGGACAGCTCGTCGCTGCGCCCCGGCGCCTCGCCGAACCAGAACGGGATGCTCGGCGGCTGGCCGTGCGCGTCCTCGACGTAGACCTTGCCCGTCTCGATCTTGCGGATCCGATACGACGTGTTGCCGAGCTGAAAGATCTCGCCCGGCATGCTCTCGAACGCGAAATCCTCGTTCAGCGTGCCGACCGGATGCTCGTCCGGCAGCAGCACGACGTCGTAATCGAACTGATCCGGAATCACGCCGCCGTTCGTCACGGCCGTGAGCCGCGCGGAGCGCCGCGGCCGAACGATGCCGTTCACACGGTCGAGATGCAGGTGTGCGCTGCGCCGGCCGCGGTGCGTCGTGAAGCCGTCGGCGAGCATGTCGACGACCGCGTCGAAACGATCGCGCGGAAGCTCGCGGTACGGCTCCGCGGCCGTGAAGCGCGCGTAGAGGTCGTCGAGCCGCCACTCGCCCATGCCGACCTCCGCGGCGATCTGCTGCGCGAGCACGTCGAGCGGCGCGCCCGGAGAGCGGATCGCGTCGAGCTCGCCGCGGCCGGCGGCCGCGAGCAGCGCCGTGCACTCGACGAGCTCGTCGCGGGACAGCGGAAAGAGCCGCCCCTTCGGTGTGCGCCCGAGCCCGTGGCCCGACCGTCCGACCCGCTGCAGGAATGCGGCGATCGCCCGCGGCGAGCCGATCTGGCAGACGAGGTCGACGTCGCCGATATCGATGCCGAGCTCGAGCGACGCCGTCGCGACGACGGCTTTCAGCTGCCCGGACTTCAGGCGCTGCTCGGCCGAGAGGCGATGCTCCTTTGCGAGGCTCCCGTGGTGCGACGTGACCGCGTCCTCGCCGAGCCGCTCGGCGAGATGACGCGCGGCCCGCTCGCAGAGGCGGCGGGTGTTCACGAACAGCAGCGTCGTGCGGTGCGCGCGGATCAGATCGGCGAGCTTGTCGTAGATCTCGGTCCAGACCTCGTTCGGCATGATCGGCTCGAGCGGCGCGGACGGCAGCTCGAGCTCGAGGTCCCGCTCGCGCACGTGCCCGACGTCGACGATCTCGCACGGCCCGCGGGCTGCGCCCGTGAGGAACTCCGCGACCCGATCGAGCGGTTTCGTCGTCGCCGACACGCCGATGCGCACCGGCGGCTCCGCGGTCAGCGCCTCGAGCCGCTCGAGCGACAGCGCGAGGTGTGCGCCGCGCTTGTTGCCGGCGAGCGCGTGTATCTCGTCGACGATCACCGTGCGAACGGTCGACAGCATCCGGCGTCCCGACTCGGACGTCAGCAGGATGTACAGCGACTCAGGAGTCGTCACGAGGATATGCGGCGGCGTTCGGCGCATTCGCGCCCGCTCGCTCTGCGGCGTGTCGCCGGTCCGGACCACGGCCCTGATCGGCGCATCCGGCATTGCGAGCTCGAGCAGCTCGCGGCGGATGCCGTGCAGCGGCGCTTCGAGGTTCTTCTGGATGTCGTTCGACAGCGCCTTCAGCGGCGAGACGTAGAGCACGCGTGTCTCGTCGGGCAGCTCGCCGCGCTCGAGCGCATCGCGCACGAGATCGTCGATCACGGCGAGGAATGCCGCGAGCGTCTTGCCGGAGCCGGTCGGCGCCGAGATCAACGTCGGGACACGGCGCTTGATCGCGTCCCAGGCCTGCTGCTGCACCGGGGTCGGCGCGTCGAACGCGCGGCCGAACCAGCGCGTGACCGCCGGATGGAGTCGGTCCAAACCCATCCGGACAGGATAAGGCAGACGACGGCCAGCGTCATGGGCGCGGAGCGGGCGAAAAGAGGGGTCGCAAAAAATTCGTGCCTGGCACCAATTTTCATGCGCCGGCCCTCGGCTCCGGGAGTCACCGTATAATCAGCGGCCACGCTACGACCCTGCGGCGGCTTGTACCATGCGAATGACACGCGACGGGTTCTTGAAGTGGCCGCACAAGGCGATCACGCTGCTCGGCATGTCGGGCGTCGGCAAGACGACCCTCGCAAACAAGCTGCCGAAGACGTCGTGGTTTCACTACTCCGGCGACTATCGGATCGGCACGAAATATCTCGCCGAGCCGATCCTCGACAACATCAAGCGCCAGGCCATGCAGATCGGCTTCCTTCGCGATCTGCTGCGCAGCGATTCGATCTACATCGCGAGCAACATCACGGTGCACAACCTCGAGCCCGTGTCGACGTTCCTCGGCAAGATCGGCCGACCGGATCTCGGCGGACTGCCGGTCGAGGAGTTCAAGAAGCGCCAGGCGCTGCACCGCGACGCCGAGATCGGCGCGATGCGCGACGTCGAGCAGTTCATCCAGAAAGCGCGCGAGATCTATGGCTACGACCACTTTCTGAACGACGCCGGCGGCAGCGTCGTCGAGCTCGAGGATCCGACCACGGAGGCCGTGCTCGCCGAGCACACGCTGATCCTCTACCTCAAGCCCGACGCCGAGCTCGAGCGCGAGCTCGTGCGGCGAGCGATCGAGAACCCGAAGCCGCTCTATTACCAGGAGGAATTCCTCGACCGTAAGCTCGAGGAGTACCTCGCGGAGACCGGGCTCTCGAGCCCGAACCAGATCGTGCCCGACGACTTCGTTCGCTGGATCTTCCCCGCGCTCGTCGCGCATCGCCGCCCGAAGTACGAGGCGCTCGCGGCGAGGCACGGCTACACGGTCGACGCGCGCCGCGCCGAGCAGGTGCGGAACGAGCGGGATTTCCTCGAGCTCGTCGCTAGCGCGCTCTGACGAACACCCTTCGGAGTCGCCAGACGGTGCCCGCGGCGGCGCCGCGGCCGCGCCGACGTGGTCGCCGAACCTATGCCGCAGCGGTGAGCGCGAGGGCCCAAGCAAGGGCGAGGAGGCCAAGGGCCGCGGCGGCGGCGATCGCCTGGGCGTGGCGGACGCGCGAGAGATCGAGCTTGTAAAGCAGCAGCGCGCCGAGGCCGAATCCGGTCGCGAAGCCCGTCAGATGCGCGAAGATGTCCGTGTTATCGCCGCCGGTGCCGGTGAATGCGAGGAGCCCGATGCCGGCGGCGATCGGCGCGAGCCGGGCGCGCAAGCTTCCGTGCCCGGGACCGCGGCGCCACGTGTACGCGGTCAAGAGGCCAAGCGCGCCGAAGACGGCCGTCGATGCGCCGATCGAGCGATGATCTGGCGGCTGGATCGCTGCGTTCAGCGCGTTGCCCATCATTCCCGCGCACAGAATCGCAAGCCACGCGACACCCGGACCGAAGTAGCGGCCGAGGAAGAAGCCGAAGAAGCCGCCGAATGCGAGGTTGCTCGCGAGGTGCCCGGTATCGGCATGCAACGTCAGCGCCGTGATCGCCCGCCACCATTCGGGCCCGATCACGTCGTCGGCGACGAGCATGCCGGCGCGCCGCCAATCGACGCCGAGCACGCCTTGCTCCGTGAAAATCGCGAACAGCATCAGCACGGCGGCATACCCCGCGACGCCCGTCCACGCGCCCGGATGTTTACGCAGCGGAGGCGGCGTCGCCGGCGGCACGGCGTGCTCGGAGCGGTAGGCCGCGATCTCCTCGCCCGCGGCTCGGGCGCTCGATGCCGGCACGACGAGCAGGAGATGGCCCCGGGTGTCGCCGAGCTGGCGATGCTCGATGCCGCGCGCCGTCAGCACGAGCGAAAGATCGGCGCATTCCCGCTCGGAGGCGCCCCGCCACACGATCACCTGCTCTTCTGGATTCCATGCCATAACGCTCGCTCCGCTCGTCGCACAGGTGCCGTGCGATGCAACT
>Ga0079224_100003872_pt1 | contig 19112 bp, 14 predicted proteins | sample Stecom2015_FD_80414 | JGI IMG/M metagenome (GOLD analysis project Ga0079224, IMG submission 80414) | Agricultural soil microbial communities from Utah to study Nitrogen management - Steer compost 2015 | ecosystem: Environmental > Terrestrial > Soil > Agricultural land | place: USA: Utah... | reverse complement strand
GTTTTATCTTAATTTTATTTTCACATAAGTCTGCAAATTAAGTACAATACGCAATCTCAAGTATGCGCCCGTAGCTCAGTTGGATAGAGTAATCGGCTTCGAACCGATTGGTCGGGAGTTCGAATCTCTCCGGGCGCGCCATTTTTCTTTTCCAAAATTAATCTAGCAATTCAGTACTTAAAAAGGATTGTGATTCTTTTGTCCTGTGCTATTCTGGTTTCTTCAATCAATTTTTTATTGAATGCATTAATAAAATATAGAAGGCTATTATGGATCATGGATTTTGGCATCGTCGTTGGCAAAAAAATGAAATTGGTTTTCATGAAGCTCGACCGAATGAGTTACTGATAGATAACCTGAACGCATTAAAGTTGACTGCCAATAGTCGAATCTTCGTACCTCTGTGTGGAAAAACCCTGGATATCGGTTGGCTTATGCGTCAAGGTCACGATGTTGTCGGTGTTGAATTAAGCTCAAAAGCTGTTGATGAATTATTTGAGAGTCTAAAAATCACACCCGTAAAAAGCACTTTAAATTCAGGATTAATCTGTTATGAGAGTCCTCAATTGACTGTTTATCAGGGCGATATTTTTAACCTGACAGCGGAACAATTGGAGCCGGTGGATGCGGTTTATGACCGGGCCGCTTTAGTGGCTTTACCTGATGACTTACGATTAAAGTACAGTCGACATTTGCTTGAAATTAGCCATGCAACGAAGCAGCTGTTGATTGTTTTTGATTATGATCAAAGCCAACTCTCAGGCCCGCCATTTGCAATTAATAAGGCAGAAATCGAGCGCCATTATAACAACACTTATGTGATTAAGTTGTTGCACTGTCGTGAGGTTGACGGTGGTTTAAAAGGCAGCTGCTTTGCCACTGAATCTAGCTGGTTATTGCTACCTAAAACACAGGAAAAGATGTTTGATGCAATACAATAAAATGAGAACATAATCTAAAAGGACTGCTGTGAAATTAAATCATATTCTAAATATTAAAAATGTATGAGCTGGCTTAGTGTACTGCCGCCAATTGTCGCAATCCTTTATGCCATCTGGAGGCGAGATGTCACCATTGCACTGTTGTTGGCGATATTTACCGCTTCCCTGATATTGGTAAATGGTAATCCGGTTTATGCGTTTACGGATTCGGTTGAGCGCATAATTGGTGTTTTAGGTAGTGCTTATAATAGTCGTATTCTCTTGTTTAGCTTGCTCATTGGTGCGCTAATTCAGTTGATAAAAATATCCGGCGGCGTGACTGCTTTTGTGAATTGGTTAACACACCGTAGTATTGTTAATAATCAGCGTAAAGCCGGACTGCTACCGGCCTTTTTAGGCAGTGCGATATTTATTGATACCAATATGAGCGTGCTCACTGCCGGACTGTCATCTCAGGCTATTTTTGATCAATTTAAAATGAGTCGGTTACGACTGGCTTATATCATCGATTCAACGTGTGCGCCCATCAGTGTTTTAATTCTTCTTAACGGTTGGGGTGCGGCGATTTTAGGTTACGTGGAACAAACCGCTGTCAGTGATCCGGTGGCGGTGATGGTTAGCAGTATTGGCTATAATTTTTATGCCATCATAACTTTACTCATTGTTTATTACACGGTGTTAAGCACCCGCGTTTATGGGCCATTAAAAAGAAGTGAGGTTAATCTCTCATTCGACCGCAAGGAACTAACTTTACCGCCAGCCACCAAGAAACGTTATATGCTGGTGCCGTTGGTTTTTATGGTGTTCAGTATTTTGGTTTTCATGTGGCTTACCGGTGACGGTGATTTGCGCCAGGGCTCGGGGTCAGAGTCGGTTTTATGGTCAGTAATTCTATCCTTGTTTCTGATTTTTGGATTGTTACGTTTTGACGCTAAAAAACCGACCCAAGAGTTGATGAAGGCTTCTTTTAAGGGTATGGGTGAATTGTTGCCATTGGTCACTTTGGTGCTTTTGGCGTTTGCACTTTCTTCGGCTATGGGTGATTTAAAAACCGGAGAATTTGTGGCGCAAGCGGTGGGTGAGTTTATTCCGCTGTGGCTTATTCCGGCATTAATTTTTATTTTATCGGGTTTTATTTCTTTTACCACCGGAACTTCTTGGGGCACCTTTGGCATTCTTATTCCGATTGCCCTACCTCTGGCGTTAACCTTAGGCATTTCACCCGGGTTGGTGCTGGGTGCTGTTCTAGGCGGGGCGGTATTTGGCGATCATGCATCGCCGATTTCAGATACCACGGTGATTGCTTCTTTGGCTGCTGAGTGTGATTTGTTGGATCACGTTAAAACTCAACTTCCGTATGCGCTAACCGCCGGCGGCTTAAGTGTAGTTTTATATGTTTTGTTTGGGCTTTTTCAGTGAAGTTATAAAATCGGGTGGCAACAGTTAAAAGATTAATACTTGGGTTGATTTCGCATATCATGGCTTTATGGTAGCGGCGAGTTGTTGTCTCTTTCTTTTTGAACTATTGTGCTGTTAGCTTCAAATCATTAAATATTTTTCATGGTTCGAGAGGACAGTGCCGCCAATAAACTAATGACTGCAAAAAATAACAACGCCACCGGAATCGCTAATTGTGATAATAAAGCACTGATAACGCCGACCAGCAGTAGTAAGACCCCAATAATGGTGTTACTAACAGCAACATAGGTGGTGCGTTGATTGCCTTCTGCTAAATCAATGACATAAATCTTACGGGCCAGTCGCACGCCTTGATGGGTGATTGAGAGAGCAAAAAAGAGAAAGCCGTAGATATATGCGTGACTGGCTTCGGGTAAGAAATAAACCAGCGCAGATAATAGGCATATAACGGTGGTGATGAGGGCAGTGAAAGTCATCACATGGCGACTGTTTTTATCCGCTTGGTTGCCCCAGAATACACCGCTCAAGGCACTGGCCAATCCTGAAATGGCCAGAAAAACACCCAGACCAAACCAGCCCGATTGACTTCGTTCCGCCAACATCACAATATAAGGCGTGGCCAAAGCTGAGCTCAGCATTAAGGCACGGGTTATCACAAAGCGGCGAAATGGCACATCATTTTTCATTAAATCGACCGCCCGACGAAATTCATGCAGCCCGGTGCGACCACCTTCAGTGGCACCTTTAAATTCATTGATCAGGCCAGAGAGCACAGCAGACAGGGTTAAAAAACAAGCTGCGGCCACCAATAACCATAATATGTGCGTGGTCTTCATGGTTAACCCCCATGCCAGACCAATCCCAACAACAATGCCGGTAATACCGGCGATGGTGGCGGCATAACCGCTGACTTGGCCACGTTTACTGATGTCGACGGTTTTACCGAGTACGTCTTTGGAAGCAACTGATGAAAAACTACGCGCTAAGCTGAACAGAGTCATGATGCCGATAATTGCCCAGCCGGCAGCCGCGCCTTGCATCCACAAAGCCACCGGTATAATGCTTAATAAGCACAGGCCCTGAGCCAGTGTGCTGGCGACCATAAACCATTTTCGCCGTGGGAATTGACGTACCCAAGAGCCAATAAATAATTGCGGCAGCATGGAACCGGACTCTCTGATGGGGACCAGTAAACCACTGAAAAAGCTGGGAATGCCGGCGGTGGACATTAACCACGGTAAAACCAGTTTAGTGCTGGCTAGTTTGTCACTAATTTGTGAACAAGCTACAGCCATCAAGTATAACAAGTAATTTACGGGTTGAGCGCGACATGCGCTTTCGGGGATTTGTTTACAAGCGCGGGTGTCATCATCATTGCTAAGCAATTGATAAATGGACATAAGCCGCTTGTTTTTGGATTTCAGCATGGTATATAAAATATGTTCGTCAATGAAAGCCTAATTTTTTATTCAGTAAGGTTATCATAATTGGACTTGTCTATTGGCAATGTAATTAAATTTGCGGAATTATTGAATGGTGTCATCGTATTATAATTAAGAAGTACAGTCATATACTTTGTTTGGCTGGAGTAAAAAAATGAATTTTTGTGAAGATGATTCGATTTTTATTCCCAAAAGCTGTGATAGAATCTTGCCCGTTGCTCTGGATTAAATTAATAAACGGGCATCAATTTAAGATATACATATTCGCAATAAGGCCTTTTGCGACCTTATAAATACCCCTAAAAAGAGGAAATACATGAAACCAAGAAAGTTACTGCTAACCGGTAGCATCGCTTTGGCGTTGGCTGGTTTTAATTCAGGCCATGCGTCTGTGGAAGTGCAAGAGGAGTTGAGTTGGCTACAAAGCTCACAAGCCAGCTACTATAAATCATTGCCAGACGTGTCTGCTTATTATGTTCGTTATAAAAAAGGCAGAAAGTCCAATATTCAATCGTTGTTCCATTCTTTGTCACAGTCAAATGACGTGATTATTAACAATGAATTAGATGATTACAACACTTTGATGGTGACTGCGCCAACCGATAGTCTGCAGTCGTTGAGCGCCAATGATGATGTTGAGTTCATTGAGCTGGTACCCGAGCATCAATTAATGGCGCAGGTGGTGCCGTGGAATATTGATCAGTTTCAGGCAAGGGATGTGTGGGACGCGGATCGAGATGGTATTGTGGATGCCGGAGCGCCGGATGGAAGTGGTGTGAAGTTATGTATTATTGATACCGGATTTTATGCAGCGCATGATGATTTCCAAGGAATTTTGCACACAGGCCAATCTCAAATCAATGGTGAAGCTTATACCGAAGATGGTAATGGCCATGGCACCCACGTGGCAGGGACAGCCAATGCAATGAATAATAACATCGGTGTGGTTGGTGTCATGCCCGGTGGAGCCGAATTACATATCGTGAAAATCTTTAATAATAGCGGCGTGTGGGTTACCGGTCAGTCTAATTTGGCCACTGCAGCAGTTGCCTGTAAAGACGCCGGTGCCAATGCCATTAGTATGAGCTTGGGTGGTGGTTCCAGTCAAACCGAAGAAAATATTTTTCAAGATTTGTATGATAATCATAATATTATCAGTATTGCAGCTGCCGGTAATGATGGTAATGCAACCGCCAGCTATCCGGCCAGCTATGATGCCGTAATTTCTGTTGCGGCTCTTCGTCAAAGTGATAATGTGGCAAATTTTTCCCAGTATCCGGCGACCAGCTACAATCCAAATACTCCGCCGGCTAATGTGGAGTGGGATGTGGTTGAATTATCCGGTGGTGGTGAAAATGTCTTAAGCACGTGGCCCGGTCCCCCGCACGGTAATGTGCCGGTATTACAGGTGACCAATGATGGTGTTGATTACAGCGCCACGCAAATTGCTGAAACCGGTAGTGGCGATGTCACCCAAAATTTAGTTGACGGTGGTTTATGTGATAACGGAGATATCAACGCTAGTTGGAATGGCTCCGTGGTTTTATGTGAACGTGGCAATATTGCTTTTGCCGATAAAATGAACAATGTCGCCAGTAATGGTGGTGAAGCGGTGGTTTTATTTAATAATGAAGCCGGTACTTTAAACGCGACTTGTGGTGGCAATTGTACTTCCGGCGCCAATATCCCCGGTTTGGCTCTGACTCAAACTGAAGGCCTGTTTTTGCGCGCTAATGGCTTGGGTTTGCCGACTAGAGTGTTGGCAGATAATGGTTCCGGATGCGTCGGTTGTAGTGGTGGTTATAACGCCATCAGTGGTACTTCAATGGCAACCCCGGGTGTAGCTGCAGGTATTGCCTGGGCGTGGTCTGCCTGCGGTGGACCAACCGGAATTACCAACAAAGAGTTGCGTCAATTATTGCGTGATAGTGCCCGAGATTTGTCAGGAACTCATGACCAAAGTGGCACCCCATATGGTGCCGGCTGGGATCCTCATACCGGCTTTGGTTTAGTGCAGTTAAAAGATGCTCAATTACTGGGTAACCAACGTTTTGGTTCGACATGTCCGATTGGTTTAGCGGTCAGTCCAAATGAAATTGAAGTATGTACCCTGCCAACAGCAAACAATGCTGATTTTACGGTCACTGTTGACGATAATTTCAACGGTACAACTAACTTAAGTGCCAGTGGAATTCCAGCTGGTGCCAGCGGTGCATTCACCATCAATCCTTTGATTTCACCGGTGGATACATCGGTTTATTCAGTTTCCAATTTAGACGGTGTGGCGTCAGGTGATTATCCTATTACGTTGACAGCGACTGATCAAAACGATGCCAATAACACGGCAGACAGTCAAGTCAATTTAATTACTATTGATAACGTCCCGGCAGCTGTGAATTTGACGGCACCGGCTGATGGCGCTGTGGGTGAGATTTCAAAGCCCACTTTTACTTGGAACAACGCTTCACAAGCATCCAGCTATACGTTTGAATTAGCCAGTGATGCTGGTTTTAATAATGTAATTGATTCAGTAAGTGGTTTAACCGGGAATAGTTATACCTTGGCTAATGGCTTAGCTGGATTAAGTACGTATTATTGGCGGGTTACTGCGGAGAATCTATGTGGTGATACCAGCTCTGTGGTTTATTCGTTCACCACGGCCAATGAGGTCTGCCAAACATACACAAGTGTTGATGTGCCAAAAACCATCGCAGCCAATCCGTCTCCCGGCGATGTGACTTCCGTTCTGAATATTGCCGATAATGGTATTATTAGCGATGTTAACGTAGTTGACTTTAACGGTACGCATACTTGGATTAGAGACTTAACCTTCAAGATCAGCAGCCCGGCTAATACTGAAATTACTCTGATGGAACGAATCTGTTCCTCACAAGATAATTGGGATGTGGGTTTTGATGATGACGGTTTGTTAGGGCCTTTGCCTTGTCCGCCAGTTGATGGCAATGCCTATCAGCCGGAGCAACCGTTGGCTGGTTTTAACGGTGAGAACCTTAATGGTACATGGACTTTGACTGTTAATGATTCATCAAACCTTGATGGTGGTAACCTAAATGCTTGGGCGTTGGAAATATGCTATGCCGGTAGTGGTGTTGGTCCTTATACCGTTGGCGGCTCGTTGGCGGGATTGGCCAATGCCGAAAGTATTACCTTGCAGAATAACAGTGCTGATGATTTGGTTTTAAATGCCGATGGCGGGTTTTCTTTTGCCACGGCTTTAAATGATACTGAAAGTTATGCAGTAACTGTTTTAACTCAGCCGAGCACTCAAACCTGTTCTGTAACTAATGCTTCAGGTGCCATTACCGGAGCTAATGTTACTGATGTGGTGGTGAGTTGTCTTGATAATAACGCTACAGCAGTTAATGACAGTTACAATGTCTTAGAAGACTCGTTAACTAACGCTCTGGATGTTACAGCTAATGATAATGCAGGTGTGAATGGTGCCGTAGTTGATAGTGTTACACAAGGCGCTCATGGTGCAGTTAGTATTGTCAATGCCGGCGCTGATGTCGATTATGTACCGTCAGCAGATTATTGTGGTAGTGATTCTTTCACTTACACGTTAGTGGGCGGCTCCACAGCGACTGTTGATGTGACCGTTGAATGTGTCAATGATGCACCTGATTTTAACTTAAATTCAGATGCTTATATTGATGTTGATAATCCAATGGCGCAATTGGTTGCCTGTGCTTTTAACATGGGTCCGGGTGATGAAAACAATTCACAAGCCATCAGCGATATCAATGTTAGTATTGTGGCTGATCCCAATGGCGTTATAACTTCAGCCGATGTCGATAACAGTGGTCAGTGGAGTGCAGTGTACTCCGGAAATCACGGTGAAGTAACTGTTGATATTACTTTGCAAGATGATGGCGGTACCGCCAATGGCGGCGTTGATTCGGTGACTAAGCAGATGACCATTCATGTGCGTGATTACATCAGTCGTCATGGTTTTGAAGCAGCGGCTCAATGTCAGTAAGTTGTTAGTGTTATGAACAAGTAAGGCTAAACGGCTTTACTGAACTTTAAAAACCCCTGCTTTAGCAGGGGTTTTTTATTGGCGCGAGAAACTTGTATGGATTAGAATCGGGTTAGAGCAGGTTTTGAATTTACTTTGAATTAAGCTTGCTAAGCACTATTTAAGTTGACTCGGTTTTACTCAAAATGACAATCGGCAGCTCAAAGTTGCTCGCCATAGTAAATATAAGCATGGGATGCTTGAGATGGTATTTATACGGCTAATATTGTCCTTGGGCCGGAGCCCAAGGATGATATTTTTGTCTTGAATCTGTTAGCTGGGAGTTATTTCTATGGTAAAAACTTTGCTTATGTTTTCGCTGATACCGATTTCTTCCGGGGGTTGAAATTGCCAATTACGGATGCTGTTTTCGGCGTGTCTCATGATGATTGCTGAGACGCTGGGATCAGCGGCTGTCACACGGATAACTTTGCCTTGAGGATTAATTTGGATTCTGAGCTTCAGGTTGTCATTACTTTTTATGCGACCAGGTATGCTGATGGGTGTGGTTTTCAGTAAATTCCAGCTGTATTCAGCAAGCAATGGATTGGGCTCATTGCTTACAGTTTGTGGTTGTTGGTAATAGCTGGTTAAAGCATTGGCACGATTTGTTGCTATCGGGGCATCGACAGGGGGTGTCTGAGGTTGAACGTTTAATTCAATAACCGGTGCGGTCGACAAATTGATTTCAATGCTTGGCGCAGCGGGCCGTTCGCTCGTGTCGGGAGCGATAACATCCGTTGTGGTTTTGGGTTCTGTGTTAAAACGTTGTTTTTCGGGTTTTATCGTTGTTTGGCGCTCAGGTAAGCCCTGCGACCAACTTGGTCGCTTCTGATCGTCCTGTGCGTGGCTATTAAAAGTGAGTAGTAAGCTTGCAATAATAAGGTGTTTCATAGTGATTCCGGTCAAAGATCTCTGGGTGTGATTATATAGTCGCTTAGTTTAATGTTTCTTTAGTTGAAGTCAATGGCTGTGGGCTTTTAGGGGGTTTAATAGTCCGCTTTTTAAGGTTGTTTTGCTTTCTATACGTTTTTCCCGTGATGAGTGCTTTATATTTCAGCTAAAGCGTGTAGAATTTCAATTTATCTATTTATAGTGGTTAGCTGTGTTTATTGTCCGTTTTTTGTGTTTTTTTATGTTTATGGGTGTGGTTATGGCGAATGAATCTGTTGAATATACTTTAACAGTAACAGATGCAAATCAGCATTTGGCGCAGGTGGAAATACGATTGCCGATATTAGAGGCTGAGCAAATTGAGCTTAAATTACCTGTGTGGCGCACCGGTCGCTATGAAATCTTGGACTTGAGTAAAAATATTAGCGAGTTCAGTGTTGAAAACTCATCGGCTGAGGCATTGCTATGGCGTAAGTCTGATAAGAACACCTGGCTAGTGGATAACACGACAGCCTCTGGAGTGACTGTGCGTTACACGGTTTATGCCAATATGTTAAAGCAGCGAGTGGCCCATATTGATGATACCCATGCTTTTATTGATGCCAGCGGCGTATTTATGTTTTCGCCGGAACTGCGTCAACAACCGTTAACTGTGCAATTGGCAGTACCGGGCCAATGGCGCTCTAGGTCGGGTATGGAATCTATTGGTGAACATCAATTCAAAGCAAAAAATTATGATCAATTGGTGGATTCGCCGATTGAGTCAGGTATTCATGAGTTTTTAGAGTTTACAGTTGCTGACAGACTTTATGAAATTATTATTTGGGGTCGTGGTAATCACGATATCTTAAAATTAAAAGAAGCCATCGATAAAATTGATCAAGTGGCCACGGATTTATGGCAAGACTTTCCTTTCAATCGTTATGTTTACATGTTTCATGTTGGAGAAGGTTTACGCGGTGCGACCGAGCACGTTAATTCAACCATCATTCAGCAGGGGCGTTTTAATTTTGCTCCACGTCAGGATCTATTGAAAGTACTCGCGACCACTGCTCATGAGTTTATTCACACTTGGAATGTTAAATCCTATCGTCCTGCAGGGATTGCGCCTTATGATTACAGTAAAGAAAACTATTCGTCTTTGTATTGGATGGTAGAGGGTAGCACCAGCTATTATGATGATTTATTTCTGCTACGTGCGGGCATTTATAAACCAAAGGATTATTTTGAGCGTTTAGCGCAAGGAATTCAAGCGCATTTGAATAAGCCTGGCCGGCTCATCAGTTCGGTAGCAGCCAGTAGTTTTGATACATGGCTGAATAATGACCGTCAGTTTAGTCACAATAACAGTGTCAGTATTTATTTAGAAGGGGCGTTGAAATCTTGGGCATTGGATCGGGAAATCCGTGCACGAAGTCAGTTTAAGTATAGCTATGATGATGTTCAGCGACAACTTTATCAACGGTTTGGAGGTTCGCAAGTCGGCTACACCGTACAGGATGTATTGGCTATTGTAGAATCCTTAACCGACGAAGATATAGGCGATTTTTGGGCTGACTATATTGAGGGCACTAAAGAGCTTGATTTTAATGAACTATTGGCATTTTATGGTTTAGAGAAGGTTATTGACGAAGAAAGTAAGACAGATAATTGGCTTGGCTTATCCATGACTTCTGGCTCAATGGGGCCTGAAGTAGCTAACGTAAATCGGGACAGCCCGGCTTGGCAAGCCGGCTTAACTGTCGGAGATGAGTTACTGGCTTTGGATGGTTTGCGGGTGTCTGTCGAGCACTTCGATGATTACTTACAGCAGTTGCAAGCGGGGCAGTCATATCCGCTGGTATTTTTTCGTGGCGAGCAGATTAAAACCATTAACATAACTCCGGTTATAAACCCCAATCCCAATTTTACGATTAGACCGCTAGCAAAACCCAGTCGGAATCAAGTTAGGGTGTTTAAAGATTGGACCGGTAGATCGCTGTCATCAGTTTCTGATGAGTCTTAGATTGAGGTTTTGTTGAAATTGTTATGAAAAAGCCAACGATTATTGCCATTGCCGGAAATATTGGTGCGGGTAAAACTTCGTTGGTTGAGTTTTTACAAAGAACCTACGCTATTACGCCATTTTATGAGCCCAATGACGACAATCCTTATTTGGTTGATTTTTATGACGATATGAAAACTTGGGCATTTCATTCGCAGCTTTATTTTTTAATCAGTAAATTTAAAATGCAACAGCAATTAGAACTTTGCTCTGGGGTGGTGTTGCAGGATCGAACGTTGTTTGAAGACGTTGAAATATTTGCTACAGCTTTGTATCAAATGCGCAAAATCAATCAACGCGACTGGCAAACGTTCACTGCTTTGTATGAAACTATTAAGAATGCGATTCAACCGCCGGATTTAATGATTTACCTTAGCTGCTCGATTCGCACTGCCCGAAAACGAATTAAAATACGTGGGCGAAATATGGAGCAGGATATGCCGTTGCGTTATCTAAAACGTCTTGATGGCTTGTATCATGCATGGGTGAGTAGCTATGACATGAGCGAACTGCTGACCATCGAAACCGATAAGCTGGACTACGTTAATGATTTAATTGATCAAATACAAATGATGTCCGCTATTGAACGTTATATTCCTAACGAATTAAGAAGACATTAACAGGGTTGGATAACTAATGATGTATCTGTGGGTTTATTTAAAAGGCATGCTGATGGGAATGGCGGATGTTGTACCAGGCGTTTCAGGGGGTACGTTGGCGTTAATTACCGGTATTTATGAGCGTTTAATTAATGCCATTGCCAAAGTGGATGGTGATTTTTTTGGGTATGTATTTACCTTTAAAATCGACCAAGCTTGGCGTCATGTGGATGGTTGGTTTTTGCTGGCTTTATTGGCTGGTATTCTTACCTCAATATTTTTATTTGCCGGGGTGTTAAGTCAGTTATTGGCGACGCAACCGGTGTTGACCTGGTCATTTTTCTTAGGCTTAATAGTGGCAGCTGCGGCACTATTAGTGGCGGCAGAGCGTTCTAAACAGTGGCTACATTGGTTATGGCTGCTCTCTGGTATTGTATTGGGTTATGTGCTGTCTACCCAGACATTGTTTGCTTTGCCCGATGGATATTTAGGTGTTTTTTTGGCTGGTATGATAGCTATTTGTGCCATGATTTTACCGGGTATTTCCGGTTCGCTCCTGTTAGTGTTATTAGGTAAATATGCGGTCATGTTAGACGCGGCTCATCAGCGTGAATGGCTGACATTGCTGATTTTTGCCATTGGTGCTTTACTGGGTCTATTGTTGTTTTCAAGGTTGTTGAAGTGGCTGCTAAAACATTATCACAAAGCCATGATTTATTTTTTGTCAGGTTTGATGCTCGGTACTTTATTTAAAGTCTGGCCGTGGAAGACAGTTGCTGATGTTAATGTTTGGCCTTGGCAGCATACGGCACCGCAGTATCTGCTGAGTGGTTTGCTGATTTTTGCCGGTGTGATTGTGGTCACCGGCTTGTTTTATTGGGGTCGACAAACCAGACGGGCATAAAAAACGCCGTTTATTTAATAAATCAACGGCGTTTTAATGGTAATAAAAGATTCTTAGTTCAAGCGACGACGGAATAAACCGGCCATCACTAAAAAGATGGTGGCTAAAGTTAACACAGACCATGTGCTGAGACTAGGTACCGAACGGGCAGTCGGCGTGCCACGATTGGGTTGCATGGATTGTAGCTCCATGGGTGATGGGCCACCGATACCTTTAAGTGCATTACCTGTTGGCATATTTGTAAAGCTTTCACAGAGTGTAAACCAAAAACAACCGGTTGGTGCGTCGGATATAGGCGGTGAACCATTACCCCGGTTGTTATCATGCCGAGCAGACGATATGTTTTGACCACCGATGTCATGCGTAAATAAGTTAAATTCACCTGAATCACCATCGAATGTGGTACCCCAAGGCGCATCGGCTGTAGGCTGGCCAATCAGTGGCTGGCTGAAATCAAGAACGCCGCCATTACTATAGAAGTCAACTGAGGCATAATCATTTAAATCATAAGTACCGTCACTATAATTGGAGCCAGTAACCGTTAGTTGTAAATCAAGTACTTTTGGACTCGGAAGACTTATGATTTCATCAACAGGGTTTGATAATAATGATTCTTCAAAAACAATATAGCCGACAGTACGTGCTGTGCTATTAGGATCATCAAACACAAAGTCGAAGCGCACCGGTGCTGCTGAAATACTGAATGTCGTGATAAGTAATAATATCGTAAGTTTTTTCATGGTTCCCCTTTAAGTTTAGTTTAAAATTCAGTTACTATATTAATTAAGTTCTTTGCTAATAACAATGTTAATTTTAATTTTGTGACGCGGTTCACGGGAGTGCGGCTTGAAGAGTGATAGTAGCTTTTATTGGTATGACCTGGAGACTTTCGGTGTAGATACCCGCTATGACCGGATAGCACAATTTGCCGGCATTCGCACAGATTTGGATTTAAATGTTATTGGTGAACCGGAAATGTTTTATTGTCAGCCAACATTTGACTATTTGCCCACCGGCGAAAGTGTCTTAGTGACGGGCATTACACCGCAACGCTGTCAACAGAAAGGCCTTCTGGAATATGCGTTTGCTGAGCGAATAAGTGAGATTTTTTCACAAGCCAAAACCTGTGTCACCGGTTATAACTCGGTGCGCTTTGATGATGAGTGTATCCGTTCTTTATTTTATCGAAATTTGCGCGATCCATATGTTCGAGAGTACAGTTTTGGCAACAGTCGTTGGGATATAATTGACTTGGTCCGTGCCACCTATGCACTGCGTCCAGAAGGCATTAAATGGCCCATACGAGAAGATGGTCAGCCGAGTTTTAAACTGGAAGATTTAACACAGGCTAATGGCTTAACTCACCAAGCAGCTCATGACGCGTTATCCGATGTTGAAGCCACCATTCAGATGGCAGCTTTGATTAAACAAAAGCAACCCCGATTATTTGATTATGGTTTAAAAATGCGTGATAAGCGCTTTGTTGAAGGATTATTACAATGGCGTGAGTTAACTCCCATTGTCCATGTTTCGGGAATGGTGCCGGCGGAACGCGGTTGCGTTAGCTTGTTCGTTCCATTAGCGCTGCATCCAACAAACAGCAATGGTGTAATTTGTTATGACTTGCATTATTCACCGGATGATTTATTGCGTTTGTCAGCAGCAGAGATTGAGCAGCGAATTTATACCCCGCAAGCTGAGTTGCCTGCAGGACATAATCGGGTTCATCTAAAAACCATCCACATTAATAAAGTGCCGTTTGTGGCACCGGCTAAAATAATGGAACGAACCAATTTGGAACGTTTGGGTTTGGATTTAGCACTGTGTCGTCGCCATTTAGAGTCCATAAAAAACTTTGCCAAAGACCAACAGCATGGCTTGATTAAAAAAGTACAGACTGTTTTTAAGCGCCCTTATGAATCCGATAACGATGATGTGGATAGCCTTATTTATGATGGTTTTTTTAGTGCTAAAGAGCGTCAGTTTTTTGAACATGTGCGGCTTATGAAACCCGAAGATATGCCGTGGCAAGACACCGAAATGGGTGACTTAAGAGATCCACGCGGTGCTGAATTGGTGAGGCGTTTTAGGGCCCGTAATTTTCCCGATAGCTTAGATGCTAAACAAAAATCTCAATGGCTGGATGAGTGTCGTCGACGGTTACAGCAGCGTCATGGTGAAAACTGGCACCGTTGGTTCACCCAGATGGCCACCCTGAAAGCCGGTTTAACAGATGATTCACAGCAACAATTATTAAATCAAGTCGAAGATTATGTCCGTGACAGTCCGTTGTTGGGTCTATGATTTAATGAATTAAGGGTTACGGTATTTTTTCTGGTTCAATATCATGGCGATACGAATCACAACATAGAGCACAAATCCTGCGGCCACTAAATAACTACCCCAGTGACTTAACAGCACCACATTATCACCTTGTTCTATGCCTTTAATATAGGCCCAAAGCATGGGAATGGCGCCAATCATAGCAATCGCCATGGCCACATATGAGGTCATTTTTAATTGGTAAACCCGTTGACTAAAGCGTCTTTTGCGATACAGCTCAGCCTGTTGTGGATCGATTTCTTGTTCCGGGTCGTGGCTAAAGCCACATTTTGGGCAAACTTTTGCCAATGAGGACATGCGGGTGCGACAAACGGGACATTTAACTAAAGCCATAGTGATTAATAAATAAATTCTTTAAATCCGTTCAATTATAACAATTCTGGCATGAAATTTTCAGCAAAAAAGCCTATCATGAGTACTTTCTATAAAATACCCTGATGGCTTAAATTTATGTATCGAAAAACCAAAATTGTTGCAACCTTAGGCCCGGCCAGTAATAAGCCCAGACAAATCGTAAAACTTATCCAAGCCGGGGTAAATGTGTTTCGATTAAACTTTTCTCACGGTAGTCATGAAGATCACCGTGCAGCGGTGGGAAATATTCGTAAAGCCGCGAAAAAATTAGATAAAGTAATCGGCATCTTGCAGGATTTACAGGGGCCGAAGATTCGGGTTGGGCGGTTTATTGATCGCTCCGTGCGATTGAAAGCAGGCCAAACGTTCACTTTGTATGCTGATCCGCAAAAACCCGGGGATGTTAATGGTATTGGTATTAGCTATGCTACCCTTTATCAAGATGTGGCTATTGGCGACCCTATTTTATTGGATGATGGCAAGCTTAGTTTACAGGTGCAAGAAATTGTTAACGATAATCTGGTCTGTCGCGTAATTGTTGGCGGTGTGCTATCTAATCAGAAAGGCATAAATGTGCCGTCGGCAGATTTGTCGATTGCCGCTGTTACTGAAAAAGATCGTGTTGATTTGGCTTTGGGGGCTGAATTGGATGTGGATTGGGTGGCGTTGAGTTTTGTTAGAACGGCCGCGGATATTCGTTTAGCTCGGCAATACTTAGATGATCATAATTCGACAGCTAAGTTGATGGCCAAAATTGAAAAGCCCGGTGCCATTCAGAATTTCCAAGAAATCTTACACTATGCCGACGGCATCATGGTTGCTCGCGGTGATTTAGGCGTTGAACTGTCGACTGAACAAGTGCCATTATTGCAAAAAAAATTAATTCAACAGTCTCGTGAGCAGGGAAAGCCAGTGGTGACAGCCACGCAAATGCTGGAAAGCATGATTGAACAATCGGTGCCTACTCGGGCCGAAGCCAACGATGTTGCCAATGCCATTTTCGATGGCACTGATGCGGTGATGTTATCGGCAGAAACAGCTGCTGGACGGTTTCCTTTACAAGCGGTCGAAACTATGGCGCGGATAGCCGAAACTGTTGAGCAAGATATAAGTTACCAACAGCATATCGAACGACTTAAAGTTAATGTGCAAAAAAACACTCCCGACGCAGTATCTTCAGCGGCTTGTCAGGTGGCGAGTACGCTTGAGGCCAAAGTCATGTGCTGTTTCTCCAGTTCCGGTGCGACTGCGCTGCGAGTGGCGCGTAATCGGATGGTGACTCCGGTGATTGCTATTTCGCCGCATTTGAAATCTTGCCAACAACTGACTTTATCTTGGGGCATTAATCCGGTTTGGAATAATGCCGCTCAAAGTACCGATGGCATGGTTGAAGTGGCCAATAATGTAATCCGTGAAGCAAAAATGGTGAAACCCGGGGGTACTTATGTGATTACCGCCGGAGTACCGTTTGGTCAATCAGGCACCACCAACTTGATTCGGGTTGAGAGTTTTCAATAAAGAGTCACTATTTGTGCTATTTATGGGTGTTGGTTTAAGATGGTGGTTTATTGTCCGATATTGAAGTTATGCCTTTAGTTAAACCGTTAGATGATTTTGCCAATCCTGAAGTTGAACGGTTGGTTACTTTCTACAATGAAACCTTGGGGTTTTGTCCCAATAGCTTACTTACCATGCAGCGGCGACCTGCGATTGCTGAGGCTTTTGTTAAAATCAATCAAGCGGTAATGGACAACCAAGGTCGAGTTACTGCTGAACAAAAAAGATTGGTGGGATATCTAACCAGCGCCCAAAGTGGCTGCCGGTATTGTCAGGCGCACACCTTACTGGCAGCGGAGCGTTACGGCGGCAGTGATAAACGTTTGCAACAGATTTGGAACTTTCGTCAAAGTGAAGCCTTTAGCGTGGCTGAAAAAGCTTTATTTGAATTTGCCTTAGCGGCATCGTCAGTCCCCAATGCAGTGGACAACAGAATTGAGAGTGAACTGAAAAAACACTGGGATGATGGTGAAATTGTCGAGGTTTTAGGCGTGATTGCCTTGTTTGGTTTCCTTAATCGCTGGAATGATTCAATGGCAACGACGTTAGAGCAACCGGCAGAAGAAGCCGGAAAAAAATACCCGCAATCACAAAGCTGGAATAAAGGTAAACACAGTTGAAGCAATTCACAGGTATATTACGCATATCACTTTATAATTTCGGTTTCACCCAAATATAGGCCTATCCACTTACAATGTCCAAAGATATGAATAATCCGCAATCACAGACAAGCAAACAGGTATTGCAGCACTCACCGGTTAAAAAAATACAACAGATTATTGATTTGGTGGGTGAACGCATTCTCGATAAACAGTCAGCCATTCGACAAGTGGTGGCCGCTTTGTTAGCCGGCGGTCATGTGTTGCTTGAAGATCGACCGGGTTTGGGTAAAACCACTTTGGCGGCATCAATTGCTCAGGTATTTGGCTTGGACTATAACCGCATCCAGCTGACCTCCGATATGATGCCCAGCGATGTTTTGGGGGTGAGTATTTATAACCCGAATGAACAAACCTTCAGTTATCATAAGGGGCCGATTTTCACTCAGTTTTTATTGGCCGATGAGCTCAATCGTGCCACCCCGAAAACCCAAAGTGCTTTGTTAGAAGCGATGGCGGAAAGCCAGGTCAGTATGGATGGTAAAACTTATCCCATGGACGATGTATTTTTCGTTATGGCCACCCAAAATCCGATTGATGATTCAGGCACCTATCCTTTACCCCATTCTCAATTGGATCGATTTCTAATTAGCCTCACCTTAGGTTACCCAAATGCAGAAAGTGAGCGAAAAATATACAGTGGTGATTATTTAAGAAATTTTAAGCAGCCTTTAAAAGCAGCCTGTAGTCTCGCAGAATTACGGCAGTGGCAACAAGCGGTTAGCCAAGTGCATGCAGCGGATGAGGTATTGGATTACTTACAATGGTTAGTGGGCCAAACACGCCAACATCCTCAAATTCAACATGGTTTATCGCCACGTGCGGGACTGGGTTTATTTCGTATGGCGCAAAGTTTAGCTTTTATGTCCGGTCGAGACTATATTACGCCGGATGATATAACCACTGCATTTTACCCGGTTAGTCGCCATCGCTTGCTCAGCGAGGACGGTCACCAAGTGGAAGAAATAATCGAGCAAATTATCAACAGTGCCAATTTAACGTAATGTTCGGATTTTCTATTGAGATAATCGCCATAAGTTTGCGGCTGTGATTAAACGCCTAAAACAATATTTTATCAATCGTCGTGGCATGGAAGTGCTACCGGTACGGTTACACTGGCGTCGCTTATATGTGCTACCCGCAAAGCCGGGGCTGTTCTTTTTTGTTATCGCTTCGGTGATGATGTTGGCGGGTTTGAACTTTAATAACAACATGAGTTTAATGTTGGTATTCTTGTTATTTGGTGTCGCCCAAGTGGCACTTTATAAAACCTTTTTGAATTTAAAGGATGTGGTTATTGCAAAAATCCACAGTGATGCGGTATTTTTAGGCGAAAGTTTAGTTTTAAAGCTGCAATTAACAGCTGCCAAAGAGCGCCATCAAATCGTAGTATCTTGCGACGCCAGCAGCGATTGCCAAGATCTCAATAAATCCACAGGGTTGTGGCAGTTACAAGTGGCTAGTCAGAAGCGTGGCTATCAGAGCTTGCCGCGATTAAAATTAATGACACGATATCCCTTAGGATTATTTACTGTTTGGGCGTACTGTCAGCCTAAAGAGTCGGCTTTAATCTACCCTCGGCCGGAACAGCCACTACCAGCATTTCCACAACATGGCGGGATTGACGGCAGCCAAAGCAGCCGCTTAAAAGGCGATGAAATGGACAGTTTACGGCATTACCATCAAGGCGACCCGATTCGCGATATTGCATGGAAAAAATCTGCCCAAACACAGCAAACATACGTTAAAGAGTACCATTTAAAACAAGGCCGTGAGCTGCTTTTTGATTATCAACAAGTGTATTTAACTGATAGCGAATCACGTTTGTCGCGATTAACTGCATGGGTAGTGGCCGCTGAACAGCAGCAACTCAATTACCAGCTTAGCTTACCGGGGTTTACCAGCACCATGAGTCGT
>Ga0079224_100003871_pt1 | contig 19116 bp, 20 predicted proteins | sample Stecom2015_FD_80414 | JGI IMG/M metagenome (GOLD analysis project Ga0079224, IMG submission 80414) | Agricultural soil microbial communities from Utah to study Nitrogen management - Steer compost 2015 | ecosystem: Environmental > Terrestrial > Soil > Agricultural land | place: USA: Utah... | reverse complement strand
TGCGCTGTTGCCGGTGGACCGCCAACAGCAGGATCCGTACCAGTGGGGAGCGGCGGGTGTCCCGCCGCGGCTCCGTTGTCGTCATCGCCACCCAACCACCGCCCACAACGGGACTGGCTGGGCACCGTACCGGCTCTTGATCTGTTCCATCCCTTTGCCCAGGATCAGCCGCTGGGCGCCGTCCTTGATCATCAGATCGACCAACCGGAGATACTGATCAAAGTAGAGGTCGGGTCGCGCCCCGTCGATGTCATCCCGACTGCCCCACCACACCAGTACCGACTCACCGGCGTATCGCAACAGCGCCGAGAACCCTAGCAGTCGGCCGGAGCGGTCTCGATAGGTGAGGAAGCGGGAACCGGGTAGGGCGGCGAACCGGGCGAAATATCCCGCCGGCAGCGGTGGCCGGGGAATCGCCCGGGAGATGTGTCGGCGACGGACCAGTTCCGCCAGCCACCCCGCCTCGTCCGCCTCGATGGTGTCGACCAATTCCACCTGCAGATCCGGATCGGTGGCCACAGTGTGCCGGATCTTCTTCAGCTGGGATCGCCACTTGCTGGGCAAGTCGGCCAGGTATTCGTCCAGGCTCGTCCACCGGTTCTCCAACACCATGTTGGGGCCAAGTCGTAGCCGTACCCGCCGATCGCTCGGGACCAACGGCAGCAGCTCGGACGTCAGCTCCCGGTACGCCATGGCCAGGCCACCGACTCCGGTGCGGCGCCGGATCGCCTGCTCGAACACCCGGACCGCCTCGGCGCGGGTGCCCGGATCGGCGTCGGGGGCGAACGCCAGCCCCGCCCCCATCGCCACCGGGGTGGTCCGGCATTCGGTCATACTCGGTCGCGGCATTCGCCCAAGCCGAACAAACCGGGTCGGGTTGGTGGGGCCGAGGTGCCGGGCAAAAAAAATCGCCACCGGATGGTCCGCACCACCTTCGGTAACCATGACCATAGTGGACGGAGTCTGGCTACAGTTCGCGGCGGTGCGCAGCAGGTCCGCTTGCCACAACGGCATCAGGTGGTGGGTAGCTACGAAATCGTCCCACTCTGCGGGAGGTGACTCCTGCAGCGGGTCAACGACGATCGCGGTTAGCGCCATTACGCCTCCCGGTCGACGAACGTAGCCGGCACCTAACCCTCCCAGTTCCTGGACACACACCGGAGCGGTCATGTGCCGATCGACTCTACAGTAGGGTTGATCATCGCCCTGCCGACGCTGGACAACGGGGGCAGGTCACGGCGGGCACCCCTGGACGACGACACCAACCAGGATGGACTGAGGAAGCAGTATATGTCCCCTTTACCCGCCCAATCCGGCCTGACGGTATTCGTACCGTGCTTCAACGACGGTGACATCATCCGGAACACCTACCGGGAAATCGTCGACGCGCTCGGCCAGATTCCCGACCTGGAGCTGCTGTTCATCGACGACGGCAGCCAGGACGACACCTTGGCCCAGCTGAAGGCGCTCGCCGCCGAGGACTCCCGCGTCCGGTATTTGTCATTCGCGCGTAACTTCGGCCTGGAGGCGGCGCAGGCGGCCGGATTCCGCTACGCCAGTCGACCGTGGACCCTCCAGCTCGACTCCGACCTCCAGAATCCCCCGGCGGAGGCCTGGAAACTGCTGGCCGCCGCCGCGGAGGGGTACGACATCGTGTTCGGGGTCCGGCAGAACCGGCAGGACCCGTGGCTGCGGCGGTGGGGCTCGATCGCCCAGCGGTGGGTGGCCCGCCGCGGGTTCGGCATCGACCTGCCCCCGGGGGCGTCCACCTTCCGGGTGCTGCGGACGGGGGTCGCACGGACCCTGGCTGACCTGCGACTGGGCACTCCGTACTTCATCGCGATGGTGCCGATGGTCGGCGCCCGGTACACCTGTGTCCCCACCCGGCACGCCCCCGACGCCGGCCGCTCCCGGTGGCGGCTGTCGCGGCTGGTCGGCCACAGCTTCGAGCTGCTGTTCGGGTACTCCTGGCGCCCGCTCAACGGCAGCTACCTGGTGGCCACGCTCGGGGTGCTGGCCGCCAGCCTGCTCGCGCTGCTGACGGTGCTCGGGGTGGTCAGCACCGGAGTCGCGGTCGCCGCCGGCCTGCTGATCTCCGCCGCCACCTTGGGCACGGTGGCGCTGCTGGGCAGGTACCTGTACCGGATGATGCTTGACCACCGGCGAAACCGACCCTATTACGTCCGGGAGGGGAACGTGCCGATCCGACCAGAGGACCGTATGGACGGTGGGGAAGAGCTTGTGCCGCCGCCGACCGTACCGACCACGGCTACCGCGGCGACGGAACCAGCGTCGGAGCCGTCGTCCGCGCCCGCGGAGCCGACCACCGCCGAGGGCGATGCGCGGGGCACCGTGCTGATCCTGGGGGCCAGCGAGGATCAGCTGCCGGTGTACGTGGAGGCCCGCCGGCGCGGGTACCGGACCGTGGCGGTGGACTGGTGGACCGACCGCCCGGCCCTCCCCTACGCCGACGAGCACCTGCATATCTCCACCCGGGACCATGACAAAATCGCGGCCGCCCTCGGGGACCGGAAACTGACCACGGTGATCGCAGCCGCCAGTGACGTGAGCCTCGAGAGCTGGCACGAGCTCGGTACCCGCTACCAGGCGCCCTACCGCTATCCGCTGTCGGCCGCCCTGGCCTCAGTGGACAAGGTGGTGTTCCACGCCATCTCCGAGGCGGCGGGGGTGCCCACGTACCGCTGGCGCCAGCACACCGATCCGCAGGTGCTGATGACTCTCGCCGAAGAGGTCGGGTACCCGCTGGTCGCCAAGCCGGCTGACAGCTCCGGCAGCAAGGGCGTGACGTTGGTGGAGCGCCCCGAAGACCTACCGGCGGCCCTGGAGTACGCGCAGCAGTACACCGTTACCGGCAAACTGCTGGTCGAGGAGTTCCTGGCCGGTCGGAACCTGACCGTGGACGTGTTCATACGCGATGGGCTCCCGGCGTTCACCGGGATCACCGAGAAGCGGATCCTGCCCGGGGCCCACTTCGTGATCGGTGGGCACACCTGCCCGGCACCGATCGACCCCGCCCTGCGGGAGGAGCTACGGGAGCTGGCCGGCCGGCTGTGCCGGGCGATCGGACTCACCGACGGGCCGGCCAACTTCGACGTGATTGTGGATGACTCCGGCCAGGTGCGGGTGCTGGAAGGCAACGCCCGGCTGTGCGGCAACGCGTTCCCGCTGTTGATGCGGGAAGTGTACGGTGTGGACACGGTGGCGGCTCTGACGAGCCTCGCGCTGGGAGAGCCATACGACCTCACCCCCACCCGGGACGGGGCCGGCATCATCCACGTGCTCGCCTCGCCGCTGGAGACCGAGGGGGTGCTGACCGAGGTCGGCGGGCTGGAGGAGGTCCGGGCCATCCCCGGGGTGGCCCGGTGCGAGGTCTACGCCGAACCCGGCACGGTGGTCGCCCCGTTCACCGAGTCCGGTCGCAAGTTCGGCTACCTGTTGGTGACCGGTCCCGATGCGGAGGCCGCGGAAGCGACCTTGGCGAAGGCACTGGATACGCTGCGGCTGACCGTGGTGCCCCGGACCAGCTCCGGTGGGGCCGTTCCCCGGCAACGGACCGCGGCGACCACCCCCGCCCCCGCCGCCGGACGAGGAGGAACCGATGGCGTCTGACTCCACCACCCACCCCGCCCCCACCGGCTCCCCGGAGCCTTCGGGGTCGGGCCGGCGTGATCCCGGCTACCACACCCCGCAGTTGCCACCGTTCCTGGTGGCCAACCGGGTCACGCTGATCGCCGGAGCAATCACGCTGGCGCTGGCGGCATTCGTCTACTTCGGCATGCCGCACAGCCGGAACATCGCCCACTTGGGGGAGTTCCTGGTCAAGCTGACCCCATTTGTGAGCGCCAGCATCGCCATCGGCTGGCTACACGTGGGCTGGGCCCATCGGCTGCGGCTCCACCTGATCCTGCCGCCCCTGTGCTTCACGGCGTTCTTCGCCTACTTCGTGCCGAAGCTCTTCTTCTACGCCAACCTCGGCGCCGACTTCGGCCAGTTCTACTACACGATGCTGATGCTGGTGCCATTCATCATCTTGACGATAGCGCTGATGATGCGGCTGGGAGGCGCCGCACGCTCCACAGTGCTACGGATGGCGGCCGCGCTGATGCTGATCCAGCTCTCGGGGATCGAGGACCTGGCCTTCCTGACCGTCAATGACCTGACCGGCACCGCCTACCACCCGATCCCGGAGGTGTGGGAGTGGGCCGATCACATGACGGTGCGACTGGGGCACCCCGCCAGCAAGTACGAGGCGTTCGCGTTCATCGCCGTCCACCTGACGGCGGCGGTGCTGGTGCTGACCCTGCCGGGCCGGTGGTTCCGGGCCCTGGGGCAGCGGCTGCGTCGGAGGACCTCATGACCTGGTACCGCCCGGCGCGGCAGGAGCGCCGATACCGCCGGATGACCCGGCGGGCGTTCGCGACCGTCACCTTCTACCGGGAGCAGCTGGCCAGCGCCGGGGAACCGCTGCCACACCCGCGCCCGACCCCGGTGGGGGAGCTACCCGATCCGCCCCACACCCTGGTCCCGTTTGCCCGCCCCTGGTCGGCTCGGTACGAACCCTCGCTGTGGACTCCTCGACTCCGGCCGCTGGCGGCCGCGCTGCGGCTCGCCGGCTGCCGAGGGCGGCGGCCGGTGCTGGAGGTACGGCCGGCGCTGTGGGACGGCACCCGGCTGCCGGGCGGCTGGCCCCGCCGCCGGTACGCGGTGCTGCTACCGGCCACCGCCCAGGTGGCCTCACCCGAGCGGCGTGCGGAGCTGAACCAGGCGGCGTTGACAGCGATCGGTGATGGTCCGGCGTGGGTGGTGGGTGCTCCGGAGGAGCTGGCCGATCTCCCGGCGCGGCCGGGGCTCGCGCCGGTGGCCCGGCTACCGATCCAGGCCCTCGAGGCGGCCGCGACCACGGAGACCAGGCCGGCGGTGCTGTACGAGCCTCGGCTGGGCTACCTCGGGGCGCGGGTGCCCGGGTGCGGCCGATGGCACCTGGACTGGTCCCGGGTGCATGCCCAGGATCGAGGCGGGCAGCTCACCCTGTCCCGCCTGGACCAACGCCGCCCGACCCTCCTGGAGGTGGTGGTGCCGGGGGCGGACCGGGTGACGGTCGAGCGCTGTCCGACCCACCGCACGCCGGTGCTGCGGGTCCGCTGATCAGCGGGTGCTGGTCACCTTGCTCAACCCCCGGGGGAGGTCGGGGTTCTCCCCACGGGACAGCGCCAACGCCAGCGCCAACTGCTGCAACGGCAGGATGTCCAGCAGCGGGGCGTACCGTTCGTCCAGTGCGGGCACCCGCAGCAGGGCGGTGGTGCCCGCTACCGGGTGGGGGCCGACCACCACCACGTCCGCACGGCGCTCCCCCAGCTTGGCCAGCACCTCCCGCATGGACTCACCACCGGGGCCTTCACCGACCACCGCCAGCACCGGCACGTCCGGATCGGCCATCGCCAGTGGTCCGTGCAGCAGGTCGGCCCCGGAGAACGCCAGCGCCGCGAGGTAGGAGGTTTCCATCAGCTTCAGCGCCGCCTCCCGGGCGGTCGGGTAGGCGTATCCGCGGCCGGTGGTGACGAGCCGGTCGGCGAACCGGTACCGCTGCGCCAGCTCGGTGGCGGTCGAATCGGCCAGGGTGAGCGCGGCCAGCTCGGGCAGCACCGCCAGCGCGGCCCGTTCCTCGGCCGGGAGTACCCCGTTGCCGGCCCGGACGCCCTCGATCAGCATCAGCAGGGTCAGCAGTTGGGCGGTGTACGTCTTGGTGGCGGCCACCGCCCGCTCCCGCCCGGCCCCGATGTCCACCGACAGCTCCGCCGTCTCCGCCAGCGGAGAGTCGGGGTGGTTGGTGACCGCGACGGTGAGCGCCCCCTGCTTCCGGGCGCTGCTCATCATCTCCACCAGGTCCAGGGAGCGGCCACTCTGGCTCACCCCGATCACCAGCGCTTCGGACAGATCCAGGTGGGCGTCGAACAGGGTGACCGTGCTGGGCGAGGCCATGCCCGCCGGCAGCCCCAGCCGGATTTCGGTCAGGTAGGCCGCGTACAACGCGGCGTGGCCGGAGGTGCCACGGGCGGTCAGCACCACGTGCCGGGGGCGGCGGGCCGCGATCCAGGCCGCCGCCGAGGCCACCTGTTTCGCATGCTCCGGCTCGATCAGTCGGGCGTACATGTCCGGCTGTTCCTGGATGTCCACCGCCATGCCGGCGCCGCTGTTCACCGTGCCACTCTCCGTTCCACCGTCACCGCCGCGGCTCATCGCCGGCTGTCGCCGGAAGGTCGAGCCGTAACGCCCACAGGTTGATCCCTCGCCTGGGGCTCCAGTCTCGTTCTGGGGTCCGGACAAACCCGAACGTCTCGTATAGCCGGTGAGCGGCGGTAGCGAAATCCCGGACGGAGATCACCACCGCCTTGCACCCGTGCGCCACCGCCCGGTCCAGGACCGCCTGGACCAGCGCACGCCCTACCCCTCGGCGCTGCGCCGCCGGATCCACCGCCAGGGTCCGGAACTCCCCCTCCCCTGGTCCGGCCAGCTCGGCGTAGCGGCTGCCGGGCAGTACGAACAGCACCGAGCCCAGGATGCGCCCCGTCTGCTGATCCTCAGCCACCAGCAGCTCCCCGGCGGTCGCCCGGTCGGCCACGTTGGCCAGCACCCGCTCGTACGGGTGGCCGGGCGTGACCTGCCAGTCGTGGCGATAGGCCGCCACGGTCAACTGCGCGATCACCGGATAGTCGGCCGGCACCGCCGACCGGATCGCGATCCGGGTCATTCGATGACCGCGATCAGGTCGCCCTCCTGCACCACGTCCCCCTCGTTCACCGCGATCTGCTTCACGGTGCCGGGGGCCTCGGCGACCACCGGGATCTCCATCTTCATGGACTCCAGGATGACCAGCGTGTCGCCGTCGTCCACCTGGTCCCCGACGGACGCGACTACCTTCCACACGTTGGCGACCATCTCGGCCCGGATCTCCTCGGCCATCGCTGTCTCCTTCGGCTGTACTCACGGGGACCCGCACGAGCCCCTCCGGGACCGTACGCGCGGGACTGTCGTCATCCAACCATGTCCCGTGGTTGCCTCGCCTACCTGCCCACCTTCGCTATGCTGACCTGCCGGGAGGTCTCACTATGGCTAAGCGAGCACGCAAGCGTCGAGCCCGTAAGAAGAAGGCCGCCAACCACGGTAAGCGTCCCACGGCCCGCTGATCCGAGCAGGGCCCGACCGGTTCGGGCCCTGCTCGGTCGCCGGCTCATCCGTCCAACACCGCAATGTGAGGACCGCTCAGTTTCTCCAACAGGTCCGCGTGGAGCCGGCCGTTGGTCACCACCGCTGAGCCGCCGGCCGGATTGGGGTTACCCGACAGATCGGTGAAGGTGCCGCCGGCCTCGGTGACGATCGGTACCAGCGCGGCCACGTCCCACAGGGACAGCTCCGGCTCCACCATGATGTCCACCGCGCCCTCGGCCACCAGCATGTATCCGTAGAAATCGCCATAGGCCCGGTTCCGCCAGGTGTGCCGCATGATGTCGAGCACTGCCCCGAGCCGCCCATTCTGCTCCCAGCCGGTCAGGTCCGAGTAGCAGAACGAAGCGTCGGCCAGCCGGTGCACACCGGAGACCGACAGCCGGGTGGCCGCGGCGGTGTGGCGGCCGGCCCAGGCCCCGTGGCCGCGGGCCGCCCACCACCGCCGTCCCAGGGCGGGGGCGGAGACCAGCCCTACCACCGGCTGGTCGTTCTCCATCAGCGCGATCAGGGTCGCCCAGATCGGCACCCCGCGGACGAAGTTCTTGGTGCCGTCGATCGGGTCGATCACCCACTGTCGCTGGCCGGTGCCGGCGGCGGCCTCGGTGGCGCCGAACTCCTCCCCCAGGACCCCGTCGCGGGGGCGGGTCCGGGCCAACGTGGCCCGCAGCGCCTTCTCTACCGCGGTGTCGGCGTCGGACACCGGCGTGAGATCCGGCTTGGTCTCCACGTGGAGGTCCAGTGCCCGGAACCGAGCAATGGAGATGGAGTCGGCAGCGTCTGCGAGCACATGCGCCAACGCCAGGTCGTCGGAGTAGCGGGCGGTCTCCGGGTGCCGGCTCTCCGAGCGCCGGGCCGGGTGACGAGTGGTCATGGCCGAAAACCTATCGGATGCGCGGCAGGCCCCACCGCCACCGGCGCCTTATTCGGCCTCATCCCACCGGTCCCCCTCCCGGGAGGCCAGCAACCGCCGGTACGAGGCGAGCCGACGCGGGTCGGCGTGGCCGTCGGCCACCCACCGGTCCAGGGCGCACTCCCCGCCGGGAGCGTGATCGCAGTGTGGGGGACAGTCGGCGCTGCCCTCCACCAGGTCGGCGAAGCTGGCGAGCAGACTGTCCGGGGAGACGTGCGCCAGCCCGAAGCTGCGCACCCCCGGGGTATCGACGATCCATCCGCTCGGCTCCGGGCCCGGCAGACGCAGCGCCACCGCGTTGCTGGAGGTGTGCCGACCCTTGCCGATCGCGCTCACCTCCCCCACCGCCCGGTCCGCCCCCGGGACTAGCCGATTGACCAGGGTCGACTTACCCACCCCGGAGTGCCCCACCAGCACGGAGCTGCGCCCGCGCAGCCGGTCGGCGAGCGCGGTCAGGGGCTGGTCCGGCCGACACAGCACGTACGGCAGGGACAACTCGGCGTAGTAGTCGAGCAGGTCGGTCAGCGGGGCGTCGTCCTCGAGCAGGTCGACCTTGGTCAGGCACAGCAGCGGGGTGATGTCGGCGTCGTAGGCGGCCACCAGGCACCGGTCGATGAACCCGGTCCGCGGCGGGGGATCGACCAACGAGGAGACGATCACCAGTTGGTCGGCGTTGGCGACCAGCACCCGTTCCCGCCGCCCTTCCCCGGCCCGCTCGGCGTCGTCCGCGCTGCGGCGCAGCACCGAGCGGCGGGGCTCCACCCGCACGATCCGGGCCAGCCGGTCCGGGTCTCCGGAGACGTCACCGACCAGCGCCACGCGGTCGCCGACCACGACCGCGTGGCGGCCCAGCTCCCGCGCCCGCATCGCGACCACTCTGGTCCCGTCCCGGTCGCAGATGTAGCGGCCGAGGTGCACTTGGACGACCATCGCCTCGACCGCGTCGGCGTGCCGGGGGCGGATCCGAGTCCGGGGACGGGACGAGCGAGGCGGGCGAACGCGGACATCCTCCTCGTCGTAGTCCCGTCGCCAGCTCACCTACGCTCCTTTTCGCTGGTCAGCTCACCAGAGACGACCATAGCTCCGGAAACTCGGGCAGGGTCTTGGCGGTGCATGCGGCGTCGCTGAGCTGCACCCCGTCGACCACCAACCCGATCACCGCGGCCGCGTGCGCCATCCGGTGGTCGTCGTAGGTGTCGAACACGCCCCCGCGGAGCGGCCGCGGCGTGATCTCCAGCCCGTCGGGCAGCTCTGTCACCTGGGCTCCGAGGCGGGAGAGCTCCCGCACCAGGGCGGCGATCCGGTCGGTCTCGTGTCCCCGGATGTGCCCGATGCCGGTCAGCCGGCTCGGCCGGTCGGCCAACGCGCACAGCGCCGCCAGCACCGGGGTGAGCTCGCTGACGTCGGACAGGTCCGCCTCCACCCCGCGGACCACCCCGTCCCCGGTCACGGTCAGTCCCTCCGGGGAGAGCACGCACCGGCCGCCCATCCGGGTCAGCAGTTCCCGCAGCTGGTCGCCGGGCTGCACGGTCCGAGTCGGCCAACCGGTCACCGTCACCTCACCGCCGGTGACCAACGCGGCCGCCAGGAACGGAGCGGCGGCGGATAGGTCCGGTTCGATCTCCCACCCCCGCCCCGCCAGCCGGCCCGGCTCAACCACCCAGACGTCCGGCTCGCTGTCGTCCACCCCGGCCCCGGCCGCGCGGAGCATCTCCACGGTCATCCGCAGGTGCGGTCGGGACGGGATCCGGCTCCCGACGTGCCGGACCACCACCCCCCGCTCAAACCGGGGGGCCGCCAGCAGCAGCCCCGACACCAGTTGGCTGGAGGCGGAGGCGTCCAGGGTCAGCTCCCCACCGACGACCCGCCCTACACCGCGAACCGTCACCGGCAACCCTCCGGTGGCCGCGGCGGTCACATCCACCCCGGCGGTGCGCAGCGCCTCCACCAGCGGGCGCAGCGGGCGCCGCCGGGCGGCGGGATCACCGTCGAACGTGACCGTTCCGGTGGCGAGCCCCGCCACCGGGGGCAGAAACCGCATCACCGTGCCGGCCAGCCCGACCTCCACGTGCGCCGGCCCGCGCAACGCCCGGGGGCGTACCAACCACCGCTGCTCATCCATGGTGGAGACGTACGCCCCCATCGCCCGTAAGCCACCGGCCATCAGTTCGGTGTCCCGGGCCCGCAGTGGGGACAGCAGGGTCGAGGCACCGTCGGCCAGCGCCGCCAGTACCAATGCGCGGGCGGTCATCGACTTGGAGCCGGGCAGGCGAAGGGTGGCGCGCACCGGACCGGTAGCCCGGGGCGCTGGCCAGGGCGCCAACGGCGACGCCGGGGAGCCGGTCGGGGAGACGGGAAAGGCGGACACGTACTCATTGTGCCGGTGTGGCGCCGGTCATGGCAGTTGACGGGGCACAGATGTCAGCGGGGCTGGCTACGCTGGCGGCGTGTGCGGACGGTACGCCAACACCCGCAGCCCGGCGGAGCTGAGCCAACTCTTCGAGGCGGCGGACGAGACCCCGGGGTGGACTCCCCGGTACAACATCGCCCCCACCACCTCGGCGCCGGTGGTCCGGGTGTCCCGCAGCCGAGGGGAGCGGGTGCTGAATCTGGCCCGGTGGGGGCTGCTCCCACCCTGGGCCAAGGACCCCCGGCAGGGGGCGCGGATGATCAACGCCCGGTCGGAGACGGTGGCGACCAGTCGGGCATTCGCGCACGCATTCGCCTCCCGACGGGCACTGGTGCCGGTGGACGGGTGGTACGAGTGGCGCCCCCTGCCCGAGGGAGGCAAGCAGGCGTACTTTCTCACCTCCCGGGACGGCTCCCCGTTGGTGATGGCGGGCATCTGGACCCGGTGGGGGCCGGAGCGGTGGCTGACTTTCGCGGTCCTGACCACCGCCGCGCTCGGCCCACTGGCCACGGTGCACGACCGGATGCCGCTGCTGTTGCCACCGCAACGGTGGCATGACTGGCTGCACCGCCCCGGACCGGACCCGGCGCTGCTCGCCGCCACCCCGGCCTCCCTGGTGGCCAATGTGGAGATTCGCCCGGTCGGCCCGGCGGTCGGCAACGTGCGCAACGACGGCCCGGATTTGATCACACCGGTCGCATCCCCCCGTTCCTCCCCCACGCCGACCCTGTTCTGAGCGATTCCTGGCCGATGCCGTCTCCCCGCGATGAACGGAACCGTGTCGCTATTCGCTTCCGTTATTTCCCGATTAGAGCGGGTTCTGACAAGAAGTTTCGACCAAAGTTGCCTGTGCCCCTTGTCCCGAGTCCAACAGGTGAGGTAGAACACTGCGCCGAAGCTGTTTGCCAGGGGAGGTGGGTGAGTTGACTCGGGCGCGCACACCCCGCCCGCACGAGGTGGAGGAGGCGCGACGCGATCAACGACTGTTGCGAGCGATCCGGGAGGCCGGCAAAGATCCAGCCTGGCGTACTCGGGGGGCCTGCCAGTCGGTGGATCCGGAGACGTTCTTCCCGGCCCCCAGTGAGCCAGTCGACGCGGCGATGGCGTTGTGTCGCACCTGCCCGGTACAGGGCGCGTGCCTGGCCTGGGCGCTGCAGGCGGGTGATCTACACGGGGTCTGGGGCGGTACGACTGCCCGGGAGCGGCGAGCCATGGCGGTGATCTGGCATAGCGAGCAGCGGGAGGCGCTGCTCGCGGAGGCGGCCGCGGAGGAGTCGGCGACGGTACCTCACCAACGCACGCTGCCGCCGGTCGGGGCGGCGATGGACCGCGCGGAGCTACTCCGTCTGGTCAAGGCTGGGTGACCCTTCCTGGCCTCCCACCGGCCAGGAAGGGTCAGGAGGTGGACGCGGTGTGGATCCGCTGAGGCCAGCCGGTGCGTCGGCTCGGCGGAACTCACGGTGACCAACGATCCGCCCTGCTCCGGGTGACGCCCCGCTGCCGGCACCGTGCGGATGGTGGCGGTCGACGGCGCTGGAATGGCTGCTCCGCCGGGGGCGTTCTCTCTAGGGGCGACATCAGGTCACACGAGGGGAGACGCACGGGTGCGGACACTGGCAGCGCGACCGGCGGATACCACGCCACGGTCCTCCGACGTATCCTCGGCTGGTCGCCCGGTACCGTCGGTACCGGGCCCGCGGCACCGGGTGGCCGCGGAAATTCCGGCCAAGACGAGGATGGTTGTCCGGGTGACCCCGAACGAGACCCCCGCCCAGCGCCAGGCGCGGTTCGAGCGGGACGCACTGCCGTTCCTGGACCAGCTCTACGCGGCTGCCCTGCGGATGACCCGGCACCCGGCGGACGCCGAGGATCTGGTGCAGGAGACCTTCATGAAGGCGTTCGCCGCCTTCCACCAGTTCCAAGAGGGCACCAACCTGAAGGCCTGGCTGTACCGGATCCTCACCAACACGTACATCAACTCGTACCGCAAGCGACAGCGCCAGCCGATTCAATCCCCGACCGACGAGATCACCGACTGGCAACTGGCCGAGGCGCGGTCCCACACCTCGGAGGGGTTGAAGTCGGCGGAGGCGGAGGCGCTGGAGCGCCTCCCCGACGACCAGGTCAAGCAGGCGCTGCAGCAGCTGCCGGAGGAGTTCCGGCTGGCGGTGTACTTGGCGGACGTGGAGGGCTTCTCCTACAAGGAGATCGCCGAAATCATGGGCACGCCGGTGGGGACCGTGATGTCCCGGCTGCACCGGGGGCGGCGCAACCTGCGGCGGCTGCTGGAGGACTACGCCGCCCGACGCGGCCTGGTCCCCGCCCCCACGCACGGTCCGGGTGACCGGAAGGAGGTGTGAGGCGTATGGGCCACGCGGGCGGGCAGGAGCCCAGTTGCCGAGAAGTACTGGAGCAGGTCTACCTCTACCTCGACCTGGAGTGCAGCGCGGAGCGGCGGGAACTCATCCGCGCGCACCTGGATCGGTGCGGGCCGTGTCTGCGCGAGTACGGCATCGAGTACGAGGTGAAGGCGCTGGTCGGCCGCTGCTGCGGCACCGAGCAGGCGCCGGCCGAACTACGGGAGCGAATCCGGGCGCGCCTGGCGAACGTGGTCGCTTCCCTGGAGCTACCCGCGCGGGAACCGAACGACGCGTAAGGGTCCTCCGTTCTCGGTAACGTCTCATCCACGCACCGCGGCGCCGGACGGGCGTTCCGCCCCGGACCCGGCCTGTGCGAGCACCAGGCCGAACCGCTCATCCGGGTCAGCCCACCAGCGGCGCACCGTGAATCCGGCGGCGGTCAGCTCCCGAGTCAACCCCGCGCGATGAAACTTCGCCGATATCTCGGTGCGGAGCTCCTCGCCGGCGGCGAAGTCGACCGTCAGCGCCAGCGCCGGTAACCGCACCGTCATCGCCCGGGTGGCCCGCAACCGCATCTCAATCCACTCCCGCTCCGGATCCCACACCACCACGTGCACGAACGCGTACGGGTCGAAGTCGGCCCCCAGCTCGCGATTGAGCACTCGCAGGACGTTCCGGTTGAATTCCGCGGTCACTCCGGCCGCGTCGTCATAGGCCGGCACCAGCACCTCCGGATCGGTGACCAGCCCCGCCCCCAGCAGGAGCCACTCCCCGGGCGTCAGTGTCCGCCGCAGCTCGGCCAGGAAGCGAGCCCGCTCCGTGGGCAGCAGGTTGCCGATGGTGCCGCCGAGGAACGCCACCAACCGGTCCCGGTCGCCGGGGAGGCTGGTCAGATGCCGTGTGAAGTCCCCGACCACCCCGGTCACCTCCAGGTGCGGGTATTCGGTGGCGATCGCGGCCGTCGCCGCCGCCAGGGCGGACTCGGAGACGTCCAGCGGCGCGAACATCGCCAACGTGCCCTGCCGGGACAGCGCGTCCAGCAGCAACCGGGTCTTCTCCGATGAACCGGACCCGAGCTCCACCAGCGTGCCGGCGGCGGTCAACCGGGCGATCTCGGCCGCGTGGGCGGTCAAGATCGCTCGCTCCAGCCGGGTCGGGTAGTACTCGGGCAGCCGGGTGATCTCCTCGAACAGGTCACTGCCCCGGGCGTCGTACAGCCAGGTGGGTGAGAGCCACTTCCGGTCGGCGGACAGCCCCCGGCGGACGTCGGCGTGCAGCCACCGGGCGTGTTCGGTCTCATCCAGCCGGATCTCCAGCGTGGCCTGGGTCATTCGTTACCTCCTCAACCGGCCGGGTCGGGCAGCCGGGTCACGGTCACCCGGTCGGTGGTCGCCACTACCAGCCGTTGGTCGGCGACGGGCTGCCAGGCCGGGTCGTCATCGAGTGGTTCGGAGCTCACCAGAGTCGCTCCACCGTGCTGGCGCACCCACAGCGAATGGGTGACGGTGGTGGCGACGATGGTGCGGGAGTCGGTCAGCAACAGATTCAGCCGGGAGCCGGGCGCGGCTCGGGCGACCTCGGTCACCGTCTCCGCCACCGCGGTGGGGGCCGGCTGCCCCGCCCGGAGCCGGGCCTGGACCAGCTCCCACAGCAGCACGGAGTCGGTGAGCGCCTCCATCGACAGCAGGCGGGTCACCGGCAGGCGTTCCGCCAGGGCGGCCACGGTGTCCGGCCAACCGAGGATCTTCCCGTTGTGACTGAACAGCCACCCCTCACCCGTAAACGGCGCGCAGGCGGACTCGGTCACCGGCATCCCGGCCGTGGCGGAGCGGACCGCCGCCAGCATGGCCGACGCCCGAATCCGGGCGGCCAGGTGCGGCAGCTGGGCATCCGCCCAGAGTGGCCGGTCCCGGCGATACCGTAGCGGCTGCCCGGCGTCGAACCAGCCGATCCCGAATCCATCGGCGTTGATCCGCCCGCCATGACGCATCTGTCGGGGCGCCGAGGCCTGGTGCACCAACGCATGGGGTGGGTCGAACAGGACCGCGGCCAACGGGATCGGTGGCCCCAGGTAGGCGACGTGGCGACACATCCGGCTCAGGCCACCTCATCCGGGTGCGGGTCCCGGGCACAGCGGAACCCGGCGAAGATCTGTCGCCGGATCGGGAAGTCCCAGTTCCGGAAGGTACCCCGGCAGGCGACCGGGTCGGTGCCGAACGAGCCGCCCCGGAGCACCTTGTAGGACGATCCGAAGAAGACCTCGGAATACTCCCGGTACGGAAAGGCCACGAACCCCGGGTAGCCGCGAAAGTCCGTATCCACCCACTCCCACACGTCCCCGATCAGCTGATGGACCCCCAGCGGGGAGGCACCGGCCGGGTAGGCCCCGATCGGGGCCGGGCTCAGGTGCCGCTGACCGAGGTTGGCGTGCGCCTCCGTGGGGTCCTCGTCCCCCCACGGGTAGCGGCGGGAACGGCCGGTGGCCGGGTCGAACCGGGCGGCCTTCTCCCACTCCGCCTCGGTGGGCAGCCGCTTCCCCGCCCAGGCCGCGTAAGCCTGCGCCTCGTAGAAGCACACGTGCACCACGGGCTCGTCGGGCCGGACCGGCTCGGTGCGACCGAACCGGGTGTACGCCCAGCCGTCCCCGTCCCGTACCCAGTGCATCGGGGCGACCAGCCCGGCCGAGACGCGGTGCTCCCAGCCCGCCGGGCTCCACCACCGTGGGTCGTCGTACCCCCCGTCGGCGATGAACTCCGCGTACTGACCGTTGGTGACCGGGGCGGCGTCGATCAGGAACGCCGGAACGTCGACCATGTGCGCCGGTCGCTCGTTGTCCAACGCCCACGGCTCGGTCGAGGTGCCCATCGTGAACGGTCCGGCCGGGATGAGCACCTCCCCGGCGACCGGGACCCGGGGCGGCGGTGGGGATGGGGCGGTCAGCACCGGCTCCCCGACCCGGAGCTGGTGGGTGGCGAGCATGGTCTCGTCGTGTTGCTGCTCGTGCTGGGCGATCATCCCGAACGCGAACCCGTCCGCCACCAGGCGGTTGCCCGCTAGCGGCACCCGGTCGAGCACGTCGAGCACCTTCTCCCGGACGGTCGCCACGTACCGGCGGGCCTCGGTGGGGTCCAGCAGCGGCAGCTCCGGTCGGCGACTGCGGGGATGTTGGAACGCGTCATAGAGGTGGTCGATGTCCTGCCGGATCGGTTCCCGACCGCCGACGTCGCGGACCAGCCACAGCTCCTCCTGGTTGCCGACGTGCGCCACATCCCAGACCAGCGGCGACATCAGGGGCGAGTGCTGCCGCACCAGGTCCGCGTCGTCGACCGCGTCGGCCAGGGCGGTGGTCCGGGCCCGGCTGCGCGCCAACTCGGCCGCGATCCGACTCCGAAGGTCCTCCATTGTGATCACTCCTTTCCGCCGGCCAGCCGCCGGCGCAGAGCCTCGACGACGGTGCGTCGGGTAGCCGCAGCCAGGTCCGTACGGGCCAGCGCAGGTGCGGCCAGGTCCACCACGGCCGCTGCGACGCGGGCCAGCGCCGGGGCGGCCAGTCCGACTCGGGCGGCGGCCCGCCACGCGTGGGCCACCGGAGCGGCCAACCGGCCGGCCTCGACGGTGGTGACCGGATCGGCCAACAGCGCGACCAGCAGCGCCACCGGCGGGAACCACTCACTCGGCTCTTGCGCGTCGAGGTACCGCACCTCCAGGTGCCCACGCGGCCGGACCGGCGGGAACAGGGTGCTCAGGTGGTAATCAAGATCGCCTATGGTCGGGGGTGGGGTGAAGGCGTCCGCGATCCAGTCGGCGAACGTCATCTCCACCGGGACCCGCCAGTCCGCGCCGTGCCGCAGGCACAGCACCGGCGCGGCCAGCGCATACTGTGCCCAGTCGGTGGCGGGGTCACCGGTCAACCGGACCGGGGCGGTGCGCTCCGGCTCCATCTCCAACCAGGCGCGCATGCGGGCGGAGGCCCAGCCGGTGTCGACTCCGGCGTGCCGACGGGAGGTGGCGAACAGGGCCAGCAGGACCGGCCCCAGCGCCTGCAGGGTCCGCCACCGCTGCCCCACCTGGTCCGGCTCGCCGGCGTCCAGGTTGACCTGGATGGCGGCGGTAGCACACATCATGGTCAGCCCCGCCGGTCCCTGGGCGGCGAAGCGCGCCGCCATGGCGTCGTACCGACGCGTGCGCAGCAGCCGCCGCGGATGTCGGTACGCGTCGATGCCGTGCCGACCAAGCCGCAGCCCGTGGGCGGCCAGTCGATCGATCACGTAGGCGAGGTCCGCCTCAGTGATGCGGTGCAGCTCGGTGAGGGAGCGGAAGGGACGGGTGGAGATCTCCACCTGTCCGCCGGGCTCGACCGTGAGCACGCTGCCATGTGGGAGCGGCCGATGGGGGGAGGTGGGGTCCAGCGTGGGGGGAGCGTGCGGGCCGAGGGCGGCGCGCAACGTGACCACATCCAGATCGCGGGCGGGTGCGTCGACATGATGGACGGTCCACTCCAACTCCACACCGATCAATCCCGGAGGGCCGGTGGTGAAGCAGACGTCGCGCACGTGCGCGACCGCCTCGTCGAGGTGGCGCAGCACCCGGGAGGCGCTAGGGGCATACCGTTCGACCGTCGTCACTGTCACCCTCCTCTATGGGGGTGTCCGCCACGATAACCCGCACCTCCGACAACGGCACCCTTAGCTAATCATGCTAGCTTTATAGCTAATTTCATTAGCCGATCGATGAGCGGGAGGACCGCCATGACTACCCAGTTCTTGACCCGGGAGGGCGGCCGGATCGCCTATGACGACACCGGCGGGGCCGGACCGCTGGTGGTCTGCCTGCCGGGGATGGGCGACCGGCGGCAGTTGTTCCGCCGGTTCACCCCGTATCTGGTCGACGCCGGATATCGAGTGGTGACCATGGATCTACGCGGCCACGGCGAGTCCTCCACCGGGTGGGCGACGCACACCCCGGTCGCGGTCGGACAGGACCTGCTGGCGCTGTTGCGCCAGGTCGAGCCGGCCGGGCCGGCGGCGGTGGTCGCGGTGTCGTTCAGCCCGGCGGCGGCGATCTGGGCGGCGGCGGAGACGCCCGAGCTGATCAGTGGCCTGGTGCTGGTGTCGCCGTGGGGGCACGACCCCACCCCGAGCCGACTGACCCGGCTCCTCGCCGGCCTCGTCGGACGCTCCCCGCGAGGGTGGGCGTGGTTCTACCGCTCGCTGCACCGCACCCCGCCTCCGGACCTGCCGGCCTACCTCCAGGCGTTACGCCGCAACCTCGCCGAACCGGGCCGGTCGGCCGCCCTGCGGGCGATGATGTGGGCACCGAAGGCGGAGGGCAATGACCGACTGCCGGAGGTCCGCTGCCCGGTGCTGGTCGCCATGGGCAGTCAAGACCCGGACTTCCCGGATCCCGCCGCCGAAGCGGAACAGGTGGCCCGACGGGCCCGCCAGGCCGAGGTGGTGATGCTCGACGGGGTCGGGCACTACCCACCTTCGGAGCGCCCGGACCTGCTGGCCGCTTCCGTACTGCCGTTTCTCGCCAGGACCACCCGTGACGAGTAGGGCCGGCCTCACCCCGGAGCGGGTGGTGGAGGCCGCGCTCGCGATCGTCGACGAGGCGGGCCTGGAGGGGTTGACGTTGGCCAAGGTCGCCCAGCGGACGAACGTGGCGACCCCGTCGCTCTACAAGCATGTCGCGGGGCTGCCGGCCTTGCGCCGGCTACTGCGGCTCCGCGTCCTCACCGAATTCGACCACACCCTCCGGGAAGCACTGGTCGGCCGGTCCGGTGAGGCGGCGCTCCGGGCGCTGGCCACCGCCTACCGGGACTACCTGCGCCGCCACCCCCACCGCGCCGGGCTGCTGGAGACCGCACCCGGGGACGACCCGTCCCTGCAGGCCGTGAGCGACCGGGTGGTGGAGCTGGCCTACACGGTGGTACGGGGGTACGGCGTAACCGGCACTATGGCGGTGCACGCGGTGCGGTGCCTGCGGGCGGCGGTGCACGGCTTCGCCCAGTTGGAAGCGCTGGGCGGATTCGGGCTACCCGCACCGGTGGACGTCACGTTTGGGCACCTGGTCGACATGCTGCACCGGCAGCTCACCCAGCTGGCCCGGCCGCACCCCCCTCCCGCCGACGAGGAGGCTGGCCCCACCACCGCGTGAACGCGACGAGGGTGCCCTTCCCCCGACTGTCGCCG
>Ga0079224_100003869_pt1 | contig 19120 bp, 12 predicted proteins | sample Stecom2015_FD_80414 | JGI IMG/M metagenome (GOLD analysis project Ga0079224, IMG submission 80414) | Agricultural soil microbial communities from Utah to study Nitrogen management - Steer compost 2015 | ecosystem: Environmental > Terrestrial > Soil > Agricultural land | place: USA: Utah... | reverse complement strand
TTGATGCGCTTTACGCACGACCGGCTAGACGCGACGTCGATGGCCGGCGCCCGCGTGCTCGCGCTGAAGCGCGATCGGCAGGGTCACCTCTGGATCGGGACCGATGGCCAGGGGCTCGACATCTACGACGGCACCACCTTTCAGCACTACTCCCCCGGGTCGGGATTGACGGGCGCCCGGATCGTGAGCCTGCTCGAGGACAACGAGGGGCACGTCTGGGTCGGCGTTGGCGGGGGAGGCCTCACGCGCGTGGTCGACCGCGGCGGCACGCGCCTGTCGTTCATTGCCTACCGGCACGACCCCGCGAATCCGACGTCAATCGCCAGCGACGACATTCGGACGATGGCCGTCGACCGCTCCGGGACGATCTGGATGGGGACCGACGGCCTCGGACTGAGCTATGTCCGGCCGACCGGCCGCATTCAACTCACGCGGTACCGCCACGCGCCATCCGATGAACGGGCGATTGGTGACGACCGCGTGCATGCGCTGCACGTCGATCGATCGGGCACGACATGGATAGGCACGTGGGCTGGGCTCACGCTGCTGCGGCCCGGGGCCGATCGGTTCGAGCGGCTGCCGTCAGCCGGCGTGTTGAACGACAACCGCGTGACGGCGCTGGCCGAGGCCCCTGACGGATCGATCTGGGTCGGCACGCTGGACGGCGGGGTCAACCGCGTCGATCAGCGTGGACGGGCCCTGGCGTCCTATCGCGCGCGTGCTGCACTGCAGGGCGGGGGCGGTTTGTCGAGCGACCGCGTGACGGCGCTGGCGGCCGAGGGCGGCCGCATCTGGATAGGGACGCTCACCGCGGGCCTCAACGCGCTGAATCCGGAGACGGGCGAGATCGTGCGGTATCGCCGCGACGCCACGGGCGACGTCTCACTGAGCAGCGACCGCATCCAACGGCTGCGGGTCGACGCGCGTGGGCGCGTCTGGATTGGCACGGCCGACGGGCTCGATGTGCTCGACCCTGCGACCGGCGTCGTGCGTCGTGTTGCCAGTGCGTCCGGCGCGCCCGCGGCGCTCGGCGGCACCATCAACGCGATCCTCGAGTATCCCGCGGGCCTGATGTGGGTGGGCACCGCCACCGGCGGTCTCGTGCGCTTTCAGGTGGCCGAGAATGGAGGCTTCTCTGACTTCCGTGTGTTCGGTCGCGGCGATGGGCTGCCAAGCGCAACCGTCCTGCGCGTCGTGCACGACGGCGCGGGTTATCTCTGGGTCGCGACGTCCGAAGCGCTGACGCGCTTCGATCCGCGCTCGAACACCGTGCTCTCGTTCGATGAAACCGACGGCCTGCCGTCGGGCGAGTTCCACAGCAGCGCGTACGCGCCGGACGCGGATCGCATCCTGCTGGGCGGCGCCCGCGGCCTCGTCATGGTCGATCCGGCCAGCGCGCGGCCGAACCCGTACGCGCCGCCCGTCGCGCTGACCGGGTTCACGATTCTCAATCGGCCGGTCCCCATCGGTGGAGACTCGCCGTTGTCGGCGCACATCAACCACACCCGCGAAGTGCGATTGCCGCCAGAGGCCGCCGTCTTCACGTTCGAGTTCTCGGCGTTCAACTATGGCGCGTCCGATCGTGTGCGCTACGCGTACCGGCTCGTGGGTTTCGATCACGACTGGAACTATGTCGACGCGTCGCGCCGCGCCGCGACCTACACGAACCTCAATCCTGGCCGCTACACCTTCGAGGTGCGGGCCGCGAACCGCGATGGTGTGTGGAGCGAGCATCCGGTCCGCCTGGACGTCGTCGTCCTTCCGCCGTACTGGCGCACCTGGTGGTTCCAGGCGCTGCTCGTCCTGTCGGCGCTCGGTCTGGTCGTCGGCCTGCATCGTTACCGCGTGAGCGCGATTCAGGAACAGCGCCGCCGGCTCGAGCGCGTGGTCGAAGCGCGTACATCGGAGTTGCGGGATCAGACGGAGAAGGCCACCGAAGCGCGGGCGGCCGCCGAGCGGGCCAATGCCGACAAGTCGCGATTCCTGGCCAACATCACGCACGAGATCCGGACGCCGCTCAATGCGGTGGTGGGCTTGTCCGACGCGCTGGGGGGCACGCGACTCAATCCGCAACAGCAGGAGTATGCGCGGGCACTGCGTTCGGCGGGTGAGGCCCTGTCGGAAATCGTGGCCGACATTCTCGATGTGTCGAAGATCGAAGCCGACCGCTTCGAACTGGCGCGCGCGGCGTTCGAGTTGCGGCGGCTCATCGACGAAGCCGCCGACGTCGTCCGCGTGAGCGCGCTCAACAAGGCGCTGCGGTTCGAAGTCAGCGTGGCCGCCGACGTGCCCGCCGTCGTGCTCGGCGACCACCGCGCGCTCAGGCGCGTGCTGCTCAATCTGCTCGGCAACGCCGTCAAGTTCACCGACGCGGGAGCCGTCACGCTCGATGCCGCACGCGGTCAGGGCGAATCCGACATCGTCTTCATCGTGACCGACACCGGCATCGGCATTCCGCTCGCCGAGCAGAAGCGCATCTTCGAAAGCTTCGTGCAGGCCGACGCCACCATTGCCAGCAAGTACGGCGGCACGGGACTTGGCCTGGCGATCAGCCGGCGTCTGGTCGAGTTGATGGGCGGCCGGCTCTGGCTCGAAAGCGTGCCGGGCCGCGGCAGTACGTTCAGCTTCAGTGCGCCGCTGCCGATGGTCGCGCCGGCGGTGTCCGCGTCGGATGTCGCGCCGCCCCGCGACGACCGCCCACTGCGGATACTCGTCGTAGACGATGCGGAGCAGAACAGGATGGTGATGCGCGCGTACTTCCAGGACACGCCGCACTCGATCACCATGGCCAGGAGCGGCCCCGAGGCGCTGGAGCTGTTCGCGGCGAGCAGGTACGACGTCGTGCTGATGGACGTCCAGATGCCCGGCATGGACGGCTACGCGGCTACACGAAGGATGAGGGCATGGGAGCAGGCGCACGGCCGCGACCGCACGCCAATCGTTGCCGTTACCGCGCACGCGTTCGCCGACGACATCGAGCAGAGCCTGGCGGCTGGATGCGACGGGCATGTGACCAAACCGGTGCGCAAGAACGTACTGTTCGAGGCGGTCGAGCGGTACGCGCGTGGATTGTGGGAACCGGGTGGTCCGGACGGGCGTCTGAAGCACAGCGAACCGGCCGCCGCGGCCCCGTTGCAGGCGCTGCCGATCGATTCGGGGCCAGTGCGTGTGACGGTGCCCCCGGAGGTGGCGCCCTACATACCGGGCTATCTCGACGTCACGCGGCAGCAGTTGACCGCGGCTGTCGAGGCGCTCGAGATCGGCGATTGTCTGCCGCTGCGCACGCTCGGCCACAATCTGAAGGGCAGCGGCACCTCGTTCGGGCTCGACGAGATCAGCCGCATGGGCTGGCGTCTCGAGCGCACGGCGGCGCGCGGCGACGTGTCGTTGACGCGAGAGGCGGCGCGCGCGCTCGGCGACTATCTGGAGCGGCTGGAGATCACCTGAACACCATCCAGGAGAAAGGAAAGAGCAACATGAAGCGTCTGATGTGTCTTGCGGGGGCGGCACTGCTGGCGTCGGTCTTTCCGGCGGCTGCGCAGCAGCGGCCGTTGAGTCCGCCCGGTGTCGCCACGGCGATGCTCGGTGGCGAGTGGGTGAAGAACGACCGCGGCAACCTGGTGTATGAGGGCGGCAAGTGGCTCGAAGTGAGCTATTCGCGTCCGATGCTGCGCCAGCGCACGAACATCTTCGGCAGCGGCGAGGAGTACGGGAAGCAGGTGCTCGCCGGTGCTCCTGTGTGGCGTCTCGGCGCGAACCAGACCACGCGCTTCAAGACCGAGGTGCCGCTGTCCTTCGGCGGCCAGACGCTGCCCGCGGGCGAGTACAGCCTGTTCGCCGACCTGAAGGAGAGCGGTTGGACGCTCATCTTCTCGACCTGGCCGGCCCAGGAGAAGTACGCCCCCGAGAACAAGGCTGCACTCTGGGGGGCGTACGGCTACACGCCCGACAAGGACGTCCTCCGCGTGCCGATGACGCTCTCGGCGAACGCCGTCAGCCTCGATCAGTTCACGATCGAGTTCGTCGACGTCAAGAAGGACAGCGGCGCGCTGCAGGTCCTCTGGGACACGGTGATCGCCACCGTGCCGTTCACGGTCGCCAGATAGCGGCTATCGGGCCGGCTTGAAGTAGCGATCGAAGAAATCGGCCGTCGCCTGATTGACGCGTACCCAGTTCGCGTGCCGCGTGAAATGGTGCGTGTCGTCCGGCACGATCAGCTCTTCGTAGAACACGCCCGCCGCCTCGAGGCGGCGGGCGAGATCCACCGTCTCCGAGAACCGCACATTTCTGTCGTCGTCACCGTGGATCAGCAGTACGGGTGACCGCCAGGTGTCGATGTACGCCACCGGCGACGACTTCCACGCAATCTCCGCCGCGCGTTCCCTGTCCGTCCGTTCGTAGCGCGGCGGCGGAGGCGCGAAGCGATCCGCCCAGTTGTGCACGCCGTGGATGTCGACACCCACGGCGAACAGGTCCGAGTCCTTCGCCAGCGCCATCGCCGTGAGATAGCCCCCGTAGGAGCCGCCCCAGATGCCGATGCGCGACGCATCGACGTGCGGCAGCGCGCGCAGGTACTCGCCGGCGGCCTTGATGTCGAGGTACTCGGCGGCGCCGCGCGCGCCGGCGTTCGGCGGCTGGTGGAAATCGAAGCCGTAGCCGATGCCGAGGCGGTAGTTCACCGACAGGGCGACGTAGCCGCGGCTCGCGAAGTACTGCTGGGCCGCGTACGCGTTGGCGTAGTAGTCGGAGTAGTGCCAGCCGGCGAGCATCTGCCGCGGCGGGCCACCGTGCACGAAGATGACCGCGGGCTTCAGCGCCTCGCTGCCTTCGTCACCCGGCGCCTCGAACACCTGGCCGTACACCGTGACGCCGTCGCTCGCGCGAAACGTCACGCTCGTCGGCACCACCAGGGCGTCGGTCGGAAACGATGCGGGAATGCGATCCTCCGCGAGCAACCGCGGCTCGCCGCCAGCGGCCGGACGTACGGTCACGAGCGGCGGCCGCTTCGCGGTGGCGCTGATGTAGGCGATCCACGCGCCATCGCCGGTGACGACCGGCGTCCATTCGATGCCGTTGCCAGGCGTCAGTACCTCGGGAGCCGCGCTGTCGATCGAAGCGCGCACGAGATGGCGGCGATCGATGTCGCCGGGCGTCGCACCGGCGTTCGCCGTGAAGAACAGATGTCGGCCGTCGGGTGCGAGGCTGATGTACTCGGCCATGTACTCGCCGGGCGTCAGCAGCATCGCGTTCTCGGTTGGTCCGGTCGCGCTGTCTACCGGCGCGTCGGTTACCGAGTAGAGGTGCGGCTGGCCATCCTGGTAGGACAGGAACACTACACGGCCGTCGGCCGCATAGTGCAGGTTGGTTCCGCCCTGACTCGACGGATATGAGCCGCGCAGCGTTTCGGGCGCCCGCCAGATCTCTCGCGCCTCGCCGGTCGCGACGTCCGCCGTCCAGATGCTCCATGGCTGATGCCGCCGCTCGAGCGTCGGCTGCGGCGCGCCGCCGGCACCCGGGCGCCGCACGAACGCGAGGCGTTGACCATCAGCCGACCAGCGCGGCGATTGATCGCGGTTCGTAGTTGGCGCAATCCATTGAATGGGTGTGTCGGCGTCGGTGTAGATGCCGATGAACGCATGATCGCCCCGGCGTGACGTGAACGCGACTCGCATGCCGTCGGGCGAGAAGCGCGCCTCGCCGTTGTTGCCCCGCGCAAAGAACAGGGGAGCGGCCGGCGTCGAACCGTCGATGGGTACCGCCATGATCTGGCCGCCACGCTCGAACAGCACGCGGTCGCTCGCCGGCGCGATCACGGGGTTGTCGCCACCGTCGCTCAGGACGACAGGCTCGCCGCCGTCGAACGGGATCGCGAGCAGCTGAATCGTCGGCCGTACAGGCATCGACGCGGGATTCACGCCGTCGAGGCCCCAGTCATCGCGATCCCAGTTCGCATCGTCGCCGCCACGGCGATAGACGACCCATCTGCCGTCGGGCGACACCTGCACGCGCGTCAGCGCCTGTCCCGTGTCGGCGTCGTAGCGTGTGAGCCTGCGCGCGCGCCACTCGGGCGCTTCGGCCACCCAGATGTTGCGATGCCCCTGTTCGTTCATCGCCCATGCGATACGCGCGCCCGTGGCGGCGGCCGCCAGTTCGTTGGGGAACGGATAGCTCTTCACGTCTGCCATCGAGAACTGCCGCGTCGCCGCGCGTCCAGGCAGGACGGGCGACGTCACGCAGGCGGCGATGAACAGCAGAGTCATCACGCGGCGCAGGGTGCTGTGCATGACGGTGGATGATACAGGAACGTGTGGGCACAACGGCGCGGCGTGGCGCATGCGCGGCAGCGTCTGCTGGCGTTCCAGCGGGCCGACCACCGATGCGTGCTCCTGAGGGCCGGCCGGCGCCGCGGGCGTATCTGAAGCCTGCCGGGCGCCGGCCGCGTCCAAAGATGGGTATGACTCGCATCACACTCGCCGCCGTCACCCTCTGGCTCGGCGCGGCCGCTCTCGGGGCGTACGCGCCGCAGGATGCCCAGCAGCGCCCGCCGGTGATTCGCAGCGGCACCGACACGGTCCGCGTGTTCGTGACCGTCACCGACCGCGACGGGCGGATCGTCACCAACCTCACGCAGGATCAGTTCGAGATCCGCGATGAGGGCCGTCCGCAACCGATCACGCTCTTCGACAACTCGCCGCGTCCGATCGAGCTCATCGTGATGCTCGACGTCTCGGGCAGCATGGAGGGGAACCTGGGCCTGCTGCGCGCCAGTGCGCGGCGGCTGTTCGCCGGTCTCAGCGAAGACGACGTGGCGCGCGTCGGGACGTTCGGCAACGACATCACGATAAGCGAGACGTGGACGCGCGACGTGGGCGCGCTCGATGCGGCGCTGCCCACGACGATCGAGAGCACCGCATCGACGCCGCTGTGGCGTGCGCTCGACGAGGCCATTCAGGCGTTCGACGAAGCGTCCGATCGCCGGCGCGTCGTGGTCGTGCTGAGCGACGGCTACGACAGCGGGCCGATGTTCGGCCGGCGGTACATCACGCAGGGGCAGGCGATCGATCGCGCCCGTGAGCACGACGTCATGGTGTACGGCATCGGGCTGCGCAGCCGGGGGGCGCGACCGCGCGTCGGCCTCGGTCAGGGCGGACTGTCGGCGGCGATGCGCGACGATGAGCCCGACCCCGGCCTTGCGCGGGCGGCGCTCGAGACGGGCGGCGGCTATTCCGACGTGCGGCCAGGCAACGACCTCGGCGCCGCGTTCGCGTCGATCATCGCCGAACTGCACAGCCAGTACCTGGTTGGCTTCGAGCCACCGAAGCGCGACGGCAAGAAACACGACATCTCGGTGCGCGTGGCTGGCCGCGGCCTCGAACCCCGCGCGCGCACGAGCTACGTGGCGCCCAGGGGATGAAGGCCGTGAGCCCTCAGCCCTGAGCCCGAATCGAGTACTCTCCCTCCATGTCCGCCGTGCGTCTGTCTCCTCTTCGGGTCGATGACATCGTTGACGTCATGGCCGAGGCGTTTCGCGGCTATCCGGTGATGCGCTGGGTAGCCGCCGGTGGCGAGGCGTCCGACGACATCGATGACATCGACGCGCGCGAGCGACGTCTGGTGGATCTGTTCGTTCGGCGCCGCATCCGGCGTGGGGGGCCGGCTCTTGGCGTTCTCCACGACGGCGTGCTCGCCGGGGCCGCCATCCTGACGCTGCCGGTCGAGCCCGACCCACCCCCCGATGTCGCGGTGATGGCCGAGGCGACCTGGCGCGCGCTGGGTGACGGGGCCCGGACGCGCTACGAGGCCTATGCCGCCGCGGCGAGCCTGTTCGGCGACCTGCCGCCGCACCACCACCTGAACATGATTGGCGTGCGCGACGCGTACCGCGGGCGCGGCGTCGCGCGGCCGCTGATTGACGCCGTGTGCGCGCTGGCCGAGGCCGATCCGGCCTCGGCGGGCGTGTCGCTCACCACCGAAAAGCCCGGGAACGTCGAGATTTACCGGCACTTCGGCTTCGAGGTCGTCGCGACGGCGTCGGTGGAGGCCGCCGTGGAAACCTGGGGCATGTTCCTGCGGATTCGATAGAATGGAGCGTTCTCATCCGTATTGCCGGGCCGCCGCGCGGTCCGGCTGTTTTCTTACCAGGGCCCGAATCTCATGCTCAATTTCGATCTGACCGAAGAACAGCGCCTTCTCGAACAGACCGTTCGCGAATGGGGCGCGAAGGAAGTGCAACCCCGCATCCGCGAGCTCGATCGCGCGCACAAGTTCGACCCCGCAGTGTTCCCGCAGATGGCCAGGCTCGGCCTGCTCGGCTGCTCGGTGCCCGAACAGTACGGCGGCGCCGGCATGGACTACATCTCGCTCGGCATCATCAGCGAGGAGCTCGAGTACGTCGACACGTCGCTCCGCGTGATCATGTCGGTGCACGCGGGCCTGAACTGCCTGACCCTGCTGTCGTGGGGCAACGAGGATCAGAAGCAGCGCTACCTCGTGCCGCAGGCCAAGGGCGAGAAGATCGCCACCTATGGCCTCACCGAGCCGGCGGCCGGCAGCGACGCGCGCGGCATCCAGACGACGGCCGTGAAGAAGGGCGACCGTTACGTCCTCAACGGCGAGAAGATGTGGATCTCGCTTGCCGACGTCGCCGACAACTTCATCGTCTTCGCCTGGACGGATCTCGACAAGAAGAAGATGAAGGATCCGAGCGGCCTCAGCGCGTTCATCGTCGAGCGCGCGTTCAAGGGCTTCTCGAGCGGCACGCTCACCGAGAAGTGGGGCATCCTCGCCGGCAACACGGGCTTCTTCAAGATGGACGACATGGAAGTGCCCGCCGAGAACCTGCTCGGCAACGAAGGTGAGGGCTTCAAGATCGCGATGTTCGCTCTCGATCAGGGCCGCTACACCGTGGCGGCCGGCGCGACCGGTCTCATCCGTGCGTGCCGTGACGCCAGCATCAAGTATGCGAAGGAACGCAAGGCGTTCAACGTCGAGATCGCGCAGCACCAGCTGGTGAAGCAGATGATCGCGAACATGGAGAGCGACTACCAGAACTCGCGTCTACTCTGGATGCGCGCGGGCTGGATGAAGAACATCGGTCGCCGCAACACGCGCGAGACGGGGCTCGCGAAGTGGTTCTCGACGGTCGCGTCCGAGCGCTGCGCCGGCGACGCCGTCCAGGTGCATGGCGCCAACGGCTACAGCGACGAGTACCCGGTCGGCCGCTTCTATCGCAACTGCAAGGGTGCGGTCATCTACGAGGGCACACGCGAGATCCACACGTTGATGCAGGCCGACTACGTGCTCGGCTACCGCCAGGACAAGCCGACGCGGTGCGAACTGCCCGCGTATCAGGGGAAGTAGGGCGATGACCCAGGACCAGGACCTCTCGCTCGACTTCCTGCGCGTCGTCGAGCAGGCCGCGATCGCCTGTGCCCACACCATGGGGTACGGCGATCGTCACGGCTCCGACCAGGCCGCGGTCGAGTCGATGCGCAAGGAACTCGACTCGGTGCCGATTGACGGCACGATCGTCATCGGCGAAGGCGAGCGCGACGAGGCGCCGATGCTGTTCATCGGCGAGAAGGTCGGGCTGGCCGCACGCGGCGCGGTCGCGCCCAACGGCACGGCTTACCCGAAAGTCGACATCGCGGTCGATCCGCTGGAAGGCACGAACCTCTGCGCGACGGGCGCGCCCAACGCGCTCGCCGTGCTCGCGGCGTCATCGGGGGGAGGGCTACTGCACGCGCCGGATCTCTACATGGAGAAGCTGGTCGTCGGGCCCTCGTCGAAAGACAACGTCGACCTCGACAAGCCGGTGGCCGAGAACCTGCGCGCCATTGCCGATTCGCTCGGCCGCAAGGTGCAGGATCTCGTCGTCGTCGTGCTCGAGCGCGAGCGCCACGCGAAGCTGATTGCCGACATCCGCGCGACCGGCGCGCGCATCCGGCTCATTCCCGACGGCGACCTCTCGGCCGGCATCGCCGCGGCCGTTGTCGGCAGCGGCGTGCACGCGGTGATGGGCACGGGCGGCGCGCCCGAAGGCGTGCTCACCGCAGCGGCGATGCGGTGTCTCAACGGCGAGATCTTCGCGCGCCTCGTCGTCACCACGCCGGAGCACGAGGAGCGGTGCCGCGCGATGGGCATCACCGACTTCCGGAAGGTCTATCGGTCACAGGATCTCGCGTCGGCCGACTCGATCATCTTTGCCGCGACCGGCGTGACCGACGGCACATTGATGCGCGGCGTGCGCTTCTTCGGCGATGGCATCCGCACCAGTTCCATCGTCATGCAGACCAACCCGCACGTGATCCGGTTCATCGACACGATTCACGTGAAGGGCGACCGCAACGTCAAGATCCAGTTCTAAGAGCGCCGCTCCCTCTGAGAGGGAGCGGCTCCGCCGCGCATGACCGTCTGGGGACGCAATCAGATCGCGGTGACCATCGCGAGCTTCGTCGGCTTCATGGGCTTCACGCTCGTGATGCCGTTCCTGCCGCTCTATTTCATCGAACTCGGCGTCACCGATACCGGGGCCGTCGCCCTCTGGACCGGTGCGTCCATGGGCGTCACGCCTGCGCTCACCGCGCTGCTCGCGCCGGCGTGGGGCCGTCTGGCCGATCGCTTCGGCAGCAAGATGATGGTGCAGCGCTCCCTCATCTCGTTCGTCCTCGTGATGGGCGCGATGGCGTTCGTCACGGCGCCCTGGCACGTCTTCGCGCTGCGCGCGCTGCTGGGCTTCTTCGCCGGCTACGGCGCCTTGACCGTGACGATGGCCGCCGAGTCGGCCCCGCCACATCGCCTCGCTGCCGCCATCGGGTACGTGCAGACGGCGCAGCGGCTCGGTCCGGCGCTCGGCCCGGTGATTGGCGGCGCCATCGCGCACGTGGTCGGTCTGCGCAACACGTTTCTCGTGACGAGCGCGTGCTACGTCTTCGCGACGGCGCTGGTGTTCGTGTTGTACCGGCAGCCGCCTCTTGCCAGTGAGACGACCGACACGTCGGGCGGCCGTGTGACGTTTCGCGACGTGCTTGCGTTCGAGAACTTCCTCGTCCTGATGCTCGTCGTCTTCGGACTGCAGTTCATGGATCGGAGTTTCGGTCCCGTGCTGCCGTTGTATCTGAGCGACGCCGGCGTCCACGCGGGCCGCGTGGCGCTCGTCGCCGGCATCATCTTCTCGACGGCCGCGGGCGCCGGCGCGATCGGCAACTATGCGGCGGGACCGCTGCTCGCGCGTATGGCTCCGCGCGTGCTGCTCATGTCGGCGGTCGTTGTCGCCATGGCCGCATCGGCCCTGCTCGCGCTGGCGCCTCCCGTGTGGGCCATGGTCGCGGCCGCTGCCTTCTTCGGCGCCGGCATCGGCGTCGCCATGACGACGGCGTATGCCGAGGCTGGAGATGTCATCCCGCCTGCCTCACGCGGTGCGGGCTTCGGCGTACTGACGACGGCGTCGCTGTCGGGGCTGGCGTTGAGTCCGCTGTTCGGCGGCCTCGTGGGGTCGGCGAACATCAGGGCCGTCTTCGTGGCCAATGCGATTGGCCTCGCGGGGCTGGCGGTTGTCGTCTTTCGACACATGAAGATGCGCTGAGCGCGGTCTTTGCTAGGCTCTGGATTGATGGCGGAACTGCTTGCGGCTTCGCACCCCGACGCGCTCGCGCACGCGGCCGCGGTCATCCGCCGTGGCGGCATCGTCGCCGTGCCGACCGAGACGTTCTATGGTCTGGCGGCGGACGCGACGCACGAGGTTGCGACCGGCCGCATCTACGAGATCAAGGGAAGGCCGGCCGATCTCGCGCTGCCTGTCGTCGCCTCGGACCTCCAGCAGGTCGAGACGCTGCTGGGCCCGCTTGGGGCTGGAACGATGCGCGCGGCGAAGGCGTTCTGGCCGGGGGCGTTGTCGCTCATCGTTGCGTGGACGCCGCACCTGGCCACACGCGTGGGACAGGTCGACGCGGGCGCCGACGATGAGGCCGCGCGAACGGTGGCGGTGCGGGTGCCGGGGCATGCGTTCGTCCGCGACCTGTGTGCGCGCGCGGGGACGCTGCTGACATCGACGAGTGCGAATGTCAGCGGCCAGCCGCCGGCGGTGACGGCCCAGGCAGTGGCCGCGGCGCTGGGCGATCGCGTCGATGTGATCGTTGACGATGGTCCGGCGCCGGGGGGGCGGCCATCGACGATTGCCGACCTGCGCGGCGACGTACCGCGCCTGCTGCGCGACGGCGCGATCGCGTGGGAGCGGGTGCTAGAATCGATACGGTAAATGCACGAACGCGCGGCCCTCGTAGGCGTCCTCACCCGGCAGCATCGCATCGATCCTGAAGACGCGCTGGACGAGCTTGGCGGCCTCGCCCTTGCCGCCGGGGCGACCGTCGTCCTGCAGGTCGTGCAGGAGCGGCCCACTCCCGATTCGGCGACGTTCATCGGCAGCGGCAAGCTGCAGTCGCTGGTCAAAGCGTGCGACGAGGTTGGTGTCGATGTCGTGATCTTCGACAACGAGCTGTCGCCGGCCCAGTTGCGCAACCTCGAGAAGGCACTGGGGCGGAAGGTCATCGATCGCACGCAGCTCATCCTCGACATCTTCGCGCGCCGCGCGCGCACCCGCGAAGGCAAGCTGCAGGTCGAGCTGGCGCAGCTGCAGTACCTCATGCCGCGGCTGGTCGGATCGTCCGAAGCGCTGTCGCGGCTCGGCGGCGGCATCGGCACGCGCGGTCCTGGTGAAACGAAGCTCGAGACGGATCGGCGTCGCATCCGTCATCGGATTGCGAATCTCAAGCGCGAGATTGCGGAGGTCAGCCGTCGGAGACGCCAGTTGCGGGAGCGTCGCACCAAGAACGCCCAGCCGACCGTCGCCCTCGTTGGCTATACGAACGCCGGCAAGTCGACGCTCTTCAATCTCCTGACGTCAGGCAACACGGTCGCGTCCGATGCGCTGTTCGTGACGCTCGATCCCATCATCCGCCGCGTTCACCTCTCGGATGGCCGGCAGTTCCTGCTGTCGGACACGGTCGGCTTCATCGACCGTCTGCCGCACCAGCTCGTCGCGGCGTTCCACGCGACGCTGGAGGAAGTGGCCGGCGCCGATCTGTTGCTGCACGTCATCGATGGTTCGGCGCAGGATCTCGAGCGGCGCGAGGAAGCGGTCGTCAAAGTGCTCGGTGAGGTGGATGCGGTCGACGTGCCGCGGCTCGACGTCATCAACAAGATTGACGTGATCGATGCCGACACGCTGGCGGGCCTCCGCGCGCGGCGCGCCGACGCCGTGTTCGTCAGTGCGGCGAAGGGCATTGGACGGGCGGAGTTGCTGGCTGCCATTGCGGACCGGCTCGAACTGGTGCGACCGCGCTGGGTGGGGAAGAAGGTGCTCAGTGCGTAGAGGGGCGCTTGTGGTCGTCGTCATCGCGGCGCTCGGCGCCGGATGTGCGGCGCGTGCGTCGGCGCCGCCGGCGGTCGCGCCCGGGGCCGCGCGGTATCCGGCGTTCTCGTTTCCCGACGTGCCGAACGCGCTGTCGACGCCCGAGCGCGTCGAGGCGCACGAGCATGCGTGGGCATGGCTGCAGGCCGGCGATCTGCGGCGCGCCGAGCGCGAGTTCCGCGTGCTTGCGGCCGACGCGTCGTTCTATCCGGCGGCGGCGGGGCTCGGCTACGTGCTGCTCGCGCGCGACGACTTCGGCGCCGCGGTGGCGGCGTTCGACCGCGCGCTCGCGGCCGAGGCGACCTACGTGCCGGCGCTGCTTGGCAAGGGCGAAGCGCTGCTCGGCCAGGACGAGCAGGCCGGCGCGCTCGAGGTGTTCGAGCGCGCGCTGGCCGCGCGTCCCGACATGGAGAGCGTGCGCGCGCGTGTCGACGTGCTGCGCTTCCGCGCCGTGCAGCAGCAGGTCGCGCGCGCGCAGCTGGCCGCCGGCGAGGGCCGGCTCGACGAAGCCGCCGCGGCGTACACCCGCGCCATCGCGGCGTCGCCCGAGAGCGGGTTCCTGCATCGCGAACTCGCGGCCGTGGAAGAGCGGCGCCGCAACGACACCGCTGCGCTCACGCACGCGCGACGCGCGATTGCGCTCGACGCGGGCGACGCCGCGGCGCATGCCATCGTCGGCGCCGTGCTGGAGCGCCGAGGGGATTTTGCCGGCGCGGCCGAAGCCTTTGCGACGGCGGCGCGGCTCGATGACAGCGCCGGCTACGGCGCGCGGGTAACCGAGCTGCGGGGCAAGGCCGAGGAAGCGGCGCTGCCCGAAGAGTATCGTGCGATTCCGGACGCCCTGACGATCACACGCGGACAGTTCGCCGCGCTCATCGGCCGCACGCTCGAGCCGCTCCTGCGCGAAGCGCCGCAGCGTCCGCCGGTCGTCATGACCGACGTACGGGAGCACTGGGCCGACGCGTGGATTCAGGCCGTGACACGCGCGCGTGTGCTCGAGGCGTTCCCCAATCACACGTTCCAGCCCGATGCCGTCGTGCGGCGCGGCGACCTGGCGACGGCCGTGTCGCGCCTGCTGACGGTCGTGGGCCAGCGGCGTCCCGATCGCGCGTCGGCGTGGCGCGGCGCGCGGCCGCAGTTCGAGGATCTGGCAGCGGGCCATCTCGCGTATCCCGCCGTGGCCATGGCCGTGGCGAGCGGCGTCCTCGATGCGCCCGGGGGCTACTTCGGACTGACGCGTCCGGTGACGGGTCAGGAAGCCATCGACGCGCTGGCGCGCGTGCGGGCGCTCGCGCGATAGACAGCGATGACCTGGACCGAGACGCTGACGGCCGCAAACCAGTTGACGCTGCTGCGGATGCTGCTCGTCGCGCCTTTCGTGCTGACGGTGCTCTATGGCTTGCACGGCTGGGCGCTCGCCATCTTCGCGGTCGCGGCGTTCACCGATACGCTCGACGGTCTGATTGCGCGCCGCACGGGGCAGCAGACCACGCTGGGTGCCTGGCTCGACCCGATGGCCGACAAGATTCTCATCGTCAGCATGGTGATCGTGCTGACGCTGCCCGGTACCGGACCGAACCGGCTGCCGTTGTGGCTGACCATCCTGATGATCAGTCGCGATGTCGCCATCGTCGCGACCGTCGCGGCGTTCAACCTGGCCGTGGGGCATCGCACGTTCAAGCCGTCGCCGCTGGGCAAGCTCGCCACGGCGACGTTTCTTGCGACGGGCGTCATGGTGCTGGTTGCCAATTACCTGGGACGTGCGATGGGCATCGTCGACGTGTTCGTCTGGGCGTCGCTGACCATCACGCTCGCATCGGCGGTGGACTACACCGTCCGCGTGGCGCGCCTGCTCCGCGAGCACTGACCCCCGCGCCTGCTGAGCCTGCGCAGAACCGTGAAGGCGGTGCCCGCCGGTTGCCCGTCCCCACGCCCTCGCAGTATCCTTGAGCCCCCCGCAAAACAAGGTCACCCGAACGACTCGGAAGGTCGAACTCCGATGCTTGACGCTATCAAGAGGATGGGCACTGGTGGCCGGCAGCAGGCCGGCGAACTGCAGGATCTGATTGCCGCGGCGCGCGAAGAGCGCGCGGCGCTGTCGGCGATGCTGACGCAGGTGCAGCTGCACGGCGCGAAAGTCGCGGCGGCGGGCAAAGCCGTCCAGCAGGTCGAAGAGAAGGCCGGCAAGGCGCTGGCGCGGCTCGACGACCTGACGTCGCGGATGGCCAGCGTCGATCAGCACATCGAGGTGCTCGGGACCATCGACAGCCGGGTCAAGGCGCTCACCGAGGCGGTGGGGCAGGCCGAGCGGCTGATGGCGCCCGATGGCGAACTGGTGCGGCAGCGCCAGGCCGTGCAGCAGTTGTCGGCCGAAGCATTGAAGACGCAGGCGAGCCTCGAGACGCTGCGCCGCGAACAGGAGGCGCTCGAGACGCTGCGCGACGAGCTGCGGCAGTCGACCGCGGGCCTGAAGGAGTCGCAGGAGAAGGCCGCGGCGCTCAATGCCGAGGTCGAGCATCTGCGTACGGCCGCAGTCCAGATCGCCGAAGAGCAGGCGCGCGTGCGCGATGCCGCCCGCGAGACGAAGGACGATGCGGCGGCGACGCACGAGACGGTGAAGGAGATCGAGAAGAAGCTGGGCGCGCTCGGCAAGCTGCACGAGATGAGCCGCACGGCCGAAGAGCGCATTGCCGCGCTCAACGCGCTGGCCGAGCACGTCACACAGAAGGCGAAGCTGCTCGAGAACCAGAAGCACACAATCGAGCACGCGATCGTCGAATCCAACCGCCTCAACGACCTCGTCTGGAACATGGACGTCCAGATCGGCCGGCTCAACGAGGGTACGAAAACGGCGGCGCGCGTCGAAGAGACCGTCGAGCGCATCGAGAAGCTGGCCCGCGAGTCGGCGGCGCAGCTCGACGCCGGCGTGAAGGCGCGCGAGGCGTTCGGCCTCGAGCTGGCGCGGCTCGACAAGGAGCGCGCGTCGCTCACCGATTTCGTGCGCCAGCACGAAGAACGCATCGATGCGAGCCGTCGCGAACTCGACCAGGTCGACGCGCGCATGCGGTCGTTGCAGGCCTCCGCCGCGGACCTCGAGAAGGCCCATGAGGCGCTGGCGGCGCGCGAGCGCACGGTGACGGCCATGTCGCAACGCGTCGACGCGCTGACGCGCAGCATGGAGACGCTCAACGCGCAGACCGACGAAATCCAGAAGAAGCAGTTGGTCCTCGAAGGGCTGCAGGGCGATCTCGAGCAGGTCGATGAACTCGCGAAGAAGGCGGCCTGGCAGGTCGAGACGCTGCAGGCCGCGCGGCAGGATCTGGAGCAGCTCCGGCGCGAGATTCAGGACTTCTACAAGGCGCACGCCGCGGCGGCGGTGCTGCGCGATCGGCTGGCGTCGGACCGGGCCGCGCTCGAAGCGTTCATCGAGCGGGTCACCGAGTTCAGCGTCTCGCTGCCCGAACTCGACTCGCGCATGGACGGCATCACGAGCAAGCTGTCGGTCGTCGAAGAGGGCACCGAGAAGGCGGCCAACCTCGTGTCGATTGCCGACGATCTCGATCGGCAGATGACCCGGCTGGCCGGCTACCAGCAGTTCGTCGAGCGCGTCGAGGCGCGCCTCAATACGCTGGCCGCGCTCTCGGCCGACGTCGACCGTAAGGTCGAAGAGCAGGTCACCCGACGGGCCGAGATCGAATCGCTGAAGAGCGCGTGCGACAGCGTCGCGGTGCAGGTCGGCGACGTGCAGCAGAAGCTCGAGGGCGTGACGCTGGTGCAGGGCAAGCTGCTGCCGCTGACGTCGCAGGTGTCGGTGCTCAAGAGCGCCATCGACAAGGCGAACGCCCGCGTGGCCACGGCGCTGAAGGACGAGGCCGAACTGGCCGAGCAGGAGCGCCGCGTCAGCGAGATGCTGGCCTCGGTGAAGAGCGTGGCCGACGAGGCCGCCGATCACCTGAAGAAGGTCGAAGGGCTCAACGAGCACCTGACGCGCGCGTCCGCCGTCAAGGACGGGATGGTCGAAGAGCTGACGCGCGTGCAGGGCCGCCAGCGCGACGTCGCCGCGCAGAGCGAGGCGGCGGAGGATCAGCTCAAGCGCCTCGAGGCGACGTTCCGCCAGCTCGAGCAGCGCCGCACGCAACTCGCGTTCGCCGAGAAGCGCATCGGCGCGTTCGAGACCAAACTTGCCGACCTGCGTCAGATGTCGGAGGAGATCGAGCGCCGCATCGAGGCCCTGGCCGCCCGCGAGGAGGTCGTCGAGGCCGTCCGCAAGGAAGTCGAAGGCGTCTTCGAGGTCAGCGCGAAGTCGAAGGCCGACCTCGAGTTCGTCGAAGAGCATCGCGCCGACGTGCTCGCGCTCAAGACGCGCGTCGACGAACTGGTCGCGTCGATTCGCGATACCGAGAATCGCCTGGCCGACATCGCCGCGAAGAAGCGGCTGGTCGACGAGGTGCAGCTCAAGGTCGGCGTGATTACGAACCTGCTCGAGGACGTGCGCGTGAACATGGAGACGGTGGGCGAGCAGCGCGCCGTGCTCGATCACGTCATGGAGAACCTCTCCAAGCTCAACGAGCTGGTCGCCAGCGGCCAGTCGACGCTGCGGTCGCTCCAGGCCGAGCGCGAGCTGGCCGAACGCATCGAACGCGGCATCAAGGCGCTCAGGTCGAAGACGGCCTAGCGGACACGCTCGGCGTGGGGCAACAGCCCACGCACGAGCGGCCCGAAAGGTCTAACGGCCGCCCGTGCCGCGCAAGGTTTTTCCGCGGACAGGATACGCGGGCCGCGCCGGCGTAGCCGGGGGATTGGCCCGCAGTGCCTCCATGACGACCTCGATGGCGCGCTCGAGCTGCGGGTCGCGCCCGGCGATGACGTCGGCCGGCGTCTGTTCGACTTCGATGTCGGGCGGCACGCCTTCGTTCTCGACAATCCATCCCTCATCGTCTGTCCAGATGGCGAGGTTCGGTGCCGTGATGCCGCCGCCGTCCATCAGGACGGGGAAGCCGAGGATGCCGACCAGTCCGCCCCAGGTGCGCTTGCCGATGATGGGGCCGAGCCCAGCCTGCCGCCACATCCACGGGAACAGGTCGCCGCCCGATCCTGCCGTCTCATCGATGATGAGCGCCTTCGGGCCCTGAATCGACGCGGTCGGCGTCTTCAGGTCGGCGCCGTACCGCATCGCCCACATCGAGACCAGCGGCCGGCGCAGGATGTCGATGTAGTAGTCGGCCACCTGGCCGCCGCCGTTGAAGCGTTCGTCGACGATGATGGCGTCTTTGTGGACCTGCGGGAAGAAGTACCGCTTGAAGTACGTGTGGCCCGCCCCGGTGGTATTGGGCACGTAGACGTACGCCACGCGGCCGCCCGTCGCCTGGTCGACCTTGCGCAGGTTGCCTTCCACCCAGTCGCGGTTGCGCAGGGCGCCCTCGTTCGCCACGGGCACGACCTGGACGACGCGCGAGCCGCTGCCGTCGGCATTCGGCCCAATCGTCAGCTCGACGATACGGCCGGCGGTGTGCTCGAAGAGTGAGTAGATGTTCGTCGGCGGACGCAGGTCGCGGCCGTCGACCGCGAGCAGATACTCGCCGGCCCTGGCGTTGACACCCGGCTCGCTGAGCGGTGCGCGCAGTTCGGGATTGAAGTTCAGGCCGCCGAAGACCTTCTTGAAGCGATAGCGTCCGTTCGCAATTTCGTAGTCGGCGCCGAGCAGGCCGCCCG
>Ga0079224_100003868_pt1 | contig 19120 bp, 16 predicted proteins | sample Stecom2015_FD_80414 | JGI IMG/M metagenome (GOLD analysis project Ga0079224, IMG submission 80414) | Agricultural soil microbial communities from Utah to study Nitrogen management - Steer compost 2015 | ecosystem: Environmental > Terrestrial > Soil > Agricultural land | place: USA: Utah... | reverse complement strand
GCAACGCCGTCCACCTGCACATCACGAACTACCAGGACCGCTACTACGGCGGGGCGGGCATGCTGCGGACGTACGCGTTCGACCTCGCCCGCGGCCGCATCGACGTCGAGACGTTCTCGCCGTGGCTGCTGGACAAGAAGGATCCCACGCCGTTGGAGGCCGAGACGGTGGAACTGACCGGCGACGTCGACCGCTTCAGTATCGAGATCGCGTTCGCCGAGCGCTTCGCGGGGTTCGCCCCGCCCGAGAACCCGGAGCCGCGGCCGCCGTCGGAGATGCTCGTCGCCGGGACGGCCGCCTACTGGCGGTTCGACGACGCGGGTTTCGGTGCCGTGGGCGGCGACGGCACGCCGGTACGGAACGGTGCGCGCGCCCGTGACCTGTCGGGCAACGGCAACGACCTCGTCACACTGAGGCTGCACGACGGTCCGGCCGACGTGCTGACGTGGTCGGCCGGCCACCATGTCGACGCCCCGGCACACGCGAGCCTGCGGTTCGACGGCGCCAAGGACCCCGACCGCGGTGCCGTGCTGCACACCCGGCGGGGAGCGCCGATCAACACGGCGAGGTTCGAAAGCGGCTACACCATCGAGACGTTCTTCCGGTTGCCGGATCCGTTCGAGGGCGATCACGCGTGGATGGGAATCCTCAGCTGGGAGGGCCGCGCGGGCGAGGCGGGCAAGGGCGGCGGCTATTCCCCCGACGACGCCGTGTGCAGCCTCAACGTCACCAGCGAACGTTTCCTGCAGTACGTCGTGTACCCGACGTCGACCGACGACGACCCGACGTGCTGGAGCCACGCGATTCCCGTCGGCAGGTGGACGCACGTCGCGGTCGTCAACGACGGCAGGCGGACGGTGGTCTATGTGGACGGCTCGAGGATCACCCGCAACGCGGCGCAACGGTCGCAGGGGATCTCCACGGTCGGCAAACCGTTCGCGATCGGCGGCACCCAGTCGGGTGGACGATTCGGGCAGGGTTTCTACGGCCACATCGGCGACACCCGCATCGTGTCGAGGGCCCTGTCGCCGCGGGAGTTCATGCTGCCGCGCTGACCGGTTCCGGCCGCCCCGCCCGCAAGGCGTGCGCGGGGCGGCACCGTCGGGCAGGATCGCGGCCGAGATCCGCACCGAGCCAGGAGGCACGCATGACGACACCGACCGTTCCGGAACCCGTGGCGGCGTTCATCGACCACGTCAACGCCCACGACAACGAGGCGTTCCTCGACTCCTTCACCGCCGACGGCTTCGTCGACGACTGGGGCAGGGTGTTCACCGGCCGCGACGAGATCGCGGCCTGGAGCGACAACGAGTTCATCGGCGCACGTGGCACGCTCACGGTCGAGGAGGTCGACGTCACCGACGGCCTGATCACGGTCGTCGGCGACTGGCGTTCGAACCACGCCAACGGACGGTCGTCGTTCGCGTTCGAGACCGACGGCGACCGGATCACGTCGATGACGATCCGCGAGGGCTGACCTTCCCGCGCCGGGGCCGCACCGCGGCCATCGCCGCGACGCCGAGGGACACCAGGCCGACCGCGCGCGACAGGCGCACCGCACGGTCCAGATCGCTCACCCGGGGTGGCGGGCCGTCGCCCAGCGTGCCGCGGTCCTCCACCGCGCCGCCGTAGACATTGGTGCCGCCGAGCCGCACGCCGAGCGCACCGGCGAACACCGCCTCGACGGGACCGGCGTTGGGACTCGGATGCCGGTGGGCGTCGCGTCGCCAGGCCCGCAGTGCCTGCCGAGGACGTCCGCCCACGGCGGCCGCGGCCAGTGCCGACAGGCGCGAGGGCACCAGGTTGGCGATGTCGTCGCCGCGCGCGGCGGCCCAGCCGAACCGCTCGTAGCGCGCGTTGCGGTGTCCCACCATGGCATCGAGCGTGTTCAGCGCGCGGTACCCCAGCAGCCCCGGAATCCCGGCCAGGCCTCCCCAGACCAGCGGTGCCACCACGGCGTCGGAGGTGTTCTCGGCGATCGACTCGGTGGCCGCGCGCGCCAGTCCCGTCTCGTCGAGGCCGGTGGCGTCGCGGCCGCACAGGTGGCCGAGCCGCGTGCGGGCCGCGGGCAGGTCGCCTGCGGCGAGGTGCCGGGTCATCGCCTCGCCCTCCCGCGCGAGGCCCGTGCCGCCGAGCACCGTCCACGTCGCGGCGGCCGTGCTCACGAACCTGGCCAGCGGCCTGCGCCGGGTGGCTCGTTGGAGCAGCGCACCGGCCGCGGTCGCCGCGCCCACGCACGCCCCCGCGTAGGCAGCGCCACGTAGCCGCGAGTCGGCCCACATGCGTCGTTCCACCGCACCGGCGGCCGTACCGAACAGCGCCACGGGGTGGCCGTGCCGAGGGTCACCGACCACGACGTCCGCCACGTACCCAGCGACGATCCCGGCGGCGGTGACAGCTTGAACACGGACCACAGCGCTCACCCTATCGAGTGGTCCAGAATGCCCCGCATGACGAATGATCCGAAGCGCCGACTCGCCCGGTTCGCGGCGGACCGCCTCGAGCGCGCGGCCGCCCGGCTCCGTGGCCTCGACGCCACCCGCAACGACGCGGACGGACCGGCCGGAGGCAGGACGCTCGTGCTCGGCGGCGTGCGCTCCGGCAAATCCCGCTACGCCGAACAGCTCGCCGCCCACCACCCGCACGTGACCTACATCGCGGCGGGAATGCCGCCGAGCGACGACGATCCCGAGTGGAGCGCCAGGGTCGCGGCCCACCGCGCACGCAGGCCCGCCCATTGGGGCACCGTCGAGACCGGTGACATCACGGCTGCGCTGCGTGAGGCCGACCGGCCCGTGCTCATCGACTGCCTCGGCACCTGGTTGACTCGGGTACTCGACGAGTCCGGCGCGTGGGAGCAGAGTGACGGCTGGCAGCAACGCGTGGACGAACGCCTCGGCGCGTTCGCCGACGCGTGGCGGCAGGCCGACGTCCCGGCCGTCGCGGTGAGCAACGAGGTCGGCAGCGGCGTCGTTCCCGCCGCCGCGTCCGGGCGGATCTTCCGCGACGTCCTCGGCGCGCTGAACACCGCCGTGGCCGCGCATTCCGACCACGTCCGGCTCGTCGTGGCCGGACGCGTCCTGACCCTCGACTAGGAGACGCCGTGGAGATCCCCTCTCTCGACGAACACGCACACGCCGAAGCCCTCGCGCAGCTGGACGGACTCGTCAAGCCCGTCGGCGCGCTGGGCAGGCTCGAAGAGCTGGCCGCGTGGCTGTGCGCGGTACACGGCGCGGTGCCGCCGCGCCCCCTCGACGACGTGCGCGTCGTGGTGTTCGCAGGCGATCACGGGGTGTCGGTCTCCGGCGCGGTGTCGGCGTATCCGCGGCATCTGACCGCGGCGATGGTGCGGGTGTTCCTCGCGGGCAAGTCCGGCGTGAACGTGCTGGCTCGTGAGGTGGGCGCGCACGTCCGGGTGCTCGACATCGCGGTCGACGATCCGCTCGACGACGTCCCCGACGAGGTCCGCAGCCACAAGATCCGCCGCGGCTCGGGCTCCATCGACGTGGCCGACGCGGTGACCGGCGACGAGGCGCAGCGGGCCTTCGACGCGGGTGTCGCAGCCGCCGACGCCGAGATCGACGACGGCGCCGACCTGCTCATCCCCGGTGACATGGGCATCGGCAACACGACGATCGCCTCTGCGCTCGTGGCGGCGGTGCTCGGACTGCCCGCCGACGACGTCGTCGGCACCGGCACGGGGGTCGACGACGAAGGACGTGCCCGCAAGGTCGCCGTGCTGGAGCGGGCGTTGACGCGGCGCGCGATGCACGGCCCGATGGACACGCTGGCCTCCGTCGGCAGTGCGTGCGCGGCCGCGACGGCGGGGTTCCTCGTCCGTGCGGCGGCGCGGCGGGTTCCGGTCGTGCTGGACGGGGTGTTCCCGTGCGCGGCGGCGGTCCTGGCGCGGGAGATCGCGCCGGGAGCCGAACGCTGGTGGGTGGCCGGGCACCGGTCGACCGAACCGGCGCAAGCGTTTGCCCTGAAGGCACTCGGCCTCGACCCGATCCTCGACCTCGGACTGCGCCTCGGCGAGGGCAGCGGCGCGGTGCAGGCCGTTCCGCTGCTGCGCGGCGCGCGGGCGGTCCTCAGCGACATGGGACGGCTGGCCGACCTTGGCTGAACCGGCAGGCGGAGCCGGCGGTGTGGTCCGCGACGGACTGCGGATGGCGATCGGGACGCTGACCGCGTTGCCCGTACCCGCACCCGCGGCCATCGACCGCAGGGTCGCCGGCGCCGCGATGACGTTCGCCCCGCTCGCCGGGGCCGTGCTCGCCGTCGGGGCCGGGGTCGTCGTGGGCGTCGGCGGACTCCTCGGCCTGCCCGCGTTCGTCCTGGCTGTGCTGGGCGTCGGAGTGGTGGCGCTGGCCACGCGTGGTCTGCACCTGGACGGGCTCGCCGACACGGCCGACGGCCTCGGTGCCTCCTACGACCGCGACCGCGCCCTCGAGATCATGCGGCGGGGTGATGCGGGCCCGACCGGTGTGGCGACGTTGCTGTTCGTCGTCGTCCTGCAGATCGCGGGACTGGCGGGTGCGACGGCGGCGGGAGCCGGGGTCGCCGCGGTGGTCGTCGCCGTCGTCGCGAGCCGGGTGGTGCTGCCGTTGTGCTGTACGCGGCTCGTGCCGTCGGCCAGGCCGGAGGGTCTCGGGGCGACGGTGTCCGGTTCGGTGGCGCTTCCCGTGGCGATCGGCGTCGCCGTCGCGGTCGCGGGCCTGTCGGCGCTGTCGGCTCTGGTGTCCGGACTGGCGTGGTGGCAGGCGCCCGTGGCGGTGGTCGTGGGCTGGGTCGCGGCCGGTGTGGTGCTGGCGCGATGCATCCGCAGGCTGGGCGGCATCACCGGCGACGTGCTCGGCGCGTGCGTCGAAACGGCCACAGCGGCGACCCTGGCCGTCCTGAGCATCTGACCACGCCCGTGTTGCGCCCTCCGGAGCGCGTGTTGCGGATTCCGGGGCCCGTGTTGCGGATTCAGGGAGGGCGGACGTCGCGTCAGAGGAGGGTCTTCAGCTCCGCGAGGAATCCGTCCATCTCGGAACGGACCGCGATGCGAAGCCAGTCGGGCCCCAGGCCGGGGAACGTGTCGGCCCTGCGCACCGCGTAACCGGCCGCCCGCAGCGCCAGGCGGACCTTCTCCCCTTCCGGGACGCGCACGAGCACGAACGGCGCCCTCGGTTCGCCGGCGACCTCCACTCCGAGCCCCCGTAGTCCGTCGACCAGCCGCAGCCGGTCGGCCTCCGCGGCGCGCGCCAACGCGGCGGCCTCGTCGACCGCGTGCTGCTCACTGCACGCGGCCATCGCGACCGCGGCCGGTGTCGACACCGACCACGGCGGCTGCACCGCCGCCAGCCGGTCGACCACGTCCGGTTCGGCCAGCACGTAGCCGGCGCGCAACCCGGCGATCCCCCACGTCTTCGTCAGACTGCGGACCACGGCGATGCCGCGGATCCGTTCAGCGGCCAGGCTTTCCGGTTCGCCGGGCACCGCGTCGAGGAACGCCTCGTCCACGACGACAAGCCGTCCCGGCCGCACCAGTTCCCGGATCGCGGTCGCCGGGTGCAGCACCGAGGTCGGATTCGTCGGGTTGCCGACGACGACCAGGTCGGCCTCCTCCGGCACCAGACGGGGATCGAGCCGGTAGCCGTGCGCCGCATCGAGCACCACCCGCGTGACGTCGTGGCCGGCAGCCAGCAGCGCCGCTTCCGGCTCGGTGAACTGCGGGTGCACCACGACCGGCGACCGCGTGGGCCAGGCTCGTGCCAGCAGGGTGAACGCCTCCGCGCCGCCCGCGGTGGGCAGCACGTCCGAGGCCTGCCTGCCGTGCCGCGCGGCGACGGCGCTGCGCGCACCCTCGACGTCGGGATACGCGGCCACAGTGGACAGACTGTCGGTGAGCCGGGCGAGCAGCCAGTCCGGTGGGGCGCTCACCCGCACGTTCACGGCGAGGTCGACGAGCCCGTCACCGACCTCGCGGTCACCGTGATGCCACAGGTCCACCATCGGCGCTCACCCGCGTGCCCGGCGCCGCGCCGCACCGGCGAAGGCCCGTGCCAGCTCGGGATGTCCGGCCCAGTGGACGTGGAGGTAGGACGCGTGCAACGTCGGGGTGGCGAACCCCTCCGGCTCGTCGTGCCAGGTCCACGCGGGACTCGCGCCCGCGCGCGGCTCGACGACCGTGCGGTGGAACTCGTGGCCGCGTGCGGTGTCGCCTGCCGAGGCGAGCACGTTGTCGGAGGCCGACGTGGCCGTGCGGTATCCGAGCGCGCCGCGGCGCGTCATGCGGGCCGTGGCGTCGATCGCACCGACCATCGGCAGCCCGTCGAGCTCGCGGCACAGGTACAGCAGTCCGGCACACTCGGCCACCGCAGGCATACCGCCTGCCAGCGCCCGTGCGAGCGCCGCGCGCAGGGATTCGTTGGCCGACAACGCCTCCAGATGCGCCTCGGGGAATCCGCCGCCGAAGTAGACCCCGTGACAGTCCGCCGGCAATGTCGCCTCGTGCAACGGATCGAGGTCGACCACGTCGACCCCCAACGCGGCGAGCAGCTCGGTGTTCTCGGTGTAGCGGAACGTGAACGCCTCCCCCGCGGCCGCCGCCACCACCGCGCGGGGACCGTCCGGAGCCGCCCCGGCGACGTCCACGGGCGACCACGGCGTGCCGCCGAGCGCGGGCGCTTCGCGAGCCGCACGGACGATCGCGTCGAGGTCGACACCTCCGGCGATCCATTCAGCGAGCTTCGGCAACAGTTTCCGCGAATCGGTCTCCCGCTCGGCGGCCGGTACCAGGCCGAGGTGGCGACTCGGGGCGTGGATCTCGTCGCTGCGCCGCAACGCCCCGAGCACCGGAATGCCGGTCGGTGCGAGCGCACCGCGGATCTCGTCCTCGTGCCGCTGCGAACCGAGCTTGTTCAGGACGACGCCGGCCAGGTGAACCTGCGGGTCGTACCTGGCGAACCCGAGCACCAGCGCGGCGACACTGCGACTCGCCGCGCTCGCATCGACGACGAGGACCACCGGTGCCTGCACGAGCTTGGCGACGTGCGCGGTCGAGGCATAGCCGTCGGTGCCGAGTGCACCGTCGAACAGGCCCATGACGCCTTCGATCACGGCGACCTCGGCACCGGCCGAACCGTGCAACAGCAACGGCACGAGCCGGTCCTCACCCTGCAGGAAGGGATCCAGGTTGCGCGGCGGCCTGCCCGTGGCCATCGCGTGATAGCCGGGATCGATGTAGTCGGGACCCACCTTGTGCCCCGACACGGCGGTGCCGCGCGCCCGCAACGCGGCCATCAGTCCGGTCGCGACCGTCGTCTTGCCGTGCCCGGACCCGGGAGCGGCGACGACGACGCGCGCTACCACTCGATGCCCCGCTGTCCTTTTTGGCCGGCGTCCATCGGATGCTTCACCTTGGACATCTCGGCGACCAGATCGGCGGCCTCCAGGAGAGCCTCCGGAGCGTTGCGCCCGGTGATCACCACGTGCTGCCGTCCCGGTCGCTGCTGCAACGTGGACACGACGTCGTCGGTGTCGATCCACCCCCAGTGCAACGGGTAGGTGAACTCGTCGAGCACGTAGAAGTCGTGCGTCTGTTCGGCGAGCCTGCGCTTGATCTCCGCCCAGCCCTCACGGGCGTTCTCGGCGTGGTCCTCCTCGGTTCCCTTCTTGCGGGACCAGCTCCAGCCCTCGCCCATCTTGTGCCATTCGACCGGGCCACCCTGACCCGATTCGCCGAGCGTGCGCAGGGCGTTCTCCTCGCCCACCCGCCACTTGGCCGACTTGACGAACTGGAACACACCGATGTTCCAACCCTGGTTCCACGCGCGCAGCGCCATACCGAAGGCCGCGGTGGACTTGCCCTTCATCGGTCCCGTGTGGACGGCGACGATCGGGCGGTTGCGCCGCTGCCGCGTGGTCAGTCCGTCGTCCGGCACCGTCGCCGGCTTACCCTGCGGCATCAGGCCGCCCTCCGTTTCACCTCGTCCGTCAGCGTCTCCGCCGCCACATCACCGAGCGCCACGTGCTCGGCCCCGAGCCGGCCGGCCAGCGTGGCCGCCAGCCCGAGCCGCATCCGTCCCGACTCGCAGTCCATGACCACACTGGACACCCCGGTGCGGGCGATCGCGTCCGCGGCCGCGTGTGCGCGCGCCAACGCCTCGGGACCGCTCGTGGCCCTGCCGTCGGTCACCACGACCAGCAGCGGACGTCGGTTCCCGTCCCGCAGCGCCTCGACACGCAACACCTCGGCGGCCCGCGTGAGTCCCTCGGCCAGCGGCGTGCGGCCACCCGTGGGCAGTTGTTCCAACCTCGCCGCCGCGACGTCGACGCTGCCGGTGGGGGGCAACGCCACCTCGGCCTCCGAGGCGCGGAACGTCACGAGCCCGACCTTGTCGCGCCGCTGGTAGGCATCGAGCAGCAGCGACAGCACGGCCGTCTTCACCTCGCGCATCCGCGACTTCGCGCCCATCGACCCCGACGCGTCCACGCACAGCAGAACGAGGTTGCCCTCCTTGCCCTCCTTGCGGGCGTACCGCAGATCGCGAGGAAGGACGACGAGCCCGCCGCCGTCGCGCGCGCCGCGCCGGGGACGCTGCCGCGCGGCGGCACGCAGGGTCGCGACCAGGTGCGCCGATCCCGCCGATCCCACCGACCTCGACGACCCGGAGCGGCGACCCTCCGGCAACACGCCGACGGTGCGGCCCCGCTCGCCCTCCGCGCGGGAACGCCTGCCGTCGGCACCCGTTCCGGCGCCCTGGACGGTGAACAGCTTGGCCCGGTACGGCGCCTCGGCACCGACCCGCTGCTGCTTGCGCGGCGCCGTGCCGTCCTCGCCGTCTCCGGCCGGTTCTCCCGTGTCCCCCGTCGGCCGGGACCCGTCGCCACGTCCTCCGGAGTCGGTTCCGGCCTCGTCCCCCGGATCGGGCGCGCCGCCACCGGGGCCGTCGTCGTCCGGGCCGTCCGGGTCGTCGGGCCCGCCACCGGAATCACCGGAATCACCCGAGTCGCCGGAGTCACCGGAGTCCTCGTCGGGATCGGTCTCGGGTGGCTGCGCGTTGCGCAACGCCTCCTCGAGCTGGTCGGAGTCGATCCCGGGCGCGTCGAACGGGTTCCGCCGCCTGCGGTGCGGCAGCGCCAGCCGTGCCGCCACCCGAATGTCCTCTGTGGATACCGTGTCGCGGCCGCACCAGGCGGCGTGCGCGGCTGCGGTGCGCGCGGTGACGATGTCGGCACGCATGCCGTCGACCTCGAAGGCGGCGCACACCTCGGCGATCTGCAGCAGGGCCTCGTCGGTCAGCGTCACCGAGGGCAGCAGATCACGGGCGGCGGCGATGTCGGCGGCCAGCGCGGCGTCGTCGTCGGCGTACCCGGCGGCGAAGGCGTCGGGATCGGCTTCGTAGGCGAGCCGCCTGCGCACGACCTCGACACGTTCGGCGGCGTCCCTGCTCGAGGCGACCTCCACCGTCAGGCCGAAGCGGTCGAGCAGCTGCGGCCGCAGCTCCCCCTCCTCGGGGTTCATCGTTCCGATGAGGACGAACCGCGCGGCGTGGGACACCGACACGCCTTCGCGTTCCACCGTGACCCTGCCCATGGCCGCGGCGTCGAGGAGCGTGTCGACGAGGTGGTCGTGCAGCAGGTTGACCTCGTCGACGTACAGCATGCCGCGGTGCGCGCCCGCCAGCAGGCCGGGCTGGAAGTCGGTCGTGCCGTCCCGCAGCGCGCGTTCCAGGTCCAGCGAGCCGACGACCCGCTCCTCGGCGGCACCGACCGGGAGTTCGACGAGCCGGGCTGGACGTCGCGCCTCCTCGGGCGTCCCGTGTGGACCGTCGGGGCAGGAGTCGTCGGGTGCGGCGGGATCGCAGGAGAACCGGCAGCCGTCGACGACGTCCACATCGGGCAGCAGACCGGCGAGGGCGCGCACCATCGTGGACTTCGCGGTGCCCTTCTCGCCGCGCACGAGGACCCCGCCGATGGAAGGTGAGATCGTGCACAGCAGAAGTGCCAGACGGAGCTCGGCCATACCGACGACTGCCGTGAACGGATACGGCCGCATGCACACTCCCTTGCTCGACGGCGGGTTTCCACGCCCACCGGGTTTTCACCACGCAAGCATTCGCACGGCCGCCGAAGCTCTGACTCCCGGCCGCACGCGACCGGTCACAGTGGCGGGACCGTCCCGGATTCGCACCGGGTTCCACGGCGACCACGCATGCGCATCATCGCACAGGTTCCACCGGACGCGGGTGTTCGTCGGAACACAACTACCGTGGCCGATCGTGACGATCACCGTGGTGGGCATCGGGGCGGACGGCTGGGACGGGATGTCCCCGGAGGGCCGCGCCGAGCTCGAGACATGCGATGTGCTGGTCGGTGGGCAGAGGCAGCTCGACCTCGTGCCGGAAGGGACCTACGAGAAGCGCCCCTGGCCCAGTCCGCTGCTGCCCGCGCTCGACGAGCTGCTGGCCGAGCTGCGGGGACGGCGCGTCGGGGTGCTGGCCAGCGGCGATCCGCTGCTGTCCGGCATCGGCGGGACGCTCGTGCGCAGGCTCGGTGCCGACGCGGTGCACATCGTGCCCGCGGTGTCGTCGGTGACGCTGGCCCGCGCCCGGCTGGGCTGGACGGCCGAGGAGACCGAGGTCGTCAGCGCCGTGGGCCGCGACGTTCGGGCCGTCCTGCGCGTGCTCGCACCCCGCAGGCGCGTGCTGGTGCTCAGCACCGGTGCCGAGACGCCACGCGAGCTGGCACGGCTACTGTCCGACCACGGATTCGGCGACAGCGCGATGACCGTGCTCGAGAACCTCGGCGGCGCCGGCGAACGCCGCATCGACGCCGCGGCACGCGACTGGGACGAGGCGGCACCGCCCGCGATCGCCCCGCTCAACGTCGTCGCCATCGAGTGCGTGGGCACGGCGTACTCGCTGGTCGCAGGGCTGCCGGACGAGGCCTTCGAGCACGACGGCCAGCTGACCAAGGGCGACCTGCGCGCAAGCGCGTTGGCCCGGCTCGCGCCCACCCCGGGCGAGGTGCTCTGGGACGTGGGCGCGGGGGCGGGCAGCGTCGCCGTCGAATGGTGCCGCGTGCACGCGGCCAACCGGGCGATCGCCGTCGAGTCCCGGCAGGACCGCGGGGAACGCATCGCCCGCAACGCAGGCAACCTCGGCGTGCCGCACGTGCGCGTCGTCACCGGCCGGGCCCCCGAGGCGCTCGCCGACCTGGACCGGCCCGACGCCGTGTTCGTCGGCGGCGGCGTCGCGGGCGAGGGCGTGCTCACGACGTGCTGGCACGCGTTGCGTCCGGGTGGCAGGCTCGTCGCCCACGGCGTGACGCTCGAAGCGGAGCGGGTCCTCGCCGAGCAGTACGCCAGCCTCGGCGGAGAGCTGACCAGGATCTCGGTGGAACGAGCCGCGCCACTGGGCGGCCTCACCGGATGGACGCCCGCCCGGGCCGTGACGCAATGGAGTGTGAACAAGCAGCCATGACCTCACCGACAGCGCATCCTGCCCAGGCAGCGCGAGCGACCGTGCATTTCATCGGCGCGGGCCCGGGGGCGGCCGACCTGATCACCGTGCGCGGTCAGCAGCTGCTCGCCCGCTGCGGCGTGTGCCTGTACCCGGGCAGCCTCACCCCGACCGACCTGCTGGCGCACTGCCCGCCCGGAGCGAGGCTGGTCGACACCGCCGACCTGACGCTCGACGACATCGTCGACACGCTGGTCCAGGCCTGCCGGGACGGACACGACGTGGCCCGGCTGTGCTCCGGTGACCCGGCCGTGTACAGCGCCGTCGCCGAGCAGATGCGCCGTCTCGACGCCGCGGACGTGCCCTACGACGTCACGCCGGGAGTGCCCGCCTTCTCGGCGGCGGCCGCGGTACTGGGACGCGAACTGACGGTGCCGACCGTCGGCCAGAGCCTGGTCCTGACCAGGGCGCAGGCACGGTCGACGTCGATGCCCGACGGCGAGGAACTCGCCACCTTCGCCAAGTCCGGCACGACACTTGCCCTGCACCTGGCGGTCAACCGGGTCGAGCAGGTGGTCGACGAGCTGCTGCCGCACTACGGTGCGGACTGCCCCGCCGCGGTGGTGGCCAAGGCGACGCAACCGGGCGAGACCGTGCTGCGCGGCACGCTCGGCGACATCGCCGGTCAGGTGCGGGACGCCGGGGTGAACCGCGCGGCGATGATCTTCGTCGGCAGGGTGCTCGCCGCCGAGAACTTCCCCGACAGCTTCCTGTACTCGCCGGGCAGGGAGCGGCACGCGCCCGGCGATCCCTACTGCGAGAACGGGGGCCAGCCCCACTGACCGTGCCGCCCTTCATCGCCAGGGTGGAGGTATGACGGGCGAGGTACTGGACGGCGGGTGGCTCCTGCCACTGCTGGCACTGGCCGTGCTGGCCGACGGTCCGCTGCCGTTCCTGCCGAGCGAACCGCTGCTGCTGTCGTCGGTGGCCTGGGCAGGCGGCGCCGGCGACGGTGGGCGGATCGCCGCGGTGGCGGCAGCGGCCTTCGTCGGCTCCGTCGTGGGCGATGCCGTGCTGTACGTGCTGGGGCGGAGTTCGCATCGGTTCCTGCGGGGCAGACGCGACGGCACATGGGTGCGCAGGCACCTGCACCGCAGGCCGGTGCTGACCCTCGTGGCCGTCCGATTCCTACCGGGTGGCCGGCTGGTGAGCGTCGCGGCAGCGGGCCGCGTCCGGCTGGGCGTGCGGCGGTTCGTGCCCGCGACGCTCACCAGTTCCGCGGTGTGGTGCGGCTACATGACCGGCATGGGACTGCTCATCGCCCCGCTCACCCGCGGCGATCCACTGTGGTCGCTGCTCGCGGGCCTCGGCATGGCCGCGGTCATCGGACTCGTCGGCGAGTCCGCCCGGCGCCTCGCCGGTCGGGTGCGGACGCCCGCGACGGCACCGCCGCGTCCAACGCATGCAGCGCTGCCCACTGCCGTGCGGTGAGCTCACGCGGCAATGCCGCGGGATCCACGTCGTGCTCGGCGAGCCACCGGCGTACCGCGATGCGATTGCCCAGCCGCCGCACCAGGATCGCCTCGATGCCTCGGCCGGCCCCGGTGAACACGGCGTGGACCAGATCGGCGTAGGCGCGGCGCTGCGATTCCGGCACGAGCGGCTCCCGCCTGCGGTGCACGGTCAGCAAGCCGCCGTCGACGTCCGGGCGTGGGCGGAAGGCCGACGCGGCCACCCGCCGGTCCAGGGCGAACTCGAACCACGGCCACCACTGGGCCGTCATCATGCTCGCCCCGCCCACCGCGGCCCTGCGCCGCGCGACCTCCCACTGCACGAGCAGCACCGCGTCCGTCCAGTGCCCGGAGGCGAGTGTCCGGCGGAGCATGCCGGTGGTGCGGTGGAAGGGAAGGTTGCCGACCAGCACGTGCCGGGCCCTGGGCAGGGCGAAGCCGCCGAAGTCGGCGCGGACGACGCGGGTGCCGGCTCCCACGCGGTCGCGGAGCCTCGCGGCGAGCCGGTCGTCGATCTCGACCGCCGTGATCTGCCTGCCGAGCGCTTCGAGCGGGATCGTGAGGGCGCCCGCACCGGCGCCGATCTCGACGATCGGGCCTTCGGTACGGGCGACGAGGTCGACGATGCGGGTGATCGTCGGCCGATCGGTGAGGAAGTTCTGGCCGAGCTCGTGCCGGCCACCATGACGGGACATGAGGATGCTTCTCCGGATGCCGTGGGTGAGCCGGGCAGCACGACCTCGCCGCCCGGCGGGACCTGCCGGCGGCGGCCACGGTGAACACGCTGCTCCGCGCCGCTCGGCGTCTCATGCGCCGGCGGGGCGTCGAATCGCAGGTGGGGCCGCCGCCTATGCGCGGCGCAGCCGCGCGAACACGGCGACGGAGAGAGCACCCATGGACATGGCCTCACCGTAGCGAGCGGCCCGCCCCCGGGCGAGCGGATTTTCAAGCCCCCAAGGGCCCCATAGTCGCGTTGAACGCGACTATGGGGCCCTTGGGAGTTTTCCTCGGTGGGTCAGCCGGCGCGGCCGACGATGGTGCCGCCGCGATCGACGGCGACGACGTCGACGGTCACCGGAGCCTCGCCCAGCACCGCGGCCGCCTCGTCCCGCGCCTTCCTCGCCACCAGTTCGCCGAGGTTCAGGCCCGCCGCGTCGGCGATCTCCCACGCGTGCAACGCCGTGTTGGCGGCGCGGATCGGTTCGGCCAGGTCGTCCCGGCCCGCCTCCTGCGCGATCCGGGCCAACAAGCCCAGGTCGACCTGGGAGCGTTTCGAATGCAGGTCCAAATGGCCCGCGGCGAGCTTCGAGAGCTTGGCGAATCCGCACGCGAGCGTCAGCCTGGGCACCGGATTCCTGCGCAGGTACTTCAGCACGGCGCCTGCGAAATCGCCCATGTCGAGCAACGCCGTGTCGGGCAGGTCGTAGAGCTCCTGCACGACGCGTTCCGACGTGGACCCGACCGCACCGGCCACGTGGTCGTGCCCGAGCGCGCGGGCGACGTCGACCCCGCGCCGGATGCTGTCGATCCACGCCGAGCACGAGTACGGCACCACCACGCCCGTCGTGCCCAGCACCGACAGTCCGCCGATGATGCCGAGGCGCGGATTCCATGTGTGCCGCGCCATCTCCTCGCCGCCGTCGATGGAGATCTCGACGACCACGTCGGCCCGCTCACCGTGGTCGGCGGCGACCCGCTGGACCGCCTCGGTCATGAGGCTGCGCGGCACCGGGTTGATGGCCGGCTCGCCGACGTCCAGCGGCAGCCCGGGCAGCGTCACCGTCCCGACGCCGGGGCCCGCGCGGAACGTCACCCCGCTGCCCGGCGCTCCGCGCCGCACGGTCGAGATCACCAGTGCGCCGTGGGTGACGTCCGGATCGTCGCCGGCGTCCTTGACGACCCCGGCGCTGGCCTCGTCGTCGCCGAGCCGTTCGGTGGCCAGGGCGAACGACGGCCGCCGCCCCTTCGGCAGGCGCACCTCGACCGGGTCGGGAAAGTGCCCGGTCACCAGCGCCGTGTACGCCGCGGTGGTGGCCGCGGTCGCACATGCACCGGTCGTCCAGCCGTATCGGAGCTCGGTCACACGATCAACTCAGTCACACACTCGCTCGGCCGGGCCAGGCGCTCGGTCACACTGTCGGGTCATGGACAGTATCGCTCCACGGGTGTTGATCCTCGGCGGCACGTCCGAGGCCCGCGCCCTCGCCGCCGAACTCGTCGACAGGGACGTCGCGGTGACGTCGTCCCTCGCCGGCAGGGTGGCCGAGCCGCGCCTCCCGAAGGGTGACATCCGAGTGGGTGGTTTCGGCGGACCAGAGGGGCTCGCGCGCTGGCTCGCCGACCACCGCGTCGTCGCCGTCGTCGACGCCACGCACCCGTTCGCCGAGCGGATCTCCTCGTCCGCGGCCGTCGCCGCGACCAGCGCCGACGTGCCGGTGCTGCGCCTGGAACGCCCCGGGTGGAGCCAGGGACCCGGCGACGACTGGCACTGGGCCGACACGTTGGCCGATGCGGCACGCATGCTGCCCGAGCTCGGCACGCGGGCGTTTCTCACCAGCGGCAGGCAGGGCCTGGCCGAGTTCGCCGGTCTCGACATGTGGATGCTCGCGCGCTGCGTCGATCCCCCCGAACCGCCGTTGCCTGCCCGCCTCGAGGTGATCCTGTCGCGCGGGCCCTACCGCGTCGAGGACGAGGCCGACCTGCTGCGCAGGCACCGCATCGACGTGCTGGTCACCAAGGACAGCGGTGGTGCGATGACCGAGGCGAAGTTGACCGCCGCACGTGAGGCGGGCATTCCGGTCATCGTGGTGCGCCGTCCGCCGCGCCCGGCGATGCCCCGTGTGGACGATGTGAAATCCGCCGTGCGCTGGGTTGTCCCGCACATGAACGGCCATCCCCACGACAGTCCGTCGGGGAGCTCCCGCTAGCGTGACGTCCGATGTGCCCAGCGATCTCGACTTCGATGGACAAATCCGGCGACACCCCGGAGGAATCCGGCACGCCCACCGAATCCCCCCGTCCACGCGCGAACTCCCAGAAGAAGTGGCTCGCCACGATCCTGGGCCTCATCGCCGCCGTGTGCGCGATCGCCTATCCGTTCCTGCCGGTCGTGCAGGACACGGCGCGGATCACGTGGCCGAACGGTGGCGACACCGAACAGGTCAACGCGCCACTGGCCGGGTACTGGGCACAGGAACTGAGCGCCGAGATCCCGTGCGAGACGGTGCGATCGGTGGACCAGCGCGGCGCAGGCGAATCCACCCTCCTGTCGACCGTCCCGCCCGAGCGGCTGGAGAACGGCGCCGGGCTGCAACTGCGGGTCAACGACAACACCCTCATCGCCTCGAGCCGCGGTGAGCAGGTCGCACGGCAACCGCTGCCGGCAGGCGACTGCTCGATCACGGTCCAGTCGACGGCGGAGCGCACCGCACTGTCGGTTGCGGGCACGCCGGTGTACTCCGAGGACGGCGACGTGCGCCCGCGCGTGGTGGGCATCTACTCGTCCATCGAGTCGGGGCAGGACCCGGTCGACGGGCTGAGTGTGTCGATCACGCCCGACACCCGGTACCAGTCCGAGGCGACCGTGGTGAAGCTCGTCGTCGGCGGGGTCGGCGTCGTGGCGCTCATCGCGTGCCTGTTCTTCGTCAACCGGCTCGACCGCGGCTTCGCCAGACGCGCCCCGCGCTGGGCTCCCGTCGGCTGGTGGCGGCTGACCGGCCGCGACGCCGTCGTGCTCGGCGTGCTCGGCGTCTGGGTGTTCATCGGCCCGGTGACCGCCGATGACGGCTACATCCTGTCGATGGCCAGAGTCGCCGAGGACGCCGGCTATCTCACCAACTACCACCGATGGTTCGGCGTCGCGGAGGCGCCGTTCGGCTGGTTCTACCACGTCTACGAGGCGATGGCGCAGGTCAGCACGGTCGCCCCGTGGATCCGACTACCGTCGTTCCTGCTCGGCGTGCTCAGCTGGCTGTTGATCAGCCGCGAGGTGATGCCGCGGCTGGGCATGGCGGTGCGGTCGAGCCGTGCCGCCGGGTGGGCCGCGGCGATGGTCTTCCTCGTGTGGTGGATGACCTACAACACCGGTACGCGCCCCGAGCCGGTCGCCGCGCTCGGTTCGCTGCTGGCCATCTGCGCCGTGGAACGCGCACTGGTCACCCGTCGCCTCCTGCCGGTGTGCCTGGGACTACTGGCCGCCGCGTTCACGCTCGCGGCCACCCCGACCGGCCTGATCGCCGTCGCCCCGTTCCTCGTCGCCGCGAAGCCGCTGTTCCAGCTGTTGCGCCAGCGCGCCCGCGACAACGGGTGGCTGCCCGTGCTCGGCCCGATCGCCGGGTCGGGGCTGCTCGTGCTGTTCGTCGTGTTCGCCGACCAGACCTTCGCGACGGTGATGGAGGGCACGCGGCTGCGCACCGAGGTCGGCCCGAGCCTGTCGTGGTTCCAGGAGCTCAACCGCTACCAGCTGCTGTTCGCCGACTCCGCCGACGGCTCGGCCACCCGCCGGTTCCCCGTGCTGCTGCTGTTGCTGTGCACGGCGGCCTGCCTGGCGGTGCTGCTGCGCAGGAGCCGCATCAAGGGTGCCGCGCTCGGCCCGAGCAGGCGGCTGATCGGCACCACGGCCGTCTTCTTCCTGATGATGGCCCTCACGCCCACGAAGTTCACGCACCACTTCGGTGCGTTCGCCGCCGTGGGCGGTGCGATGGCGGCGCTGACGGCGCTGGCGGTCAGCGCGTCGGTGTTGCGTTCCCGGCGGAACCAGGCGCTGTTCGTCGCGGGGCTGCTCGGTGTCGCGGCACTCGCGCTGACCGGGCCGAACGCCTACTGGTTCATCTCCCGGCTCGGCGTGCCGTGGTGGAACATGGCGCCGGAGCTGTTCGGCATCAAGCTCTCCACGGTGCTGCTCGCCGGTGCGGCGCTGTTCGCGCTGTACGCCTTCATCGAGAACATCCGGGCTCGCTCGCCCGAGGAGTCGATGATCTCGCAGCATCGCAAGCTGTACCGCGGTTCACTGGCGTTCGTCGTCGTGAGCGGTCTGTTCGTGGCCGCCGAGATCGGGTCGATGGCCAAGGCCATCCACGAACAGCGCGACACGTACTCGTTCGGCAAGGCCAACGTCGAACACCTCACCGGCTCCAGCTGCGGTCTCGGCGACTACGTGATGGTCGAACGCGACCCGGTCTCGAGCATGCTGAAGCGCCTCCCGCCGCCGCAGCAGCGCACGGCCCCGGTGCAGCAGGAACAGCAGCAGGACGGCAACCGGCCCGAGCAGCTGCCGCGGCCGCAGGAGAACAACGGTCCGACGCAGGCGGGCTTCCACAACCGTCCGCTCGGCGACAGCGACGCCCTCTCCGATCCGCCGCACGGCTTCACGCCCGAGTCGGTGCCGATGTGGAGCAGCTACAACGAGGTCGCCAACCCGACCGGCGAGCTGCGCACCGACTGGTTCGGCCTCGGCGAGCGCAAGAAGGGCGACCAGGTCGTCGTGTCGGCCTACGCCCCCGGCGGCAAGGCCACGCAGGTGGGGCTGGAGTTCGGCAGGCAGTCGCCGCAGGGCTTCGAGGTCGTCGGCACCGAGACGGTGCTGAGCTCGGGCGACGGGGGCGGCGAGTGGAAGGACCTGCGGCTGAACCTCGACGACGCCCCGGAGCAGGCCACGGCCGTCCGGGTGGTCGCGAACGACGACGACCTCACCGAGGACGGCTGGGTCGCCGTGACCGCCCCGCGCGTGCCGACGTTCACCACGCTCACCGAACGCGTCGGCGACGCCCCGGTCTACATCGACTGGCCCGCCTCGTTCGTCTACCCGTGCCTCAACCCGATGAAGATCCGCAACGGCATCTACGAGATGCCCGAGTACCGGATCATCTCCGAGCCGCTGGCCAACGAGTCCAACATCGCCAGCAGCCAGGGCGGCGGTCCGATCGGCAACCTCGAGGAGGTCGCCGACGAGCCTGAGGTGCCCAGCTTCGTCAAGGGCAACCCGAGCCAGCCGTGGGGCTCGCTGTACGAGATCCGGCCGTACGTCCAGGGCACCGAGCCGGCGGTGGAGACCGGTCAGCAGACCCTGTGGGGTTGGGAGTCGCTCAGCCCCGGTCCGCAGCAGCCGGACGGTTCCACGAAGAGCAGGTAGTCCCGGAGCGAAGCGGCCACGGACATGAG
>Ga0079224_100003867_pt1 | contig 19120 bp, 15 predicted proteins | sample Stecom2015_FD_80414 | JGI IMG/M metagenome (GOLD analysis project Ga0079224, IMG submission 80414) | Agricultural soil microbial communities from Utah to study Nitrogen management - Steer compost 2015 | ecosystem: Environmental > Terrestrial > Soil > Agricultural land | place: USA: Utah... | reverse complement strand
TGCCTTGACCGCAGCGGGTTAAAATTTCCAAATGCCCCGTCCCAATTTTCAAATAAGTTGTTTCTTTGTTCCACATTGGGATTTAATGCAGTACATCAAAAGAATTTTGGGCTTGTTTTTTTTCTCCCTGATGGTCCTTGCCCTTTGGCAGTGCGCCAAAAGGGGGTCACCGACCGGGGGACCCAAGGATGTGGACCCTCCGGTGCTGCTTCGAAGTGAACCGAAAAACCTCAGTACCAATTTCAAGGCCAATAAGATCAGGCTCTATTTTGATGAACTCATCAAATTGGAGGACGTACAGAACCAATTGGTGGTTTCCCCCCCATTCAAACATGCCGCGGAAATAACCCCACAGGGCATTCCCAGCAGGTACATCGAAATCACCATCAAGGATACCCTGAGGGAAAACACCACTTACACCATCAATTTTGGCCAGAGCATCGTGGACAACAACGAGGGAAATCCAAACCCCTTTCTCAGCTATGTGTTCTCCACCGGGGACTATCTGGATTCCCTTACCCTCTCCGGGGCCGTAAAGGATGCCTTCAACCGCAGGGCCGATCCCTTCATCTCGGTCATGCTCTATGAGATGGACAGTACCTATACCGATTCCACCATATACAACAGTCCTCCCCTCTATATCACCAATACAGGGGACAGCCTCCCGCTTTTTGAGCTCAAGTACCTCAAGGCCGGAAAATATTCCTTGATCGGCCTAAAGGATGCGAACCGAAACAATATGTTCGACCAAAGGTTGGACAAGATCGGCTTTGTCCGGGACACCATCAGCCTGCCCACGGACTCCACCTATCTGTTGAACCTCTTTATGGAACTTCCCGACTATTCCGCCTCGGTTCCCACCTATTTGGCCAAGAACAAGATCCTGTTCGGATATTCGGGGGACTATAGGGACATGAAGATCGAACCGCTGATCCCCTTGCCGGACTCGGTAAGGACCATCATCCGAAAGGAGCGGGACAAGGACACCCTTAACTTTTGGCTGACCCCCACCGATCTGGATTCCATAGTGTTCACCGTGACCAACGACAGGATTATGGTCAGCGACACCTTTACGGTCAAGACCCGTAAACTGGCCATGGACACCCTAAGGCTCAGCAACAGCGCCAGCAGCAGGTTCAAGTTTGGGGATCGCTTCAGCGTCCTGGCCAACACCCCGATCGTGGAAATCGATTCCAGCAAGATCGGATTGACGGTCAATGACTCCCTGGTGGCCCCCTTCAGGGTCCGGCTGGACAGTACGGAGAATAAATTGGACTTTGATTTTGAGGTGGAACCCAATCAAAGTTATAAATTCAGTCTGCTTCCGGCGGCCGTCACGGATTTCTTTGGAAGTCAAAACGATTCCATCGTCTATACCTTTTCCACGGGAAGCCTTGCCGACTTTGGGGATCTGAGGATCGAACTCGGGGGCAGTGTGGCCTATCCCTTGATGGTACAATTGACCAATGAGAAGGGGGAACTGGTCCGGGAAATCGTTGCCCCTGAACCACGGCCCTTTGAATTTTTGAGCCTGGAACCCGCCAATTATAGGGTTCGGGTCATCTTTGATGAAAACGGGAACGGCATTTGGGATACGGGCAGTTTTCTCAAAAAACTGCAACCGGAACGGATCAGTTATTACCCGGATTTGATTGAGATCCGGGCCAACTGGGAAAAGACGGAAACCTTTATACTGACAGATTGAAACGGTCCATATCCTCCAGGAAACGCAATTTCTCCCGCTGCTCTGCCAAGGCCTTTTTGTCCAATACCGCATAGAGTGTTTCTTCCCTTTGGGAAAAGCAGAGTGGTTTGCCCAGCATATCGTAAACCGCGGAATGTCCCGGATACCGATGTCCCTGTGCGTCCGTCCCAACCCGGTTCACCCCAATGCAGTAGGCCATGTTCTCTATGGCCCTGGCCTGCAGCAGGCCGTCCCAGGCCCCGATCCTGGGTTCGGGCCAATTGGCCACATAGATCAGGGCATCATAGCCCTCCACATTTCTGGACCATACCGGAAACCGTAGGTCATAACAGATCAGGGGACAGAACTTAAAGCCCCGGTATTCCACCAGGGTCTTGTGGTTTCCCGCACGATAGGCCCGATCTTCCCCGGCCAGGGTAAACAGGTGCCTCTTGTCATAGACATCGACCCCTCCCTGTGGATGTACAAAGAGCAGCCTGTTGAAATAGCTTCCCCCTTCCTCAAAGATCAGGGAGCCCACCAAGGCCAGATCATGGCTCTGTGCCAGCTCCTTCATCCAATCCAGGGTCCTTGGACCCTCCGAGGAATCGACCTTCCAGGGCTCCATGGAAAACCCGCTGCTGAACATTTCAGGCAACACGGCCAGATCCACTTCCGGGGGAAGCTCGAGAATCCTTCGCTGGAAGGACTCCCTGTTGGCCTTTGGACCTTCCCAGACCAAAGGGGCCTGCAACAGGGCTATGTGCATTTCAGAGTTCATTTCCCTTCCAACAGCTTCACCAACTCCCCGATTCCGTGTTCCCGGGCATAATCCAGGGCCGTCTTTCCCTTGGCATCCCGAATAGCGGTGTCTGCTCCATGGGCCATCAAAAGTTCGGCCATGGGCACGCGGTTGAAGCTCACGGCATATTGGAGGCAGGTCGCTCCCATGCCGTTGATGTGATTGACATCGGCCCCGGCCCGGATCAATTGTTGTGCAATTTCAAGATATCCTTTGAAACAGACCCCCATTAGGGCGGTATTGCCCACCCCGTCGGCCCGGTCCACATCGGCCCCTTTTTCCAACAAAAAGGCCACCAAGGGGGCATGTCCATAATAAGCGGCCAACACCAAGGGCGTGGAACCCCTTTGATCCAGGGTTTCCAACAGTTTCGGGTCCCTTTCCAAAAATCGGGACACGACCTGCAAATCTCCGGCCCTAATCCCATTGTAAAATTCTTCTGTTCGTTCCATATGCATTGTGAAAATTAATGAAAAACTGCCACAATCCCTATGGACAGTGGCAGTCTTTTAAACTTGTGGTCTGGATTGTCGTCCAAATCCAAAACAAAACCCTGGACTATCCCAGATCGAACCGGTCCAGGTCCATCACCTTGGTCCAGGCCGCCACAAAATCCTTGAGAAACTTCTCCTGGGAATCAGAGCTCCCGTAAACCGCGGCCAGGGCGCGAAGCTCCGAATTGGAACCGAAGATCAAATCCACCCGGGTAGCGGTCCATTTCAGTTCCCCGGTTCGACGGTCCCTTCCTTCAAAGAGCCGATCCCCCTGGGAAACGGACTTCCATTTGGTGCCCAGATCCAACAGATTGACAAAGAAATCATTGGTCAGGCTCCCGGGGCGCTGGGTGAACAGCCCGTGTTTGGAACCGTCCGCATTGATGTCCAGAACGCGAAGCCCCCCGATCAAAACGGTCATTTCGGGAGCGGTCAGGGTCAACAACTGGGCCCTGTCCACCAAGAGTTCCTCCGCAGGAAGTTTGATGGAAGGGTCGCAATGGTTTCTGAACCCGTCCGCCAGGGGCTCCAGGGCCTCAAAGGATTCGGCATCGGTCTGTTCGGCCGTGGCATCAGTACGGCCCGGCCGAAATGGCACTTCCACGTTCCTGCCAGCATTCAAGGCGCCCTTTTCCAGGGCAGCCGCAGCCCCAAGGATGATCATATCGGCCAGGGAAATCTTTTTGTCCCCGGTTTGGGAGCTGTTGAAATCCTCCCGAATGGCCTCCAGGATGTCCAGGATCCAGGAAAGTTCCTCGGGTCGGTTCACCTCCCATTGGTTTTGGGGCTCCAAACGGATCCGGGCTCCATTGGCTCCCCCGCGTTTGTCAGAATCCCTATAGGTAGAAGCCGAGGCCCAGGCGGTCCGGACCAAATGGGAAATATCCAGTCCTGAGGACAGGATTTTTGACTTCAGCAAAGCGATGTCGTCCCCGTCCACCAGAGCGTGCCCCACTTTGGGAACCGGGTCTTGCCAGATCAGTTCCTCCTCGGGAGCCTCCTGTCCCAAATAACGGGAAGCAGGTCCCAGATCCCTGTGGGTGAGTTTGAACCAGGCCCTGGCATAGGCATCGGCAAATTCCTCCGGATGTTCCAGAAAGTGCCTGGAAATCTTTTCGTAGGCCGGATCGAAGCGCAGCGAAAGATCCGTGGACAACATAAAAGGAGCATGCTTGCGTTCGGGGTCATGGGCATCCGGTACCGTGCCTTCCCCGGCACCGTCCTTGGGCCTCCATTGATGGGCCCCGGCCGGGCTTTTGGTCAACTCCCATTCATAGCCGAAGAGGTTGGTGAAAAAGATATGGCTCCATTGGGTGGGCAAATAGGTCCATGCCCCTTCAAGCCCACTGGTGATGGTGTCGCCGCCCTTTCCACTTCCATAGTTGTTCTTCCAGCCCAACCCTTGCATTTCCAGGGAGGCGGCTATCGGCTCGGCCTCTACATGGCCTTGGGCCGGAGCCGCCCCATGGGTCTTTCCAAAGGTATGTCCCCCTGCAATAAGGGCCACCGTCTCATAATCGTTCATGGCCATACGCCCAAAAGTATCCCTGATATAGTGGGCGGATTCGATGGGGTCGGGATTCCCGTTGTACCCCTCAGGGTTCACATAGATCAGGCCCATATGGGCCGCACCCATTTGCCGCTCCAATTCCCCTTGCTCGTTGTAGCGTTCCTTATTGCCCAACCACTGTTTTTCAGATCCCCAGTAGATATCTTCCTCGGGCTGCCAGACATCCTTGCGTCCACCGGCAAAACCGAACATTTTAAGGCCCATGCTCTCATGGGCCACATTCCCGGCCAAGATCAACAGGTCCGCCCAGGATATCTTCCGACCGTATTTCTGTGTAATGGGCCAGAGCAGCATCCTGGCCTTGTCCAAATTGGCATTGTCCGGCCAACTGTTCAAGGGCGCGAAGCGTTGGTTTCCGGTGGAAGCCCCGCCCCGACCGTCCGAGATCCTATAGGTCCCTGTGGAATGCCAGGCCATACGGATGAAAAGAGGCCCATAGTGTCCGTAGTCCGCAGGCCACCAATCCTGGCTGTCCGTCATCAAATCTGTGAGGTCCCGCTTTAGGGCCTCCATATCCAAGGATTTGAATTCCTCGGCATAATCATAATCTCGATCCATGGGATCGGCCAAGGAGGAATGCTGTCTGAGTATATTAAGGTTCAGGGCATTGGGCCACCAGTCCCGAACTCCGGTCCCTCCCCCTGCTGCACGGTTCATTTCCCCTCCCAAAAAGGGACATTTACTTTCGGCCCCTTGGGCCAATTCCTTGTTCATAGTTGTTTCTTTGAATGATCAATTGGTTTTAGCGTCGAACAATAGAAACAAAAAAGAGGGGGCCAGCTATAGACAAATAATATTAATATATTATTTTATCATAGAATATATTTATGGTGTAGAAAATGGAAATTCCCTTGGATCCGAAGAAAGGAAAGGCTGCCCAAGAGTTCTTAGGCAAACCACTGTGCCCAGGGCAGACGGCTCAATATCAATACCAGTCCAAGCCCATAAAAGATGGAGATGGTCTTGAATTTTTTGGAGCTTTCCATGAATTTTTTGTGCCTGGACCAGCCGATGGTGATCAATACCAGGGCAAGGATGTTCACAAAGGGATGTTCCACGGCCAACAGCCTGGAAGCGGAATTCATGCCCCCCATGCCCAAGGTCTGTATGGCATTGAAGCCCTTGGCGGACACAAAATAAAGTATAAGGCCCACCAACAATTGGATGTGACTGAATATCAATGCAAAGAGACTGATGCGTAGGTCCTTTTCCATGCTGAAGTCCTTTTTGCCCACCCAGCCCAAGAGGGCATTGACAACGGCCAATACGAGTACGGCCAGAACGATATAGGCCAAATAGGAATGCAGGTTCAATAGAATTTCCATGAGTTTCGGTTTGTGGCCTAAAAATACGGAATAATTAAATAAGAAAACCCCGCCGATCGGCAGGGTTTTCAAATTCATGTGCTTTGGACCAAAAATTAGAAGTCGTACCTCAAGGTCACGTTCCAGGTCCTGCCCCAACCAAAATACCCCTGGTTGGACACATTGATGCCGTCGAAGGTTTCATCCCCGGGCTCCACGAAATTGGCCGAGGTGAGTTCGGAAAGGTATTCCTTGTCCAATACGTTGTTCATATTGGCCCGTATCTTCAAGGACTTTGACTTGTCGATTCCCAAAGGCATGGTAAAGGTTACGCCCGCATCCAACAACCCGTAGGAGGGAAGTTCCAGGTTGTCCTTGATCGCTCCCACATCGGCGTAGAGGTTGTCGTAGTACCTCCAATCCGAATCCACGGAGAACATGCTGTTAATTTGATAGGCCAGGCCGAGACCTCCGGAAAGTTGGGCGGCACCGCCCACTTTTCCACCGTCAAAATCTATGGTTTCCTCACTTAGTACAGTACGGTCCTCATCGGTTACCCGGGTCAGGGCCTCCCCTTTGTAGATCCAATCCCCCACGGAGGCGAACCCATTTAGGGTCAATCCCTGGGCAGGTCTTAGTTTCACATCCACTTCCACTCCGGAGTGCAGCTGCTCCGTACCGTAATTGGTGGTATAGGTCACCACATCGTCCACCACATTGGAGGAGGTCACCACCCGATCCTTCCACGAAGTCCTGTAGAGGTTGACATTGGCGGAAAAGATGGAGCTTCTGTACCCATAGCCTGCCTCCAATCCAAGGATTTTCTCATTCTCGGTCAAGGGGTTCACATAGTTCGTGAAATTCAGATAAATGTTGTCGTGGTAGGGTTGGCGGCTATAGTATCCCGCATTGGCGTAGAAACTGTGTCGGTCGCTGGCGTTATAGCTCAGTCCACCCTTTGCATTGTAGCCGAAATTGTTCACTTTTTCGGAATCGGTGCCGGGGGTGATTCCCGCTGGCAGTGGGGTCCCTGTGCCTTGGGAAGAGGTGCCATCGATCAAGGCCTGGTCCGCATACTGGTAAAAATCAAACCTCTGGTGGGTCTGATTGGAAAGCGAACCTTGGAAAAAGGCCGAAAAATCATCGGTGGCATACTCCAATTGGGTGAACAGTCCCCCATAGGAAATACGCTCATCGTTGCTATAGGCGATCTTTTGCTCCTCCGGATAGGAATCAAAGGCGGCCTCCCAAGCCGATGGGCGGAAGCTCTCCGTTGCGGTCAGGGACTTATAGGTACCAAAGGTGCCATAGGGCTCGTGATTGTTGTTGGGGTCCCTTAGACGAATGTCCTCCGACCATGAATTGAGGCCGTGGAAATCGGATACCACCCGAAAGTGTTTGCCGTAATAGGTCCTCAAATCGAAACCGACGTTCCAGGTCAGATTATCGCTAAGTTGTTTTTCAAAGTTTGAAATCAGCCCGTACCAGCTGTGTAGGTTCATGGACGATCTTGTGATATAGGCGGGAGGCCCTCCAAAATTGACGGCATCCCCATTGGGTACCAAGGCATTCTGGGCATAAATGGCATCGTAGTCGATCCGTCCTTCGGCAGTCCTGATCCGGTTGCCCAGATTCCCGGTCCCGCCCCCGTTCCCCCATGAAGCATAGAGTACCGTGGAAAGGCTGCTTGAGGAATCAATGGTCCAGTCCCAGTTCAGGTTGGCGACCGGCTTGTGGTAGAAGTTCCTCCTCTCGGTCATATACTGTCCATTGTAGGTTCCCCAGTTGTTGTTGTACCGCTTGCCGTATTCCAAATAATCTGAAATGGATTTTGTGAAGTTTTGATCGTGGAACTGTGGTGCCCCTGTGATCAAAAAGTTGAAATTGTGGGAATCACTGGGTCGATACCCCAAGGAGATGAAATAGGTCTGTCCCTCTCCATAATTTCCTTCGTTGTACCCGTCTCCCTGCCAATGGGAAAGCATCACACTGAGCCCCCATCCCTTTTCGGAAATACCGGTATTGTAACCTGCGGTTGTTTTGATATAGTTGTTGTTGGCCACCGTGGCATAGGCGAACCCACCCGAATTCATTTCAGTGGCCTTGGTCACGAAGTTAATGGTACCCCCCACGGATGAGATGGCCAATTTGGAAGAACCCAGACCCCTTTGGATCTGTACCCCGGTGGCAATATCGTTGAGCCCTGACCAGTTTGACCAATACATCAAACCGTCCTCCATGCCATTGATGGGCTGTCCATTCAATAGAAAGGCCGTGTTGTCCTGTTCAAATCCCCGGACCCGCATATTGGTGTCCCCAAATCCCCCGGATTGTCCGGAAACATAGACCGAAGGGGTGTTCACCAAGGTCATGGTAACGTCCTGGGTCCCGATTTTCTCCTGAATGACCTTGATGGGAATGGAAGAAACGGCAATGGGGGTCTTACGATCCGAAGCGAGGTCGATGATCCCCGAACCCACCAAAACAACCCCTTCCAATTCCTCGGTATCGGGTTGCAGGGCAATGGATCCGATGTTTCCAACGGAACTGAACGGAATGCTTTGGGTAATGAACCCAATGTAGGAAACAAGCAGGGTCCCGGAGCTCTGGCTGACCTCCAAGCTGAAGTTTCCATCAAAATCGGTTGAGGTTCCGGTGTTCGTGCCCTTTAGCCGTACCGTGGCCCCGGGCAGTGGCCCGCCCAGTTCCCCGTCGTTCACGGTTCCCGTGAGAATTCCTTGTGAAAATGCCATAGCGGACATGAACATTGCCGCAAAAGCCAGTTGGATTTTTTTCATTAATTCAGTGTTTTAGTGTTTAAACAGCCTTGCAAAGGTGAAGCATTTTTAACTAATGGCGATTATGCCAAAGTTAAAAAAGTCCCTTTTGATTAACACAAAATTAACAAAGAATCCATTCCACAATGCCAATAAACCCAGCTTTTTGTCCCCAATTGGGAAGCCCGCAATCTAGTCCTTAAAATATTGAAGAAGGCTCAGGGTTGAACTGTCGTGATCGCCAATTTGGGAATGCTCGATTTCAGAAAGAATCTTCGTGGCCAACTGTTTTCCCAGCTCCACCCCCCATTGATCGTAGCTGTAAATGTTCCAAAGGACCCCCTGCACAAATATTTTGTGTTCGTAAAGGGCGATCAGGGCGCCCAGGTTCCGGGGGGTCAGTTTTTGGATCAAAAGGGTGTTGGTGGGTTTGTTGCCCTCAAAGACCTTGAAGGGCAGCAGCCGCTCCAGGGCCTCCCCGGACATACCGCTGGCCTGAAGTTCCTTTTTCACCTCCTCGGGGCCCTTCCCGTTCATCAGGGCCTCGGTCTGGGCAAAAAAATTGGCCATCAGCTTGTTGTGGTGGTCCGTATCCCCGTGGAGGGATTCCTTGAAACCGATAAAGTCCGTGGGGATCAACTTGGTCCCCTGATGGATCAGTTGGAAGAAGGCGTGCTGGGAATTGGTCCCGGGCTCTCCCCAGATGATCGATCCGGTCTGATGCTTTACCCTTTGGCCGTTGCGGTCCACACTCTTGCCATTGCTCTCCATGATGCCCTGTTGCAGATAGGCCGGAAAACGGTGCAGGTATTGCGTATAGGGGATGATGGCCTCGGTCTGGGCCCCGTGGAAATTGTTGTACCATATGCCTATCAAGGCCATGATCACGGGAAGGTTTTCCCCCAAGGGAGCCTCCCTGAAATGCAGGTCCATGGCATGGGCCCCCTCGAGCATCCGGGCAAAATTGTCGTAGCCCACGGACAGGGCAATGGACAGTCCCACGGCGCTCCAAAGGGAAAAGCGACCCCCCACCCAGTCCCACATGGGGAACACATTGTCCCGGGAAATCCCAAAGGACGCAATTTGTTCCAGGTTGGTGGAAACGGCGGCAAAATGGGCGGCAATGTCCCCTTGGGAGCCGGTTTGAAGAAACCATTTTTTTATCGAAAGGGCATTGCTGAGGGTCTCTTGGGTGGTAAAGGTCTTGGATACGACCACGAAAAGGGTGGTCTCCGGGTCGAGTTCCTTCAAGACTTCCTGGAGATGGTCCCCGTCCACATTGCTCACAAAGTGCATCCTGAGGTGGTTCTTGTAAAATCTCAGGGCCTCGGTGACCATCACCGGCCCCAGATCGGAACCTCCTATGCCCACATTCACAATATCGGTGAAGGCCTTGCCGGTATGGCCTTTACGCCTTCCCGTGATCACCTCTGTTGAAAAGTCCCTTATCTTGTCCAGGACCGAATGGACCTCTTCCACAATGTTCTTCCCCTCCAAAAGTATGCGCTCCCCCCTTTTGGCCCTCAGGGCCGTATGCAGCACGGCCCTTCCCTCGGTGGCATTGATGGGTTTCCCCTCGAATTGGGCCGAAATGGCCCGGTCAAGACCGGATTCCATTGCAAGTTCCATGAGCAGCGAACGGGTCCGATCATCGATGAGGTTCTTGGAATAGTCCAGCAGAAAATCCTCCCAGGCCAGACTGAACTTCCTTCCGCGCTCCGGATCTGAGACAAAGCGCTCCGGCAATCCCAAATTCCGGGTTTCTTGGAAGTGGTCCTCCAATTTTTTCCAGGCCTTGGTACCGCTGGGGTCTATATTGGGCAATGCCATGATCAGTTGTAGGTTAACAGGGTTTCTTCCGCCACAAGGGGGTCTTCCTGGGTCGGAACCTCAAATTCAATACAGTCCAATTGGGTCTTTAAGGGCTCAATATGCTGCACATAGCGGGTCCTCAGGGAATCCGCAATGGGTTCGGCCGCCGGAAGTTCCTCCCGCAAGGGGTCCACCTGCCTGCCGTTTTTCCAAAATCGATAGCACACATGGGGTCCGCCGGTATTCCCGGTCATCCCGACCCAACCGATCACATCCCCCTGGCGTACAAAATCCCCCCGTTTCACCTTCTGGTCCCTCATGTGGAGGTATTGGGTGCTATAGGTGGCATTGTGCTTGATCTTCACATACTTCCCATTGCCCCCACTGCGTGTGGATTCGGTCACCGTGCCATCGGCGGTGGCCACGATCGGGGTCCCTATATCCGCGGCATAGTCCGTCCCTTTGTGGGGCCTGACCTTATAGCCGTAATAGGCGATCCTCCTCTTGAGATTGTACCTGGAGGAAAGCCGGTACCCAAACTTGATCGGGGCCCGCAGGAAGGTACTGCGCAGGTTGTTGGCATCCTGGTCGTAAAAATCCAAAATGTTCTTGACCGAATCACTTACATAGGGAAAGGCATAGACCGGCCTGCCCTTGTGTTCGAAATAGGCCGCCTTGATGGGGCCCCGTCCCGCATAGATGCTGTCGTTGATATAAAGCTCGTCAAAAATGACCTTAAAGCGATCTCCGCGTTCCAATTTGAAAAAATCGATGGTCCAGGCATAGATTTCGGACAGGCCAATGGTCACGCTATAGTCCACCCCCAGGGAGTCCATGGTCTCGGAGAGGTTGTTTACAATGGTGCCCCCCACTTCCCGTTCCCGGAGCTTGACCTCCTTCTTGTCCCGGTAGGCCACCACACTGTCCCTGAGGTCAAAGACCGTATAATTGATCTTGTCCTCCTGATAGATGAAAACCTCGGCCACCTCGGAGGTGTCCTTGGACTTGAGGATCAGGTAGGGCTTGCCCACGATGATCTTCCTCACGTCGAAGGTATCCCTGAACTGTTCGCTCAGGGTGGCGATCTTGGGGTAGTCCACCTTGTTGTTGAGCAGCAATTGCCCAAAGCTGTCCCCCCGTCTGACGGTGTCGCGAACCACATTGAACTCTTCCAGGTTGAACCCGAAATGAAGTACCGGTGGTTTTTCGGCCACCTCCAATTTTACCATTTCCGCGATCGGTTGTTCCTCGGTCCCTTTGCACGAGACCATAACGGTCAGTGCGATGATTGCCCCAATAAATTTATTCATCATTGACTGTATTCCTTGTATTCCACACTTGTCGGATTCAATATATGGTCCACCCATTGCTTTCCCCACTGCTCCCTTTCCTCTTCGGTGTACAAAGTTGGGAAAAATATCACTTTCTGGAAACTGGGCGGCAAAAACTCCTTCCAGTTGGTCCCTCCCGTACTTTCGACTTCCCTGTTTTCCCGGTGGAGGTAGCGGTAGGCGGAGCCCAGATGCATCAACGGCCAGTTCACATTGGCATTGAGGTCCAGTTCCCTTAACGTCTTTATAAGCAATTCATTGTACCGATCCCCCTCGGGAAGTTTGAGGTATTTTTCGTAGATGGTTCGTCCCCCCACCTCCTTTGCGATCCTCAGGAACCTGGGGGTGTACCTTTGTTCAAACTGTTTCAGGGTCAAGGTCTTTTCCCCTGTGATCCTATCGGTGGCCCCTTGTTTCCAATACATCCGGTCAAACCGATCCTCCAGACTGTCCGATGCGGAATCGATGCCCCGCAGGCCAGGGTGCAACAGGTTTTCCAAGGGGGTGGCATAGAGCTCGATCATCCGGTACTGGGCCGATTGGAACCCGCTGGCCGGAAGCAGGGCCATGCGGTAGCGCATGAACTGTTCCCGTTCCATCCCTTTGATCATAATCCCGAAGGAATTGATCAAGGCCTGGAAATAGGAGTTGATCCTGCGCAGCCTTTCGATGAAAAAGTCAAGGTTCCCACTGGAGTCCTGCACCAATTGTCTTTGTTCGTGGATGATCAACTTGAAATGGAGTTCGGTGATCTGGTGGTACATGATGAAGACCTCCTCATCCGGATAATGGGTACGGGGAACCTGTAGGCTCAACAGGGTATCCAGGTGGATGTAATCCCAATAGGTCAGGTATCGTTGGTAAAGCAGCCCGTCGAGATAGGAGCCCAGGTCCTGGCCCGAGTCCCTGTATTTTTCCTCGAGTCTGTCAATTTGGGATCGGATCTTTTCCGCCTTCTTCATCCAGGCAATGCAAATGTTATTTCATTATGATCTTGAACTGGTTCCTCAGCCCGTTGTACCCATCGAGATCGGCTTTCAGGGAGCCAACGGCCAAGTCCGCCTTGATGCGGATCGGGATCTTGTTCAGGTCGTTCGAAACCCAAAGGGTAAGGCTCTCCTTTTCCTTGAAAACACGGCCCGATTGAACCAAAGGCCTAAATTTAAGACATTCCACCCTTCCATACTTGGTTTTTAAGATTTCTTTGCCCAAATATCTCAATTGGAACTTGAACACCCCGTCGTCATCGTAGAGCAGGTCCATGTCTATGGTCTCCCCCTCCTTAAAACCCTCGATATCGTAATTGTTCCGAAGGTAATAGGAGGCCGAGAGCAGATCCTGGATCCGGTCGTGCACGGGAATGTGCTGTTTGGTCCCGTTCTTCTTATCCTCGAGCAGGGCCCTGTTCTCCCCATAGTCAAAATTGATCTCAATATCCTTGGTGTAGCCTCCCTCATCGATCTTGCGGATGAACCTATGGGGTTTGCCGTCCTTGCGGCCAAAATAACTCTCATAGGTATCGTCCACCTTAAAAAAAATACTCGCAAAGCCGGTGGTCTTCCCTTCGCCCACCACATGGTAGACCGGAATGCCGTTCAAGGTCTCGGCAGTGAGGTGCATGGTCGCATAACTGGCATTGAGGAAACCGTAGTGGATCCTGTACTTCAGCCATTCCCCGGATTTGAAGGCCGGCGGCGGGCCTTGGCCCAGCAGGGGAAGGACCATCAACAGGAGTAAGGGGGTCAGTATCTTTTTCATGGCGTTTTTGTGATCGGACAAAATTAAAAAATTAGGGCGTGGCCAAAAGGCCTGTACATTAACTTAAACAAAAGTTGTTCCAAAATAGTATGTACAAAAAAAGCCCAGTTTTAAAACTGGGCTTTTCCTAAATAACCAACCAAACTTTAAATTATGAAAAACCAATACTTAAAGTCGATAAGGGAACCACCCCTTATCTGCCACAAATATACGGCGACCTATTGTAGGAAATTGGGTTTTTAACGGACTTTAACGCAAGTTCCCCAAATTTGGGGATACAAGGCCATTTTTTTGGCTTTTTCTTAAGAATTTTAAGGGGTTGGGTCGGCTACCCCCATCAAAACCAAAAGCCCACACTAAAGAATATTCTGTCTTTTTTAATCTCGGGGGACCAGGAATAATACACTTGAATGGGACCGAGAAAGGATTCAAAGCCATAGCCCAGGCCATAACCCGAAAATCCGGGCTCCTTGAACCATTCCCCCGTGCGGAACAAATCGTCGTCCACATTGGCGAAATTGGCGGAAAACAGGATGTGGTTCTTGGGGGCCACCCTATAGTCCAAACGGCCAAAGGCCTTCACATAGCTGTTCCCGGGAATCCCAAGGAAATTATAGCCGAAAAAGGGAACAAAATTGTTCACGAAGTCATTCCCAAAGCCCCCGAGCACAAAATCGAAGGAGGTCACCCCCGAGGTGCCCAGCTTCACCCCACCCGAGGCCTCCGCGGTCAGGCTCAGGGCCGGTAAAAGGGTGATCGAGGTGCCCAAACGGGCCTTGCCGATGGAAAACTCCCTGAAATTGTCGTTGAAGTCCGAGGAGAACAGATAAAGGTGGAAGTCGGAATCAAAGAGCAGCCCCTTGGTGGGAAAGTACTTGTGGTCATAGGTGTCCAGGGTAATCTTTCCGTAGGTGCTGAAATAATTGGAATTTTCAAAATAAAGCCGCTCATCCGGGGCGTCCAACAGACTGCCCTCCTCAACTTGGTTCAGGGTCCTGCTGCTGTACTTCAACAGTTTGTGCTCCGCTCCCAAGGTAAAGGCAAACTCCTCCCTGAGCTGGGTCTGCAGGTAGACCTGATTGGTCAGGTCGACCACATCCAGGTTGATCCTGTTCACCCCCGGGTCTTGGGGGGCATCAAAATTTCCGAGGATCAGGGAATAATCCACCTCCGCATTGAAATCGGTGAACTTCGAATTGACCCCGAAGCTCCAATAGACCCCCTTGTCCAGGTAGTACTGCAGATTGTAGCGGATATGGTCCCCCAGGATAAAGTCAAAGGAGGCCACATCGTCCTTCATCAAAAAGTTCTTCTTGGTCAGGTTGATCAGGGCCGCACTCTTGTAGAGATCGTCGTAATGGGCCGACATCTTGATGAACATTTTTGTGGGGTTCTCCTTGAGTTTCAAGATCAGGTCCGTGCCCAGGCCATTGGAAATCAATTCATATCGGATGGCCCTGAAGTTCCCTGTTGCCGACAGGTTGTTGATGCCCTGTTTCAAATCGTCAAAGGCTATTTTCTCCGCCAGGTTGAACCTGAGCTTCCCCTTGATATAGCCCCGGGTATAGAGGTCGTTCCCCCTGATGAGCATCCTGTTGATCGTCAGGCTGTCGGTAATGGGGTTGGGGTTCCTGCGCAGGGGTGGATTCCCCTGGCTTAGGGCCAGGTCCCGGAGTTCCTCCATGTTGTCCCTGGCGGCCGTTTCCCCCTTTTCCACGATTTCGGCACCCCGGGCAAAATCGATCACGGAAAAGCCGCTGATGTCGGGCTTGATGTATATATCGGTCATCCCGGCCTTCCTTTTCATATCGTTCACGGTGCGGTAATTGTTGATCTGCAAGAGGATCTCCATGGCCGAGGAAAGGGATTCCCGGGTGGCCAGGTCGTCCTGCACGTCCACCCCGATGATCAGATCCGCTCCCATGGCCCTGACCTGCTCGATGGGATAATTGTTCACCACCCCCCCGTCGATCAGGATGTCCCCGTCGATCTCCGAAGGTTCGAACAGGGAAGGAAAGGTCCCACTGGCCAAAATGGCCTCCGGGAGGAACCCCCGGTCCAAAAGGACCGCTTCCCCGGTTTCCATATTGGTGGCCACACAAAGAAAGGGGATGGGCAGTTTGTTGAAATCGTTCACATCCTTGACATGATAGAGCAGACGCACCAGCTCGTTGTATATGTTCTGTCCCCCGGAAATGGCCTGGGGAAAGCTCACCTTGAAATCGGTAAAGGGCAGGCTGAGGGCATATTTCTCGGAATTTTCCTTTTCCTGAAAACTCTTGGCCCCCCGGGGGACATCGTCCTGGATCAGGGTGGTCAGCTCGGTGGTCCTGAAGATGGAATCCAATTCCCGGGCGTCATAGCCGGAGGCATAGAGGGCTCCCACTATGGCGCCCATGCTGGTCCCCCCTATATAGTCAACCCGGACCCCGGCCTCCTCCAAGACCTTGAGCACCCCGATATGGGCCAATCCCTTGGCCCCGCCCCCACTGAGGACCAGCCCGACCTTTGGGGGCGGTCCGTCCTCCTGGGAAAATCCCAAAACTGTGGCCAATAGCATCAAAACCGAAACCAATAGTTGTCTAAAGTGCATACTTACCTATGAAATGTATTATAGATTTTTTTTGCCCTGGCCATGCTTACGGAATCCGCAAGTTGCTCCACGGAAGCCTCCTTGATCCGTTTTACGGATTTGAACTGTTTCAAAAGTTGTTCGGCCGTCCGTTTCCCAACGCCCTCAATGGACTCCAGTTCGGAATTGATCGCCCCCTTGCTCCTTTTGTTCCTGTGGTGGGTGATCCCAAACCTATGGGCCTCGTTCCTCAGTTGCTGGATTACCTTCAGGCTTTCCGATCGTTTGTCCAGGTAGAGGGGGACGGGATCGTCCGGAAAATAGATCTCTTCCAGGCGTTTGGCTATGCCGATAATGGCAATCTTTCCCCTCAATCCCAATATTTCGAGGCTTTTCAGGGCCGAGGACAGCTGTCCCTTGCCCCCATCGATCACTATGAGCTGGGGCAAGGGCTCCCCCTGTTCCAAAAGTCTTTTGTACCTGCGGTGCACCACTTCCTCCATACTGGCAAAGTCATCGGGGCCCTCCACGGATCGTATGTTGAAATGCCTGTAGTCCTTCTTGGAGGGCTTCCCGTCCTTGAAGACCACACAGGCGGCCACCGGATCGCTGCCCTGTATATTGGAATTGTCAAAACACTCGATATGGCGGGGTTCCACCGAGAGGCGCAGATCCGTTTTCATCTGGGCCATGATCCTGTTGGTATGCCGGTCCGGGTCGACGATCCGGATCTGTTTCAGGCGGTCCTGCCTATAAAAATGGGCATTGCGCTGGGAGAGCTCCAGGAGTTTGCGCTTGTCCCCAAGTTTGGGAAGACTGATCTTGAGGTGCTCTTCCAAAGGGACCGCAAAGGGCAGGTAGACTTCCCGGGCCTTGGAATTGAACCGTTGCCTGAGCTCAATGATCGCCAATTGCAGCAGTTCGGCATCGCTCTCCTCAAGCTTTTTCTTGATTTCCATGGTGTGGGAACGGATGATCGCCCCGTGGGAGAGTTGCAGGTAATTGATGTGGGCATGGGTGGAATCGGAAATGATGCTGAAGACATCCACATTGTCTATTTTGGGATTGACCACGGTGGACTTGGCCTGATACTGCTCCAGAGTCTCGATTTTCTCCTTCACCCATTGGGCCTTTTCATACTCCAGGGCATCCGCATGGGCCTTCATACGCAGCCTCAGGGATTGGAGGGAATCCTTGAGGTTTCCCTTGATGATCTGCCGTACGTCCTCGATCCATTTTTGGTAATCCCCTTCCTGTTGCAACCCTTCACAGGGACCCAGACAGTTCCCCAAATGATATTCCAGGCATACCCTGTACCTTCCCGCAGCGATCTTTGCCGGGGAGAGGTCGTAGGTACAGCTCCTCAAGGGGTACAGGCTCCGTATCAGATCCAAAAGCGTCCGCACCGTCTTCATACTGGTATAGGGGCCGTAGTACTCGGAACCGTCCTTGATCAATTTCCGGGTGACCATCACCCTGGGAAAGGCCTCGTTCTTGATGCAGATCCAGGGATAGGACTTGTCGTCCTTGAGCAACACATTGTAACGGGGCAGCAATTTTTTGATCAGGTTGTTCTCCAGGAGCAGGGCATCGGATTCCGTGGCCACTACAATATGCTTGATGCTGCGGATTTTCTTTACCAGGACCCGGGTCTTCCCGTTTTCCTGTTTTTTGTTGAAATAGGAGGAAACCCGTTTTTTAAGATTCTTGGCCTTGCCCACATAGAGGATCTTTCCGTCCACATCATAGAACTGGTACACCCCCGGATTGTGGGGCAGTGCCATCAATTGTACCTCAATGGAAGTGGGTTCGGGCATGGGGTTTCTATAGGTTCGGACAAATCGACTGTTCACAAAGTTAAATCTTAATTGTGGGTTATTGAAAAACGGAGGTCCATCCCCGTTTCAAACGGGAACGGTCCCAAAGGGCCGGGAGGGCTTCCCGATCCAAAAACCGGCCACAAACTGTGGTTTTCCCATAAATTAACTGTGGAAAATCCATACCTGTTTCCTCCAAAATGTTAAACTGTTGCAAAATTTGATGCATTTCATCGATAAAAAACGCATTTCATAGTGTTGTTTAAAATTGTTTTACCTACATTTAACTGTATAAACACAGTCCTATGGAAAACTATGTGATTGTTTTGGGAATGTACCTTATCTTGATGATCTTCTTCAAGATTTTTTTCTCCATGTCAACGGCAAAGGGGGAATAAGGTCCTTTTGGGCCCAACTTCCAAAACAAAATCTTCGACACTTGGATGTTGAAACATGAATTGAGAAAAAAGTACAGGAACCTCAGAGCTGGGATCACTCCCCTCCAAGCTTCTGATTTCAGTATGATCCTGGCAAACCAAAGTCTTCAAATCCCGATTTGGGATTTTTTTTATTACCATATCTTTTTGAGCATTGAAAGGCAACGGGAAGTGGACACCCTTCCCCTGATCACCGTCCTTCAGGCCAAGGACAAACAGCTGATTGTCCCCAAGGTCAGCGGTCCCAACAGCATGGAACACTATTTGCTCACCGACGCCACCCGGCTAAAAAAGAACCGATGGGGCATTCCCGAACCGGAGGATGGCCTACGGGTTCCCGAGGAGAAGATCGATCTGGTGTTCCTCCCCCTATTGGCCTTCGACCTGCAAGGGAACCGGGTAGGCTACGGCAAGGGATTTTACGATATTTTTTTGGAGCGCTGCCGAAGGGATGTGGTCAAGGTCGGGCTCTCCTTCTTCGGGGCCGAGGAATCCCCGATCACGGACCTCCATGAAAATGACATGAAACTGGACTATTGCATTACCCCGGAAAAGATCTATGCCTTCTGATCTGGATCTTCCGCCCCTTTTTCCGGTTTGGGAAATGCCTTTTTGTTGAAGACGATCAAAATCCCCACCCCGGTGCTTATGGCCGTATCGGCAATGTTGAAGACCGGCTCAAAAAACCGGAACCCCTTCCCCCCAAGGCCGGGCACCCAGTCGGGCCAGGTCGTGTCGATCAAGGGAAAATAGAGCATGTCC